>Ga0193726_1002334_pt1 | contig 13055 bp, 12 predicted proteins | sample H2c1metaG_FD_144928 | JGI IMG/M metagenome (GOLD analysis project Ga0193726, IMG submission 144928) | Soil microbial communities from a riparian zone of the East river system, Colorado, United States - H2c1 | ecosystem: Environmental > Terrestrial > Soil > Riparian zone | place: USA: East River... | reverse complement strand
TCCTAGTCTAAGATACCAAACCATGCATATCTTGATTGTCGAAGATGACGAAGTCGCTCGTGATTACCTGGCGAAAGCGCTGCGGGAGGCCGGTCACACTGTGGATGTGGCGGGCAACGGTATGGAAGGGTTGCATATGGCTTCCTCGATTGCAGTCGATCTGGCGATCGTCGATCGAATGCTGCCGAAGTTGGACGGCCTCGCGCTGGTGCAGTCGCTGCGCGCCACGGGCCGCAAGGTGCCGGTCCTGATCTTGAGCGCGCTCGGGGATGTGGACGACAGAATTACGGGTCTGCGCGCGGGCGGCGATGACTATTTGACCAAGCCCTACCATATGGCGGAACTGCTGGCGCGTATCGATGCGCTCGCCCGGCGCGGCGACACGGGCAACGCGGAAGCCAGCACCAAACTGAAATTGGCGGACCTGGAACTCGACCGGATGACTCGACGGGTCATGCGCAACGGCAAGAAGATAGAGCTGACCGCCCGCGAGTTCCAGCTGCTGGAGTTCATGATGCGACACAGCGGACAAGTCGTGACGCGCACCATGCTGCTCGAGGGTGTATGGGATTATCATTTCGACCCCCAGACCAATGTGATCGACGTGCATATCAGCCGTTTGCGCCAGGCGATCGACAAAGACTTCGACAAGCCTCTGCTGCACACCGTGCGCGGCGCGGGATACAGCTTGCGCGAAGACGAATAGAAGGGCCCAGGCCCGACAGGCTCCTTAAGATGGGACCGGATCAGCGCTTTCTCGGTGTTCTCGATACGTCCCCGTTTCGTATCGCCATCGTCTATTCGATCGTGTTCGCCATTGGTGCGGCCGCGCTCATCTACGCGGTCGATTTTGCCGTCTCGCGCGTGGTCGACGGCAGCACCGACAATTTGATCGAAGCGGAAGTGCAGGGGTTGCGTGAGCAAATGTTGGTGCTCTCGCGCAGCGATTTCATCGAACTGATCGAGCAACGCTCACAAGACCAGGACGTGCGCGGTGCGGTGTACCTGATGGTGGACCCGCAGCTGCGGCCGGTGGCGGGAAATGTGCCCGCGTGGCCGAAAGTCGATGCCGGCGCGGGCAAGTGGTTTCTGTTCAAGGTATCCGTGCCGTTCGGCGACGAGACGCGGGAGCACGAAATGCGCGCGCAGCGATTTCCATTGCCCGGCGGCTATCGCATGTTGGTGGGACACGATGTGCAGGAGAGGCAAAACGTCAAGAGCCTGATGATGCGCGGCCTGATCACGGCGGTGGTGCTCACCCTGCTGCTGGGGCTGGGCGGCGGTTTTTGGATGGGACGGCGCATCCTCGCGCAGGCGGGAGCGATTTCCGCGGTGGCCACGCAAATCATGCGCGGCGATTTATCGCAACGCCTGCCCGTGCGCAAGGCCGACGATGAGATCAACACCTTGGCGCGCGAAATCAACACCATGCTCGACAAGATCGAGCAGCTCACCTTGGGGATGAGAACCGTTCTGGACAGCGCCGCGCACGACCTGCGCACGCCCTTGAACCGCCTGCAGGCCTCGGCCGAGGGTGCGATGAGCTCGCTCAAGGCGGGCTCGCCCGAGCGGCGCGTTCTGGAAAGCGTGAGCACCGAGGTGGATCAAATGCGCAGCACCTTGGACGCGCTGCTGCGTATCGCGCTTGCGGAAACCGGCACTGTGGCCCGGGAACCGGTGGATCTATCGGAGCTGGTCGCGAGCGTGGTGGAACTGTATGCGCCCGTGAGCGAAGAGCGCGGTATCGTGTTGGAGAGCTCGGTCGCGCTGGGCGCCCAGGTGCAGGGCAACCGGCAATTGCTGGCTCAGGCTCTGGCGAATTTACTCGACAATGCCATTAAATTCACGCCGGACGGCGGCCACATCCGGGTGGTGCTGGATGGATCGGGCAGCGCGCCGGAAGTGATCGTGGAGGACAACGGGCCTGGTATTCCGGCGGACAAGCGCGAGATCGTGCTCGGACGCCGCGTGCGCCTCGATGAGGCGCGGAAATTTCCGGGATCAGGTTTGGGTCTGTCGCTGGTGGCGGCCGTGACGAAATTGCACGGCGCGCATCTGGTGCTCGATGATGCGGGGCCGGGCTTGAAGGTTTCATTGAAATTTTGACGAGCAAGAGAAATATCGAGGAGTGATTATGTGGAAGTTTCCGGCCTGCGCGATCGGTATTGCCGGCTTGGCAGCCTGCGCCAGCAATCAGACGCCCGCCGTGACTGCATCGGCTCAGCGCCCGGCTCAGGAGCGGGCTCAGCAGCCGGCGCTGCGCTCGGGCATCGATCTGCAATACGTGGACGGCTCGGTTCGTCCTCAAGATGATGCCTATCAATACTTGAACGGCAAGTGGCTGCGCACTTTTCAGCTGCCTCCCGACAAGGGCTTGGTGGGGTCGTTCACCGCCATTGAGGACGCGACCGAGGAGCAGCTGCGCAGCATCGTCGATAGCCTCGATCAGCCCAGCCTCAGCGACGGCGATGCAGACGCGAAGAAACTCGCCGACCTGTACGCGAGCTTCATGAACGAGGAGCAGCTCGAAGCGTTGGGATTGAAACCACTGCAAGCGGAATTGGCGGCCATCGATGCCATCAAGGAGTTGAGCGCGTTGCCTGCGCTCATGGCGCACCTGAATGCCATCGGTGCGGGCGCGCCGTACGGTCTTGGCATCAATCTGGACGCGAGAAACTCCACGCAGTATGCGGTCATCCTGTTTCAGGGCGGCTTAGGCATGCCGGATCGCGACTATTACTTGAAGGACGATGCCAAGCTCAAGGACGCGCGGGCGAGCTATCGGGCGCATGTCGAGAAGATGCTGAGCATGGCCGGGGAATCGAAGGCCGCCGACTATGCGGCCGCGATCCTCAACTTGGAAACCTCGCTGGCCAGGATTCAGTGGACGCGCGTGGAAGACCGCGATCCCATCAAGACCTACAACAAAACGGCAATTACCGAGCTGTCAGCGTTGATGCCGGGGTATGACTGGCAGCGTTATGTGCGCGGCGCCGGCATCGAGGGCAAGGTCGACTCGGTCATCATCAGGCAACCCAGCTATTTTACGGGCCTTGGCAAAGTGATCGCCAATACACCGCTGCCGGTGTGGAAGGCGTATTTCAAGTGGCGGGTGCTGTCCGCAGCGGCGCCGTATCTTTCGAAGGCCTTTGTCGATGAGCGTTTCGCGTTCACCGGCGGCGTATTGCGCGGCGTTCCTGAGAATCAACCGCGCTGGAAGCGCGGTATTGCGCTGCTCGACACCAGCATCGGCGAGGCGCTCGGCAAGCTGTATGTCGCGAAATATTTTCCGCCGCAGCACAAGGCGCGCATGCAGGCGCTGGTGCAAAATTTGCTCGAAGCGTACCGGCGGGATATCGATACCTTGGACTGGATGAGCGCAGAGACGAAAGTCGGCGCTCAAGCCAAACTTGCAAAAATGCTGCCCAAGATCGGCTATCCCGACCAATGGCGCGACTACAGTGCGCTCAAAATTTCGCGCGATGATTTGCGCGGCAACGTGGTTCGCGCGAATGAGTTCGAGTATCGGCGCAATCTGGCCAAGTTGGGCAAGCCGGTGGATCATGGCGAATGGCGCATGCGGCCGCAGACCGTCAATGCATCCTATAGCTCGACCAGCAATGAAATCACCTTTCCGGCGGCGATTCTGCAGCCGCCGTTCTTCGACGCGACGGCCGACGATGCGGCGAACTACGGGGGTATCGGCGCCGTCATCGGTCATGAAATGAGCCACGGCTTCGACGATCAGGGCAGCCAATTCGATGCCGACGGCAATCTGCATGATTGGTTTACCAAGGCCGATCACGACAAATTTGCCGAAAAAACCAAGGCGCTGGTTGCGCAGTACAACGCTTACGAGCCGGTGCCCGACTACCATGTCAATGGCGCACTGACGCTCGGCGAGAATATCGGCGACAATTCCGGCCTGGCGATCGCCTACAAGGCCTATCGAATATCGCTGGCGGGCCATGAGGCGCCGGTCATCGACGGGTTTACCGGCGATCAGCGGCTGTATCTGGGATGGGTGCAGGTCTGGCGCGGCAAGGTGCGCGAGGCTGAAGCGATCCAGCGCATCAAAGCAGACCCGCACTCGCCGCCGGCGGTGCGCGGCACGGCAACCTTAAGAAACCAGGCAGGCTTCTATGCGGCATTCGGCCTGAAGCCGGGAGACAAGATGTATTTGCCGCCGGATCAACGCGTGAATATTTGGTAAGCGTCAAATTATCGGCGGGTGCCTCGCTCCGTTGCGACGGCTTTGATTGGCCGTAAGCCATTGAGTGCATTGATAAAGACGGACTAGTATTCTTATGGCATAGAACTTGCTCGATTCTGTTGCGGCGTGTGCCCGCGATGGAATCGAACTATGGCCGACGAAGCTGAAGACACTCTTCCCCCGCCCCCGAAAAAATCCGGCGGTTTCATGGGCATGCTGGTCAACGGGCTGGGCATCTTTGCGCTCAGCCTAGTGGCGGTCGTGCTCGGCGGCTTCATCAATGCCAAGCTGCACCCACTGCCGGACTTGAAGCTCGACAAGGACGGCAAGATCACGGCCATCGTGCCCGTGCCCGTCCTCGCCGCCAAAAGCGCGGAGGGGGGCTCCGGCAAGCCATCCCTGTACTACGCCATCGACCCGCCGTTGGTCGTGAATTTCGAGGATGGTTCGGCGGTGCGCTTCCTGCAAATCACCATGCAGATCGTGGCTCATGATGAAAAAGCCATCGACAGCGTGCAGAAAAACATCCCCTTGATCCGCAACAATTTGCTGATGCTGATGAGCAATCGCAACTATCAGTCGATGATGTCGCGCGAAGGGAAGGATAAGTTCCGGCAGGAGGCCCTCGCGGAAGTCCGTGCGGCGCAGAAGAAGGAAGGGGGTCCCGACGTGGACGATGTGCTGTTCACCAGTTTCGTGGTGCAGTAATGAGCGGTGCCCCAGCGCGCATCTCCGACGAAGAGGTGCAGGCACTGCTCGAAAAGAGCGGCAAGGAAAATCCCAACGCGGTTCGGCCCTATGACTTCGCGGCACAGCGCATCAATCGAACGCAGCTGCCGCTGCTGGAAGCGATAAACAAGAACTTTGCGGATCGCGCCGGGGCTTCCCTGTCCGGATTGCTGGGGCGAGATGCCGGCATGCAGTTCGAATCGGTGGAATCGGTGAAGAGCGCCGATTTGCAGGCCTCGTTGCCGGTGCCGGCAACCTTCGCGGTCGTGCGCCTCAAGCCCTTGCCCGGCTTTGCCTACGTCAGCGTCGAGCCGGCGTTGTTGCTGACTCTGCTGGACGGCTTCTTCGGCGGCTCGGGGCGTGCAAATGCGGACCCACAAGCGGTGATCGCGCCGGCGGCACAGCGCTTCCTCGCACTCATGCTGCGCAGTTTCACGGCGGATTTGGCCGCGGCATGGCTGCCCGTGTCCGCGGTCGAATTGGAACTCGTGAAGCAGGAAACCAATCCGCGGCTGGTGCAACTGGGCGGCCCGCTCGAATCGGTCGTCGTGGCCAGATTCAACGTGGAATTCGCGGCGCGCAGCGGCCGCATCGATTGGCTGTTTCCCGACGCCTTGCTCAGTCCGATTCGCGAGACGCTCGCCGGGGACGGTGTGTCGGCGCCGGTGCGCAAACAAGCAGCCTGGGCGCCGGTGTTGACGAGCGCCTTGCAAGAGGCGCAGTTGGAGACGCGCGCGGTTCTCGCGCAAGCGCAAATCAGCCTGCGCGAGCTGGTGAGATTGTCGCCGGGCGACATCATTCCCATCGAAGCGCCGCAGCAGGTCACTTTATTGGCGGGCGATGTACCGCTGTATCGCGGCCGCTTCGGCATCTCGCAGGGGCGCAACGCCCTCAAAATTCTTCCAGGAGCCCCCGTATGAGCCCGCCCGATTCGAAGAACGCCGCCGTCGCACGCGCGCAATTCAACGACTTGAGTCCGAACGCCGCCGGCGGCGCCGGACAGGAAATGAATTTGAACCTCATTCTCGATGTCGCCGTGACGCTGGCTCTCGAAGTCGGACGCGCGAAAATGTCGGTGCGCGACTTGCTGCAGCTGGCGCCCGGCGCCGTCGTCGAGCTCGATCGCCTGGCGGGAGAGCCGCTCGACGTCCTGGTGAACGGGGTGCGGATTGCCCGCGGCGAAGTGGTGGTGGTGAACGAAAAATTCGGCATCCGGCTCACCGATGTGGTGAGCGAGACGGAGAGGATGGAACACGCCAAATGACGGCGATGGTGCAACCCGCCTCGCCTTTGTCGGTCGGCAGCTTGACGCAGCTTACCTTGAGCCTCATCGCCATCGTGGCGCTGATTTTTGCGATCGGCTGGGTCTTGAAGCGATTCAAATTGTCCGCACCGCGCGGCTCTCGGGACAGTGAAGTTCTCGAGCAACTGACCTTAAGTCCGCGGGAGCGCATCGTGTTGGTCCGCGTCGGCGAGGCGCAGGTACTCGTCGGCATCGGCGCGAACGGCATCGTTCCCTTGATGCCCCTGGCCAACCCCATCGCTCTCAAAGCCGCGAACCCCTCGCCGGCATTCGCGGAGCGCTTGCGCGACATGATGAAGCGGCCCGGCGGCTCACCGTGACCTGCATGCCGCTGCAACTCAATCGCAATCGCCTGTTCGTGATTGCGCTCCTCGTGCTCGTGCCGCTCGCGGCGGGCGCACAAGCCGCGCTGCCGGCCGTCGCCATCAAATCGGCCGCGGACGGAGTCCAGACCTACTCGCTGACGTTTCAAATTTTGATATTGATGACGCTGCTGACGCTGCTGCCGGCCATTTTGCTGGCGATGACGGCATTCACTCGAATCATCATCGTGCTGTCGATTCTGCGCCAGGCGTTGGGGATGGCGACCACTCCCTCAAACCAGGTGTTGACCGGCCTGGCGTTGTTTCTGACCTTCTTCGTGATGGGCTCGACGCTCGAGCAATCGTATGCCGCCGGCATCAAGCCCTACATGGACGGTCAGCTGGCCGGGGAAATTGCCATTGATCGCACGGTAGCCCCTTTAAAGAAATTCATGCTGGCGCAGACCCGCGAAAACGATCTGCAGCTGTTCTCCAAGCTCTCTGGCAAGGCGCAATTCGCAAGCGCCGATGACGTGCCTCTTTCCGTATTGGTGCCCACATTCATCACCAGCGAGCTGAAAACCGCGTTCCAAATCGGCTTCATGGTGTTCATACCGTTCCTGGTGATCGATCTGGTGGTCGCGAGCGTGCTGATGTCGATGGGCATGATGATGCTGTCGCCGGTCCTGGTTTCATTGCCCTTCAAGATCATGTTGTTCGTGGTGGTCGATGGCTGGACCTTGCTCATCGGCACGCTGGCGTCGAGCTTCCACCAATGACGCCCGAGAATGTCATGGATCTGGCCCACAAGACGCTGGTGGTCACCTCGCTGATTTCCGCGCCGCTGCTGCTCATCGCACTGATCACAGGATTGGTGATCGGCATGCTGCAGGCAGCCACCCAGATCAATGAATCCACCTTGAGCTTCATCCCGAAGCTGTTGATGCTCGTGCTCACCCTGTTTGTCGCCGGCCCCTGGATCCTGCGCATGCTCATCGATTTCACGCACGACTTGTACGCCAGCATCCCCGCGATGATCGGCTAGCGCCATGCAGCCCCTGACACTGAATGCCGCCGACGTGTCGATGTGGGTGAGCCGAATGTGGTGGCCGACACTGCGCATCAGCGGTTTCGTGCTCACCGCGCCCGCTGCCAGCGAGATGGTGGTGCCGAGGCTGGTCAAGATTGTACTGATCCTGGCGTTGTCGTTCTTGCTGGGTCCTCTGGTGGAGGCGCCCACGGGCCTGTCGATCTTTTCAGCGGCCGGAATGCTGGCTGCCGTGTTGGAATTGCTCATCGGCGTGTCGATCGGCATGGTCGTGCAACTGACATTCGAAGCGCTGGTGTTCGCCGGCCAAAGCATTTCGCTGACCATGGGCCTGGGGTTCGCGACGCTGGTCGATCCGCAACGCGGCGCGCAAGTGCCGGTCCTCGGCCAGATGTTCATGATCTTCGGCACGCTGATCTATCTGTCGCTCAACGGGCACCTGATGCTGCTCGGCGCCCTGGCCGAGAGTTTTCATACCCTGCCGATCGGTGCGCATATCGGCCAAGATTTTCTCCTGTCGGTGGTGCTGTGGGGCGCTCGCGTTTTCGACACGGGACTGCTGATCGCGCTGCCCGCGGTCATTGCGCTGGTGATCGTCAATCTGGCCTTGGGCGTGGTGACTCGCGCCGCGCCGCAGCTCAATCTCTTCGGCATCGGCTTTACCATCACCCTGTTGAGCGGCTTCTTCGTACTGCTCTCGGGGCTGGACGGCATCCTGTCAGGCATCGCCGCTCTTATTAACAGCGCACTGATGGCGGTCTCGGACCTCATCGGTGCGTCGGTTGCGGGAGCGCCCTGATGGCCGAATCCGAGACGGGCGGGGAACGCACCGAAGAACCTTCGCAACGGCGCCTGCAAGAGGCGCGCGAGCGCGGGCAAATACCGCGTTCGCGGGAACTCACGAATTTCGCCACCATGATCGGCGGCAGCGCCGCACTGGTCGCCATCGGCGGGACGGTCGCTGCGCATCTGTCGCAGCTGATGCGCCGATCGCTCAGCATCGACGCGAAGTCTCTGCGCACGACCGATTCGATGACCGCCTCGCTCGGCGATGCCGGCATCACCGCGGTGACCGCCATCCTGCCCGTGTTCGGCACCCTCGTTTGCATGGTGTTGCTGGCGTCGGTGGTCTTGGGCGGCTGGAACTTCAGCAGCAAAGCGCTGACACCTGATTTTTCCCGCTTGAGTCCCTTGTCCGGCATCAAGCGCCTCTTCGGCTTTCATGGCGTGTCCGAACTGCTCAAGGCGCTGCTCAAGTGCATCGTGGTCGGTGCGGTGTGTGCCGGGATCGTTTCCTGGATCTACGGCGACGTGCTGGCCCTGGGCAGAATGGCGCCGCGGGCCGCCATCTCCCGGGGCGCCGGCCTCCTGAGTTGGGCCTTCGTTTGGCTGTGCGCTTCGCTCGCCTTGGTGGCGATCGTGGATGTGCCCTTGCAGATCTTTCAGTTCAAGCGCGCTTTGCGCATGACGCGCCAAGAATTGCGCGACGAGTCCAAGGAGATGGACGGGCGCCCCGAAACCAAGCAGCGCATACGCCAAATGCAACAGACGCAGGCGCGGCGCCGCATGATGCACAAGGTGCCGACCGCCGATGTGCTCATCGTCAACCCGACCCACTTTGCGGTTGCGCTGAAGTACGACCCGAAGAAAATGCGGGCACCGGTGGTGCTCGCCAAAGGCGTCGATCTGGTGGCACAAAACATTCGGCGCATCGCCGAGGAACATCGCGTGCCGGTATTCGAGTCGCCGAAGCTGGCGCGCGCGCTGTATCGCTCCACCGACTTGAACAAGGAAATTCCGAGCGGCCTGTATGTGGCGGTGGCTCAAATCCTCTCGTACATCTTCAGAGTACGCACCCTGAACCCCACCATCGCGGCGCGCGTCGTGCGGCCCAATCCCACCGTCGGCGATGAGTACCTGGACGCATGAGCACGCGCGGACTGGCAGCGACCTTCGGCGAGTTCGCCCGCAACGGCTTGGGCGTGCCGGTGCTGGTGATGGTGGTGCTCGCCATGATGGTGCTGCCGCTGCCGGCATTCCTCCTGGATGTGTTCTTCACCTTCAATATCACGCTGTCGCTGATGATTCTGCTCGCCGTCATTTACGTGCGGCGCGCGCTCGAATTCGCAACCTTTCCGACCGTGCTGTTGGGCGCGACGCTGCTGCGCCTTGGCCTGAACGTCGCCTCGACGCGCATCGTGCTCATGAACGGACACACCGGCGGGCAGGCGGCGGGCCATGTCATCGCCGCCTTCGGCCACTTCGTGGTCGGCGGCAACTATGCCGTGGGCATGGTGGTGTTCACGGTGCTCGTGATCATCAACTTCGTGGTCATCACCAAGGGCGCCGGGCGCATCTCCGAAGTCAGCGCACGCTTCACCTTGGACGCGATGCCCGGGCGGCAAATGGCGATCGACGCCGATTTGAACGCCGGCATCATTACGCAGGCTGACGCCATCACTCGCCGGCAGGAAGTTCGTGAAGAAGGCGATTTCTACGGCGCGATGGACGGCGCCAGCAAATTCGTCCGCGGCGACGCCATCGCCGGCATTCTGGTCGTGTTCATCAATTTGTTCGGCGGCACCATCATCGGCGCGGCACAGCACGGCATGTCGCTCGCCGACGCGGGCCGCACCTACGCGCTGCTCACCATCGGCGATGGACTGGTGGCGCAGATACCGGCGCTGCTGCTGTCGGTGGCCGTGGCCATTCTGGTCACGCGCGTCTCGCGCCCGCACGACATGAGCCAGCAGATCATGTCGCAGGTGCTCGGCCAGCCCAAAGCCTTGGGCGTCACGGGCGGCATCCTCGCGCTGCTCGGCATCATTCCGGGCATGCCGAATTTCGTTTTTCTGGCGATGGCGGCGCTTTGCGGCGCCGGCGCCTACTTTTTGAGCAAGCGTCCCCGGCCCGGAACCGTGGCCGCGGTGACGCCGGCCGCTGCGCAGGCGATTCCGACGGAGCAGAAAGAACTGTCCTGGGATGATGTCGAGGCGGTGGACCTGATTGGCCTGGAAGTCGGCTATCGCTTGATTCCCTTGGTCGACCGCAATCAGGGCGGAGAGCTCATGGGGCGCATCAAGGGTGTGCGCAAAAAATTGTCCGAAGATCTCGGATTCCTGGTTCAGGCGGTCCACATACGCGACAACTTGGAACTGGGTCCGAACTCCTACCGCATCACCATTCTCGGCGCGCCGGTGGGCGAATCCGAGGTATTCCCCGATCGCGAAATGGCCATCAATCCGGGGCAGGTCACAGGCAGCATACCGGGTTCTGCAACCAAGGATCCGGCCTTCGGCCTGGATGCGATTTGGATCGACAAGTCCCGGCGCGAGCAGGCACAGGCTCAAGGCTACACCGTGGTGGACGCGAGCAGCGTCATCGCGACTCACTTGAGTCATCTACTGCAGTCTCATGCCCATGAACTGTTGGGTCATGAGGAAGTGCAGCAGCTGCTGAACCGCCTGGGAAAGTCCGCGCCCAAGCTCATCGAGGACCTGGTGCCCAAGTTGTTGCCGATGAGCGTGGTCGTCAAGGTGCTGCAGTACTTGCTGTTGGAGCGGGTGCCCATACGCAACTTGCGCACCATCTGCGAGACGCTCGCGGAACTCGCGCCCAAAACCCAGGACCCGGTGGCGTTGGTGGCGGCGGTGCGCGTGGCTCTCGGCCGCACCATCGTCCAAAACATCGGCGGGCTGCGGCAGGAATTGCCGGTGATCACGTTGGATCCCGCACTCGAACAGGTGCTGCAAGATTCGATGGCCGGCGGCGACACATCGCCGGGATTCGAGCCGGGGCTCGCCGACAGAATTCAGCAGGCGCTCGGCGACAGTGCGCGGCGTCAGGACGCCGCGGGCGAGCCGGCTGTGCTGCTGGTCGCACCGAAAATTCGTCCCTGGATTGCGCGACTGATGCGCCATTCCACACCCTCGCTGGCCGTACTGGCCTACAACGAGATTCCGGAAAACCGCCGTATCCGCGTCATAGCCGCGGTGGGCCGTTGATGATTTGCTTGATTCACGGGAGTTGACATGAAGATAAAGCGATATACGGCGGTCAGCATGCGCGCAGCTCTTGCGCTGGTGCGGGCGGAGCAAGGACCGGATGCCGTCATCCTTTCGAGTCGACGCGGCGAGGACGGCATCGAAGTCATCGCGGCCGTGGATTACGACGAGGCCTTGTTCGCCGACGCCAATCGGCAGCGACCGGCGCCGATCATTGCGCCGCCCGCGCCGGCTTCCGCGGCCGCGCCTGTTGCGGCAATCGCGCCGCTTGCACCGGCAACGCCCAAGGCGCCGATCGCCTCAGCGCCGCGAACCGCAACCTCGGTGCGTGCGCCGAGCATGCCGCGGCCGGCTCCGGCAGCACCGCCGGACTTGGGTTACGGCGCCATGCAGCGCGAACTGCAGGATTTGCGGCGAGTACTGGAGACCGGCCTGGCCGGCATGACTTGGAGCGACAAGCGCTTGCGCGAGCCTTTGCAGGCGCGCGTGCTGGAAGAGCTGTCGGGCATGGACATTGCACCGGACATGGCGATGGAGCTGGCGGCACTCACGCCGCGCCGCACCAGCTTGGAGAATCCATCGCACATCCCCTTGGCGCTGCTGGTCAAGCATCTGCCCGTGATCAACGATCTGACCTGCCTCACCGGCGGTATCACCGCCGTGGTCGGTCCCACCGGTGCCGGCAAGACCACGACCATCGCCAAGCTCGCCGCGCGCTGGTGCATGCAGCATGGTGCTGCGGATTTGGCCCTGGTCAGTATCGACGGCTATCGAATCGGTGCTCGCGAGCAATTGATGACGTATGCCCGCATTCTCGGCGCGCCCATGCATGCTGCCAACAGCGGCAAGGAATTGGCCGCCGTGCTGGAGCGCCTCAAATCCAAGAAATTGATTTTGATCGACACCGCCGGAATGGGACCGCGCGATGTCCGGCTCACCGAACAATTGACGGCATTGAAGTACGGCGCCTCACGCGCGCGGGTCTTGCTGGCGCTTCCCGCACAAGCCGAAGGTCAGGCGCTCGACGAAATCGTGTGCGCCTTCGTGCGTGTGAAGCCCGCGGCATGCATCCTGACCAAAGTGGATGAGGCGGCAAGTCTCGGCGCCGCCATTTCCACCGTGCTCAGGCACAAGCTGAAAATCGCCTATGTGTGCGACGGACAACGCGTGCCGGAGGACCTGCACGCGGCGCATCTGAAGCGGGTCTGGCTGATTCGCGCCGCCATGCAGCTCAAAGAGCGTGCACCGCGTGCGCCCGACGAAGCCGCGTTGGCGCGCGATTTCGGGGGAGCATCCGCCCATGCGTGACTCCAGACTGTCGCCTGATCGGGTCGAAGCCTTGGCCGAGCTCAACGCCTCCCGCCCCGTCAAGGTCATCGCGGTGACCGGCGGCAAAGGCGGGGTGGGCAAGACCACGGTCTCGGCCAATCTGGCCGTGTCCATCGCCGCGCAGGGG
>Ga0193726_1002333_pt1 | contig 13068 bp, 11 predicted proteins | sample H2c1metaG_FD_144928 | JGI IMG/M metagenome (GOLD analysis project Ga0193726, IMG submission 144928) | Soil microbial communities from a riparian zone of the East river system, Colorado, United States - H2c1 | ecosystem: Environmental > Terrestrial > Soil > Riparian zone | place: USA: East River... | reverse complement strand
TCTGCAGGGCTCCAGCCTTGAGCAGGTCCTCTTCGGCCCGCCTGCGGTCGGTGATATCGAAGTTGACGCCCGTGAGCCGGACAACGCTGCCGTCTGAGCCGCGCAACGCGCGCGCCGCGGCCTTCACGTAGCGAATCTCTCCGTCCGGCCGCACTATGCGGTATTCACAATCGTACTCGGTCTCGCCGCTCAACGCTGCCGCGATCTCGCCCTCGCATCGCTCCCGGTCTTCCGGGTACAGGCGATCCGCCCAGGAACCGTAGAGCTCCGCACTGCTCTTGCGCGGGATGCCGTAAATTCGGTACATCCCGTTATCCCAAATGAAATTATTGTTCGCAGCGTCGCATTCCCAGGTGCCGATGCCGGCCGAATCGGTAGCCACCGCGATGCGTTCGTTGGAGTGGCTCAACTGCGCCTCGACCAGCTTGCGGATCGTGTTGTCGGTACCGATCAGCAGGTAGCCGATGATGGCGCCCTGCGCGTCGCGCAGTGCTGTAACCGACACCACAGCCGGAAATCGACTGCCGTCCTTGCGGATATAGGTTAGCTCGTAGATATCCTCGATGCCGCGAGAAGCCTTGAAAACCAATGCCTCGAAACCCGGCGCAATCGGAGTTCCGAGTTCGTCACTCAGCGCTTTGGCGCGCGCGATGATTTCTTCCGGATCGGAAATATCGGCCGGGGTGATTTTGTTCAGTACCTCTGCTGCCGTGTAGCCGAGCATGCGTTGGGCGCCGACGTTGAAGATTTGAATGACGCCCTTTGCGTCGGTGGCGATTTTCGAGAAATTGGTGCTGTTGAAGATCGCCCGCTGCAACGCCTCGGCGCCGAGAAACGTCTCGCTGCCGGGCACTTCCTGGGCGCCCTCCGGAATGGTAACGGTCGTGAGGATAGGCGGAGTACCGGACTTCATTTCGGAGCACCGAGGTCGGCAACATCGAGCATTCTGACCTGGTGGCCGCCCGCGGATCTGCCGCTCTTCAAGGCTTGTTCGGCAGCCGCGATCAAATCGCTCGGAACGGCAGTGCTCAGGCTGCCTGAGCGCGAGGCGTCGCGACAGCCGCCGCCGACGCATAGTGTGAACCGGCCGAATGGTGCGGCGCGCGATGTTTGCATTTCATCAACCACATCGATTGCGCGCTGTGCGACGGTTTTCGCACCCGCCGCATCGGTCTCCGGCAGCAACAAAGCGAATTTTCCGCCTGCAAATCGACCCAATACGTCGATCGGTCGATGTGCCGCTGCACGCAGCGCGTCGGCAACCGATTTCAGGCAGGCATCGCCTTTCTCTTCGCCTAATCGGGCGTTGTAGGCCGTGAATCCTTCGATATCCGCCAGCAGCAATGCCAGTGGTGCCAGAGAGCGCCGGGCTCGCAGCCATTCTTGAGTCAAAGCCTTCTCCAGAGCATGGTGCGTCAGCGTGCCGGTGAGAAAATCCATGTTGACGGCGCTGCGCATCGAGTCGGATAGCATCTTGAAACGCTGGTAGGTGCGCACCCGTGCCAACACCAGAGGCGCATGCGGCGGTTTGTTGATGAAGTCCGCGGCACCCAACGCAAGCCCTTTGGCTTCCAGCTGCGCACTTTCATGGCTTGTGATGAAGATGATCGGCACCTGCGCCAACGCCGGATCGCTCTTGAATGCCTTGCATACCTCAAAGCCGCTCAGTTCAGGCATGTCCACATCCAGCAGCACCAAGTCGGGCGGTGATTCATGCGCGAGCTTGAGCGCCGCGCGACCGGAGGTTGCAAATCGAAGGGGGGTAAAGTCGCTGAGGATGCGGCTCAAGATACGAACCACCATGGAGTCATCGTCGACTAGAAGAATGCTGAAATTCTCTTGAGCTTGCATAAGGTGTCCGAAACTAGCCTGCCGAAGTGCCGGCCTGTGGTCGCCAGCTATCGCCCGGCGACAGAGCCGATTCGATTTGATCGGCCAGAGTCGTGGCATCGAAAGGCTTCTGCAGGAACGCGACAGCGCCCAGCTTCATGGCGCGCTCGCGCAGCGCGGCTTTGTTGCTTGCCGTGACGAAAATAATCGGCGTTGCCGCGGATACAATGAGATTCTGGAGACGCTCGGCTACCAAGAATCCATCCCCGGCCGGCAATGACACATCAAGGACCACCACATCCGGATTGCTTTTGCGTGCGGCGGATATGGCGTTTGCGGCGTCTTTGGCCGTACACACGGTGTACCCCATGCTCTTCAAGCGCACGCCTATGGTGAGCAAGAAAGTGTTGTCGTCGTCAACCAGTAACACGGTCTTCATTGCCAGAGAACCTGAAGGCGGCGCGCTGAGCCGCGCGCGCACCTGGATCTTGCGGTGCTCCGAACATCACTACACGCTGAGCATCGCAACCTGGGCGTGGGGTCTACCCTGTCAGGGTGACACGAATAATCGACGCGCGAGGGACCTCCGTCTCGTTATGAGATGAAAGGGGCCGCATGCCGCGCATGAAAACCGGGCAGATTTTTCTGCATTTTCAAGGCTACACGACGATCCTGGCAGCGACGGAGTGCTGCACGGAATGTCACATGATATATGTGAGATGAAGCGGAGCATGAACGGCCCGCGAGTATGAATCTCGTGGGCCTGTGTTCAGCCGGATTGACTGGACGCGGCCCAAATATTGAGTTCGCCGTCGCGCGCCAGTGCATCAATCCTGTCGAGTTCCTCCTGGTGAAACGCGGCGTTTCGCAGCGCACCCAGGCACTCCTCGATCTGCGGCCAGCTGCTGGCGCCCACCAGCGCGCTGGTGATGGCTGGTTTTCTCAGCACCCACGCAATCGCCATCTGCGCAAGGCTTTGCCCTCGCTCTTGCGCAATTCCATTGAGCGCGCGCACATTGGCGAGGTTCTTTTCGCTGAGCATTGACTTCTGGAACGACTCATTGCGAATCGCGCGCGAGGAGTCTGGGATTCCATTCAGGTATTTTGTGGTCAGCATGCCCTGTGCCAATGGCGAGAACGCGATGCAGCCGATGCCCTCCTGCTCGAGCACGTCCAGCAATCCCTGTTCCACCCAGCGGTTGAGCAAGGAGTAGGACGGCTGATGAATCACAAAGGGAACCTTCAACTCGCGCAGAATCGCGGCCGCCTCGCGCGTCTTCTCCGGCCCATAGGACGAAATGCCGACGTACAGGGCTTTGCCGCTGCGTACCGCCGTATCCAAGGCGCCCATCGTTTCTTCAAGCGGTGTCGCGGGGTCGAAGCGATGTGAATAGAAAATGTCAACGTAGTCAAGCTGCATGCGCTTGAGACTTTGGTCGAGACTGGCCAGCAGGTACTTGCGTGATCCCCATTCCCCATAGGGCCCCGGCCACATGAAATAGCCCGCCTTTGTTGAGACGACCAGTTCATCGCGGTACGCGGCAAGGTCGGTTGCCAGAATACGGCCGAAATTTTCCTCGGCAGCACCCGGCGGCGGACCGTAATTATTGGCGAGATCGAAATGCGTGATGCCGTGATCAAATGACTTGAGAACCATGTCGCGGGCGTTCTCCAACGGCTTGGTATCCCCGAAGTTCTGCCAAAGCCCGAGCGAAATGCGCGGTAATTGCAGCCCACTGCGGCCGCAGCGAGCATAGGGAAGCGATTGGTATCGGCCATCGGCAGCGGCATACATGGTCAAACTCCTCAGTTAGGAAGGAATCCGTACCGGCAGATCGCTGAACCCGCGCACGAATGAGGATCGGATGCGCGTCGGCGTTCCCACCACTTCGATCACCTCGAAGCGGCGCAGTATTTCCTCCCAGAGGATTTTCAACTGAAGCTCGGCAAGCCGGTTGCCGACGCATCGATGGATGCCAAAACCAAAGGACAGATGCTGGCGCGGCCGCTCACGATCGACAATGAACCGGTTGGGCTCGGGAATCGCCGAATCATCGCGGTTGCCCGACAGGTACCACATCGCCAGCTTGTCACCCTTGCGGATCTGCTTGCCGCCCAATTCCGTATCGACGAGCGCGCTTCGCCGCATGTAGGCCAGCGGCGTTTGCCAGCGGATAATTTCCGGCACGAGGCTCTCCACCAGCGCCGGATTGGCGCGCAGCTTGGACATTTCCTGCGGATTCTCGTGTAAAGCCAACAGGCCGCCGGTCATTGAATTGCGCGTCGTGTCGTTGCCGCCGACGATCAGCAAGGCCAGATTCCCCATGTACTCGGCGGGCCCCATGTTCCGGGTCGCCGGTCCGTGGGCCAGCATCGATATCAGGTCCGTGCGCGGCGGCGCGTTGATGCGCTCGTTCCAAAGCCGGGTGAAGTACTCCAGCATCTTGCGCAACTCGGCCATGCGTACCTCAGGCTCGGGCGCGTCCGGATTGGTCAACTTGTTGGAGGTCGCCATATCGGACCAATGCGTAAGCAGACGGCGGTCCTGCAGTGGGAAGTCAAAGAGAGTGGCCAGCATGTAGGTGGTGAGTTCGATCGAGACTTTGTCCACCCAGTTGAAAGTTTCATCGCGGGGCAGACCGTCCAGTACCTTGACGGTGCGCTCGCGTATCAGACCGTGCCAATTATTGAGGTTCGACGGCGCCACAATCGGGCCCACCGCCTTGCGCTGCTCGTCATGTTTGGGAGGATCCATGGCGATGAACATCTGCAACTTCTGTTCATCGCCCGGCGGAAAGTCCATCAAGGTGATGCCGTCTTGCGACGAATAGACGCCATGGCTCGTATCAACCTGCATGATGTCCCGGTAGCGGGTCACCGACCAGTAGCTGTCGATGCCCGGTATCGGACTGTGCGAACGATGCACAGGGTCCTCACGACGCAGGCGCTCGAAGACATAACCCACAGTGTCGTCGACGAAGCCTTGCGGATCCGCGGGATTCAGTTCCTCGAGCGGGAGTGCAGCCGCGCGCGCGCGTGCCGCCGCGCCTATCGCAGCCGACTCAACTGATGCAATAGTTGTCACGAAGGATCTCCTTGGCAATTCGGCCCCGTTCAATGTTGAGCCTCAGGCAGGCCGACAACAAGACCGTTCAGGGCGTCCGTCAGCGTGATTTGACATGCGAGGCGCGAGTTGTCCCGCAGCTCTGAGACAATATTGAGCATGTCTTCTTCGGTTGCGCTGGGTGCTTCTACCCGCTCGGACCAATCCGGATCAACGTATACGTGACAGGTCGCACAGGCACAGTTGCCGCCACAGTCTCCGTCGATGCCTGGCACACGGTTGTCGGTAGCCGCGCGCATCAGCGTCGTGCCTACGGGAACCTCGACCGAATGCGCGCCCCCGCTGAAAGCAATGAACGTGACCTTTGGCATGCAAGAATCCCTGGATACCGTCAACGGCGAAGTATCTCATCGTACCGGCGCCGATGTGAAATACGTAGGCCAATTGGGTCATTATTGCCGTCCCTGCCTTCAAAACACGGTTAGGGCATTAAAGCTTCAACTACCCGAGTTCTTCTTGCGGTGCATTAACTTATATGCTTGTTACATTCGGATAAAAACGACATCCTCATTAGGGGAGACCGGCTTATGGAGAAAAACCTGAACTCAAACGCTGCATTTCAAGCGGATGTCACCGCCCGTTTCGGCATTCTTCCGAATTTCTTCCGCTCAGCTCGTGCGGCGCCGGAACTCCTTGAAGAGCTCTGGGGTTTCGCGAAGGCCGGTTATCTCGATAACCCAATGCCCTCGGTCTTCAAGGAGCGCCTGTTTGTCTGGCTGTCTCGATTCTGCCCGATGCGCTACTGCATCGTGCGGCACGTCGGCTTCCTATTGGGCGAAGGACATGGACAGGCGGCCGGGGATGCGAACGCCCAGCCGCAAACCGTGGACGAGGTGATCACGCTGCTTCGCCGTCCGTCTCCTTGGATGAGGGATATGACACTGGTCTATGCGAGCCTGGAGGCAGCGCCTCGCCTCAATGGGCGGTGGCCCGCGGCCGGCAGCCAGTTAGAAGACGAAATTTTCGCGTGTGCGGCGGTCATGTTTATTGAACCGGCTCGAAGCGATGGCGCCCGGCGGGCGCTGATTCGCACGCTGGGGCAACGCGACTATGAATTCTTCAGTGGATGTCTTGCCTTCATTCGGACGGCACACTACTGGACGATGCTGCATCCCGAGATCGAATCGGAAGAGGACATGCTGGTGCTCATGCGCGGCCACGAGGAGCTTGCGCAATTGCTGACGGATGATTCGGAAGCGGATCGTTCGGCAATGAGCGAGCGGACGTTTGCGGAGCTCGCGTCTCTGCGAGAACTGAACGAGCGACAAGAATTGCACAAGGCGAAACAGGCACTCGAGGAAAAGGATCGCCAGAAGGACCAATTCATTGCGGTGCTCGCCCATGAATTGAGAAATCCGCTGAGTGCCATACGCACTTCTGCGTACTCGCTGCGCCGTCTGAACCTCCAGGATGAGCGCGCAGGGCCCCTCGTTGAGCGAGTCGACCGTCAAACCACGGCGATCGCCCGTATGCTCGAGGACCTGTTGGATGCCTCGCGCATAGCCTTTGGAAAAATCTCCGTCCAGCTCGAGCCATTTGATTTGAGGGCATTCTTAAAAGATGTGATCGATGAGCAAGAGCCGCATGCCCTGCAAGCCGGCCTACAATTGACTGCAAAGATCACGCAAGATGGCTGTTGCGTCAATGCCGATCGAATGCGGCTACGACAGATCGTCGACAATCTACTGTCCAACGCAATCAAGTTCACTCCCGCCGGCGGCCGCGTGGAGTTGACTCTCGCCATTGAGAATGACAAAGCAGTTGTTGCCGTTCGCGATAGCGGCATTGGTTTCGAGAGCGCATTTTCCGAAAAACTCTTCGAACCGTTCGTCCAACAGGAGCAAGGACGCGATCGGTCTGCCGGCGGCTTGGGCCTGGGACTGGCGATTGCCGCCCGCCTTGCAACTCTTCAAAACGGTTCGCTGACAGCTTCGAGCCCCGGAATCGGTTGCGGGGCGCTGTTCACATTGACGATTCCCCTTGCTACTCGACTTGCCAATTGCCCGAGCAATGGCGCTCCGGTCGAACAACTCAGTCCGAAGTCGGTCCTTCTAGTGGAAGACAACACGGACCTTGCCGAGGGGCTCGCCGAATTGCTTCGAATGCAGGGTGTCCATGTACGCGTCGCCTACGATGGTACGTCGGCAGTCAAGAGCGCGCTGGAGGCCGTCCCCGATATTATTTTATGCGATTTGGGATTGCCCGGTGGCATGGACGGATTTGCGGTTGCGCGCGCCTGCCGCGCCGAGGCATCGCTTCGAAACGTCCGCTTGGTGGCGGCCTCGGGCTACAGTGCGGCGGAAGATCACGCGAACGCCACCGCCGCCGGATTTGATTCCCTACTGACCAAGCCGCTGACCGAAGAATCGTTGCGCAAGCTGGTTCGCTGACGCCGGCTGCAACTATCACCCAGCGATAGTGAGATCCGCTCGTTTTGTGTCTCGCGCGTCAGCCCTCGTTGGGACGACGCAGCATCGCATCGGCCGGCGCAGATGAATCCAGACGGTGTCGCCAACCGGTCACCGCTGCGCCCGCTACACCGAGTGCCGCGAACAGCCCCGCCACTTGCGCGTTGTAGTAAACGATGGCCATCAGAGACACGACGGCAATGATCAGCGCAGTCAGCGGGAATAGCGGATAAAACGCCACCCGAAACGGGCGCTCGAGTTGCGGCTCGGTGCGCCGCAGTCGCATGAGGCTCAACAGGCTGACGATGTACATCACGATTGCACCGAGCGCCGACATTGTGACGATACTGGCGGTCAGCGGCTGGCCGGCAATGCTGACGAACATATCGGAGTAGATTGCCGCGATCCCCACTACGCCGCCCGCCAGGATGGCTCTGTGCGGTGTCCGCCAGCGCGGGTGGACCGCGGCGAGCATCTTCGGCAGGAAGCCTGCGCGGGCCAGTGCAAATATCTGCCGGGAGTAGCCCATGATGATGCCGTGGAATGAAGCGATCAGCCCTAGAAGACCGATGCCTACGAGAAGGCGCAGCCACCCGCTGCTCGAGCCGACCACCACTTTCATCGCCTGAGGCAATGGATCATTGATGTTGGCGAGCCCTTTCCAGTCTCCGACCGCACCGGCAAAAATCATGGTGCCGAACGCCAGCACGACCAAAGTCAATATGCCGCCTATGTAGGCACGCGGTATGGTGCGCTTCGGATCCTTGGCTTCTTCGGCCGCCATGGCGGCTCCCTCGATGGCGAGGAAGAACCAGATCGCAAAGGGAATCGCTGCAAAAATTCCGCCAATGGTGGCGACAGAAAATCGATCGGCTCCTCCCCAACCGTTGTGAGTGAAATTCGACCAGGCAAAGCCGCCTGACACCACGCCCATGAATACTAATAATTCGCCGATGGCGAGCACCGTCACCACCAGCTCGAATGTCGCGGCTATGGTCACGCCGGCTATATTCAGCGCCATAAAAACGACGTACGCGCCAACCGCCGCGGTGCGCGCGTCCAACGCCGGAAATTGCACATTGAGGTAGGCGCCGATGGCCAGTGCGATCGCCGGCGGAGCGAACACGAATTCGATGAGCGTCGAGAAACCGGCTATATAACCGCCCACCGGGCCGAACGCGCGATAGCTATAGGCGAACGGACCGCCCGCGTGGGGGATGGCGGTAGTGAGCTCCGTGAAGCTGAAAATAAAAGTCGTGTACATCACGGCGATGAACACGGTCGTCACCAGAAAGCCGAGCGTTCCAGCCTGTGCCCAGCCGTAGCTCCAGCCAAAGTATTCGCCCGAAATGACCAGCCCAACGGCGATGCCCCACAAATGCAGGCCGCTCAAGGTTCTCTTGAGACCCGGGGCCCCCTCAGTCACGTTGCCTGCTTCGAGGCAATACTTGCGCGCTCAGCCAGTTGCGGATCTCCAAAAGACGCTGCGCGTCGCTCTGTACTGAGGGACCGAGGCCATGTTTCCAGAGCAAGGCCGTATCCAACGGGTTTTTTTGCAGGGCGCGGAGCTCGGCGGCGAAGCCGTCAAGCGCCGGACGGTCGCGGAACATGCCCTCAGTGACGAGCGTGTCACCGTAACGCTCAGCGGTGGCGGCTAAATCCAGATAGTCGTATTCCGGATGGTACTGCACGCCCCAGAAAGTACTGCGCCCAAAGGTGAACGCCGCCGCCTGCACCCCGAAATCGTTGCGGGCCAGGATCTCAGCACCTCGCGGCAGCGTGGCAATGCTGTCGCGGTGGACCGCCGGCGCCTCGAACACGACCGGCTTGCCGGCAAATAATGGATGTTCGCGCCCGGCATCGGTGAGCAGAATGCGCCGAGCAAACCCAAATTCGCGACCCTTCGGATTGGCATGCACTTCCCCGCCGGCGGCGGTAACCGCAACCTGCAGCCCCCAGCAACTTCCAAAGAAAGGTATCCCGGCGGCAAACACTGCCTTGGCGAGATCGATCTGATACGTCACCGGCGGACCGCCATCGTAGATATTCAGGGCCGATCCGGTCATGGTGACCCCATCGTAATCATCGAGGCCCACGCCGGTCGGAAGCTCGGCAGCCCCGTCCGCCGCGAGCACGATGTCGATCTGCAGCGATGCCTCAATGCGATGCAGTACTTGCCGGTAGCCGACACCGGAATCGTATCCAAGGACCGCTGCCTGGCGCGCGCGCACCTGTGAGACGTTGCCGTCGATGACCAGGATGCGCGCGGCGGTCATCTGGCGCTCACCACCGCTTCGATCCGCCCATCCACTGCGGCGCGGAATATGTGTTCCAGTTGCGTTGCGTTGACCGGTACTGGATTGCCGCTCGCCGACGGATCGAGCGATGCCTCGCTGCCGATCACCGCGGCATTGCCGGTGCCGACGCCTATTTCAGCGAGCGAATGCGGCACACCGAGCTCGCGGCGCATTTGCAGCACCCACGCAAAGAAACCGTCGAAGCCGCGTTCCGGTAGATTCAAGACACGAGAGATGATCTCCGCCTTCTCGGCGATGGCATGGCGGTTGAAAGTCATGACGTACGGAAGAATGATGGCATTGGTCAGGCCGTGATGTGTGTTGAACCACGAGCCGACGGGGTGCGCAATGGCATGCACGCCGCCCAAACCCTTCTGAAATGCTGTCGCGCCCATGGACGCAGCTGCCAGCATTTGCGCACGCGCCTCAATGTCCTTGCCGTCGGCACAGGCGCGCGGCAGATAATGGTGAATGAGCCGCATGCCCTCGAGGGCAACGCCATCCGCCAGGGGATGAAAGCCGGGCGCGCAAAATGCTTCGAAGCAATGGACGAAGGCGTCGATGCCGGTGGCTGCGGTCACGGCGCGCGGCAATCCAACGGTCAGCTCAGCATCCAAAATGACGATGCGCGGCATCATCTGCGGATGGAAGATGATCTTCTTTTGATGGGTTTCCTCGTTGAGGATGACGCTTGCCCTGCCCACTTCAGAGCCCGTGCCCGCAGTCGTGGGCACGGCGACCACAGGCGCTATGCCGGTGGGATCCGCCCGTGTCCACCAATCGCCGACGTCTTCGAAATCCCACAGCGGACGGGCTTGCCCCGACATGAACGCTACGGCCTTGCCGGCGTCGAGCGCCGATCCACCGCCAAAGGCCACGACGCCGTCGTGGCCGCCGGCGCGATAAGCGCGAAGTCCCGCTTCGACGTGACTGCTGGCCGGATTACCCCTGACGCCGCCGAACAGCACTGCGTCCTTCAAAGCAGCGGCGGCGCGCTCGATCATCGGGCTCTTGACCAAGCCTTCATCAGTCACGATCAGCGGCCGTTTGATGCCGGCTCGGAAACAAGCTTCCGCCAGCTCGGCGATACGGCCGGGACCAGCCCAGATGGTCGTCGGATAATTCCAGTTGCCGCGCAGCGTGTTGCTCATGTCGTTATCCTGAAGTGATAGGACTTCGGCCGCGTCAACTGCTCGAAGCCGACGCGCGACAACGTGCAGCCCCGGCCCGAATTTTTCACGCCGGTCCAGGCAAGCGCCGGATCGAGATAGTCGCATCGATTGAGGAAAACCGTGCCTGTTTCCAGCGAGTCGCCAAGCGCTTCGGCGCGCGACGCGTCCGCCGAGAAAATCGCGGCAGTCAATCCGAACTGGCTGTCGTTCATCAGCCGCACCGCCTCCTCGTCCGAGCCCACACTCATGATACCGACCGCCGGCCCGAAGGTCTCTTCGCGCATGATCGCCATCGAATGATTGACGTCGATGAGCACTTGCGGCGCCAAATAAGGTGTTCCGATGGAACTCGGCGCAAACAATTTCTCGTCGATTAGCTGCCGCGCACCTTGCGCCACGGCCGCCCGCACCTGCGATCGGACGGCATCCGCGGCGGCGGCGCGCACCACCGGTCCAAGCGTCGTCTCCGGATCGAGCGGCGATCCCAGGCGATACTTGCAGGTGAGATCGACGGCGCCGTCGACGAAATCTTGATAACGCGATGCAGCCACGTAGATGCGTTTGATGCCGCAGCAGGACTGGCCGGAATTGAAAAATGCGCCATCGGTCAAAGTTTCAATCGCATGCGCGAGATTGGCATCCTCTCGAACATAGGCAGGGTCCTTGCCGCCCAACTCGAGACCCGCCGTCGCAAAACCCGCCGCCGTGGCCGCCACCACCGCTCGTCCGCCCGACACGGAGCCCGTAAAACAGACGCTGGCCACCCGCGGATCACCCATGAGCCGTGCGGTATCGGCGTGGGACAAATGCAGATATTGGAACACGCCGGCTGGAACGCCCGCGCTGACGAAAGCTTCGAGAAAGCGCTCCGCGCACAAGGGTGTCTGGTGCGAATGCTTGAGGATCACTGCGTTCCCGGCAATCAAAGCTGGGATGACCGCGTTCACCGCCGTCAGGTAAGGGTAATTCCAAGGAGCGACGACGGCGATTACGCCGAGCGGCACGCGCTTGATTTGCCGCCTAAAGCCGGCTTTTTCGCCGGGCTGAATCGCCGCGAGCGCTTCGGGCGCCGCATTCAGCATGTAGCGTGCGCGCTCTTCGAATCCGCGCACTTCGCCCGGCGTGTAGCGGATGGGGCGCCCCATCTGCCAAGTGATCTCGGCGGCGATGTCATTCACCTTGGATACGAAGGCGTCTACGGCTTTCGTCAGAATCTCACAGCGCGCGGCGAGCGGCAAAGCCGCCCACGCAGTCTGGGCGCGTTGCGCGGAATCAAGCGCTCGATCAATGCCGGCGGCGTTTTCCAATGGGCGTTCGACGTACACGCGGCCATCGACGGGGCTTACTGTCTTCAAAGTCTCAGTCATGCAGGCACTCAAATAATTTCAAAGTATCGGGCCAGTTCCCAATCGGTAATTGCCTTGCGGAATTCCCGCTCTTCCCACTGCCGGGTCGCGGCGTAATGCTCGACGAACTCGTCGCCAAAGAGCGTGCGCGCAGGCTTCGACGCGAGCAGGCGTTCGGCGGCCTCGAACAGAGTCGCCGGCAAGCGCCGATGCAGCGGATGATCGCGGTCGTAGGCATTGCCCTCGATCGGCGCGTCCGGCTCGATGCGGTTCTCGATGCCCCACAACCCGGATCCGATTGCGGCCGCCAGCGCGATGTAGGGATTGATATCCGCGGCCGCGATGCGGTACTCAATGCGATGGCTCGACGGACCACCGCGAATCACGCGCAGCGCCGTCGTGCGATTCTCGATGCCCCAAGCGGCGGCCGTGGGCGCCCAGTAGCCCGGAATGAGGCGCGAATAGCTGTTCACCGTGCCGGCCACCATCGCCAGAAACTCAGGCATCAGCGCCTGTTGGCCGCCGAGGAACCAACGCATGGCATCCGACATTTCATGCGGCTTTGAGGGATCGTGAAAGACGCTCCCGCCTTGGGCGCTCCGCAGCGAAATGTGCAGATGGCCGCTTTGACCCGGAACACTGTTGGACCACTTCGCCATGAACGTCGCCATCAAGCCGTGGCGCTGCGCCAGGACTTTGGTGAATGTCTTGAAGAGCGCCGCGCGGTCGGCCGCTTCGAGGGCTTCGCAATACGAAAGCGCAGCCTCGAGAACTCCGGGTCCTGTCTCGGTATGCAATCCCTCGATGGGAAACCGCATAGCCTGAGAGAGATCCAGAAGCTCGTGGTACAGGTCCGAATGCACCGAGCTTCGCAATACCGAATAGCCAAAG
>Ga0193726_1002332_pt1 | contig 13068 bp, 8 predicted proteins | sample H2c1metaG_FD_144928 | JGI IMG/M metagenome (GOLD analysis project Ga0193726, IMG submission 144928) | Soil microbial communities from a riparian zone of the East river system, Colorado, United States - H2c1 | ecosystem: Environmental > Terrestrial > Soil > Riparian zone | place: USA: East River... | reverse complement strand
CCATACCCCACGCACCAGGATCGAGCGGTCATCTACCGTGTCCGCGGCGAAGAGTTCTCCGCGCCCGTCCTTGAAAGCGCCGATCAGCGGCGGCGTCAATACGCCGACCTTGCTATTGACGAAGGTCTGACTCCACTGATGCGCCTGCGGGTTGTAGAGAAACAGGGTCAGGCCCTCCCAGTGGCCGTTGGGGCCGTCGGTCTCGATCTCCTCCAGCTGTGCACGGCCGTCCCACACTTTTCGTACGGTGACGGTCCCGTTCAGTTCGAGCGACTTGGCCGAGCCGGACAGAGGATCCAACATCCGTTTGATATGAGTTTTCCAGACGCCGATGTTGAAATCGAAATCATGCCGGCCGTCGCGCGCCAAAGCCTTGGAAGGCTGAGCGGGCTCTGGCTCGCCCGCGGCGGCGGGTTGGGTCTGTGAGATCCAATTGAACGCAGCGGCCAGAATGCAGAGTGCTACAGGCTTTGAGAATTTCATCGTCATCTCCGTGGGAATATTCGCGCCAAAACCAAGCCGCAGCGCCTGCGGCGGCGCTAAGCTGTCGTCTGTCAAGATCATGTAACTGGGAGGCCTCTTGCTGAAGGGCCACTTGGAGGAAAAACTATTGGGCCACTCATCGTCGCCGCGAAAACGCAGCATCGATCCTTTGTTCGAGATCGAGCTGGACTTGGGACCCAAAGGCTCGCGCGAGGCTGCCCGGACCCTGCACCGTGAACTCAAGGCGGCGATTCTTGACGGGCGTCTGATAGGCGGCGCCAGACTGCCGGCGACCAGAAAGTCGGCGGCCTTTTTTGGCGTGTCGCGAAACACCGCGGCCGAGGTCTATGAGAGGCTGGTCAACGAAGGTCACGCGGTGACTCGACATGGCGCGGGCACCTATGTCGCGGACCGGGCGCCTGCGGCGCCGCGCGCCAAGGGTTCCGCCGCACAGACGACCGCGCACAGCGTGAATGAATTTTGGCTGCGCCCGGACATCACCGCCGCGATGAGCTTTTGGCGCGATCGGCCGGAATACCCCTCCTCGGGGCGCAAAGGCGCCAACGTTGATTTTCGGCCCGCCATGGTCGACTCGCGGCTCTTTCCGCTTGACGTCTTTCGGCGCGTCAGCACCAAGCAACTGCGCGGCCTGGAAAGGAAGCCGGCGAGCTACAAGAGCCCCCAGGGCAATCAGGGAAATTTCCACCTTCGCGAAGCGATCATCAAACATATCGCCATCACGCGGGCCGTCGTCTGCCAGGTGGAGGACATACTCGTCACGTCCGGGGCGCAACAGGCCTTTGACGTGCTGGCAAGAGCACTGGTCACGCCGAATGAGACCGTCGTTGCGCTGGAGGACCCTGGCTATCCTCCGATGCGCGTGGCGTTTGCCGCGGCGGGTGCGAAGCTCGCACCGGTCGGGGTCGACGAGGAAGGCCTGATTGTCGAGCAGCTTCCGTCCAATGTCGGCATCATTTGCGTAACGCCCTCCCATCAGTTTCCCCTTGGCATAACGATGTCGATGCGCCGGCGCAAGGCACTGGTTCAATTCGCACGCCAGCACGGAGCGGTGATCGTCGAGGATGACTATGACGGTGAATTTCGCTACGAGGGCAGTCCCTTGGAAGCGCTGAGGACGTCGCAGTCGTCTGATGTCGTTTTTTACGTCGGCACGTTTTCCAAATGCATGCTGTCGGCGCTTCGCTTGGGATTCATCGTCTCGCCGACATGGGCGATGCAAACGCTGGTAGCCACAAAGAACTGTCTGGACTGGCATTGCTCGACACCCATTCAAAGCGCGGTGGCCGAATTCATTGCCGCCGGCCACTTGACGCGCCATGTCCGCAAAATGCGCGAGGTGTACAAGCTTCGGCGTCAGCTGCTGCTCGAGTCCTTGCATGACAGGCTCGGCGGCTGGCTCGAAGCCATTCCCTCGTTCTACGGCATGCACGTTGCCGCCACGCTGACTGCTGCCGTGGATCTTGAGAATGTGGCGGATGAGCTGCTGAGGCACAATGTGAAAATCCATGCGCTCAGCCGATATTTCCTTGGGCCGCAGACCAGGACAGGCTTGGTATTCGGCTATGGAACCGTGGATTTGCCGGATATTCGCCGCGGCGTGTCGCTGCTGCACAGAGTTTTGCAGCGTCAGGCCGGCTAGGATCAATTGCGTGCATTGACCGCACCGTGTAGGAATTACATCGCTACGACCGTCCTGCTCAACGGTGTAGAGTCGGAAAGCGTGGAGAAGCGCCGAGCACCGTGACAGACCCCACAACCAAAATGACCGGCACCGCCTCTGACGCCAAAGCTGTGCATTTGGGCTTCCTGCGACAGCTCAGGCTGGTGATTCGTGCGATCTTCAGCTCACCCGTTGGGAGGACGCTGGCGATTTTGATGGCGGTCATCGTCCTGGTCATCATTGTCACGGCCTATGGACAGATTCGGCTCAACCGATGGAATAAGCCCTTCTACGATGCACTGTCGCGTCGCGACTTGCGGGATTTTTTCTTTCAGCTCGGCGTGTTCTTCATCATCGCGGGGATACTCCTCGTCCTCAACGTGACGCAGCGCTGGCTGACCGAAACCCTGCAAGTCAAGCTGCGCGAAGGATTGGTTCGCAGTCTTCTCAAGGATTGGCTGTTTCCGCGCCGTGCCTTCTGGCTTGCCAATTCAGGATCCATCGGCGTCAATCCCGATCAGCGCATTCACGAGGATGCGCGGAAACTGTGCGAATTGTCGGCCGATCTTGGCCTCGGACTACTGCAGGCCTCAATCTTGTTCGGCATGTTTGCCGGCGTGCTCTGGGGATTGTCGACCGACTTCGCTTTGCGTTTTGGCGACCGGGACTATGCCATTCCCGGCTTCATGCTGTGGGCTGCCATTGCTTACGCAACCGGCGGCTCGCTCCTGAGCTACTGGGTCGGTCGCGGACTCATCAATCGCAACGCCGAGCGATACGCGACCGAGGCCAACCTGCGATTTTCGCTGGTGCGCGTCAACGAGCACGTCGATGACATTTCCTTGGCGCAGGGCGAACCCGACGAGAGGCGCCGGATCGAACGACATCTGAGCGATGTGCTGCGCGCAACCCGGCGCATCGTGTGGGGTCACACCAATCTCACCTGGGTCACGTCGGGGTTTGGCTGGGTCACCATTGTCGCGCCGATCCTGGTGGCGGCGCCGCTGTACTTCACTGGGAAGGTTTCATTCGGCGGGCTCATGATGGCAGCGGGTGCCTTTACCCAGGCGCAATCATCGTTGCGCTGGTTCATCGACAACTTCAGCGTCATTGCCGATTGGCGGGCGACGCTGCTTCGCGTGGCGAGTTTTCGTCATGCCGTTATCACCACCCACGAACCCCGGGGATTCGAAAGCCGCATCGTCTATGCGGAAGGGGATCCGGGCACGATACAAATAGATGACCTCGAAAGCGTGTCTTCCGCGCATGCCGACATGCTCAGGGAATCGAGCGTGGTCATCACGGCCGGAGCACGCGTCCTCGTGCTGGGGGCGCCGGGGACCGGCAAGACCCAGTTTTTCCGGGCCTTGGCGGGCTTGTGGCCGTGGGGCACGGGGCGCATCACCCGTCCGCGAGGCGAGCAGATATTTTATCTGCCGCGCGGCACGCCGTATCTGCCGCGCGGCAGTTTACGGGAGGTGCTCGCCTATCCGCTGAAGGCCGACAGTTTCAGCGCGAGCGCATTTACCCGCGCACTATTCCGGCTGGGGCTCGAGCGCCTCGCGCCGCTGCTCGATGAAACCCGGCGCTGGGATCGGGAGCTGAGCCAGGACGAACAACTGTGCCTGGTGTTTACACGGATGTTGATCCAGAACCCACCCTGGGTGCTCATCGATGGCACCTTTGGCGCGCTCGACGATGACGTTCTCGAACTGGTCATCGACGTCTTTACGAAGGAGCTCAAGAGCGCCGGTGTCATCCACGTCGGCGGCGCGGGGGAGGCACACGATCTGTTCTCGAAGACCCTGCATCTGGTCAAAGCGCCCAGGTCGCCGGTACAGCCAGACACACCGGCAGGGGATGCTGACCGGCCCATCCTGCGGAAAGAATCGGGAAATCCACCGTGAAAAGGGCGCCGACGCAAGGTCTCGCCGTTCATCGCGCGTTTGCAGCGGGAATTCTGTTATTGCTTTTGTTCCTCGCCGTATCGCCGCTACAGGCTGCGCAAGAATTCGGATTTCGCCCGCCGGCGACGGCAATGGATCCTAAGGCGGGCGCGATCATGAGCGATTTGGCAGCAAGGCTCATTCCCGTCTATCAAGACCCAGACCCTGAAAGGTATCTTGCGAACCTATCGGCGCTGCAAATGGCCGTCGGCGACTACGCGGCGGCCGACATCTCGCGGAAATCGCTGCGCGAGCGACGGCGAACGTCGGACTTTGGCCACCCGGTCGGGCGGGGGCTGGTATACGACATCTACGCCCGCGCCAAGGCCCTGGAGACGCAAAATCGATTCACCTTCGCGGAGGCGTTGACGAATTCGTTCCAAGAAACGATTCGCCGCCTCGGCGACCGCGATGCCCACGCCGTCACTCAATGGCTGAGCGAGTCTCCCGCCCTTTATCAGGATGCCTTGCAACGGGCATTTGACCAGCAGCGTTCGAGCGACAGCATTGATCAGGCCGACGCCGTGGAGCTGATCTGGAAATACGTCCGATTTGATGCTTATCGTACCTTTGGCCCCTTGGTCGTTCTGCTCAACGCCGAGGAGGATCATCGACGCTACACGGTCGGCGATGAAATCATGATCAAAACCCGGGACGGGACCAGCATTCCCGTCGTGGTGATTCGTCCCAACACCCTCGCTGATCCGCTGCCCACGCTGCTCGAGTTCAGGATTGACGACTCGCAAAGTTTTGCCAAGGACTGCGCCGCCCACGGCTATGTGGGGGTCGTCGCCTACGCGAGGAGCGGGCGAAAGAGCGGTGCCGGCTTCACTCCCTTCCAGCATGACGGCGAGGATGCGCGCGCCGTCATCAATTGGATCGCCAAGCAAGCCTGGAGCGACGGCCGCGTGGGGATGTATGGCGAGGGCTATAGCGGCTTTGTACCGTGGGCCGCCGCCGCCAAGAAGCTGCCCGCTGCCCTCAAAGCCATCGCCACCTCGGCGCCCAACGCACCCGGAATCAATGTGCCCATGGAAGGCAACATCCCCAACAACTCGGCATACGCGTGGTCGCTTGAAGTCAGCGGCGCGGGCATCGAAGAGAGCAACGATGACGATGTCGCGCGGTGGCGCGCTCTTGATCAGAAGTGGTACCGCAGCGGCAGGCGTTACCGCGACATGGGCCGCCTCTACGGAAAACACAATCCGATTTTCATTCGCTGGCTGAACCATCCAAGCTACGATGGATTCTGGCGGCCGATGGTGCCGTATCGCGAACAGTTCGCCAAGATCAGCATCCCGGTTCTCACGATGACCGGGTATTTCGCCGCAAGCGAACCGGGTGCTCTGTACTATTTTACTCAACATCATCGGTATAACCCACATGCTGACGATACTTTGATCGTCGGTCCCTACGATGACGCCATGATGGAGCGTGGCACGTCGGCCGAGTTGCATGGCTATCAAGTCGACGCGGCAGCGCTCGTGGATTTTCGGGAACTTCGATATCAGTGGTTCGATCATGTCTTCAAGGGCACGGCGACGCCGGCTTTGTTGACGGACAGCGTCAATTACCAGCTCATGGGGGCGAACGAATGGCGGCATGCGCCATCGCTCGACGCCATGGCCGGGAAATCACTGAGGTTCTATTTGGATGGCGGCGTATCCGGCGCGAATCAGCGGCTAACCCAACAACACAAAAAAACCGCTGATACCTTCGTCCAGCAGACCGTGAATTTCGTCGATCGCACGGACGCCGCTTGGACGCCGTCTCCCGATTTCATCAGCAGGAGCCTCGCACTGCGACACAGTACGATTTTTATGAGTGAGCCGTTGACCAAGGCCACGGAGTTCAGTGGGTTGTTCTCGGGCCGACTTGATTTCACGGTCAATAAAATGGATGTTGACCTGAACATCGCCTTGTATGAACTTCTTGCCAACGGCGACTACGTCCGTCTGTTCAGCCCGACTTACGAGTTCCGCGCGAGCTATGCAAAGGACCGCACTCATCGGCACCTGCTCAAGGCGGGAGAACGTCAGGAGTTGGCATTCAAGAGCGAGCGTGTAACGAGCCGACAGCTCAATCCCGGCAGCCGGCTGGTCATGGTTCTCGGCATCAACAAGCGGCCGGACCGCGAGATCAATTACGGTACCGGAGGCGACGTGAGCGAGGAATCCATTGCCGACGGCAAAATTCCCGTCAAAATCCGCTGGTACAGCGACAGCTATGTCGACATTCCGGTCAAGTGACAGCCAACGACGGCCTTGACGTACTAGCCGAGGCGCCGCAAGAGGGACATCGCCGCGGCCGGGTTGTGCACCTTGTGACCGCTGATCACATATAAATAGACATCGCGGGGTACGCCATCCGCGCCCTGCGGCGTGACGTGCTGCAGCCCCTCCGGCACAGCGCCGGAGGCCAGGGCGCGCGCCCGAGATACCCAAAGGTTGAGCGCGGCATCGGAATAGCCCGTTTCCTCCTTGGGCTTCGTCCCCATGATACGGGCGTAAAAAAACGGGGCGGTCGCATCGGCAATTTGTGGATAAGACGAATCGCCTGCGATCACGACGCCGATGCCATATTCGCGCAGCAGCGCAACGAATTCCGGCGTGCGAAAGCTGTCGTGCCGAACTTCAACGACGTGACGCAGCGCGCGGCCGGCCGCTTCCGGCGGCAACAGCTTTAGAAACGCCTCGAAGTCGGCCGGCTCGAAATGTTTGGTAGGCAAGAACTGCCAATTGATTGCGCCGAGCTTGTGCTCGAGTTCCATGACACCGCCGGCCAAGAATCGCTCGATGGTGCGGCCCGCCTCGGCGAGGACATCGCGGTTCATGGCGTAGCGCGGTGCCTTGACGGAAAACACAAAATCGTCCGGCGTTTCGTCGCGCCACTTGGCAAAGGTGGCGGGCTTCTGCGATCCGTAATAAGTGCCGTTGATCTCGATCGAAGTGAGCTGGCGGCTCGCGTATTCGAGTTCGCGCTTCTGCGCGAGGTCGCCGGGATAGAAGGCGCCGCGCCACGGTTGGTAGGTCCAGCCGCCGACTCCGATGCGAATCGTACCGGTAAGTCCTTTAGCGGGCATTGTTGAAGCTCCTCATCATGTCTGCGGTCACCGACACGAAGGTAGCAGATCCTATTGAGTCATTGAATCAGTTCGACGCCCATGTCTCGGCGTGCAGCACCCGAAAACGTTTGCGGAGACGGCCTGTGCGTCCGTCAGGTACAATGTATGCACATTCGCCGCAGGCACGATGCTTGCTTCCCGCAACGGCTCTCGAAAACGAGGCGCTAGAACTTTGCTTAGATGATCGACCGCCGTTCTGTACTGACCGCCGCAGTTTCCTCGCTGGCCCTGTCGGCACTGGGATTACCGCTTCGCGCTTTGGCCGCCGTCTCGGGACTGAAGCTGGGAAAGCCTCAGCCGTTCTCATTCGACGGGCTCGTCAAAGAGATGCAGCAGCGGGCCGCGACTGAGTACGTGCGCGACATGGCGTTGCCGCAGGGGGTGCTCGACCGAATCGGCTACGATGAGCACGGCAAGCTCAAGTTCAACTCCGATCATGCCCTGTTCCTTGACGGCCCCGGGCCATACCCGGTCACCTTCTTCGCACTGGGCAAGTACTTCCGCACCCCGGTGCACATGTTCGTCCTGTCGGCCGCCGGCGAGGCCGCGAACGCCAGCGAGATCCTGTACGACCCCACCTACTTCAGCATGCCGGCGAACAGTCCTGCGCGGGAGTTGCCGAAAGGAGCTGGGTTCTCGGGCTTCCGATTGCAGGAAAGCCGGCTGGGCAATGTCCGCAACCTCGACTGGCACAGCAACGACTGGGCGGCCTTCCTCGGTGCCTCCTATTTCCGCGGCATCGGCGAGCTGGGCCAGTACGGCCTGTCCGCGCGCGGCATCGCGGTGGATGTATCCACACCGGGCCGGCGGGAAGAATTTCCCGACTTCACCCGCTTCTACTTCGAGCCGCCGGCGGACGGCGCCAACCAGATGGTGGTCTACGCGGCACTCGACGGCCCCAGCCTGACCGGCGCATATCGATTCATGCTGCAACGGGGCAACGGCGTTGTGATGGAAGTCGACGCGCACGTGTTTCCGCGCCGGGACATCAATCAACTCGGCATCGCACCCATGAGCTCGATGTTCTGGTTCTCCGAGACCATCAAGCCGACCGCGATCGACTGGCGGCCGGAAGTGCATGACTCGGATGGACTGGCGATCTGGACGGGCGCCGGCGAGTACATCTGGCGGCCGCTGAACGATCCTGACTCCCCGTCAGTCTCCACGTTTGACGACAAGACCCCCCACGGCTTTGGCCTGTTGCAACGCGACCGGATCTTCGATCACTACCTCGATGGTGTGCGCTACGATCGCCGCCCGAGCCTGTGGGTCGAGCCGCTGGGCGACTGGGGCGAAGGCGCGGTCCAGCTCGTCGAGCTGCCCAGCAACGATGAGACAGAAGACAACATTGTCGCCATGTGGGTGCCCAAACAGCCGGTGAAGGCCGGCTCCAGCCTGCTCTACCGCTATCGCCTGCAATGGTGCGCAACCGAGCCCCACGACACAGACCTCGCGCGTTGTGTGGCAACGCGTCTCGGCCGCGGCGGCGAGCCGGGCAAGGTGCGCCCCAAGGGTGTGCACAAATTCATGGTGGAGTTCCTGGGAGGCCCGCTCGAAACACTGCCATTCGGTGTCAAGCCCAAACCGGTTCTGTGGTCATCGTCGGGCACCTTCTCCTATGTTTTCACGGAGGCCGTGCCCGATGGCGTACCGGGACATTGGCGGGCCCAATTCGATTTCACCGGCGCTGGCCCCAACGTCGTCGACATGCGGCTGTATCTCAAGAACGGCGAGCAAACTCTTTCCGAGACCTGGCTGTATCAGTTCCATATCGTGTGACCGGGGACTGCTGCGTGGCCGGGCAAAGCGCATTCAGCCGACCGGTGGCGCGCGCAACTCCGGCCCCGCACGCCACTACAGGATCATCGAGCCTCTAAGATCCCCACTATCTCGAGATCTCCACTATCTCGGTGGTTCCGGGTTCGGCTGCGTCGGCGATCCCGGCGGAACACTGGGATTGGTATCCGGGGTGTTCGGCGGATTCGAAGCAGGCGGTGCCGGCACTTCCGGCGGCGAATTCGGCAGCGACGGCGATGCGGGCGACGGCGACGTCGGCGACAGCGGCGTGTGCTGTGTACAGCCTGTGGCAATCGCACAGAGCGCGACGGCGGCGAGAGTAGATCTGGTCAGGTTCATATCTGCACTCCTCAGGATACTTAAACGCCAAAGTGCGCGTTTTGAGGCTCATTTCGCATGCCCAAGATTCCATGCCTCCTGTAGGAAAATAGGAAATTTGCATTAGGGAAACGCGCTGGACCTGTTCTATGCTTCCGTATGGCTCAGGATATTGTTGACACCCCCTTGTTGGTGCGGCGGCCCGCCGGCGGCGGCGCGCCGGTGTCCGCCGAGTAAAGCGATGAGCTTCGATTGGCGCGCGGGATATTCTTCGGTGCGATTGCCGGTGTTCGCGCGCAACGTGGTATCCACGTCTCATCCCCTGGCCGCCCAAGTGGGCCTAGCGCTGCTGCAACGGGGCGGCAATGCAGTGGACGCCGCCATTGGCGCGGCGGCCGCAATGACCATCTTGGAGCCGTGCAGCAACGGCTTGGGCTCCGATGCCTTTTGTATCTTGTGGGACGGCAGGAAATTGCACGGCCTCAATGCCTCCGGCCGCGCGCCGGCGGCGTGGACCTTGGGTTATTTTCAAAAAAAATATGGCGCAGGTGCGCGCCAGCCGCCGATGCGCGGCTGGGACTCAGTGACAGTGCCCGGCGCCGTTGCCGGCTGGGTTGAGTTGTCGCGTCGTTTCGGCAAACTGGCGTTCGGCGAGCTGCTCGCGCCCGCGATCGACATCGCCGAACGTGGCTATGCGGTTCCTCTTGTGGTGCAAGAAAAGTGGGCGGCCGCCGTGCCGGATCTAAAAGGCCTCCCTGGGTTTGCCGAGGTCTTCATGCCTGGCGGGCGCGCACCGAGCGTCGGCGAGCGCTTCGTATTTTCAGGCGCGGCGCGAGCGCTCAAGCTGATTGCGCAGACGCAAGGCGCTGCTCTTTACGGCGGCGAAATCGCGGCGGCCGCGGCGGCGCACGCGGCAAAACATGGCGGTGCGATGCAGGTCGCGGACTTCGAAGGTTTTTCACCCGAGTGGGTCGAGCCCATCGGCATGGATGTCTATGGCCACCGGCTGCACCAGATCCCGCCGAACGGGCAGGGCATCGCGGCCCTCATTGCGCTCGGCATTCTGCAACATGTGGATGTCGCGGCGCACGCGGTGGATAGCGCTGCAGGCCAGCATTTGCAAATCGAGGCGATGAAGCTGGGATTCGCGGATACCTACGCGCATGTCGCCGACCCGATCGCCATGCACCGCTCGGTGGAGGAGATGCTCGATCCCAGGTATCTAAAAATGCGCGCCGCACTCATCGATCCGAAACGCGCGCAAGTGTTCGGCGAGGGTCTTAGCGAAAAAGGCGGCACCATATATCTCACCGTCGCCGACGAGCGCGGCATGATGGTGAGCTTCATTCAAAGCAACTACATGGGATTCGGCTCTGGGATCGTGCTGCCGGAATGGGGGCTGTCGCTGCAAAATCGCGGACACGCCTTCTCGCTCGATGCGGCAAGCCCCAATTGCGTCGCGCCCCGCAAGCGGCCGTTTCACACCATCATCCCCGGCTTTTTGACCAAGGATGGAATGCCGCAAATGAGCTTTGGTGTGATGGGCGCCAACATGCAGCCGCAGGGACATCTGCAGACCTTGGTACGCATGCTGGTGTACCGGCAGCAGCCGCAGGCGGCCTGCGATGCGCCGCGCTGGCGGTTCAATGAGGGCCTGTCGATCAATGTCGAAGCGGCGATGCCGGGCGCGACCACGCGCGAACTGCGTGCCCTGGGCCATCAAATTGAAGTCATTCAAGACAGCTATCAGGATTTCGGCGCCGGCCAATTTATCTGGCGTCTGGGCGATCCGGCAGTCGATGGATATGTCGCCGCAAGCGATCCACGGCGCGATGGCCAAGCGGCGGGATATTGACCGCGCTCTTAGTCGCGATGCAGCTGGTACTTCGCGCATGATTCGCGAGCCACGAAACTATCCGGGAAGGGCGGCTCGGTGCATTTGCGTCGGCTGGTCTCGTCGAGGCTCGGAAATTCGTTTTGCACGATGAGACGAATCCAGGCGTCCATTTCGTCCCGTCTGCACCTCGTCGCGACCGTCGTGGGGTTGGTCGCGCCCGACGTCATTTTGGTGCAATAGGAGGCAATCCGATCTGCTGCTTCGGGATCTTTCGTACGGACGGGAACCAAATCGTCGGCAACGGCCGCCGACGGTGCTGAAGTGCTCGAGGTTGAACTGAGTTCTGCGGCAGGTGCCAGTGGTTGCGGGCCTAGTGATTGCGGGCCGCTCGCGCGACCGGCGTCCACAGTTGCAGGAGCCGCATCGCTTGCAGATTTCGGATTGTTTTCGAGGGTCGGCGCCGTCGGTCCTGCCGCTGGCGTCCCCGGAGCCGGCGCATCCGAGTCCGCCTCAGCCGCGGACCCTGGTGTCGGTTGCGACAATGTAGCGATCGTCGCCGCCGTGGCCGCCGCGGCGCGGACATGCGTTCTGCGCGCTTCGGCGGCCGGTGTCGCGCAATCGTATTTCCACAGATGGGCGGTCGGGATGTCCGGAATTGCAGGCATGGATGAGCTCAGGTGACAGCCGTCGAGCGAGACGCTCTCGCGTGCCGTTGCCGCGCACGATTTGGAGAGAATACGGTCGCTCCTGGGATTCGAGGTCACCTGCATTGCGATCGTATCGCTGCTTGCCAGACACGTCTTTCGCGACATCGGGCCGACTATATATAAGGGTGCATCGCCGGCTTTGCCGGACAGTGAAACGGCGAGATAGACCAGTTTGGCACCCGCGTCGACGAGCACCAAGGCGCAGCCGCTGCCGTGCAGTCTTGACGCGATGCGTTGGATTTTGCTGCATTGAATCTCTACCGCATCTTCCTTCGAAAGCCGCGCTGCCGCGGGTCTCTGATCATCGGTCAGAACCATGTCCGCTCTATCGTCGCCGCCGGTACGAAGCGTCACGACGGGATGACCGGAGGCGTCCTCCTTGATCTCCCCCACACTGCCGGTTACACGGATCGGGTTGTTGCCGATTTTGCTTCGGATCGCCACTTCATTCGCGTCGTAGTCCAGATAGAGTTGTTCGACACTGGTCCGATAGACGGCGCCGTCTGTTCGCTGGAACGCGGTTGGAGCAGCCGCAATGAGAGGAACTTGTTCGGCCGTCTTTTCGGAGGTTTTAACCGTCCGGACGGGCATATCGCCACTCCAGAGCAAGCCGACGAGCTGTTTTGGAACCGGGATCATCCTCATCAGCCAGAGCGTTGTCAGAGCCCCCCAGCCCAGGAGGCCGATAATAAGAATGCCGAAGAGCCACGATTTGACGCGGTGCGGTTTGCGCGGCGGCACTCCGGCAATCGACACGCCGCAATGAGGGCAGGACGCGGCCTTGTCGGAGACCTCGTGAGCGCACTCTTTGCAGGGAATGAGCGGCATGGAACTATGTCGTTGGACTGCTCAAAAGCGAAACCCTAACCTGATGGGCACGAACTTGCTCTGACTGCTGGTGGGCAAGATTTGTAGATAGCGCGCTTCGATGAAAAACGATGCTCTCTCGGCGAGCGCGACTTCCAATCCAATTCCGGCGTTCCACGAATGGAGCCAGTCGCTGGTCGAGCGCTGCTCGGCTGTTACGGCGGGGAAAAAGCCCGGTTCGCAAAAATAAAAGCCGCACACGGTGCCGTGGACGAAGGAGACCTGCCGCAACACGGTTTGTTCGCGATATCGGCCCACGCCGCCAAACAGGTAGAGTTGTGCCCTTGATGAGCGGTGCGCGAGGTTGA
>Ga0193726_1002331_pt1 | contig 13068 bp, 10 predicted proteins | sample H2c1metaG_FD_144928 | JGI IMG/M metagenome (GOLD analysis project Ga0193726, IMG submission 144928) | Soil microbial communities from a riparian zone of the East river system, Colorado, United States - H2c1 | ecosystem: Environmental > Terrestrial > Soil > Riparian zone | place: USA: East River... | reverse complement strand
GAAGGGTTTGCCTGGACCGACCAAGAGCGCGGTCACTTTAGAGAGGACTTCTTCCCACCCATAGAGATTCCCACCATCCCACACAAGCCGTGGGCACAACGCAATATTCCCATTCCGCCTGGAATCTATGAAGAAGTCTGCAAAGTTATCCGACGCAAGCTCGACGCCGGAGTCTATGAGCCCTCCAACTCATCGTATCGGTCGCGGTGGTTCTGCGTCGTCAAGAAAGACGGCAAATCACTGCGCATCGTACACAGCCTCGAACCGCTCAACCAGGTTACAATCAAACACGCCGGAGTAACCCCCTTTACCGATCAAATCGGCGAGCACTTCGCAGGACGCGCTTGCGGCGGTATGCTGGACTTATACGTCGGCTACGACGAGCGCGGCCTAGCCGAAACATCGCGCGACCTTACAACATTTCAATCACCCTTCGGCACCCTTCGTTTAGTCACCCTCCCAATGGGGTGGACTAATTCAGTTCCCATATTTCATGACGACGTCACATTCATTTTGCAGCCCGAAATACCCGACGTCACAGTTCCCTACATCGACGACGTACCCATCCGCGGTCCAGAGGGGAGGTATCTCCTTCCCGACGGCACTGAGGAGCGCATCCCCGAAAACCCAGGCATTCGCCGCTTTGTCTGGGAACACTTCCAAAACGTAAACCGCGTCGTACAGCGCACCAAGTATTGCGGCGGCACGTACAGCGGTTTCAAGTCCACCCTCTGCGCCGACGAAATAGTCGCAGTCGGTCATCGATGTACTTCTAAAGGACGGCTCCCCGACCCGAAGTACATAGATAAAATCACCAAGTGGGGGCCTTGCAAAAACGTCTCCGAAGTCCGCGCCTTCTTGGGCACTATCGGCGTGTGCCGCATGTTTATCCTGAACTTTGCGAAACGCGCTAACTCTCTAGTACAACTCACCCGCAAGGGCATCACCTTCTTCTTCGGACCGGAGCAAATCGCGGCGCAAGAGGACCTAAAGCAAGCGCTACTATCCTCGCCCGCGCTCCGCCCCATCGACTATTCATCAACTTCGCCAGTCATCTTAGCGGTCGACACTTCGCCTATCGCCGTAGGCTTCTACCTTTGCCAAGCGGATATTGTAAACCCAAAAAAGCGGTACTTTGCCCGCTTCGGCTCGATTCCCCTAAACGACAGAGAGCGGCGGTTCTCTCAACCCAAACTAGAGCTATACGGGCTCTTCCGCGCTCTGCGCGCGTATAAAATTTTCATCGTCGGCGTTCGAAACTTGATCATCGAAGTAGACGCCAGGTACATTCGCGGAATGCTAAACAATCCCGATACAGCGCCGTCCGCAAGTCTCAATCGGTGGATAGTCTCCATTCTTACCTTCCACTTCGAGCTTCGCCACATTCCCGGAAAGATCCACGGTCCCGATGGACTATCGCGACGACCGCGCCAGCCAGACGACCTCAGCGAAGAAGAGGAAGATCCAGAAGAATTCGATGATTGGGTGGACAACCTTTACGGCTTCGCCCACCTTCTCAATCCAACCACGCCGAAATCAGAAACCGCGACACTGCTCTGCGCTTTCGCCATGGAACAAGTCACTCAGCGACCGGAAGACACCGCCAACTCCGAACGGGAGGAGCCCCCCCTTGAGTATAAGGAAGTACCGCGGTCAGATAAAGCAGTCAAAGCCGACCGCCGCCTCGAAATGGCGCACGACTGGCTCGGCTCGCTACTTCGCCCCGACGACATTTCAGACCACGAGTACTCCCTCGTTATGCGGTACGCCACCGGCTTCTTCGTCGACAGCACCGTCCTGTGGAAGCGCGACGACCAAGGCGCTCACAAAAGAGTGCTCTACGGCACGCAGCGCATCGAGGCAATGATCGCGGCGCACAACGACATGTGCCATCGCGGATATTATCCAACACACGCGCTACTCGCCGAAAGGTATTGGTGGCCCTTTATGGGCCGAGATTTAGAGTGGTATGTGCGAACATGTCACATTTGCCAGGTCCGCCAGACTCGACAAATCGCGATCCCGCCGGTCGTCGCAACGCCGGCACCACTATTCGCCAAAATGTACATGGACACTATGCACCTCTCGCGCTCCGGCGGCTTCTCGTACATAGTACAGGGCCGCTGCTCTCTCACCCATTACCCCGAATTCCGCATGCTCCGAAAAGAGACCGCTCAAACGCTCAGCGACTGGATCTTCCAGGACATTATTTGTCGCTGGGGAACCCTAGTCGAAATCGTCTCCGACAACGGCAAGCCTTTCGTCGCCGCCCTCGAACTTCTAGAAAAGAAGTACAATATCAAACACATCAGGATTAGCGGTTACAACTCCCGAGCGAACGGTATAGTGGAGCGATCACACTTCGATGTCCGGCAGGCACTCTTCAAAGCCTCGGACGGCATAGAGCACAAGTGGTCACAAGCGGCTCACTCAGTCTTCTGGTCGGAGCGCGTCACGCCTAGAAAACGAATGGGGTGCTCCCCTTATTTCGCAGCGACAGGGACTCATCCCCTTCTCCCCTTTGACATCGTGGAGGCAAATTATCTGGCACCACCGCCAGACTCGCTCCTTTCGACGACCGACCTCATCGCACGCCGCGCCATTACACTCCAAAAGCGGCAGGAAGACCTAGCCCGACTCCGTGCACGCGTCCACGAGGCCCGCAATCGCGCGGCACTTCGCTTCGAACGAGAACATACAGCGACGATTCGGGACTTTGACTTCAAGCGTGGTGATCTGGTACTCACCCGAAACACGGCCATAGAAAAGGCCCTCAATCGGAAGATGCGGCCGAGATATCTCGGACCAATGATAGTCGTGTCTCGCAATAAAGGCGGCGCATACATACTTTGCGATCTGGATGGCACTCTAGCGCATGCCCCTATAGCGGCATTCCGGGTAGTCCCCTACCTTGCGAGAAAGAGTATTGACATCCCCGACATAGACCAACACATAGACGTGTCGGTGGCACGACTCCGCGAACTCGAGTACAGCACCATTGCAGATCCAGACGACCCCGACAGCGCCCGAATCGCAGAAGTCATAGAATCAGGGAGCGACGACGACCACGGCGGCGGCAGCGGCGGCGACGGCGAAGACGAGACTTAAGGTCTCTCAGTTGGGAGGAGAACTCCCATGATGGCGCGTTATACACATTTTTTTTCGGACTCATTCTCGGACCCCTTGTACACTTACCGGACCAGTAGTCGTCCCGTTTTCTTTTACTTACAGGCACTCAGTCGCTCTCTTCTGCGGACCACGCGGAGATAGGCGGCTGGCGTCACTCAAATGATGACACGGACTTCGGTTACCTCGGACAGCGGTTATTTGCGATCGCATATGCGTTGCGAAAAGTTACCATCCAACTGATTTCCAGTTCTGAGGGTGGCGCCCCCCCCCACCTTAGTGTGCGAAGAAGTAGTAGCGGCGGCGTCGGCGCGATGAAGACCCCTGAGCGCGGCGACAGCCTTTTTCATTATTCTCGGTTTCATGTTCTATTTCCGACCCGTCTCCGAAAAACTACAATACTATTTGTTTCTCCTTGCAATCCCACATGCGTTTCATCTCTAAAAAGCCGTGCGAACAAGCCTTCAACTCTCCGAAGTCATAAAAACATAAAGAAGCGCAAAAGTTCCAAAGGCAATCCACCCATAGTTACCTTCAGTCCAGGATTTTTTACTTCCGATTATTCCTTACCGCGACATAGCGCTACACATACCCCGGACTGGTACCGCTCAAAAGAAACCCCCGCGACCACGTACATTCGGCTGAGGACAGCCATTTCTCAGTTAGGAGGAGGCCGTAGGCGCGGCGCGATCAAAAAACCGAGAAACCACGACAAGCCACATCTTCATTCAAAGAGTACAAAAACTAAAAACTACGGCGCATACTTCACGACAAATCCATCCCGCCCGCCCGTTCCTCAAATCCGTCCGACTCGCTTTCCACGTCTCCTTCGTCAGGAGAGGCGCGCTCTTTACTAACACCCTCGGAAGCCAGCCCAGACTCATCGTCAGCGTGGCGTGCCCCGAGAAGCTGGAAGTACTGGCTCCAAGCAGTGCTACGACGCGCACTGGCGGTAGAAAGAGCGGCAGCGGCGGTAACGTGTTCTCGCTCGGAAGTTAGAACCTCGGCGTGCCAGGCTAGGAGATCAAACAAAGGCGCGGAGGGAGACCCGCGAAGAGGAACCGCGGGAACTGGCCCCATGAAACTGCCATCGAGAGACGACTGGATAGGGAGCTCCGGCTTGGACGACCGAACAGCGGCCTTCTGTTTAGACGAAGAGGCGGGCTGCGAGACAGACGGAGCCACAGCAGCTGGCCGAAGCGGCGATTTCTGAAGGCGACGCGACCGCGTCAAAGAAGCTGGAAATCATCAGAAGTCAACAAGCGCACTAAAAGGGAGAGGCCTACTTACCGGCGGACTCCGTATACGGCACACAAAGCACTTTGTCCTTCACACACGCCTTACACGAAGGAGGATCTGCGCCCTCCGACGGCGTACAACCCTTCTTTCTCGACTTACAGCGCGCGCAAACGGGCCATTTGGCCGGGCGGCGAACTGGCGACAACCCCGATCCCGCCCGCTTCCTAGAACGTGCCAAAGGAGCAGGCGTGGTGGCCGGAGCGACGTCGGCCGAGGAGGCAACTGGAGCGACTGGGGTAGGCAAAACAATCCGAGGAGCGACGACGGTAGCCGTGGAGGTCGAAGGAGCGTCATCAGGGGAAGAAACCCTGACCCGGCGAGATAGATTGCGAGGCAAAGGACGCTTAGGTCGAACAGCGTCACCAGAATCCGACTCGAGGAAGAGCGGACCCGTCTTCCCCGAACTGCCCGAGGGCGTAGCGGACATCGGCGGAGCTACAACGGAGGACGACACTGACGACTGCGACGCGGACGGTAAAGAGGGTATAGCGAGAGAAGCAGTTCGAGCCGCTGCCCGAGCTTCCCCCAGCGTTACGCCATCGGCGAGGTCCCTTAAGACCGACTCCACGCCATACACCAAGTCCGGCGAAAGCGGGATCCACGCAGAAGTCGCAAACGAAAAGAAACGTGCGCGCGCTTCCTCGATCACCGCGATCACGACCGGGTCCGACGACGCATCGAGACCAGCTTTAGCCGCAAATTCAGAGAGGTACTCCTGCGCCAGGTAAAAACGAGCGGCAGAAACAAGAAAACTACCAAACACACCATGACATTGCCAAAAGCCCCGGCCCAAGCTTGCGCGCTCTCCTTGTTATTAACGCGCGCTATGGAATCACGAAGGGGGTCTAAATCTTTCAGCACTTGCTCAAACCGAACCTGCGCAAACAAGGTAGAGGGATCGATGGGCGATTGAGAAGCGGGGAGTGACTGCGACATCTCAGAGGAGCGAGGGAGAAGGGGGAAGACACAGGAACAGGCCCAGCAAGGCTATTTGACCCCCAGCGCCACGAAGCAGCGACATGCGGCGCCGATGCATAATCAAGCTTCCTACACGATCTAGACCGACCGGTGGGCGGGCCGATGCTCCGACACAACGACTTCATACGCAAAAGGAACAAATACAGAACTACTCTAAGGGATCAGCTCGCAGGTACAACCCAAAAATCTCAGCGCTCGCACTCTCCCCAAGCGAAAGTATGGTATTAAAATTCCAAACTCCATCGCCGCTCCACAAAGCAACCAAGCGGTCGAGAGCCCCGAAACGGAGTCTGTGAGCAGCGAAAGCCGCAGTATGGGCCTCATGACAATTGGTATCGGCCACCACGAACTGGAGGTACTCCTCGAACATCGGAGAGGGGTCAGAACCCAAGGCCGCGAGGGCACCGCGACGAGCGATCACGCGAGCGTCAACCGCGAACCGGAGACCAAGAAGGCACTCCGCCGCGGCAGCTTCAGCATGGACGAGTTCCGATCGAGCGCGGATAAACGCGGCGAGTAACGGAGGCATATCAGCCGACGGAAAAACAAGAGACGACTGGTAATGCTCGGCCATGGAAAGATCTGGCGGAAGGGCGCGAGCAAGGACAATTAATTCCCCCAAAAGCTCAGGCGCCAAATCTGCCCAATCCCTGGTCACGAAATTGAAGACGACGCGGAGCTTGTTGGCCAAGGCACATCGCACGGCCCTTTCGGTCTCAGAGCCAACACAGACCGCGGTCATCCCAAACCGTAAAGCGCTCTAAAAACCGTCAGCCACGATAAATCAGAGGACCGAGACCCACCCAACGACCGGGGAAGCGCACAACCCACCGGCGAGCGGCGGCCTTCGAAGATACAACTTCGGCCAAGTATCGGAAGAACTGGACCCGGTTCGGCTCATACTCTGACAGAGACATAGGACGAAACGAACCAGTCGACGCTGGCGATAGAGACATCACTTGGGGAGAGGATACCCCAGATCATGCAAATCATAATCCGATCAAAGTCTAATCAGGCGGACCGAAGCGGGCCGACGACCAGATATTACGCCGATCAAGGCCTTAACAGTTGGCCAAGTATTCCTCCGAGGCTGGGGACAGCCAAAGTTTTTTTCAGTTGGGAGGAGGGTTGGGCGCCAGCCCGACACGCACCGAGCCCGTAAAGCACCGACAATACCGCGAAAGGCCGACAAAAGCCCGAAATAGTCACACCGAAGCACGCCCCGATGGCGCACGACTTAGAAATCTCACTTAGAACCCGCAGGTTTTCGCACTAGAGGCTCTCACACAGGACAGAAGAGAACAAACTACTATTCCAGCCAAAGAAAACAAGAACTAGCTACTGGAACAAGTACTTTACTCTAGATGCATCTCGACCTCCTCGGAGTCCCCACCATATCCCAGAGCGCCAGAAAACCCCTCGAAAATGTCGTCGTAGAACTCGCCGGCGTAGTCGTCAACGCCGGGAGACGCTATGCGTAATCCACTCGCACCGGTAAGCGTGGACGAGTGCGAGGCTTGAGGCGAAGGAGAGCGCGGAGGGGACACGCGTGGAGCGTCCTGCTCGACAGGCAGAGACGGGACCGGGATGACCGAAGGCGCAGGAAGGGACGCGCGCAAGCCGTCAGGCCCCAGCGGCGAGATCGAAGCCACAGAGGGCGAAGACGAGGGCGAACGCTCCGAGTTGGCCAACCCATGAAGCTCGAGATATTGATCCCAAGCCTCCTGGCGGCGCTGCAAGGCCGAGGCGGACTGTGCAGACGCGTTTGACTCCGCAGTCACGGCAGCATCGAGGGCGGCGACGGCGGCATCGAGATGGGCTTTCGCTGCGACCCGCGCAGAGCTCGCGGCCTTGTGAACAGCAGCGGCGTTGCTGCAGTCGAAGTTGGCGCGACGGAGTTCGGCCTTCCAGGCCAGGAAGGCGTCGAGTGGAGCAGAAGCAGTCCCACGAAGAGGGACCGCAGGCAAGTTATCCGGGACCAAGTCGTCCACGGGCAAGTCGAACGGCACGGGCCGAGCCTGTGAGGCGCGCGGTGGAGAAGCCCGTCGGCGAGGACGAGCCTGCGCGCGGGCTAGAGGAACAAAGGAAGCCGTCAGCAAAGAACAAACGAAAAGAAACAAAGACGCACCTGTAGCCCCAGATACCCTCACGCAGGCGAAACCCCCTTCCAAGCATCTAACGCACGACGGCGGCGACGCAGACAGCTCACAGCGCTTCTTTTGATGCCTGCAGTTGTTGCAGGCGGCGCGCGAGACACGAACGGCAGGTTGAGGGCGACGCGGTAGGACAGCAACACCCACGAACTGGGGACGTTGAGGCCGCGCAAGAGGCTGCGGCGTAGAAGCAGAGGCGGAGGTATGAACGGCAGGCATGTCGCAAAATGCAAGAGATGAGGGGAGGAAGAAAGAGTGAGTTGAAGACAAGTCGCGCAGAACAGACGGGCCTTTATAGCCCGGGCCGCCAAACATTGCCAAAACGGGCCTCCAGCGACACAATAGGCCCACAACCAAGTAAAACAGCACAAAAGGCCACGGCGGGACGGAACGGAGTCCATTCCACAACCAAGTCGAATACCTACAGAACAAAGGCAGGCCCCCACGGCACTATACGAGTCCACGGAACCAGGACGAAGCAGACAAAGTCCACAAGACGAAGTCCCGCGAACCCGGCGATACGACACCAGAGGCGAAGTAAGAAGGCACGACGGCGGCGGACAGACCGACTCCCTCCTTCTTATCAGTACCCACATACGCATCATCCGGACATCACCGAGGCGGCGCAAAATCCCGAGGAGCAGATGTCCGGACCTAAACCAGCCTATACCGATTAGGAAGACCGCGGACCGACACGGCCCCTTAGCCCAGAAAGAGGATTGGGTTAGTGGTTGGTGGCGGAGACCGTCGGCGGATCTACGGCCCCGGAGACTGAGGACAGTCTAGATCTCAGTTGGGAGGAGATGATACGCGACCTACGCGTATGTGCGCGTGATAGGAGGCCAGCGGTCGGCGGGGCGGCGTCGGGCCGACAGTCGGCGGCGGAGTAGAAGTCAGCGACCAGTAGCGTCGGGCCGAACTCCAATGCATGTCGGACCGCCACCCCGAAGGCATGGCCAATCACAACATAACGGAAACGCGACCCTCAAACTAGAAGAGCCTAGACCACCCGGGCAAGCCGGGCATCTGAAAGCGTACACAAGTCAACACTCCCATTAGGGCGAAGAAAGCCGCGTCTGCGTAACTACCAGGTCGGCCAGCCTCAAGCGCGGTCAAGCGCTGTCAGGCGGACTTGGAAAGCAATACGTGTAGCAAAGCGATCGGTCGGCGCGCGCATGCCGAAGACGGGAGGATCAACAAGCAGATCCCACCTGCGACGTCGGCGAGAGAACAGGAGGTCCGTGCGGCCTTTGAGGAGGTCTGTGCGGGCTTGTAGAGTAGTATAAAGGCTTTGATGTTTAGTAGGTAGTCAGCCAGCTTCCAGCCCATACAGCGAGCACTCTTCACATTTCCCTTCCCTTTCGGTCTCTTTTCTTCTCTTTCACTCTCTTCTCAGCGTGCGACACAGCGGCCGACAGCGCGGCATCAACGGAGGCTCATCCGGAGCGCTCACATCAAAAGGCAGAGGTTAGTCGGTCGCAGTAGACCGGCGGCCTGTTTGGATTGCGTCGGACAGCGGCGGCGAGCGTCGGCGACCGGTGGTACAGCGGCCTCACGGACCCGAGCGGACTCCTAGGCTCTTTGCTACGCGCACAGCGAGAGTTAGGGTTATCATTTTGGTGGCCAACGTGGGGAGGTCGGAATTTCATTGTATATTCCGGGCTCTTAAATAGGACATCCCTAACAACGAGGGAAACGCGGCAGCGAACCCTTCTAGAAGAGCTGGTAGACGCAGGCGATCGCCTAAACCAGCCAGAGAGAAATAACACGATAAGTTTCACACCGCTCGGACAGCTAACTCCGAGTACCATCCCTAGCGACCTTAGTGACCTCTCCGAAACAGCGTCTAGCCCGCTTATTACGGAAGAAGCGGAGAGCGAAGACGAGGTCGAAAACCTCATCTCACAGACAACAACGGCGTCTGGAACTCGATCAAGAACCAGGGCTCAGCAAGCGCAAGCGCAAGCACAGTCAGCAGCCCAGAGCGCCGCTCCAGAACCTACTCAGCCAATCGCAAGTACCTCAAATCTTCAAAACACAGCCTCGGCCCCGATCGCGTCTGGTAGAAACATAACACTGGCGGCACAACCTATAGCCCCACCAGTAACCGCGCCTACCGCACCAGTCCCAGCAAACCAAACAATTCAAGCGCAAACAGTGCCACCAGTAGCAGGCCCAATACAGCCTGCGCCACAAACCGTAGTCCCGATTCAGCCAGCTCCACCAGCGCCAGCAGCAGTCCAGATACAGACGGCGCAACAAGCTGTCCCAATACAACCAGCGGCAGCAAATCAACCAATCCAAGCGCCAGCACAGATAGCGCTACCAGCGCCACCAGCAGCCCAGATGCAAGCACAACCAGCGCCACAGGTGCTAGCGGCGCCACCGCCAGTACAGGTACCCGCACCTGCAGCAGCGCAGCTGAATCCTCCTCCATTACAGGCACAGGCGCCGCCACCTTTAATTCAACCGATAGCACCGCCGGCCTTGGTGCCTGCAAACGCTAATCAAGCGACTCCGCTCGACAACCTTCCAGGCCGAAACGAACGTTCGGCCCCTTCATTCAACGAAAGCCAGCCCCAAGAGTTGGATAGGTATTTTAGCGACTTACAAGTCCTGCTCAACCGGTACAATATCATCGACGACGAAGACCGCAAGAAGGCGGCAATCCGATACCTCAAGATCCAGGCCGAAAACCTCTGGAAAACGACCGAAGCGTGGTCTGACCCCACAAAGACCTTCACCGAATTTAAGGCCGAGGTCTTCAGACTTTACCCGGGAGCGACCGGCGACCGGACTTACTCGATCCAGAATCTGGATTTGATCATAGGGCACTACACCCGTTCCGGCATATTGACCGCAGAGGACTTAGGCGAATACTATCGCCGGTTCCTGCTGGTATCTAGATACCTAATCAGTAAAGGCCGCCTCTCGACACAAGAACAATCAAGGTCGTTCTTTAGAGGACTCCCAGCGAATCTAGAGGCCCAGACTAGGACGCGCCTCCAGCAGAGGTTCATCGACCACTTCCCCGACGACCCATACGACCTCCCCGACATCTATGATGCGGTAAGCTACGTGCTAATGGGGTCGGCGTCGATGTCTTTGGCAATACCACCACCGCAACAAGCGACGAACCCAACGCCGATCGCCGTCGCAGCAGCTAGCCCTAGTGGACCAGATCCGAACACGGTCAAAATAGAACAGCTCACGACCCTAGTAGCAAGCCTCGGTGAGATGTTTAAATCAGCTATCCAGACACAGCAAGCGGGGCCTAGGCAACAAAGCGTCCGAACAGGGGCCACCGCAGCGGGGACGAATGTACCGGGAACAAGCGCCTGCAACTTCTGCGGCGTCCCGGGGCATTTCATCCGGGAGTGTGAGGTCGTCACGGAGTACACCAGAGCCGGCAAGTGCAAGCGCAGCCCGGACGGAAGGGTGGTACTACCGTCAGGAGCGATGGTACCGCGCAGTATCTCGGGTGCTTGGTTGCGCGACCGAGTAGAGGAGTATCACCGGCAGAATCCGGGACAGATGGCCGCGCAAATGCTCTTCGAGATCGCATCACTTGTGAATGCGCCTCCGAACGACGCAGCGGGCCAGTCTAACAACAGGTACCCTACGAAGCAGGCGGACCAGTACTACGGTGAGGAAACTGCGCGGACCTACGCCCTGCGACGACCTCTACCTCCCCGCCCCGAAGTGGTGATCACTACCCGGCCACCGCGACAGAGCGGCCGCGTCGGACGAGGTGAGCACGCCGGCGGCGCCGGCAACGAGGTCCCAAAAGTGCGACGCGAAGAAGCGGCCCCGCAGGAAGAACCCGAAACATCCACCGCCAATAAAGGCAAACAGGTCGAATTCGCCCCGGAACCAATTCACCCGTACGCCAACGTCCCCGACGCTATAAACGGCGCAGTGGTAGGACCAATCAGGCCAGCAGTAAGAGAGCCACCGCCACCACCAGCGCCCGGGCGACACGAACCAGCGTACACCACCACCACCAAGGTCTATGACCCGCGCATAGCCAAGGTAGTCTACGAGCGCGCGATGGACGCACCCATCACAGTCACACAGAGAGAGCTACTCTCAATATCCCCCGAAGTACGCACACAGATCGCCGAAGTCACGGTCAAAAAGCGCATGACACGAGACCACGCCCAAATGGCGATGGTAGAAGAGGTCCCCGACGAAGAGGGTGACCTTTTCCTCCAGCAATTCGAAGAAACAAACGAGGCGAACACCCCTGCGGCGAAGACGCGCAACTTACCAGCCGACGCGACCATCATATCCGACCCATATGAAGCATACCTGCGCGAACACGCATGCAGCACCAAGCCATCAGAGCCGGTCCGTGTCGCGGCGGAATCAAACGCACTCCGAGCCATCATCCCACTAGTGGACGGTCAGGATAAGGTAGAGGCGATCTTGGACCCAGGTTGCCAGATTGTTGCCATGTCAGAAGAGGTCGGCAATGCGCTCGCAATCGTATACGACCCCACCATTCGACTGCACATGGTATCGGCCAATGGAGGAGTCGACCAGTCACTCGGGCTGGCGCGTAATGTCCCGTTCCTTGTCGGCGATATTACCCTTTATCTCCAGGTGCATATCCTTCGCAACCCCGCCTATGACATCCTCCTCGGTCGCCCCTTCGACGTCCTCACACAGTCGGTGGTCCGCAACTTCCCCGACGAAAATCAGACGGTCACCATACTCGACCCCAACACCAACCGAAGGGCAACGGTGCCGACAATAACACGCGGCAGCTTTCGCTTCGCCGACCGACGCCTGCCGAAAGCGCAGGAAAAGTCACAGGATTTTTGAGCATCGATGATTTGGCCGACGGCCGAGGAGAGCTCGCGATCAGCGTAGAGTTTGACTCCGCAACTAACAAAATGTCTATAGCGGCCTGTGCCCCACTTCCCCAAGATTCTAAGTCCATCGATGTCGCAGCGGCCTATTTGTCCCTTTGCGACGCCGACGGCCCCCAATTATTCAATTTCTTTCATACTACCACTCAATTAGACTCGGAAAAGCCGGAAGCGCCCCTCAAAGCGCGCGAATATACCATCCTCAACGCTCGACCACCGCTCGCGATCTTCGCGGGCAAGAAGTACAAACCAGTCGCCCTCAAAATTCGGCCAGTGGAGACGGAACTCCCCAGCAGATTCCGGATCACTCGCACAGTCAAGGGCGACCCCCTTAAAGATATGCCGACACTACCAACTCGACCACCGCCTTTCACCGCGACAGGCCGATACACTGAGGAGCGCAAGGAAGTCATAGACCAAGCGCACCCAGGTGACTTTCTCCTTCCGGAAGAGCGCACGCTCATGCACCATTTTATGTGCCTCCAGAACGAAGGGTTTGCCTGGACCGACCGAGAGCGCGGTCACTTTAGAGAGGACTTCTTCCCACCCATAGAGATTCCCACCATCCCACACAAGCCGTGGGCACAACGCAATATTCCCATTCCGCCTGGAATCTATGAAGAAGTCTGCAAAGTTAT
>Ga0193726_1002330_pt1 | contig 13070 bp, 13 predicted proteins | sample H2c1metaG_FD_144928 | JGI IMG/M metagenome (GOLD analysis project Ga0193726, IMG submission 144928) | Soil microbial communities from a riparian zone of the East river system, Colorado, United States - H2c1 | ecosystem: Environmental > Terrestrial > Soil > Riparian zone | place: USA: East River... | reverse complement strand
ATTGTTGATATTTCAGGTAACCACCTCCGGCGACATGGATGGCAAATCGTTCTTCATATTTGATCGGACCCGAACCGTTGTCTTGTTTTACCAGGTTAATGTTCACATTGGCCTGGTGTACATCAAAAGCAAGACTAATTCCCCTGTTCCTGCTGTAATAAGCCAGGTAGCTATTGCATCTTGTATTTGATAACCGGTACAGTGTGTTTGATTTTACATCGCCTGAAGCGGGGTCAATGATCTTCCATTCTGCAACATTTGTTTGTGAATGGAGTTGAGAAGAAAGAAGGATCCATGAAAGCGTGGGCAATAGAAAAAAATGTTTCATCGTGTTAAATTTTTATAGTTGTTATTTAAAATGGGAATGTCAATTGGTGTTGGGCTTAAGGGTATATTTTGGTGATCGACCCAAATAGAAGTCTGATTCGCCGTGTACTATTTTCGCTATTGAATTAAACCCAAGTTTTTTATTGTGATCAAAAACTTTCAAAACAAATGCCTGTTGGAAAGGGGTAATGGGAAGTAAAAAATTATAAGAGTGTGCGGGGGCCGACACCATCACCCCTCTTGATATAATAAAGTGGGATATTAGTATTACCGGTATAATATTCGGCAAATTCGAAGTCGAATTTGTCGCATCTTGTAAGAACTATATCACCGGAATTTAGCCCGAAACACCCTGTATGACTGCCATAAAACCCTTCGAAGAAAAACCACTCATTATTTCCTTCGAACCGAACGGGTTTAACCTGCAATGATTTTACGTAGGTTGGAGGTAATTCAGTGATCGTTGTCTGGCAGAACGATTGAATAAATAAATTCAGAATGATCAGTGTGGAAATGAATTTTTTCATGAGTTTATTTTTTAGAGATGTTGAATTAAATTGGTGAATAAAATGTGATTGATCATAAATCTTGTTTGATATTGGTTTTAGAAAAACTTCCTCCCTTTCCGTTTTGTCCGAGGCTGCCGTTTATGGAAATGGGAACTGACTGGTTAAGGGATTGATCAATAATTCCACTTGTTTTTTTCCCTGGATGACCTGTCTGCCCTCCAATTCCCCCATTGCTGCCTTTTCCTCCGTTTGTTTCCAATTGAACCTGGGATAAGGGTGGTTGGTTTGATAAAAAATGACCTGAGGGATCGATGAACGAATAGTTAAAAACAAGGGTGCCGCCCCTTCCACCAGAGCCGCCGTTACCGCCTTTCCCTCCCGAGCCGCCAGGTTTTGCTGTACAGGCTGATAAGAGACTTGGACTACTGTTTGCGCCCGCACCACCACTACCACCATTGCCTCCCATAGCACCATTTGTACCATCAGTAACTACCCTTAATGAGCCTATTGAGTTTATCCTGAAGTATAAAAAAATGTCAGCTGCATCAGTTCCATCAGCTCCATTTTGTCCATTTTTTCCTTCACCCGGTAGGGTGCAATAATCGGGAGCATCAGTCCCATTTTGCCCATTTGCGCCGTTCGAAGGAATCGTTTTACGGCTTCCGTCGATAACTACATTATTCCCGATAGTGGCATGTTTCGCGATTAGACTGAATGCAGCTACATTATCGTCAATAATGATCCGGGCATTATCTTCCAGTATCAATGTGTCTATCAACAAGGACTGAATAGCTGTTACAATAATCTTTGACTGATTTTTCCTTACAGTCAGATTTCGTTGTGAAAAACCGTGAAAAGAGATAAAAAAACTAAGTGCAAAGAGTATCTGTTTCATATTTAAAATTGTTAGTTGAGTGATTGCTTTTTTGAAACTGTTTTAAAGAATTCAGGCATTTTCATTCATAAATATTTTAGGATCCAAACTTAGTTTCGGAAAAACATCTTCGTAAATTGAAATTTGCTAGGCAACCGGGTTTAGTTGCGGAAACTGCGAAAAACCAGAGAGTGGGTAATTTAATTTTTCAGGATTCAATAGTTTCCCCGGGAGATTCCATGGAGAAATGGAAAACTGCGAAAGATTCCCTTCTGCTTGTTTTTGTTTTATTAGTTTTTAATAGAAATCGATTTTTTTGGAAGTTGAGGTTGTAGACTTAGAATCGGCTTAGGATAAACTCATAGTTTTATCTTATCTACCTTTACATTAATGGATAATTCAGTAATCAAACTCGTCGAGTGCCCCCGTGATGCAATGCAGGGTTGGAAGAACATCATCCCGTTAGAAAAAAAGATTGAATATATTAATTCACTTTTAAGAGTAGGATTTGATACTATTGATTTTGGAAGTTTTGTCTCACCGAAAATCATTCCTCAAATGGCGGATACAAAAGAAGTTTTGAAAGGCCTTGATTATGGAAATTCCCATTCAAAACTATTAGCTATTGTCGCTAATGTCCGGGGAGCTGCGGAAGCTTCTTTTTATGATACGATCACCTACCTTGGTTTTCCTTTTTCCGTATCTGAAACATTCCAGCAACGGAACACCAATTCTTCCATCTGGGAATCAGTAAATAGGGTGGAGGAAATACAAAATATTTGTGTTAAGGCAGGGAAGCAGCTGGTGATTTATATTTCAATGGGATTTGGTAATCCTTATGACGATCCTTATTCAGATGAAATTGTTTTTGATTGGGTCAACAGGATGACCGACATGGGGGTTAAAATTATTTCTTTGGCTGACACTGTCGGTGTAGCTGAGCCAGAACAGGTTTACTCGCTGACAAAATACCTGGTTGACCTGTTTCCGCAAATTGAGATCGGCGTTCATCTTCATTCCCGACCTGATAACCGGAAAGAAAAATTAGAAGCAGCGGTGCGTGCAGGCTGTAAAAGATTTGATGGGGCGTTAAAAGGAATTGGTGGTTGCCCTTTGGCAAATGATGAGTTGGTGGGAAATATGGACACGGAATTTATGATCGGGTATTTTAAAGAAAGAAAATTATTGGAACCCTTAAATGAGGAAGGCTTAAAGGAGAGCCTTCAAATTGCATCCGGGATATTTGTCTAAGAAGTCTTTCGGATTTTAATTTGAAATTTTCCAAATGGATTTCATGATAAATATTGATCTAAAAAAAGCTTCGAAGCAGATCAATTATAACGACCGGCTATTGTTAATGGGTTCCTGTTTCACTGAACACATCGGGCATTCTTTGGAGGAGTTGAAATTTCCTGTTTTGCAAAACCCTAACGGAATTCTTTTTGATACCAATAGCGTCTGCAGGAGCCTGGTCTCCTATATCCGGAATAGGCAATACAATGAGAAAGATTTTTTTCTTTTAAACCAGGTGTGGCATAGCTGGGACCATCATAGCAGGTATTCAAATACTGACCTTAATGAAGCCATAAAAAAAATTAATTCTTCACAACTTTGTGCCCATGATTTTTTAAAGAAGGCGGGCTGGGTGGTCATTACGCTGGGCTCATCTTTTTCTTACCGGTTAAATGATCAAGCCGTAAAGACTGCAGGCTCTTTAGAAAATTCAGGTGTTGCAAATTGTCACCGTGCTCCTGCACAATGGTTCGCAAAATATTTAATGACCGTGAATGAGATGACGGCTGATCTCCAAAATTGCCTTGACCTGTTATTTGAATTTAACCCCGCCCTGAACATATTATTTACTGTAAGCCCCGTAAGACATATCCGCGACGGCGTGGTTGAAAATAATCGCAGTAAGTCAAGACTGATCGAGACGGTTCATCATCTTGCAGGCAAATATGAGAATGTATTTTATTTCCCTTCCTATGAAATCGTCATCGATGTATTGAGGGACTACCGGTTTTACGACGCGGACCTTGTTCACCCCAACTATATGGCAACTGAATTTGTGCTTGAAAAATTTATTGAAGTTTATATTGAAGATGCTGCAAAAAAAATCATGCAGGAAGTGAGAGACATTGTTATTGCCAGGAACCACAAGGCTTTTCAGCCAGAGACAGCATCACACAAACAATTTCTAAAAACCTATTATGATAAAGTGAGAACCTTAAAACAAATATATCCGTTCCTGGACCTCGATAATGAGTTAAACTATTTTAAGGATTCCTGAATGGTCCTACGCCCGGGAATTATTTCATCTTACAAACTTTATATACATTCTTCTGGTGATACTTTTCCCCGGGTCTCAAAATCGTATTGGGGAATTTGGGAACATTGATTGCATTTGGATGCTTTTGCGTTTCTAAACAAAACCCGGACCAGGGGCCATATTCAATATTATTTTTCCCCTTAAGTTTCGGCAAGCCCTGCGCCGTATAAAAATGTACCACAGGTTCTGTCGTCATCACCTGCAATTTTAATCCTGATTTTTGCGAATGAACTTCAGCAGCAATAGAGAGCTGGTCATTTTTTTTATCAATCACAAAACTCTGATCATACCCGTCGCCCATTCTTTCACTGATCTGATGAAATTCTGTGAAATCATATTTTGTACCAGCTACACCAATAAAATTGCCAGTCGTTGAAAGGTTTTCGTCCTGCTCAAGGATTTTATCGGAGTAAATTTTTATTTCATGGTCGCCAATCGTTCCTTCTCCATTATTCAAATTGAAATAACTGTGGTGGGCCAGGTTAACAATGGTGGCCTCATCACATGTTGCCGAATATTCATAAATAAGATCATCTTCATCATTTAATTCAAAGCAGATATGTACTTCCAGGTTGCCCGGAAATCCTTCCTCCCCTGTGGGACTGCTGTATTTTAAATTAAGAATATTACAATCTTCGTCAAATGAAACTACGTCCCAGGCTTTCTTATCAAATCCATCAAAACCGCCATGCAATTGATCATCGCCCCAGTTTTTGGAAACATGATATTCCCTGTCATCAATTTTGAAAGATGCGTTTTTTATGCGGTTTGCATAGCGCCCAATTGCAGCTCCCATAAAGGGATAGGTTTTCAAATAGTCTGCATTGAGATAGTCATGAACATTATCAAATCCAAGAACGATGTCATTTACGGGGGCATCGGGGACCTGGATTTTATAAGCCATGATAATGGCACCGTAGTTCGTGATCAACACTTCTGTTTGATTTGCATTGCGCAAGCAGTACAAATAAATATCTTTACCCGATGGATGCGTAAAACAGAATTGAGCGGAACTTTTCATATACATACGAATTTAAAATACAATGGCGGATATTAAAGAAGAATTTCAAAAGCGTTTTCAAAGGAAACCAGGACATGTTTTCTTTAGTCCCGGTAGGGTAAATTTAATAGGAGAGCATATTGATTATAATGGGGGGCGTGTAATGCCAGGAGCCATTAGCCTTGGAACCTATCTTGCCGTTTCAAAAAATACAAACAAAGTATTTCGTTTTGAGTGTCTCAATTTTCCTGAAACTGCGACACTTGGTTTGCAGAGCTCCTATAAGAAATCAGGAAAGGAATGGTTCAATTATCCATTGGGTGTTATTAATTATTTTCTTGCCGAAGAATATTCTGTTCCAGGTCTCGATATGCTTTTTTATGGTGATCTTCCGATCGGCGCCGGCCTTTCTTCTTCTGCCTCAATCGAAGTATTAATGGCCTATGCACTGGACCAGTTGTTTCAATTCAATACGTCGCGATTGGATATCGCACTATTGTCAAAAAAAGTCGAAAATGAATTTATCGGTGTCAACTGTGGCATCATGGATCAGTTTGCGGTAACTTTTGGAGAAAGGAATCGAGCCATATTATTGAATTGCGATACCCTGGAATATGAATTGCTTCCATTTGAAACGGGTCAATATGTGCTGGCTATCATTAATACGAATAAATCGAGAAACCTATCTGATTCCAAATATAATGAACGTTTTGAAGAATGTCGCGCAGCATTAAAAGCATTGCAAAAGGAGCTTAGCGCTAGAAATCTATGTGATATAGACATGGAAAGTTTTCAATTACACAAACATGCAATTAATGATCCCGTCCTGGAAAAGAGGGCCATGCATGTGGTCTCAGAGAATTTACGCGTTAATCAGGCAGCCAAAGTTTTAAAACAGGGTAATTTGATTGAATTCGGAAAATTGATGTTTGAATCACACCAGTCATTAAAGGACCTGTATGAAGTTTCTGGAATTGAATTGGACACCATCGTTGTATTCTGTAAAGACTATGAGGATTGTATTGGCGCCCGGATGACAGGGGCTGGTTTTGGTGGCTGTGCCATTGCTTTGATAAAAAAAGACAGCATCGAAGATTTTACTAAAAAAGTGATTGAATATTATAAAAACAAGATCGGGTACGATCCAACAGTGTTTGCCTCGGAAATAGGAGAGGGAGTAGGGGAAATCTCCTGATTAAAATTCCATGTAGTCAATGTATCCTGTCACCCCGGGGGGTTAATTGTTTTATGATGTTTGCTTCCTGTTCGAGCCATTTCTTCCATCGCCTGCGAACAATTTCCCTATCAACATAATACTCTGCCAACTCAATAAATAATGTATAGTGACCCGCTTCACTTTCCATAAAGCGCCTGTAAAAATTCCGTAGGTAATCATCTTCAAGGCCTTCGCTTAATCGTTTAAAGCGCTCACAACTCCTGGCTTCAATAAGCGCACAAATAAGAAGTTTATCAAGCATTCTTCCATCCTCATTGCCACCTTTGGTCTCAAATTTCTGAAGCTCGTTCACATATTCGTCTTTACGTTGCCTGCCAAGTTTCAGGTTCCTCTTCTGAAGTTCAGCAAGAACCAACCGAAAATGTCCCCATTCCTCGCTGACTATTGGAGTAAGTTCGGTTACCAATTTCTCTTTATCACTATAGCGTTGTATCATGGAGATGCAGGAAGTGGCGGCTTTTTGCTCGCAGTAGGCATGGTCCGTTAAAATGTCTTCAAGGGATTTCTCAGCCAGGTTCACCCAACGGGGATCAGTGGGCAATTGTAAACCAAGAATGTTTTTTAAATCCCGGGAGACATCCATCTGGCAAAAATACTGTTTCCCTTTACTGGTTCCCAGTCTCTTACCATGGGGTGTAATTCCTTCTCATATGGGCATGGACCCCAGATCCGGGTATAAAAATGGCTTTGCTATTATGCGGCTAAGTCTTACCTTTGCCGCCACAAATAATCGGATACAAATCGGATGAATTATTAAAAAAATTAAAAATGCCGTTAACAAAAGAAAAAAATTCAACAATTTTTGCAGAATTCGGTGGTAAAGAAACCAACACCGGGTCAATTGAGGGTCAAATTGCCTTATTAACTGAGCGTATGGCCCAGATATCAGGTCACTTACAGGACAACAAAAAAGATTTCTCCACTCATCGCGGCCTGATGCAGCTAGTAGGTAAACGCAAACGTTTACTGAATTACCTGCAGAAACATAACCTTAGCGGTTACCGCCAATTGATCGAAAAACTCGGAATCAGAAAATAACTCTCTTGGATCCTCCCCATTGGAGGACTTTTAGTTTCTATTGCATATTTTCCTTCTTTTTCACTGTTGCTGAATATCGATAAGAACGTTTAAGTCCAATGGTCAAATGCTCCCTTGCAGATCCATTCGGAACGTATGCCGCACAGAAATTAAGTCTGCTGGCAGGTTCTTAAAAGAACTGGAGAAAACTTTTTGATTCTATTTATTTAAATCCTAATTACAAATTCAATTCTATGCTTACACAACCAATTCGCAAAACTTTTGATATAGGCGATGGCAGGCAAATAACTATTGAAACAGGCCGACTTGCCCGCCAGGCTGATGGTGCAGTTACAGTAACTATGGGCAACAGTATTTTACTGGCGACCGTGGTAGCTAATAAAGATCCAAAAGAAGGGCAGGACTTTTTTCCTTTGAGTGTGGATTACCAGGAAAAATTTGCTTCTGCAGGTCGAATTCCCGGTTCGTTTTTTAAAAGAGAAGGCCGGTTGAACGATTATGAGATCTTGACAAGCCGGTTGGTTGACAGGGCGCTTCGTCCATTGTTCCCGGAAGATTATCTATGTGATGTGCAGGTGCTGATTACACTTATTTCCAGCGATAATGAAGTAATGCCTGATTCAATGGCCTGCCTGGCAGCTTCTGCAGCCCTTGCCGTTTCTGATATTCCCATCCAGGAAATTATTTCCGAGGTAAGGGTGGCAAGAATTGAAGGACAATTTAAAGTCAACCCTACCAGGAGTGAGTTAGCGGAGGCTGAGCTGGAATTCATAATCGCGGCAACGGAAAAAAATATTATGATGGTTGAAGGCCAGGCGTCAGAGTGCAGTGAGGAAGATCTTATCAAGGCACTAGAAATTGGTCACGAAGCCATACGCATTCAAATAAAGGCCCAGAGGGAACTCTGGGAATTGGCAGGATCCAAATCAAAACGGGAATATAAAAAACCGGTGCATGATGAAGATTTAAGGGCAAAAGTGAATTCATTTACCCAGCAAAAAATATATGAAGTATCTAAGAGTGCTTTAAGCAAACATGAGCGTAGCGATAAATTCGATGAAATAAAAAAATCGTTGATCGAGTATCTGAAAAAAGAATATAATGTAGCAGAAGGTGAAGAGTTGGAAAAAGGTATTGAGAAGCTTGCAAAAACATATTATCACGATCAACAGTATTATGTTGTCCGCGACATGATCTTAAACGATAAAGTGCGGTTAGATGGCAGGGCGCTTGATACGGTCCGTCCTTTGGATATGGAAATTGACGTACTGCCTTCGCCACATGGGGCGGCTTTATTTACCCGTGGTGAAACACAATCTTTAACCACCGTAACGCTCGGTACACCGCTTGATGAATTATTGATTGAAAGTGCCGCTACTTCAGATTATTCAAAATTTATTCTGCATTATAATTTCCCTCCTTTTTCTACAGGTGAAGTAAAGCCTATGCGGGGCGTAGGCCGTAGGGAAGTCGGTCATGGAAATCTTGCGATGCGTTCTTTAAAACAAATGATGCCTACAGGCGATTTTGCATATACCGTCAGGGTGGTAAGTGATATCCTTGAATCAAATGGTTCTTCATCTATGGCTACGGTTTGTGCCGGATCACTTGCTCTGATGGATGCGGGTGTACCCATTCCGAAACATGTGTCAGGTGTTGCCATGGGATTAATTACAAAAGACGGAAAATTTGCGGTACTCACAGATATCCTGGGAGATGAAGATCATCTTGGTGATATGGATTTTAAGGTTACAGGAACAAGAGACGGGATCTGTGGTGTTCAGATGGATATAAAAGTGGACGGGCTACCCATGGAAGTAATGAGACAAGCGCTTGAACAGGCGAAAAGGGGCCGGTTGCATATCCTGGACGCGATGTACCAATGTACACCAGAGGCAAGAAGTGAAGTAAAACCTCATGCGCCGCGTATGATCAAGATGTTCATTGAAAGAGAATTTATTGGAGCTGTAATAGGGCCCGGAGGTAAAGTGATCCAGGAAATGCAGAGAGAAACCGGTACTACGATTAATATTGAAGAGAAAAATAACATGGGAGAGGTCAGTGTATTTGGTACCAATAAAGACGGTGTATTAAAAGCGGAACAATGGATCAAAGGTATCGTTGCAGTACCCGTTGTTGGTGATGTGTACGAAGCAACGGTAAAATCAATTATGCCTTTCGGAGCCTTTGTTGAATTTCTTCCAGGGAAACAAGGATTGGTGCATATCTCGGAAGTGAGCTGGAAACGTCTTGAAACGTTAGACGGAATTTTAAAAGAAGGTGATAAGGTAAAAGTGAAATTAATCGGGACGGACCCTAAATCGGGCAAGTTCAAATTATCCAGGAAAGTACTGTTGCCAAAACCTGAAAGACAGGATAGACCACAGGATAATCCTGCAGGAGCTTAAATAAATCAACCCCGCAGTCGCGGGGTTTTTTGTTGTCAATGACCCAATATTTTAAAATAGCGTTTGAAGATCTGGGCAATGAGCAAAAAGAGATCCTGATTGCTTTATTGTCTGAAATGAATTATGAAGGCTTTGAGGAAGATGGAAATTCACTCCAGGCATATGTTGCTGTTGATCTTTACAAAGAAACTGAATTAATTGAATTAGCCAGGACCCAGGGGATTGATTTTTCAATTACCAGGGTGGAGAACAAGAATTGGAACCTGGAGTGGGAATCGAATTTTCATCCCATTATCATTGATCATCCAATTCATAATGTTCCGTGGGTTGGTATTCGGGCGGAATTTCATGAACCGCTTGGAAAAATTGATCATGAAATTATTATCACTCCCAAAATGAGTTTTGGAACAGGCCACCATGCTACCACCTCCATGATGCTGAAAATGATGAGTGAGCTGGAATTTTCTGAAAAAATTGTAATGGATTTTGGAACGGGCACTGGTATCCTTGCCATACTGGCTGAAAAACTAGGCGGATCAAAAATCATAGCTATTGATAATGATCCATTCAGTATCGAAAATGCAACAGAAAATATTACAAGAAATAATTGTACAAGGATTCGCCTCTACCAACAATCCAATGCAGGTCTCAATCAACAATTTGATATCATACTGGCTAATATTGTAAAAATTGTTATTCTGGAAAATATAAAGGTTCTCGCGAGTCAATTGACCCGGGGTGGAACACTGCTCCTTAGTGGCCTTTTGAAGGATGATGAAAAGGCGATCGTAGAATCCGCATATGAGAATAATTTGATATTAGTAAGTAAAATTGGCGCAGAAGGCTGGATATGCTTGCAAATGAATAACTAACGATGTATTACTTAAGATTAAATTAAGGTTATTAGATACGCCAAATTTTTGTTACTTTTGTAGTTCCGACTTTAACCAAGCTTCTTCTATGAACGAACTAATTATTATCGTTCTTGCATATCTTATTGGCAGCATTCCTACCTCTGTTTGGGTCAGCAAATACTTTTTTGACTTTGACATTCGTGAATATGGCAGTGGAAATGCCGGAGCCACAAATACCTACCGTATACTTGGACCTACCTGGGGCACTCTCGTAATGATCATCGACATGTTGAAAGGTATCGCTGCTGTAAAATTAGCTTTGATCCTTCCGAATTATATCGATAGCGAGACTCGTTTTATTAACCTCCAGATTGGACTCGGGCTTGCGGCAGTGGTAGGTCATATATTTCCTATCTGGGCAGAATTTCGCGGTGGCAAAGGAATAGCAACTCTTTTTGGAATGGTGCTTGGGATCCAGCCCCTTGTAGCGGTATGTTGCGTAGGAGTTTTTCTTCTCGTGTTATACCTTACCAGGTTTGTTTCATTAAGTTCAATTCTTGCAAGTATTGCATTTCCTGTTTTTATATTAGTCATTTTTAATGAGCCGGAACACTTATACAGAATTTTTGCTATTACTGTTGGCTTGCTTGTACTTCTAACGCATCAAAAAAATATTGGTCGTTTATTAAAAGGAAGTGAAAGCAAGGTGCCCATTTTTAAATACCGTGACCGCCGCAGGCAACGTCGGAGGTCATCTCCTCATAGTCCTGAATAAAATAATTCAAGACTGAATAATTCTTAGAATAAGTCCTTCGCCCTCTGTATTGATTTTATTTTAAAGAAAATATTCCTTCTACGTTAGATTTTCGTACCTTTGCACCTCCTACTTTGTGAATGCAGCCGTCGGATCTACGAACTAAACCGTTGCTGATAACACTTTAAAAATTCTTTCAAAGTATGTCACAAACGTTATTTGAAAAACTAGAATTTGCAGACGAAAAAAATCTCTTAATTCAAGGTCTGCCTTCCTCCATCGAAAAGCAATTTTGCAAACTTTCCTTTGCCAAGAACATGACCCCGCTTCTCAAAAGCCGGAAAATTGATTTTGCTCTTGTGTTTGCTGTCAATGAAAATCAATTGAACGGTATTCTGAAAGATGTTATGCCGGCCTTAAAAGAAGAATCAAAGTTTTGGGTAGCTTATCCAAAGGTCACTTCAAAGATCGTTACAGATCTTAATCGTGACACAAGCTGGCACCAATTGACTTCTGCCGGTTACGAAAACGTACATGAAGTGGCTCTTGATCATGTTTGGAGCGCTGCCCGTTTTGAAAGGGTTACAGTGAAAAGGGTAAGACGAAAAGATTCTCTGGTAATGGAAGAAGTTTAGCTTCTTGATTAAATTTTAAAACCATCCTGGTATCTTGAATAACTCAGTATCGGGATGGTTTTTTATTTTTGGGTATGGCGCTGAATATTGAGATTAAAGCTACATGTCGACACCCCGAATTTATAAGAGGATACTTAGAAAAAAATCAGGCAGATTTTAAAGGGACTGATCTTCAGGTGGACACGTATTTCAATGTCTCCCAGGGGAGGTTAAAACTGAGAGAGGGAAACATTGAAAATAACCTGATTTATTACGAACGGAATGACCATACAGGGGCAAAGGAATCAAATTTCCAATTGATTCCGGTTACCGATACAAAAGGATTGAAGGAAATACTTTCCAAATGTTGTGGAATAAAAGTGATCGTTGAAAAGAAAAGAGAGATTTATTTTATTCAGAATGTGAAATTCCATCTTGATCATATAGTTGGTCTTGGAAATTTTGTAGAAATAGAAGCAAGTGATCTTCATGCCCCTGTTTCAAAGGAGGAACTGCAAAGACAGTGTAATTTTTATATAAAGGAATTTGGATTAAAAGAGGAGGAGCTTGTACCGGTTTCGTACAGTGATATGTTGTTGGCAATGGCCCCAAATTCTTTACAAGGATGAATAGATCCGGGTCATCTAAGAATTACAGTACCAATTTTTTCTGTTATTACTTTTTCCATTTGTTTCAGATGCTGGTGGGTACGAAATAAAACCTCCTGTTCTTCTTTTGAATTTGTTTTTTCAAGGTCAGCATGATTCTCAGTTAACATTCTTTTGATCTTACGAAGTTTAAGATAGTTCAAAGCAGAATCAATTTCCAGATGCGTTCTATCCTCATCCATTTTCAGGAAATTCATTAATTGCTGGTCATTCTCTCTCGCCACGGTTTGAATAAATTGCTCATAGCCCTGTTCAAACAATTGTTTTCGATACCCTGTTGCCTGGCTGTATTCTTTTCGCCAATGCCCGCTTTCTTCATAGGGAAAATTAAGAAGGGAAACAGCGAGGGCACTGAGTTTTGGATCTGGATGATAAATGAAATAATTTTTATTAACATGCTGAGGATCCGCTTCGATTTGTTTTTTGAAAACATTTATCATCGTGATGATATCAGGGTT
>Ga0193726_1002329_pt1 | contig 13072 bp, 11 predicted proteins | sample H2c1metaG_FD_144928 | JGI IMG/M metagenome (GOLD analysis project Ga0193726, IMG submission 144928) | Soil microbial communities from a riparian zone of the East river system, Colorado, United States - H2c1 | ecosystem: Environmental > Terrestrial > Soil > Riparian zone | place: USA: East River... | reverse complement strand
CCTCGGAATTGTCTTCTCCGCGGGTATAGGTGCGCTTCTCGCCCCGCGCTTGATGCGCTGGTAGATGCAATCCCTGGTCCAGCAGACTGTCTTCTTACGAATAGTGCACCCTCAAGTTTCAGACACAGCGAGTCCAATCGTGCGCCTCACGCGAACGCAGGACGCAAAGCTACTGCCCACCATAGAACGTTCTGCGGGGCGCTTTGTGCTAGGACTTCTCGATCGCAGTAGCCGCGGCAAGCCGCCAGGCTGGGTCGGGGGCGGCAGCGTGTTGCGCAACCATTGCATGCACAAGCTTGATCACATGCTCATCGTAACTGGCACGCGCGACAGCCAATATCTCATCCCAGTCGGCAATCTTGCCGGTCAGCTTCGATGCAGAAAGGTCAACCGGGGTATCCGCAGCGATGCTTGCCGCCGCCACCGCATGCCACATTGGGTCCAATGTACCGATCTGCTTGGGTAACCAAGGCAGCAGCACTCGGACAGCGCGAGCGGCCGTGGCGATATGCAGGATCGTGAAATCGTGGGTCGCCGCGTAGCGCGTTGCCCCGGCCAGGGCAAGCTCACCGAGGAGCACGGCGGTATTTCGGCCGGCTACTCTCAAACGCCCGGCGTTGAGTGAGTAAACGGCAGTTTGGGTCGCATCATGAATGCGAGCATCAATAGAGGCGGGCCTCGAGCGCCCCGCCGATTCAACGCACTCCACCCTCAGGTCGATCGCCCGCAGCCAATCGGCGACATCGTCGAGGTCTGGTTCGACGGCCTCGGGCGGGATCAGCGGCGTCCAACTGGCTCCCCAATAGGCGAGTGCAGCGGCCAGTTCACCCAAGTGGTTAGCCTCGATCGCGTAGGCCACCCGGATCGCTCCATGGAATGCTGACGCCCCCACCCCTGTGATGAGAAGGGCGAGTGCGTCCCTAAGCACGAAATCGCGCCCACTCACGCTAAGGGCGGTAGCGAACGCGGATCTGAGAGCATCGAAGGCCTCCGCCCGCCCAAGTAGCCTGGGCCAATCGGGTACGATCGAGGGTGCTATTTTCAAAGATGGAGCAGTGAAGCGCTTTAAGTAAACGGCCATAAAATCAGCCATGCGCGCGTTGCCCGCTCCAATTCCATGCAGCGCCGTTAATGCCATTGGCAAGTGATTGCTGAAACCGCCAGCGTATTCCGGGGGAAATTTCAGACTCTCATCCAGAAGCTGGTGCAGGGTAGGGCTTGAAGTAGTGTGTAGCATAGAAGCTCGCGCAGCGAAATGGTTCGCAGCTAGCGTACAAGTTCAAGTAAACTTGAAGTCAAATTCTGATAGGCACTTAAAACCGGTGGCCGAACAATGGATCGAGATTGGCGCTCTGACGCGCCGTTCAGGAGTCGCGGCAAGCGCGCTGCGATACTATGAGGCGGAGGGCCTCATCAGCGGTGCCCGCAGCGCGAGCGGCAGGCGTCGTTTCCCACGTGGTGTTTTGCGGCGCGTGGCATTTATTCGTGTTGCCCAATCCTTGGGGTTGAGCCTGACCCAGATCCGTGCAGCCCTGGCGACATTGCCCGGTGAACGTACGCCGACGCAGGCAGACTGGTCGCGCCTATCGCGCGCCTGGCAGCCGCTCCTCGATGAGCGTATTGCTGCACTGATGCGATTGCGCGACCAACTCAACTCCTGCATCGGTTGCGGCTGTCTCTCCTTGCGGAATTGTGCGCTTTACAATCCCACGGATTCGGCCGCGAGATTTGGAGCCGGGCCCCGCTATCTACTGGGCGATCCGCCTCCCCAGCCGCCCACGCCCGTATCCAAGGCTCAATCGAAGCCGGTGCGAAAGACTCTTCGCCGCGGCTAGCCCCCGGGACTGCCGGCGCCGTTGACATCTCTGCCGGCGCAAAGACCGGTCTTTCAGCTTGTTTATGACGATAGGTTAGCGATAACGGTCTTCTATCGTTATGCGATTTTCAACTCAATAAATTCTTGACTTCAAGTTAACTTGAACTTGCAGCATAGCGGGCTCGATCAACAACTAACGCGGAAGACCATGATGAAGACGTTTGCAACTGCCCTGGGCAACTCGATATTGGCGGGCGGCCTCATGTTGCTCAATGCATGCGGTGGCTATGGTAGCGGAAGCTCGCAACCAACCTCTCCCGCGACGGTGACCATTCATGCTGCACGAAGCACAATTGTACAAGGTGAGGCAGTGCTACTCACGTGGAACTCCAATGCTCCCTCCTGCAGCGCGAGCGGAGCATGGACGGGCGCGCAGGCCGCTAGCGGCTCCTTAAGTGTTGCGCCAACAGCGGTGGGCGACAATACCTTCACACTGACCTGCAATGGCGGCCTTTATGGCGGCAACAGCGCATCTACTGTGCTGGCCGTCACCGCGGCAAGCGCCTTCGCTAAAAGCAATCTGGTGTCATCCGACGGGTCGGTGCCGGACACGAGGCAAGACCCAAAGCTGATCGATCCATGGGGAATTGCTATAAGCGCGGCGAGCGCCGTCTGGGCCGCCAACAGCGGATCGAACACGGGCACCCTTTACGATGGTACTGGCGTCATTCAACCTCTAATCGTCAATGTGCCGGCGGGGATCGCGGGGAATGCCAATCCCACCGGCATCGTATTTAACACGACAGGCACGGATTTCGTGGTCTTTGATGAGGGGCGATCGGCCGGGGCTCTGTTCGTTTTCGCAGGCGCCAACGGCAGCGTGTCGGGCTGGAATCCCAATGTTATCGGTACGCAAGCCGTCGTAGCTCACGACAGCCCCACCGCGGTATTCAAAGGCGTGGCACTGGCCAACAACGGCAGCGCGAACTTCATCTATGCCACGGATTTCCACAATAAGAAAGTGGTGGTATTCGACCGGAGCTTCACGCCGACGACCGTCAGCGGTGGTTTCGCGGATGCCGCCCTTCCGGCTGACTATGCACCTTTCGGCATCAGGGCGCTGCAAGTACAGGGAGAGACGCGCATAGTCGTGACGTACGCCAAGCAGGATACTGCGGGGAGCGCTGCTGTTGTCGGCGCGGGATTGGGCATCGTCAACGTGTTCGATGTCAATGGCGTGTTGGTGAAGCACCTCGTCGGCGCCGGCAGTGAACTCAATGCTCCATGGGGCATGGCACTTGCGCCGGCCAATTGGGGCACTCTGAGCGGAAAATTACTGGTCGGCAATGTCGGAAGCGGAGTCATCAACGCCTACGATCCGATTACGGGTGATGTTGCCGGTACGGTAAATGATTCCGCGGGCGCGGCCATCGTGACACCCACCCTGCGCGGGATCGCGTTTGGCAACGGTCTTCACAACCAAGGTAAGGCAACTTTGTACTTTTTGGCGGGCCTCGAGGAGGGCGCCGGAGGTCTTTTCGGACGTATCGACCTGGGTGCGAGCGCACCAGATATCGTTGCGCCGACGGTGCAAGTGACATCGCCGACACCCGCATCGACGGTCAGCGGGATTGTGCCAATCACTGTGAACGCCCATGACAATGTCGGAGTCGTACAGGTAGAGTTCTTCGTGGGTATGGCATCGATCGGGACTTCATCGACCGAGCCGTTTACGATCAATTGGGACTCGGCGAGTGTCGCAAACGGCAGGGTAAGTCTCACAGCGGTTGCCGGCGATGCTGCCGGTAACACAACCTCATCGGCCGAAGCCGCACTCATCGTGGCCAACTAGATGGGAGGAATGCGCGCGCAATACCAGTGCAAAGCCCCCATGCGGAAGCTAGCGATCGTCCGAGTCCGCCGAGGCACGTTGGAACGCCCAATCCGTTAACATCGCCCACACAATGCAGTCTCTCGGAACGCAAGTGACTCCGCTTGAACTTGACAATGCAACGTGCGATCACGCCTGTGTCGCTGCTGTGAAAATTCTCGGCCTCTCGGGAAGCTTGAGAGCCGCGTCCATCAATTCCATGTTATTGCGCGCAACAGCACTACTTGCGCCGCCGGGAATCAAGGTATCGATTTTCGACGGTATGGGGCAATTGCCACTCTTCAATCCCGATCTTGAGGCGCGTCCGCCTGCGAGCGTCATCGAATTCCTCAAGGCAATCGCTGAGGCGGATGCGTTGCTCATCGCCAGCCCGGAATACGCGCATGGCGTCACTGGTACCATCAAAAACGCGCTTGACTGGCTGGTCGGCTTCGAACCGTTTGCTTCCAAATTCGTCGCGGTGCTGAAATCATCGCCGCGCGCGCATCACGCGGACGCAGCATTGCGAGAAACACTTCGAACCATGGCGGCCTTGATTGTCGAGCCGGCTTCGATCTCTATTCCGTTGCTCGGCGCCGGCCTCGACGAGTCAGCGATCGTGAACACTCCCGCGATCGCTACAGAAATCCAAAGCTCTCTTCGCGCTATTCAGCGTGCAGTTACATCGCGCCATGACCAATCAGCAGCGGAATTTCTCATCACATAGGGCGCCGTAAACTCTTGGGCACCCGTGTCGTACGAGGCGATGGGCAGAGGGATGCTTGAGGAGGTCTCGGCGGCGTTGGCGACGCCGAATTAATCGCCGCGATGCGCCCAATCTCGACGTGCGGTAAACTTAGTTCGATGACTATCGGGCCCTGGATTGCAAGGAGCGCAAAACTAACGGTTCGAGCGGTCGGGTGAGAGATAAAGTGCCAAACTCAAGCATCGGCGTGCGCGCCGCTCATCCTGATCGTTATGCGACTCTTTAGCACTCCCGCAAGCCCATGAGACAGGTAGCAGCTGTCGTCGTCGTCACGTTTGCGGTCCTCCTAATTATCCTCACGCGCGTGGCTTTCGCGAAACCGGTCATTGCCGAGCGCTTCTTGAGGCATTTCGCGAGCTCCGCGCGAACGCACTACATAGAGCAAATTATTCGCTTGGGTTTGGGGGCGGCGCTTGTCGTGCTCTCGCCCGCCATGTGGCAGCCCACCATGTTCTGGATGGTCGGGTGGGCGATCGTTGTTAGCTCCGCGGCCTTGATGTGCGTTCCATGGCAGTGGCATCATCGGTTCGCAGAGCGGATGCTCCCGGTAGTCGTTCGTCACCTTAGACTATATGCGGTCGGTTCACTGGCATTCGGCGCACTTCTACTCTACGGGGTTTTCGCTGGTAGGGGAGCCACATAACAAGCAGCAGCGAACCGTGATACGGCAACGCGGGCGCCCCGCCGCTGAAGTGCGGCGTTAGATAAGCTTTGTCACGTGGGCCCCTGGCATTAGATGTCGAACGGGCTTTGCATCGGCGCAACATTTCCACCAAAGAGACCAATGACCGAGGAGAAATTCCCATGAAAGCAATCGTGGTAACGGATCAGGCGGCGGGAACGGCCGGGATGAAGCTGGCCGAGCGACCCGAGCCGTCGGCGGCGATTAACGACGTTGTCGTTCAGATTCATGCGTCGGGATTTGTCCCGACCGAGATGACGTGGCCCTCGACCTGGACCGATCGCCGCGACCGTGACCGAACGCCGTCGATCGTTGCGTATTCCATCTGGATCATTGGCCTCAGAGCGATCATGCGTCCCCAGCTTCGCCGTCCAAGACCCGAATCGCTGATATCGTTTCTTCGTCCATCGCCAATCTCGTTTAAGAACTTCACGCCAAGCCAAGAACGCCGTTTAGTTGGTCTCGTGTTCACGTTTATTTTGTTGGGGTTTCTTGGCCTTGGACTTACCAATGGGGCATTCGATTGACCTCGCGTCGGGCGGCGCCGCCGCAGTGGTCACAAACAGTCTGGAGGCTATAACATGGAACGGAAGTTGGTACTTTGCGCATCAGCCTTGGTTCTAGCGATTGGAAGTGCGTTTGCTGCAGATTCGGCGCCGAGCTCCACGCCTACCATTGAGAAAGCAGTCGCAGCTCGTTCCCTGGCTTTTGCAAAAGCGGCACAGCAAGGTGATCTGGCCACCTTTCCCGCGTTCATGTCTGATGACTACGTCATGTTGTGGCCAGAGCCGGCAACCGATGGTAAGAAGCCGCACTGGGCGACAAAGACAAAGGAGGAGTGGGTCGAAGAATTGCGTTCAAGGAAGAATAAATATCGTTCCGTCGAACTGCAGAATATCAAGGTCTATCTCCACGGCAACGTGGCAATACTCACGGGCGACTACACGCAGACGGGCACGCGAGAGGGGGCAGAGTACTCGGAGGCGGGCCTATTTACGGAGACGTGGGTGAAGCGTAACGGACAGTGGATAACCGTCGGCGGCGTATTCCCATAGATGACTTAGGCAAGCAGCGGCGAGCCGCACGATGCCTGAGAGGGCGAGTGGTTCGCCTGATTGCTGCCGTTCGTCAGTGGCTGGTAGGGGTCGATACCGGGGTCTCTGCGAAAGGGAACAGTGATTGCATATGAAAAAGCGCGTCATACAGTGGGCAGTTGTTGGTTTTGCAATACCCATATTTTGGGGTGTGGTGAGCTTCATTTGGTTCGACGCTAAGGAGTCCGTGTGGACCACGGTTTATTGGTATCTCGTCTATGTGACCTGCCCATTCTGGCTTTTGGACACGCCGTCTATTTTGACGCCCTTCCTCAATGCGACTTTCTACGGCCTTCTTGCATTCGTATTTTTGAGTGTGTCGAGAAAAATACGGCATGACTGATCGCCGGGAACTTCTAATCGGCGTCCCTATAGCAGTCATTGGCGTGTGGCCGGTTAGGGTCGACTCCGGAAGTCGCGGTGACCACCCTTTGGGGTATCCACTCTGGGCACCGCCGGGTACCCCCAGGAGTCCTTCGCTGGGAAAACACAATCCAATAAATCAAATGCCTGCAAACGCGACAATTCAGAGTCGGGGAGCTAAATCGAACCCGCGTCCGGAGTTTGGATTCGAAGCGGGGAAGTGCGGCTTCAGTTTTATGCGCGTCAGAAGCGTATTAAATTCTCATGAATGAAGTGTAACTAATTGATTATACTGGATCCCCGGGACGGATTATTCGCGCTGCGCGCTCACCCCTTTGGGGTCGCCCTAAAGGGCGATCGCCGCCGCTGGCGCGACGTCGTCGAACCGTCTTGATTTATGTCGGCGGTTCGAATTAGCCTGCTGTTAGCAGAGCCAGCCGACGAGCCCCTGTAAAAAAACGATGAAAGTGGCTCCCCGGGACGGATTCGAACCGCCGACCAACGGATTAACAGTCCGTCGCTCTACCACTGAGCTACCGGGGAATCGCAGGAGGCGCGGATTGTCGGGAAGCCGCGCATTTAAGTCAAGAAAACAACCCGCAGTCAGACTCGACCGGTCGCGGCATACAGCCCGGCGTGCGGGGTACCTCCAGCCCTGCTTGACCTCAGGCGCGCTTGGCGACCGGGGACACCGCTAGTTCTATCCGGCTGAGGGCGTCTTTCAGCATTTCCATGCTGCAGGCAAAGGAGATGCGCACATGGTTAGGGGCTCCAAAACCTGATCCGGGAACCACGGCGACGCCGGCATTCGACAACAGAAATTCGGCAAACTCGCTGTCGTCTTTTACCCCTAAGGCGCGCATGGCCCCTTCGACGTGGGCGAACGCATAGAAAGTGCCCGCGCCGGGTAGGCAGGAGAAGCCGGGAATGGCGTTGAGCCGTGCGACCACGAAATCATGACGGGCCTTAAAGGCCTTGTTCATTTCGCCGACGCAAGCTTGATCGCCGTTGAGCGCAACGGTCGAGGCGCGTTGCGAAATGCTGGAGGCGTTGGACGTGGACTGGCCCTGCACAGTCGACATGGCGGCGACAATTTCCTTGGGGCCGCCGCAATAGCCGATTCGCCAGCCGGTCATGGCGTAGGCCTTGGATACGCCATTGATGGTGAGGGTGCGATCGTAGAGATGCGGATTGGCCTGCGCAAAGCTGGTGAACGGCTCGCTTGCCCAGTAGATGTGCTCGTACATTTCGTCCGAAGCGATGGCGATTTGCGGATGTTTGGCGAGCACCTCTCCAAGGGCTTGCAGTTCGGCTTTCGTGTAGGCGGCGCCGGTCGGATTGCTCGGGCTATTGATGATGAACATCTTGCTGCGCGGCGTGATGGCTGCCGCAAGCTGCGCTGCCGTTATTTTGTAGCCCTGCGAGGGGCCGGCATACACACTGACCGGCACCCCGTCCGCCAACAGGGCCATATCCGGATACGACACCCAGTAAGGCGCGGGGATGATGCATTCGTCGCCCGGATCGAGCAGCGCCGCACAGGCATTGAAACAAGTCTGTTTCGCCCCGGAAGAGACCAGAATCTGCGAGCGCTCGTAGGTGAGATCGTTATCGCGCTTGAACTTGGCAATGATGGCGTCTTTCAATTCCGCAGTGCCGTCGACCGCCGTATAGCGCGTCACCCCCTTGCGAATCGCCTCGACGCCCGCATCTGAGATATGCGCGGGCGTGTCGAAATCCGGCTCGCCGGCTGCCAATCCTATGATGTCTTTACCCTCCGCTTTGAGCTTGGCGGCTCGGGTGGTCATGGCGAGGGTCGGAGAGGGCTTAACCTTTTGAACGCGCTTTGAAAGAGACACGGGCAAGGGGGATTTCCTATGTTAAATGCGGCCTTGTCAGTGTACGAAAAAAGACCATACCTTGCCAGGCAACTCGAGGCCTCCGCGTGTGACATATGGCTTGCGAAAATGTCGATGAGTGCACTGCGGTATAGAGCCAATGCCTCGATTGCTTAGCAACGTGAGAGAATATGCACAATGACGTTTGAACTTTTCTCGGATTACCTGCCGGCGGGGGATCAACCTCAGGCTATTGAAAAGCTGGTCGACGGCTTGGGCAGCGGGCTTGCGCACCAAACTCTCTTGGGCGTGACCGGATCGGGCAAGACATTCACCATCGCCAATGTCATCCAACAGGTGCAGCGCCCGACACTGGTGCTGGCGCACAACAAGACACTCGCGGCGCAGCTGTACGGTGAGTTCAAGATCTTCTTTCCCAAGAATTCGGTCGAGTATTTCGTTTCTTACTACGATTACTACCAACCGGAAGCCTATGTGCCGGCGTCCGACACCTTCATCGAGAAGGATGCCTCGATCAACGAGCATATCGAGCAGATGCGCTTGTCGGCGACCAAGGCTTTATTGGAGCGGCCCGATTCCATCATCGTGGCCACGGTTTCGGCGATCTACGGTTTGGGCGATCCAAACGCCTATCTGAGCATGGTTTTGCACATGTCGCGCGGCGACATTCTCGATCAACGCAAGCTGCTGCGGCGCCTCGCGGACATGCAATACACACGCAATGAAATCGACCTGCAGCAGGGAACCTACCGCGTCCGGGGCGATGTCATCGACATCTTTCCGGCCGAATCCGAGCGTGAGGCGGTGCGTGTGGAACTGTTCGACGACCGGGTCGAAACCTTGAGTTACTTCGACCCCTTGACCGGCGAAGTGATGCGTAGAGTGCCGCGGCTCACCGTCTATCCTTCCTCGCATTACGTGACGCCAAAGGAACGGGTCCATTCGGCCGTTGATCAGATTCGCGATGAATTGCGCACGCGACTGCTCGAACTGAATGGGGCTGGCAAATTGGTGGAAGCGCAGCGGCTGCAGCAGCGCACGCTGTTCGATTTGGAAATGATGCACGAAGTCGGCTATTGCGCCGGCATCGAGAATTACTCCCGGTATCTGTCGGGGCGCGCCGCAGGCGAGCCGCCGCCGTGTCTATTTGACTACTTGCCCAAAGACGCGCTGATGGTGATCGACGAGAGCCATCAGACCATCCCGCAGCTTGGCGCCATGTACAAAGGCGACAGGTCGCGAAAAGAGACTTTGGTCGAATATGGCTTTCGTCTGCCATCGGCCCTCGATAATCGGCCCTTGAGATTCGAGGAGTTCGAGCACATGGCGCCGCAGGCGATCTATGTGTCCGCCACGCCGGCGGCCTATGAGAAGCGCGTGTCGGCGCAAGTCATCGAGCAAGTCGTTCGCCCGACGGGTCTTACCGACCCGGCCGTGGAAATCCGCCCGGTGCGTGCCCAGGTCGATGATCTGCTATCGGAGATACGGCTGCGCGCGCAGGCCAATGAACGCGTGCTGGTGACCACGCTCACCAAGCGCATGGCGGAGGATTTGACCGAGTACTTGAGCGAACACGGCGTGCGGGTACGCTATCTGCACTCCGATATAGAGACGGTCGAGCGCTCCGAGATCATTCGTGACTTGCGCTTGGGCAAATTCGATGTGATCGTGGGCATCAATTTACTGCGTGAAGGCCTCGATATGCCGGAGGTCTCGTTGGTCGCCATTCTCGATGCCGACAAAGAGGGCTTCTTGCGCTCGGAAGGCTCATTGATCCAGACGATTGGACGCGCCGCGCGCAACTTGCAGGGCAAGGCGATTCTCTACGCCGATGTGCGTACCGGCTCGATCGAGCGCGCCATCGCCGAAACCGATCGGCGCCGCACCAAGCAGATTCAGTACAACATCGAGCATGGCATAACGCCGCGCAGCATCATCAAGGCAGTGGCCGACGTGATGGAAGGTGCACGCGCCGTGCAAGAAGATGAGTACTACGGTGCTGGTGGCGATGTGGCGTTGATGGCGCCGGAGCAGGCGGTAAAACGCATCAAGAAGCTCGAAGCCGAAATGACCAAACTGGCACGCAATCTCGAGTTCGAACAGGCCGCGCGAGTGCGCGATGAAATCCAAAAGCTTCGGGCTTCGGCATTTGGCTTGCCGAATACTCGGGCGGGGTAGGGCTTATGGCAGTCGAAAACGGTCAGCCGCAAGAGATAGACCTCGACAAGACCGATAAACTTCCCATCCTCGAGGGTGTGTTGTTTGACGCCGACGTCGCAGACGACGCAGTACGCATGGAGCGTCCGCCGCTCCCCAGCGCATCGGTGGTAACCAGTGTCGCGCAGAGCGATTTCGTGCGCGCTTCGTCCATCGATTTGCCCTCACTGGCTGAGAGTGTGCGCTCGGTTGAGGAGCGCATTGCGCGGCAGAACGCGGAATACGAATCCCTGATGCGGTCATTCGAGCGGGCTCGCGACGCCGAAGCGGCAGCGGCCGCGCGCCTCAGCACGGCGGAGAAGGATCTGGCATCGACCCGTGCCGCCCTTGAAGCCGAACAAATCCGCGCTCGTGACTTTGCAAAGTCCTTGGATGAGCGCAACGCATCAATCGAGACGACGCGCTCCCGCGCTGAAGAAACTGCGCGGGAATCGGATCGGTATCAGGCTGAGGCCCGCACCTTGCGCGATTCCTTGGCGGCGCGCGACGCCACGATAGTTCAGGTACTGCACTCCTTGGGTGAGCGCGATGCACAGTTGGCCGCGCTGCAGACCGAGCATGCGAGAGTTTTGCCGGCGCTGGAAGCGCGCGCCAAGAGCAGCTCGCAGTTGGAAGAGGAGTTGAATGCCGTCAGGGCGCAGCTTGCCGGCCTTTCGGGCGAGTTCAAGAGCACCCAGCAGCAGTTGATCGCCGTCACCACGCAGGCGAAGCGCAGCGAAGTTGAAATCAACGCGGCGCGGTCCGATTTGGCGGTATCCAAGACCCAGGCCAGTTCCTACTTTGAGTTGTTGCGAACCCGCGATTGGCGCAGCGGCTTCGCGCAGAATCTATTTCGCGATATGGACGCCAAGGTCGGCGCCGCTGATGCGGCGCATGAAGCCATGAAAATCACCCATGACCAGGTGCAAAGTCAGTTTGCATCGCTGCAGGCTACGATCGCCGGACAGCAGGCGACCATCGAGCAGTTGCAGAGTGCCGCGGCGGCGCAAGCCGGTTCCGTCGCCCAGCAGGCGAAAACACTCGAGCAGGCCGAGCAGCAGCGCATCGAATGGACCGGCAAGCTGTCGGCCCTCGAGGATGAACGCAAGCGCCTCAGCGGCGAGTTGGCTACGCGCGAGCACAGTCTCAAAGAACTGCAAGCCTCGCTGGAATTCAGCACGCAGCGTGTTTCGCAACTGCAAAGCGAGCACGCGGCAAGAATCACCGAGCTTGAATCGGACGCTGAAACGCAGGAACAGGAAATGACCGTGCTGATGGCGCATCTGCAAGAAGCGCGGCGGCCGATAGAAACCATCGAAGGCGAAGTGAAGCGATTGAAGGATGAGCTGGCATCGAAGACGCTGGCGGGCAACGAGATCATGGAGGAGGCCGACAAGCTGCGCGCGGCGCTCGAGCGCACGCGCGGTCAGCTCGAAGAGCGTGAATTTCTCATCCGTCGGCTCGAGCGTAGCGAGAGCAACAACGCCAACGTGCTGGGCCGGATCCAGACCAGCATGGAAAGACTGGGATCGAGCGCCGCCCCAGCGGCGAACGCGGCCGGCGCGCCCGAATGGTCGCCGGAACTGGTGCGCATCGACGGCGATCGAAGCATCAACTATGCCTTGGGCCGCCGCACGCGCATCGGCCGCGCGGCAGGTTGCGAGTTGCACATCGATTCCTCCTCGGTGAGCCGGCATCACGCCCTGATACTGGCGGGAACGCGCGAGGCCATCATTGAAGATCTCAACAGCACCAATGGCGTGATCTTGAATGGCCGCAAGGTGACCCGGCAGGTCTTGAACGACGGGGACATCGTGACCATCGGCGAGATTCAATTCCGATACGTGGCGAAACCTGCCCCCAAGGGGTGATTTTCGGCCCTATCGGCGACTTTTGCTTTATTGGCGTCGACGAATCCGGTATCTTTCGCGGCCTTGCGTCGCGCGCTTAGCTCAGCGGTAGAGCATCACCTTGACATGGTGGGGGTCAGTGGTTCGATCCCACTAGCGCGCACCATCCCTTTGAGTAGGGGTGGCGGCCCCCTTTGTTAAGATGCCTCTATGCCAGCGATTACTCTTCCCGACGGTAGCCAAAAACATTTCGATCACCCCGTGTCGGTGGCCGAAGTGGCGGCGAGCATCGGTCCGGGTCTCGCGAAGGCGGCCCTGGCCGGCAAGGTCAATGGCCAGCTGGTCGATACCTCGGCGTCCATTGCCCAAGATGCCACCTTGAGCATCGTGACCGACAAGGACCCGGAAGGCTTGGACATCATCCGGCACTCCACCGCGCACTTGTTGGCGAACGCGGTGCAAGAGCTGTTCCCCGATGCTCAGGTGACCATTGGTCCGGTGATCGAGAACGGTTTTTATTATGATTTTGCCTACAAACGGCCTTTCTCGACCGAGGACCTGGCGGCGATCGAAAAG
>Ga0193726_1002328_pt1 | contig 13073 bp, 9 predicted proteins | sample H2c1metaG_FD_144928 | JGI IMG/M metagenome (GOLD analysis project Ga0193726, IMG submission 144928) | Soil microbial communities from a riparian zone of the East river system, Colorado, United States - H2c1 | ecosystem: Environmental > Terrestrial > Soil > Riparian zone | place: USA: East River... | reverse complement strand
GGTGACGGGTGGAATTGGAGCACGTCGGCGCGAGGCACGGACTCGTTGGAAAAAGGAATTCCAGTTGAGTACAACGGTTCGCATCAGCTGAGCTATGACTATGAAGGACAGAATCGCGGGGTGAATGTTGGGATCACTGGTGTTGAGGCGCGGCGAAAAGCGAATCCGGATACGCCGGGTGATCCGGATTTGTTGCCGGGCACGGCAGATTTAATTGCGCCGGATGGTCCGGGCGATCCGGGAGAAAATGCGGGCGCGGGATATTTGTGGGATTCTGCGATTCGCGCGCATGTAAGTTTGCGAAACTACGGATTTTTTCTAGATTTGGCGCGATATGACGTGAAGGCTGATTCGCCGACGCATATTTCCGCGGTACGCGATGCGTTCGCGAAAGGAATTGTGGAGGCGTATCCGACCAAGCTCGCGCTGGCGAGCGTGACCGATCCATATTTTCCGGGATTTGATTTGAAGCTGCCGGATTATTGGCGCTTCAAAGAATGGGAACGCGAATTCGACGTATATGTTGCGAACGGAAATTTGCCGTCGCTGGAATTTGTGCGCATGCCGCACGATCACTTCGGCGATTTCGGAACCGCGATGGACGGAGTGAATACCGTCGAAACAGAAATGGCGGATAACGATTACGCGATTGGATTAATTGTCGCGAAAGTTGCGGCCAGTCCATTTGCGAAAGATACTGTGATCATTACGATTGAAGATGACGCGCAGAACGGGCCGGATCATATGGATACGCACCGCACTGTCGCGTTGATCGCGGGCGCTTATGTGAAACAAGGCGCGGTGGATTCGCATCGCTACACGACGGTGAATGTGTTGCGCACGATTGAAGAATTATTGGGCATGAACCCGATGGGGTTGAACGATGCGGCTGCGGCGCCGATGGCGGATTCGTTCAGCGCGGAATATAAGCCGTGGAGTTACACTGCTCGCGTGGCGGCCGTGCTGCGAACGACGCAATTGCCGCTGCCCACGGTTGCCGCTGATAAAAATGACGCAGTGGAATTCGATGCGCGATATGCGCATCCGCGGCACGATGCGACGTGGTGGGAAAAGAAAATGCGCGGGCAGGACTTTAGTGTTGAGGATGATTTGGACACGGGAAAATTTAATCGCGCGTTGTGGTTGGGATTAGTTGGACCGGGAATTCCATTTCCTACGCGGACTACGGGAATTGACTTGAGCGAAAATCGAGCACAATTGCTGGCGCAATATCGTGCGAGCAAAAAGAATTAACGGAGATTGTTGAAGCTAATGCCTGAACAAATTATTAAACGAAAATCGCGCGGATTTATTTGTATCAATGCACATCCGGAAGGATGCCGGCAGAATGTAGCGCGGCAAATTACGGCGATTACGTCGGGATCGACGGGACCGCGCGCGGGAATGCGAAATGTTTTGGTGATTGGCGCATCTACTGGATACGGACTTGCTTCACGAATTGCGGCGGCGTGGGGATTCGGAGCGCGGACTCTGGGAGTTTTTTTTGAAAGGCCTACTGACGGCGTGAAAACAGCTTCGGCGGGATATTACAACACTGCTGCGTTCCACGAATTTGCGCGGCGCGATGGATTATTTGCCGCGAGCATGAATGTGGATGCGTTTTCGGACGGGGCGAAAACGCAAGCCATCGAAATTATTCGTAAGGAAATGGGGCCGATTGATTTGGTGATTTACAGTTTGGCGTCGCCAAAGCGCGTGAATCCGCGAACGGGACAAGTTTTTAATTCCACGTTGAAGCCTGTTGGAAAACCTTTCACGAATAAAACAATTGATCTGGACGTTGGAAAAGTTATGCCGGTGACGCTGGAGCCGGCAAGTGAGCAAGAAGTTGCCGACACAGTTGCGGTGATGGGTGGCGAAGATTGGGAAATGTGGATGGACGTGCTGCTTGCCGAAGGATTGTTGGCGCCGGGAGCGCGCACGCTTGCGTATTCGTATATCGGACCGGAAGTGACATGGCCGATTTATCGCGACGGAACAATTGGGCAAGCGAAAAAAGATGTGGACGCGACGGCGCATCGACTGGACGCGAAACTAAGAACGAAACTGGATGGAAGCGCATGTGTCTCCGTGAATAAAGCGGTGGTGACGCAGGCGTCGTCCGCTATTCCTGTTGTGCCGCTATATTTGAGTTTGCTGCCGATGGCACTGAAATCACGTGGTTTGGACGAAGGGACGATTGAGCAGATGCGCCGATTGTTCTTTGACTATCTCAGCGAAGGCGCAAAGATTTCCACGGACGAAGCCGGGCGAATTCGCATGGACGATCGCGAAATGCGCGCCGATGTGCAGGCGGACATCACGCGGGTGTGGCCGGATGTAACGACGGAAAATTTACGCCAGTTAACGGCGTATGAAGGTTTTCAGCGCGAGTTTCGTTCACTGTTTGGATTTGAGTTGGAAGGCGTGGATTACGACGCGCCTGTCGAAACTGATGTGCAAATATAATTTTTCGGCGCTACCCGTTTAGCGCAGCCCAACAATTCCCCGCACGGAATCAATCAGCTTCAACGAGTCGTAGCCCACGCCGTCCTTAAAAACAATTTCAACTTTTTCAATGTCAGCGATGCGCGCCGTGGGATCGCCGTGAATCACCATGATGTCCGCGGATTTTCCTTGCGCGAGCGTGCCGACTTTCGCAGACAGCCCGAGAAACTCCGCGCCGTTTGCTGTGGCGATGTGAATTGCTTCGGCGGGCGTGAATCCTGCTTCAACCAAAAGTTCAACTTCGCGTTGATCGCCGAATCCGGGCAAGTCGCCGCCTGCGCCGGTTGGATCGACTCCGGCCATTAGCACGCCGCCGGCTTTCACAAAATCACGTTCAAATTTCATTTCAGTTTGCAGCAAAGTATTCCACGGAGTGTTCGCAGCGTTTGCGGCGGTACGCGAGCGGCCTTCCAAATACGCGATCCGTTCTTCGGGTAGCAGCGCTTCCAGCGGGCGTGCCATCCACTGCATTGGCGGGCGATTCGGAACAAATCCCTCGAACACTGGAAGCGTGGAAGTAATTGCTACGTGACGCGCGACCAGATCTTTAATCGTCTGCTGAATTTCCCGACCTTCTACATCCATTTTTGAAATTGTTGCGAACGTATCGTTTTGCGCTGGGCAAACATCCGGAGATTTTCCCGGATTAAATTCCGTGTCGACGACGAGTCCGTGTTCCAAATTATCGATTCCGAGCGCGGCCGCTTCTTTAAATCCAATCGAGCACAAGTGTCCGGTAATTTTTGTGTTGTGCTGATGTGCCGCAGTGACTGCGGCGGAAAGTTCGGCGCGTGTGATGTGCATGTACGCTTTGAAAGAACCCGCGCCGAGTCCGGCCCAATAATTTACCAACTCACGCGCTTCATCAGGACCGGAAAGCTGATGCATTTGCACGCCGGTTCCCGGAGGCCCTTCGAGATATGGGCCGGTGACGTTCAACTTCGGACCGGCTACACGGCCATCATCGATCATTGTTTTCAAATTTAAATCGGTGTATGGCTCAAGACTTCCCGCGGTTCGCGCGGTGGTTACTCCGCACGCCAAATAAAGTCTCGGCGCGGTGGCGGCAATTTCGTTGTACTGGCCGCCGGCGGGATAAAACATGTGCTCGTGCATGCCGACCATTCCGGGCATCACGGTGTAGCCGGTCAAGTCCATTATTTGCGCGCCGGAAGGAATGCTTGCCTGCGCGGCCGTACCCATCCAGGAAATTTTTCCGCCGCTGATTACGATTGTTTGGTCGTCGGTCGGCGCGGCACCCGTGCCGTCAATTATTTTCACGTGAGTCAGCGCGATCACCGGAGCATCGGTCTTGATGAATTGTCGCAGCGGATTTCCGCCGCGGCCTTGCGCATTCGATGGCACTGTGGCAACGCTAATCGCCAGAAGAATTATTCCCAGAGTGAAAATTATTCGGCGCATCTTGTAGGCTCCTAATCGGCGGATAATTTCTGCAAATGCAGCATATCTGAATTCAACGCTTGGGGAGCTGATACTTCGTAATGGTGAAGTCCATTGGGATCGTCTGGCCTGAAAAAGTAACCTGGTAAGTAACTTTTCCCGGCAACTGAAAGCCTTCAATTGTTTGATATTGAATTTGAATATTCACTTTTTGCGATCCGTTGTTGATGTCGTCATCCATGCCGGTCATTAATAAGCCTTTGTCGGTTCTTGTATATTGAGGCTTTTGGAAAATTACCATTCCGGGAGCGGTTGACTTCATTGTGGTGAGCAGAAAATCCTTCGTAAGCAGAACTTCAATATTCAACTCACCAGATATTTCGGTAATCTTATATCCGTTGGGCTGTTCCGAAATCGTGTAGGCGGCTTCTTGAGAGGGTGAAAAAAAACTCGAAAGCACCAGCGAATCCCACGATTGGAAAAACCCCAGGACTGTTTGCTGAATGCCGGCGACAACACCTTGCACGCTGGGATCGAGAGTTCCCCCGGTTGTCAGAATAGGAGTAATTTTTGGATCTCCTTGAATGTCGACTGCAACGGAATACTGAACAGGCAGTAGCAACGCCAGTCGTGGATCTTCGCCGGTCGTTGGCTTTGGTATCACAGCATCCGTAAATTTTTTCCAGTCAGGCTGGACGGTGCATTGAAAAGACTTTAGGCCTTGATTTTCGAGGATATAGTAAGTGTGCAGCGCTTTTTCAAGAATGGTCTTCTTGTCCGGCGTTTTGGCAACAGATTGAGGGGGTGTTTGGCTCGCGGCGGGCGTGACGGCAAACGCGACTGTGAGGAACAGTGAGAGCCACGAAAACGTTAAGATAATTTTATTTGACCGACTCATAGAAGCGCCTCGTGGTCACGAATTATCTCTAGCGATTTGATACTGCCTTCAGTTTGGCTGAAATACCCACGCCAGTATCCACAATAATCGGAGTATTTGAACGGAATATTTCCGCGGAGTTAGAAAGCGGCTGAAAGAAATATTCGTGCGTCTCAATCGTGACGGAGAGCAATCATCGGATCCACTCGCATGGCGCGCCGCGCGGGGATGTAGCACGCCAGCACCGTGACGGCCGTGAGCACCACGCAAACGGAGACGAGCGTGAGCGGGTCGTGCGCGCTGACGTTGAAAAATAAAGTGGACATCAGACGAGTCAACGCGAGCGAGCCGATCACGCCGATGCCGACGCCAACGAGTGCGAGGCGGAGTCCTTGGCCTACGACGAGGAAAAATAAATCGCGCGACTGAGCGCCGAGCGCGATTCTTACGCCAATTTCGTGCGTCCGTTGGGCGACGGTGAATGCGGTGACGCCGTAAACTCCGATGCACGCAAGACACAGCGCCAACGCTGCAAAAAGAGTGAGCAACAAAACTGAAAAGCGTTGTGGAGAAAGGGATTCGCTCATTGCTTCGTCAAGCGTGCGTGAATTGCTGATGGAAATATTGCGGTCCAGTGAACGCACCACGTCGCGTACGCTGGTTACCATCGTGTGCGGATCGGATTTGGTGCGGATCAATAGATTGGAGCCGGCGAGTTGGTTCTGCAAATTGCTCGCGTACATCGTGGAGCGAGTTTCTTTTCCGAGGCCGCGATCTCTGGAGTTGGCGACGACTCCGATGATTCGGTACCAGGTTCCTGTTTGATTGACGGCGAATTTAATTTGCTGTCCGATGGGATCCTGATTCGGCCAAAGATGGCGCGCCATCGACTCATTGATTACAGCGACGAGCGGATGGTTCTCATCATCGTCCGCTGTGAACGTTCGACCGCGCTGCAAGCCGATTTGCATCATGTGGAAATAATCCGGATTTACAAAACGGGAGTCCATTAGAAGTTCGTGCCCCGGGCTGGCGGCCGGACGCCCCTGAATTTGCAGAACGGAGCCGCCGCCGTCGAATTGGCGAAGCGGCAGAGCCGTAGTTGAACTGGCCGAATCCACTCCGGGAAGAGCCTGGATATTCGCGAAAAGTTGGCGGTTGAAGGCATTGAATTGCGTCTGCGTCGTATACCGGGACGCGTCAAGACAGCACATGTTCATGGTCAGAACGCGCTCGGAATTGAACCCGAGCTTGTCGCGCTGCAGATTCCAGAAACTCTCAATCAGCAATCCTGTGCCGACGACAAGAATGAACGCGAGCGCGATTTCGGCGACGATTAACAAGTGCCGCGTAGCGCGGTCGCGAATACTTCCGTGTAGGCCGCGGCCGGCCTCGCGCAATGACGAATTCAAATCCTGTTTGGAAATTTTCAGCGCCGGAGCAAGCCCGAATAAAACGCTGGCGATTACGCCGGCGGCCATGGTGTAGAAAAGAACTTGCGCGTCGATGCGAAGGGCGTTTGGTTGAAACGAAGGCAACTCTGGAGCAATTGAAATCAGCGGGCGAAACACCGCCCAAGCCAAAAGAAAACCTGCGGCGCTCCCAAGAATTCCCAATAGCAAACTTTCCGTCAACATTTGGCGAACCAAACGAAATCGAGTTGCCCCGATGGCGACACGGACGGCGACTTCTTTTTGACGCACGGCCGCGCGCGCTAACAAAAGATTTGCGACGTTCGCGCAAGCGATAAGCAGCAGCGCGCCGACAGCTGCAAGCATCACCAGCAAAGTTGTTCGCGTGTTGCCGCGATTGGAATAGAACTGCTGCAGCGGTTGTACGGTCACTCCCCATCCAGTATTTGTGACCGGAAAGCTTTTTTCCAACTGAATCGCGATGGCGTCCATCGAAGCTTGTGCTTGTTCACGCGTGACTCCTGGTTTCAGCCGGGCAGAAACAAGGAGATTGTGGAAACGAGCGTTGGTCGCGCGAAGATCCAGACCGAGCGGCGCCCAAACAGAAACATCTTCAGTCGCAAATTGAAAGCCTGGAGGAAGCACGCCGATAATTGTGTATGTCCGGCGATTCGCAGCGTCCCAGATTGTCTTGCCGATTGCGGACGGATCCGCGCCAAACTGTGTTTTCCAAAGGGGGTAGCTCAACACCGCGACGTGAGCAGCGCCCGGCAAATCTTCTGCAGGAGTCCATAGTCTTCCGAGCATGGGCTGAACGCCGAGCATCGGAATAAAATTTGATGAAGCGCAGGCGCCATTGAGCAGGTGCGGTTCGTCCTCTGAAGCGAGACGGAAGGAACAGCCAAAACCATTCATCGCCGCGAGATCTTCAAACGTGTTCGCGCGCTTTTGCCATTCTGAAAAATTGAAAGGTGTTACATAGAGCCAGTCCAAATTTTGCGTGGGCTTATTTTCCAAAACGCTAACCAATCGATCGGGTTCGCGAAAAGGCAGCGGCCGAAGCAGAACTGCGTTGACGACTGAAAAAATTGCTGTGTTCGCGCCAATGCCGAGGGCGAGAGTTAAAATCGCGGCGGCGGTGAAGCCGGGACTTTTGCGAAGCATGCGCAAGCCGTAGCGAATATCCTGCCAAAGAGTTTCAAGCGAAGCGAAGGTCCACATTTCGCGAGAGACCTCCTTAAATGAAGTGGTGTTGCCGAAGCGGCGGCGCGCGGAATAGTGCGCGTCATTTGATTCCGATTGGGATTCCAACTTGCCCGCCAAAATTTTTTCTTCGCGCATGGCGAGATGGAAGGCGATTTCATCGTCCAGGTCGCGATCAAGCTGGCGGCGCTTTACGAGTGCCTTCAGCCGGAGCCATGTTTGATTGCGCCATTCGCGAAACATAAATGTTCCTAAGCTGTTTGCATCACGCGCGCGATAGCACCAGCCATCCTTCGCCAGTGCTCGGATTCCGCGGCAAGTTCTTTGCGTCCTGTGACGGTAAGCAAATAAAATTTTGCGCGGCGATTATTTTCCGAAACGCCCCACTCGGATTTCAGAAGTCCGCGAAGTTCCAGCCGGTGCAGCGATGGATACAGAGCGCCTTCTTCCACGCGTAAAACTTCTTCAGAAGTTTGCGCGATCCATTCAGCAACGGCGTAACCGTGTTTGGAGCCGCTTGCCAAAGATTTCAGCACCAGCATGTCCAGCGTGCCCTGAACGAGGTCGCCTTGTTTTTGCGTATCACCCATAAGCGTCTTATGGGAGTGTGGCATAATATTTCGTCTATCGCAAGAGTTGGGAAGCGAAATTTTTTCTGAAACTCTTTGTCGAAAAGTTTCCGAATGTTCGTGAGCGGATCACTGCCGAGGTTCGCGTTGTGGGCGTTTCTTGGAATAGACGTGATACGTGACGGCATCCCAAGCGTTATGGATGCCGATGAAAAGCAGCAGCAGAGCGGCGACTCCAATACCAAACATGGCTCCGTGTGGATAAGCGTAAGCCGCGCCCGCCGATCCAGTCATCGTTGCGTAAGCGGCGAAGGGTAGTAGCGCATGACACAACCAATCTTCAAACACGGGCTGATATACGGTTTGCTTTCGCATACGCCGAGCCACGATAGCTGCGTATACGATTCCAATGAGGCCCATCAGCCCCCAAAGAATTGCAGGGATGCCGACCGTTTGCCAGGGAGCGCTGATGACCGCGGATAACAGGAGTACCGTTCCGAAATGAATGACGGTCGGCGTGGCAAACGCGCTTCCGGCCTTCTCCTGGCCGGGTACGATAGGTCTCTCGGCGAGAAGGGTCATAACAACAAACTGCAATCCGATCAAAGCGCCGGCGGACGAGCCGACAATCACATAGAAATTCTCCCATCCGGTAAGTATGGTCATGGCCGCCGCTTTGTGATTCTTCTGGACACTCGGTTCAACAAACGCCCTGTGCTAGAATTACCTTCGCTGTAGGCTCGTAGCTCAGTTGGTTAGAGCGCCACCTTGACACGGTGGAGGTCTGGGGTTCGAGTCCCCACGAGCCTACCATTCCTGATAATGGCCTTCGTCTACATCCTTCAAAGCGAAACAACACGAAGATTCTACATTGGTTCTACGAACGATTTGGAAAGACGTTTGTCCGAACACGCTCGTGCTCATTCTCTAGCAACGCGCGGACGCGGCCCGTGGACTCTCGTGCATAAGGAAAGTTATCCAACGCTTGTATTGGCTCGGAAGCGCGAGAGACTAATAAAAACCTGGAAGTCGGCGAAGAAAATAATTCTGTTGATTAAAATGTCCGCTGATCAGAGCGGGCCGACTTAATACGTCGGCCAGGTCTGGGGTTCGAGTCCCCACGAGCCTACCATTCGGTTTTTCGATTCCGTACTGCCCAATCTATTTCGCCGCCCCCGGATGCAGAAACGTCTCCACTGCATTCAAAAACAGTCCCGGCTGATCCACAAATGTCATATGCCCGCTTTTCGGCAAAATCACAATTTTCGATCCCGCAATTTTTTGATGCATTACTTGGGACATTGCCGGATCGGATTCGTCATGATCGCCGGCGGTAATTAGTGTCGGCACGTGAATTGTGGAAAGGCGATCGGTATATTCCACAGAGGCTAGATTGCCATCAATCACGAATTCGCCGTGCGAGCCCCACATTTCGCGATACAAATCCCAGGAAGTATTTCCCTGCCCGACGGGATCGAAATTTGCGTCCGGATGATTCTGATAGAGGTACGGGAAATATCCTTCGCCCCATGCGGCGACCATGTAGTCACTGGTGTAGCGATTCTTCTCGTAGTCTTTTCCGTGGCCGAATAATCCATCAGCTTCCATTTTCTTAATGCGGTCGCGCAATTCCGCGGGCATGTTTTGTTCCATGCGAACGAACACTTCGTTAATAGCGCGCGTACTTGAAAATGTGCTGCACAAAATAAGATGCGTTAGATTTTGTTGATACTTCAGCGCGTAGGCCTGTGCAAGAACTCCGCCATAGGAATGTCCGAGCAGCGCAATCTTGCCGAGGCCCAGCCCGGTGCGCACAGCTTCAACATCCTCCACCATATTTTCGACGGTGTAACCCTTCGGATCTTCGAGCTTCTCGGAGCGGCCCGAGCCGCGCTCGTCAATGAAGATGAGTTTGTTGTGGCGCGCCAGCGGCAGCAGGTACGGCAGGAAATAATCGTGTGAAGCGCCGGGCCCGCCATGAACGATCACCAGCGGCGCACCGCGGCCAATGGTCGTGTAATAGATGAGCACGCCGTGCGCGTCCACAAATCCTTCTTGAATTGGATAGACCGATGATGCAGTGGGCGTGGCGGCAGGTTTCGTTTGCGCGAACACGCCAGCCGACGTAAATAATAGATAAGCGGCGCAGGTTGCTACGAACATTCGATGCATTTTCATTGTTCCTCCTAAGGCCTGCTCATCTTATTGCAAAATTAAGTCGCATTTTCAAAGAATTGCGCTAGAATCTCCCTCCCCCGGCTCGCCAGCATCACAGGTAACCGGCTGGGCATCAAATACGTCATAATGGCAGCGGGAAGTTGCGTAACCGGCGATCCCCGTCCGTGTCGGAGCATGCCTTCCAATTTGGAAACCGGGCGACGCGCAGATACGTCGGTATAAGCGGAATACACAGGAAAAGGTAGAACCCACATGAAATTACCCAGATTTATCGGTCAGCATCTACTTGCTACTACTCTTGGCGTCGTCGTGCTCGTTGGCGGCGGAGGCTGGTTGGTGGTGCGGAGCCGTCCGGCTGAAATCAAGTACTCGACGGCGAACATCCGTAAAGGCAATATCACCGCAGTCGTTCAAGCGACGGGCACGGTGAACGCCCTCACGACGGTCCCGGTCGGATCATTCATCTCCGGCACGGTGCAGTTTGTGTTCGCGGATTTCAATACGCGCGTTCACGCCGGCCAGGTTCTGGCGCAGCTCGACCCTGCGTTCTATGAAGCGCAGTACGTCACCGCGCGGGGAAACCTGGACAACTCACTGGGCAATGAGAAGAACGTTGCCGCCAGCGTGCAGTCCGCGACAGCGACGATCGCTGTGAATCAAGCGAACGTATCGAAGTTGCAGGCTGATGCGGCCTACGCGAAAACAAATGGGCAACGCGTCCACAATTTGGCGGCTCAGGGAATTTATACCAAGGACCAGAACGATCTCGCTGACTCGACCACAGCGCAGGCCGATGCTTCGGTCGTCGCCGCTCAGGCGCAGGTGAACCAGGCCAAGGCGCAGCTCGATCAGGTGAAAGCGCAATTGCTGCAGGCTCATGCACAAACCGAAGCCGCGCAAGGTTCTTTGGATCAAGCCATCACCAACCTCAACTATTCCACAATCACTTCACCGATTGACGGCATCGTGGTTCAGCGCAGCATCACCGTTGGCCAGTCCGTCGCGGCGCAATTGACGGCGCCAAACGTTTTCACAATCGCGCAGGACTTGAAGCGCATGCAGCTTTACGCCGCAACCGACGAATCGGATACCGGAAATATTCACGTCGGCGCGGACGTAACTTTTCAAGTTGACGCATTTCCGGGAGAACAATTTCACGGACGCGTCAGCACGGTGCGGCTGAATGCAACCACCGTGCAGAACGTTGTGACCTACTCGACGATCATTGACTTTGAGAATCCCGACGAACTACTGCTTCCGGGCGAAACGGCGTACGTCACCATCCCAACAGGACAGGTCGAGAACGTTGTAATGATTCCGAACGCCGCGCTTTCGTACGTTCCTGATATGCCGTTCGCGGACCTTCGGGCACTTTATGTGGCGAATAAGATTCCTCGCCAGGCTTACACGACGCACCTAGGCGGCGCGCAAGTTGTTTGGACTAAAGACGCAGAAAACAAGCTAAAGCCCATCGCCATCAAGGCCGGCATTACGGACTACGTGAACACGCAAATGTTGGAAGGTCCGCTGAAGGAAGGCGACTCACTGATTACCTTCCAGGAAGGCGGCGCAAAGGCGGCTTCCGGCGGCGCCAATCCGCTTAGCCAGAATAATAATGGTGGCAGAGGCGGACCGGGCGGTGGTGGTGCAGGCGGAGGACGTGGAGGTGGCCGTTGAAACTTAGCGAAGTTCTACGCGTCGCGTTCCGTGCTCTGGCGCGAAACAAAATGCGCACGCTGTTGACCATGCTCGGCATCATCATCGGTGTCGGCGCGGTGATCTGTACCGTTGCGATTGGCGAAGGCGCGTCGCAGCAAGTGCAGGAACAAATTCAGAGCCTGGGCGAAAACTTGATTACCGTAAACGCCGGCAGCGTGAATCTCGGCGGCGTACACCTGGGAAGCGCGGCAACGAAGTCGCTGGTGCCGGCCGACGCTAGCGCAATTCAAGAACAGATCACAACGGTCAGCCGCGTTTCGCCGGGAGTCGGCGCGGGCGTGCAGGTCGTGTTCGGAAATCAAAACTGGTTCACGCGCGTCACCGGCGCGTCACCAGATTTCCTACAGATTCGCCACTGGCCCGTGGAGCGTGGTGCGGCCTTCAGCGATCAGGACGTACAAAACGCGTCCGACGTTGCCATCATCGGTCACACCGTAGCGCAGAACTTGTTTGGCACGGCAAATCCCGTCGGCCAAACCATCCGCGTTTCCAGCTTGCCGTTTCGCGTGATTGGCGAGCTTTCGGCGAAGGGTCAATCACCTTATGGACAGGATCAGGACGATACGATGATCCTTCCCTACACCACCGTGATGAAGAAATTGGCCGGAATTTCCTGGCTGCAGAGCATTACTGTATCGGCCACGTCTTCAGCCGATATGGACGCTGCCCAGGCGCAAATTTCCGGGCTGCTTCGACAGCGGCATCACCTGCGTTCTTCGGAGCCGGATGACTTTATTATCCGCAGCCCGACTGATATTGCCCAGGCCCGTGCGCAAACGCTTGGCGTGATGGAATTGCTGCTCGCTTGCATCGCATCGGTTTCGCTCATCGTCGGTGGCATCGGAATTATGAACATCATGCTGGTGTCCGTTACCGAGCGCACGCGCGAGATCGGCGTTCGCATGGCGGTTGGCGCAACGGAAAGTGATGTACGCCGGCAATTCCTCAGTGAAGCGGTCGTGCTCAGCATGTTGGGCGGAGGCATCGGCGTGGTTTTCGGCTTCTTCGCGTCGAATGCGGTTTCCGCCATGCTGAAATGGCCGACGCTGATTCCGCCGTCATCAATTTTGATTTCCGTGCTTTTCTCGGCGGCAGTTGGAGTGATTTTTGGTTACTATCCGGCGCGCAAAGCCGCGTCGCTTGATCCCATTGAGGCCCTACGATATGAATAACTTTAGGAAATTGATTTTTCTCTCGTCACTCGCT
>Ga0193726_1002327_pt1 | contig 13076 bp, 7 predicted proteins | sample H2c1metaG_FD_144928 | JGI IMG/M metagenome (GOLD analysis project Ga0193726, IMG submission 144928) | Soil microbial communities from a riparian zone of the East river system, Colorado, United States - H2c1 | ecosystem: Environmental > Terrestrial > Soil > Riparian zone | place: USA: East River... | reverse complement strand
GTTACCGTCGCAACTCCTGAAGACGCGCTGCCCACTGTCGCGTCATTCCGTTCCGAATTAATGACGTCGCCACTCGCGCAAACCGACGCGGGCACCATCAGCCTTCGCAATTTTGAGTACAACCGCTTCGCGGACCTCATCGCGCAAAAAAATGTTCTTGGAATTGGTCCCGGCATCGGCATGAATCACGAAACGCAACAATTTGTGCGCCGCGTCCTGCTTGAATGTCCGCTGCCGATTGTGTTGGATGCCGATGGACTGAACGCTCTCGCAGCGGTGCCTGCAGATTTTCTAGAAGCGCTCGCAAGTCGAGCCACGCCAGCGCTCGCGCTAACTCCGCATCCCGGAGAAATGGCGCGCCTTCTCGGCTCGACTGTCGCCGCCGTACAAGCAGATCGTCTAAGTGCAGCGCAACGCGCCGCCGCAAAATACAAAGCGTACGTTGTGCTAAAAGGTTTTCACACGATCGTCGCCACTCCGAACGGCGATGCGTTCATTAATTCTACCGGAAATCCCGGCATGGCCACCGCAGGAACTGGCGACGTGCTCACCGGAATTATCGCCGGCCTCACCGCGCAATTTGGAATTGAACGCTGGGAGCGAGTAATCGGCGTGGGCGTTTATTTGCACGGAGTTGCTGGCGATATCGCCGCGGAAAAAGTTGGCGAAGCTCCGCTAATCGCTTCAGATTTAATTGACGCACTTCCCGCAGCGTTCGCGCGTCTTCATTCGGATTTAGAAAATGCCGCCTGAAGAATTTCTCACGCAGTCCTCCGAAGAAACTACAGAGTTCGGCCGCACTCTCGCCGCGCGATTAAAAGCGCCGATGCTCGTCCTACTAAAAGGCGATCTCGGCGCAGGGAAAACAACTCTGACGAAAGGAATTGTCAGTGGACTCGGCGCCGCCGCTGAAGAAGATGTCACTAGCCCAACATTTAATCTCGTTTTCAAAACGCAAAGCACGCCGCCGGCGAAAGTTTTTCACGTCGATCTTTACAGATTAGAAGGCACGCACGATCTCGAATCCATCGCGCTCGAAGATATTCTCTCCGAACCGGCCATTGCCATAATCGAATGGTCGGAGCGGCTAACGCTCCGCACGAATTGGCCAATCGTTCGCATCGAACTCGATCACGCCGGTGAAGATGCGCGCCGCATTCGCATCACATATCCGAAGTAGCGAATGACGCAGCGCCGGGTTGAGTAGCACCGATACTGGTGTCGGTGCAGGTTTCTTCGCAATTACGAAAATCTGCACCGACAAGAGTGTCGGTGCGGCAAGAACTGCAAACCCCACTTCCACTACGTTTCCACCGACTGTTATCACCTAAGCCGCTCAACCTTGTTGCCGAACTACCCAGTTGCTACATTCATTGCAGGCCCTTTTTTAATGGCAGACTATCCTTCAATCACCGCGCTTCCGCGCTCGGTTCGCGCCGAGCTGTCTCGCTATGCACCCGAAATTCCGCTCAGCTCGCTCGTGGTTGGCGTCGATAATATTCACCATGACGTTTTCATCAGTCCAAAATTTGTTGAAACCACGCGCGTTTTTCTTTTCGATCTGATCCGCCAGACGGTGAAGCTAACGCATTTTCCCGGCTTTGAACGCAAGCCTCCGCGCGCCCCGGAATCCGCCACGTTCCGCAAAATGTTGAACGAACTTTTGCAAACGTCGCTGACCAATGCGAAGTACGCGAAAAATGTTGAGCACGACGTTCTTCTCCGCATCGCGCTGCTGAAATTTTTCACGCAGGAAATTATCGCGCGTTTCGCTGACTTGCTTCTGGAAGCGAAAGAGGGAATTCGCACTCGCGGCTCGCATTTTGAACGCAGCGAAGAAGCTCACGTTTTGAAATCACGGCTCGCGGAAATGCAGGCGAATCGGCGGGAAACATATCGCCAGGTCGGGCAACACGTCTACCAAATTTGGGCGGAACTGGAAGAAACTTCGCTAGCACGCGCGCGCAAAGCTTTGTTCGGCGAAGAAGCCGCCAGCGCTTACAGCATGTTCACAAACCGTTTGCTGTTTGTGGAAAGTGGACGCGACGACCGGATTTTTCTCGAAAGCTACGTCATGCTCGGAAATTATCACCGTGACGTGGATCGCCTCGAAGTAATCGATCAGATTCTTCTGGAACTTTTGCGCGAAGTTGTTTTTCCCGGCGAAGCTCCGGATACTTCCGGCCGCGCCGGTCAGGCGCACTCTAGTCTTGTGGAAACCGCGCTACGTCAACGCACAGAACTCGCGCAGTTGGACGACGACCGCGAAGTTCTAGTGCGCCGCTTGGATCGCAGCGAAGGACTAATCGGCCGCACGATTCGCCGCGAAGATCCCGCGGAACTCCGCGCTTCGTTGACGGAACTTGACCGCCGCCGCACTTTCTTGCAGGAAAAACTGGATACCCTCGCACCGCAAATCGAATCCTCGAAACAAAAACTGGAATTTCTCGACGAGAAACACGAAACAGAACTCGGCGAATATTTGAACGAGCCGGCAAACGCGAAACGTTTGTTTGAAGGAGCACACACAGATTCGGAAGCCGATCCGCGCGTGCGTCTGTTGGAAGAATTCGTCGTCCGCCTGGAGCAAAAAGAAATTTTGCTTCACGTGCTGGCCAGCTACGAAGTGCGCAATCTGCATCTCGAGTACAGCCCGCCCGTCCACTTGCAGCAATTGCGCAAAGCGCTGGTTTCCCGCGAAGAATTAAAGCGCGTGGAAGAAATTCTAAAGCAATTTCCCGCGCGTCAATTTTCGCTGAAGCCGCTGGAAGATTCCGCGCGGCGATTGCGCCGACTTACGCGAGAAGATCAGCGTTCGCTCGTGCTGCGTTTCGCCGAGGATTTTATGCGTCTCCGCCGTGACCTGAAAGATTATCAGCGCATGATTTCCGCGATGGAGCGAGTGACTCTGGTCCGCGCCGAGCGTACTCGCGAAGTTTCCAAAATGAATCGCACGCTCTACGAATTTCTCCTGCCGGAAGAAGAACAGCCCGCTGAAGATCACATCGTTTCGCACGCCGTAATTAAAGCTGACGTTCGCGGCTCCACGAAAATGACGCAGGACTTACTTTCGCGCGGACTAAATCCCGCGTCGCACCTCAGCTTGAATTTGTATGAGCCAGTCCAAAAAGTTCTCGACCGTTACGGCGCATCGAAAGTTTTCATCGAAGGTGACGCGATTGTAATGGCCATTTACGAAACTGAAGCGAATAGGATGCGCCAACGCGCCGTCGCGAAATCGTGTTTGCTGGCGCGCCATATTGTCGGCATCGCGCAGGCGTATAACCAGCGTAGCGAAACTTCCGAGCTTCCGCGTTTGGAAATCGGCGTCGGCGTAGCGTTTCAGAATTCGCCTCCCACTTATTGGATGGACAAAGATTCGCGCATCATGATTTCACGCGCGCTGAATCTTTCCGATCGTCTCTCAAGCTGCTCGAAAGCAGCTCGCCGTCTTCTCGGAAATCCTAATTCGCCATTTCGACTATTCGTTTTTCAAACCACGATGGAAGGCATCACCGAAGAAGAATTGGACGAATTCATGCTGCGCTACAACATGAATGGCGTGGAATTAAATGAAGAAGGTTTTCAGAAACTGGGCGAGGAAATTTCGCTCACGCCAATCGACGTCGATTGCCAAATGCCCTGGGGACCTGAGCGCGTCACAATTTTCTCTGGCCTCGTTCCCGTCGGTGACGCGCTGGAGCCGCTCTTTATCCGCAAAGGCCACGTGCGCCAACTTCTACCCGACGGAAAAATCGGCGCCGCCGTTTCGCGCGCCTACTACGAAGTCTGCACCAATCCCGACCTGGTAGAAATAATCGGCCCGAATCGACTGCCCAACGCGAAGCGGTAGAGTCCCGTCACACTTTTATCTCCCGCTCCGTTCTATAATCGCGCCGAGGTTTTTATTGTGGAGGCGAAAAAAGTCCGGTGATTTTCCCGGCCTTCAAAGCCGGCGATCCGTTCCTTAGCGGAACGAATGATGGGTTCGACTCCCATACGCCTCCGCCAAATTTCTAAAATGTATTTGTGCAGCCAACCTTTTTGTAAATCTCCGCAACCAAAGGATCAGCGAGTGGTACTTATCGCATTCGTAACCCGGGGGTGGGTTCGATGCGCAAAATCGGTTGCCTATTTCTATTCGTTATTTCTACTGGTGTGTTTCTTGCGTCCGTCTGCCGCGCACAGGAAACGCTTCGCGTTCCTGAATCGGCGATACGCGTTCACTTTCAGTCTGAGGCCACCACGGTTGATCTGCGCCTCGAAAAAACTTCGCGGCAGAATGCCTCCGCGCATATCTCGCTCCAGATACTTGATCCCGCGGGAAACGTGCGCGCGCAAGCGCTTCAGTCCATAGATGTTTCGGCGGGCGTTACGAAGGCGCAGATTGTTCTTCCGGCGATTCCGGCTGCGGAGAAAAACCAAGCCACCGCGCATTTATTTCTGTACCGGTTGCACTATTTCGTGGTGGCGAATTCTTCTGACGGATCGGCGTTGCCACCAGTTGAAGGAATTGTTTCCATCGGCGAGATTGCGCCGCAATTGTTTGAACTCCATGCGGCTACTTCAGAATATGTAAGAGCGGGGAATCATTACACGCTGCACGTAAGAGCGATTCATCCTGTCACCTCCGCGCCCGCGCCGGGAGTTGCGGTGCAGGGTTCTTTGGACATTGACGAGGACCATCCGATCCTCACCAACAAATCCGTTACAGACAGCCGCGGATACGCGACGCTGGAATTCTTGCTGCCCGGAAATCTCGATCCGGATGATAGCGACATAACCGTCACCGTCACTGGCACGCGCGATGATTTCATCGCCACATCGGACGCGAACCTCAGAGTACCGGAAGTAATATCCGCGTCGCTCAGCACGGACAAACCGCTCTACCAGCCCGGGCAAACATTGCACATGCGGTTGCTGGCTTTCGGCGCGGAGAAAAAAGCTTTCGCGGACCAGTCACTCATATTCGAGATAAAAGATCCGGAGAGCACGCTCGTCTTTCGCGTGCCGCAAACAACTTCGCGATACGGAATTGCGTCGGCGGATTGGCAGATCCCTGATAATTTGCGCCTGGGGACTTACAGAATCGAAGCGGAATTTGACGACGCCAACGCGACAATGACTTATCGCGCGGACGTAAAAATCAGTCGATATGAGCTTCCCACTTTCGCCGTCGCCGTAAAACCTGATCGTGCATATTACCTGCCGGGACAAAACGCTTCCGTTGAAATCCGCGCCAACTATCTTTATGGCGAGCCGGTCCGCCGCGGACATGTTCGCGTGGTGCGGGAAAGCAATCGCGAATGGGATTTCCGTGAACAGAAATGGAAAATCCAGGAAGAAGATTCGTATCAAGGAGAAACCGGCGCGCAAGGAAAGTTCGTAGCCCAAGTGGACCTAACAAAAGCCCACGACGACTTTGGGACCGACAGTTGGAGCCGCTTCGAGAATTCAACTTACACTGCGTACTTTACAGACGCTGTCACCAGCCGCACCGAAGAGCGGCGTTTTGATTTGCGAGTCACTCGCGATCCAATCCACGTTTATCTGATCCAAAACGAACTGCTCGATTATCCCCACGAATTTTATATTTCCACGGACTATGCTGATGGAACTCCCGTGCAGTGCGATGTTCAAATTAAATGGGCGCCGAACGAGCGGTCACGAAGCGAGAATTCTTCGCCTGCCGCGGCCGCAACACTGCTGACGCAAGTACGCACGAATCGTTACGGCGTGGCGAAAGTGACAGGACTGAAAACACCGGATGCTGAAAAAGTGGGCGGATTCATGATTGTGCTCGAAGCGAAAGACGGCAAAGGGGCCACCGGTCAACAAACTGAAAACGTGTGGTCGGCTCAGCCGGAAAACGAATTCCGCATCCGCGTCAGCACAGACAAAACTCTGTACCAGCAGGGCGAGGCCATTAATGTTGATTTGAAATCAACTTTGCCGGATACGCCGCTGATCGTGGAAGCCGTTCGCGATCAAAAAGTCCTCGCGTCGCAGCTGATTCGGCTGCGTGGCGGGCGCGCCAGTTTTGTATTTCCGCCAAATGATAAATTTCAGAATCGTGTCACCATCATTGCCTACGCGGTCGGTGTGCCCGCTAAACACGACCTGAGTGAATCGGAATTCGTTTCGTTCCGGAATGTTTTATTCCCGAAGAATCACGAATTAAATTTCGATGTGCGTCTCGCGAAATCCACTTATCTTCCCGGAGAAAATGTGCCGGCGGATTTGCACATCTCCGGCCCGGAAGGGCAGCAGTTGCGTGCTGCTGTCGGTCTTGTAGTTGTGGATCGCGCCGTCGAGGAGCGCGAGCGGACCGATCGGGATCTTCGCGGGAATCAGGGCTTCTACGGATACCGGAGTATGTATGAGGGCGAAGAAATACAGGGCTTTCGTGTTGCTGATTTGGAAAAGCTCGACCTTTCCAAGCCATTGCCGGAGGGCCTCGACCTTGTGGCGGAAATCCTCATGCAGCCCGGCTCGGAAGAGCAGCCGAAATTCTTTAACGTCGATTCTCCGCGCGGAAGCGCTCCCGAACTTTTCTCGTGCGAAATAAATCCTCAGATGAATCAAATCAAGGCCGCGCTCACGAGATTTTACATACTCAACGCGAGCTATCCAAAATCGCAAGTGTCGTTGCAAAGTTTTCTTTCCAGCGAAAAAATCGATTTCAACGCATTGCGTGATCCGTGGAATGCGCCGTATCGCGCTAAATTTGGCGTCGAACGGAATCTGGATACGCTGGAGATATGGACGGCGGGGCCTGACAAGAAAGTTGGAACTTACGACGATTATCTTGTGCTGAAAATGCAGTGGGAATACTTCAAGCCTTATCAGGAAGCGATCGCGCAAGCCGTAAGCCGTTTCCATGAACGCATCGGTAAATTTATTCGCGATGCCGCCACACTCAACGAAGAACTCGCATCAGGCGGAATTTACTTTGAATCATTAAAAGATCCGTGGGGCCACGCGTACAAGGCATCGTTCTTCGTGCGCGGAAATGAGTTCATCGTCACGGTCACCAGCGCCGGACCTGATGGCATTTTCACGAAGGAAGGAGAATATCCCTCCGACGACTTCGATGTCGCGACAGTCGGAATAAATTATTTTGAGGAGACGCGCCTGAAAATCGATCACGCCCTCTCTGACAATTTCAACAAAACTGTGGAGTATCCAGACAATACGGATCAGCTGAGGAGCGTTCTGCAAAAGTACGGAATAGATTGGGACGCCCTGAGAGACCCGTGGGGCCACGCATACGTATCGCTGTTCAGCCAGGGCGCGGTTTACGCGGACGACGTCATCATAAAAACGATTCCCGATAATTTGGGAAATAATTTACAGCACGCAACGGCTGTTCCCGTCACGCGAACTATGGAATGGATACATATTCGCAGCGAAGGTTCCGGCGGCAAGGATCGATACGCACATGATTTTGAAGCCGCGAGCTTTTCGCACACGATTATGAAGCAAAGCAGTGGCGATCGCTCTCCAGTCTCGATGTCGAATCAGCCCGTCCTTGAGGCAGGGAAGGGCGCAATTACTGGGACAGTCTATGATGCCGACGGCAAGGCAATCGTTGGAGCCCAGATTACCGCCAGAGACTATGAAACCGGCGAAACCTTTATGGGGATCACCGGTGAGGGCGGCACATTTATGTTCCGAAATATTCCGCCCGGTCGTTATGTCGTTGCCTTCTCCGAGGCCAATTTCAAATCGTCCATCATTACAAATGTTTCTGTATTTTCGGCGAACACAACAACCGTCAACGAGACGCTGGAAGTCGGCGGAACAGCGGTGACTGTGGAAGTCACGGCCAGCCACTCTTTGCTCGAAACGCAGAACACGTCCACGCAGGCCACCAAAATTGTTCACGGCACTCCGAAGTCCGCACAATCCGCCGCGCCGTTAATTTCAACCCCGCGCCTCCGTCAATATTTCCCAGAAACGCTTTTCTGGCAGCCGGAATTAATTACAGACGCCGCGGGCCACGCGCATCTCAGCATTCCGCTGGCCGATAACATCACCACCTGGAAACTTTCGGCCGTCGCCTCCACGGAAAAAGGAGAAATTGCTTCCGCCGAAAAAGATATCCGCGCGTTCCAGCCGTTCTTCGTTGAGCACGACCCGCCGCGCTTCCTCACCGAAGGCGACGAAATTGATTTGCCGGTGGTGCTGCGAAATTATCTGAATCACAGTCTGCGCATGAACGTTGCCATGAAGCCGGAAAATTGGTTTGTTCCGATGAGTTCGATCACCGCGAAAGCGGACGTACCTGCTGGCGATGCAGCGACGGAGATTTTCAAATTCCGTGCCTCCGCGCCCGTCAAAGACGGAAAGCAAAGAATCACCGCTACCGGCGCGGTCGCCGGACCGGGCGACGCCATCGAGCGCACCGTAACGGTTCGCCCGAATGGCGAAGAAAAATCCGACACAAAAAGCCAGGTGTTTGACGATATCGCCGCGCTCGATCTGCAAATTCCAGCGGACGCACTGCCGGAATCTATCGAAGGCGAACTGAAGATTTATCCCAACTTGAGTGCGCACATTCTGGAGAGCGTCGAAGCAATTCTAAAACGCCCGTACGGCTGTGCCGAGCAGACAATTTCTTCGACGTATCCGAGCATTCTGCTTTTGAAATATATGAAGAGCGCTGGAATGGAATCCTCGCCGTTCGCTCCAAAGGCGCGCCGTTATGTTCAACAAGGGTATGAGCGCCTGCTTTCCTATCGCGAATCGGGTGGGGGATTTTCCTATTGGGGCAAAGGCAGTCCCGATGTGGCGCTCAGCGCATACGCGCTGCGATTTTTGCAGGATGCATCGCAGTTTATTGAAATCGACGATTCGATTGTTGGAACGCAACTGAAATGGATTCTTCATAAGGCCCAAGGTGATGGCCGGTGGGTTTCCGAAGATTGGAGCCACAAAGAAAATCCGCGCCAGACATTAATTCTCACCGCCTATATCGCGCGCACTATCGCGAAATTGGATTTCCGTGGATCGCTTGCCACATCCGATAAAGAACTCGAAAAAATATCTTCGCAAGCTCTCCAAAATGCGCTCGATTTTCTCGGGCCAAAAGTTGCCGAAACCGATGAGCCATATCTCATCGCTTCTTACGCGTTGTCACTGCCCATCGACGAAGCGGACTCTAGACTGACTCTCGGTCTCGATCGTTTGCGAAAACTAGAACGCCGCGAAGCCGACGCTAGCTACTGGGCGTTGGAGACGAACACTCCGTTTTACGGATGGGGCTTGGCGGGCCGCATTGAAACGACGGCGCTGGTTTTGCAAGCGCTGAAGACGGCCGAGGCAAATGGGAAGCCGGGCGCTGACCGCGAACTTATATCGCGCGGCCTTCTTTTCCTTTTGAAAAATCAGGATCGCTACGGCGTTTGGTATTCCTCGCAGGCCACCATCAACGTGCTCGACGCACTCCGCGTGCTCACGCTTCGGAATGACGGTGCGTCCGTCGCGTTGTCCTCGAATTCGGCGCAATCTTCAAAGGCGGAAATTTTCGTAGATGGCCGCTCCGTCCGATCCGTTGACTTGCCTTCGTCAAACCAACTCGTCGCGCCACTTACCGTGGACATCGCAAAATTTCTTTCGCCCGGGAATCATCACGTAGAAATTCGCCGCACAGCCGGCTCGGCATCGGCTTCTCTGCAAGCGATCGCGACGTACTACATTCCTTGGGCGAACGCCGCCCCTGCCGAAGTCCACGAGCGCGCGGATAAAGTGTCTGACGCGCTGCGATTATCCGTTCACTTTGATAAGCCCTCAGCGAAAGTTGGCGAAAAAATCGAATGCACCGTGAACGCAGAAAGGATCGGCTTCCGCGGTTATGGCATGATGCTGGCTGAAATCGGTTTGCCGCCGGGTGCGGACGTGGATCGCGAATCTCTCGGCCGCGCTTTGGAAGCCTCCGGCTGGGACATCAACCAGTATGACGTGCTGCCTGATCGCCTGATCGTTTACCTTTGGCCGCACGCCGGCGGAACGAAGTTCACTTTCTCGTTCACTTCCCGCTATGGCGTAAGAGCGCCGCCATCGATCCTCTACGATTATTACAATCCCGAAGCGCAGGCGACGGTGCTGCCGACGCGCTTTACAGTGCTGAAATAATTCCGCCGCCATGCGGCTAGCCCTCGTCCGGTTCGATCCGCCAGATTCTTAGCCGCGCCGACTGGCCAAGCGCGTAGCAAGCCAAATGTCCCGAAGTGCCCCTACTTGTCTGTTTGAGCCAATTGCGGATTCTGCTAGTCTCACGCCGCTCGAAAGCGAATTACCGCGAATTTGGCGGTAGTCCAACCTCACGAAGAGGACCACGACCATGAAATTCAAGTTTGCAAGCATTTTGGCGACGGCGGCAGTTGCGATCACCGGCTTGGGCATCGCGTTCGGCGCGGTCGCCGCCTCGCCTTCCGATTCGACAGCTGCTCCGCAACCGAAGGCGGGCGCGCAAGGCGGCGGGCTAACTGTGGCGCAGCTTGGCGACGCGCTGACTCCGTACGGCAAGAACACTACGAACAATAACGGCCAGACCAGCTACAGCATCAGCGTGCCGAGTGGCAAGTGGAAGATCAATGTGATCCTCAGCATTTCGCCGAACGGTCAGGTCATTTGGATGACGAATAGCCTTTCGCAGGTGCCCGACGCTGGCAAAGTTTCGTCCGCAGCACTGCTGAATGTGTTGAAGAAAAATCGCGACATCGGCCCGATGTTTTTTGAAATTTGGGACGGCAGTCTGGTGATGACTTATCCCGTGCCGAATCACGATCTGAATGCGGCTTCCATGAAAACGATCGTTGATGACTTCGTTTCGACGGTGGTGAACAACGCGTCCCTTTGGGATCCGGCGACGCTCGGCGGCAAGTAGGACGGGAAATATTTCGTCGAAGGAGAAACTAAAGCTATGAACTTCATATCGAACTCGAGTTCCAGATTGAATTTGAAGTCCAGAATAGTGACGAGCCTAATCGCTGGGGCAATCGTCGCGGCAAGCGTTGGCACTGCGTGTGGCACAAAGGCGCCTCCGGTTGACGTGCTCACCGTGTCGGCGTCGGGTGGAAATTCCGCAGCGCCACCCAGCGCATCTTCTTCGGCGCCTTTGGTTCCTGCGACGGGCACAAAAACCGCCACCATCACCGACCCAATATTAAAGATGCCCGCGTACACGCTTACCATTCCTTCTGACTGGGTTTTCGACGGTGCCGTCGGGCAGGGAACTCCATGCGTTCCCGGCGCATTTCCGATTTGGCGTATGTCCAGTCCAGACGGACTGACCGGATTTAAGGCGCTGCCAGTTCTTGCGTGGGCATGGTGGGACAAGCCGACGACTCCTGCGCAAAACGCCGCGGTTCAGGGATGTCTCGATTACAAGCGAAATATGGCCGCCACTGACGTTCTGAAATATATGATCGGTGTGCTGCAAGTTCAGTTCGTAAGATTTGAACCCGTCCCGTGGCTTGCGAACGCGCAGAAGGCAGCGGCCGCGGCGAGCAACGCTTCATCAACTTCCACGACGGATATCGCCATCGCTACGGTGAACTATCACATCAACAATATTCAAATCGAGGAGCAAGTGAAGGCCGTCACCGGATGTTTGGCATTTCACGGCGGAATTTTCGACGGCAAACATTATTGCACCGCCACGGTTTCGCGCGAATGGGCGCCCAGCGGAAAGTGGAACGCCGCCACGTTCACTCCGATTGATCATTCATTCCAGATCAATCAAGCGTGGAGCAGACAGTGGAACGTGACGATGGTTCAGAAAATTAAAGATATGTACGCCGCGAACGGAAAAATTCTGCAAGATCAGATGAACAGCGCGAACGCGCAACTCGCCGCGCAAGCAAACTCGTTTCAACAAGCGCAGGACATGCGTCAGAAGCAGCACGACGATTTCGACGCTGTGTTGAAGCGTGGCACGGACATGTCCATGCAGCAAGCCACGGCAAGCGCGAATGCGAATCATCAGTCCGCCGGCGATTGGGCGGACTATTCGCTCGATCAGCAAAAGCGTTTGGATCCGAACACCGGGAAAATTACGAAAGATTCCAGCGCGTTCAGTTACACGTGGGTGAACGATCAGGGTAAGCGTCAACAGACCAACGACGTCAACGCCAATCCGAACGGCAACGGCACGGGCAACTGGACGCTGCAACAAAATGTTCACTAACACGATCTCGGGGGAGTCCGAGGGGCGGGGCATGATAGTTCCAAGTATGTGCCCCGCTTGACACTTCCGGCTCTGCGGCGCAAGCATCATTGCCATCACCATCACGCGAACACGTGCCTGCGGCGGTGTGGCTAGCCTAAGATTCAGAGCTGCACTTATCGACCCGCTGGCGCGAATTGCGCAAGCGGGTTTTTTGTTTTTAGGGAGAAGAAATTGTGGCCGAAAATTTAAAACTCGATTTTGAAAAGGAAAACGGACTCATTCCGGCCATCGTTCAGGATCACCTGAATGGCGATGTCCTCATGCTGGGCTTCATGAATCGCGAAGCGCTGGCAAAAACGCAGGAAACAGGCTTCGTAACTTTCTTCAGCCGTTCGCGCAAGAGGCTATGGATGAAAGGCGAAAGCAGCGGACAGAAATTATTGCTGCGCGATTTGCGCGTTGATTGCGATGGCGATGCGTTGCTGGTCCGCGCGGAATTAGATGGCGGCGCGGTTTGTCACGAAGGATATCGAAGCTGCTTCTTCCGGCAAATTGCCCGCGACGGTGAAGCGCAGGTGATCGCTGAAAGAATTATTTCACCGGATGATTTGTACGGGGCGTCGGCCAGCGAGAACAAAGCTAACGGAGAAAACAAATGAGCCGCCTGAAGCTCGGCATTCCCAAGGGAAGTTTGCAGGATTCCACCGTGGAACTTTTCGCGAGAGCCGGATGGCGCATTTCGATTAGCTCGCGCAGCTATTATCCCGCGGTGGACGATCCTGAAATCGAATGCATGATGGTTCGCGCGCAAGAAATGGCGCGTTACGTTGAAAATGGCGCGCTCGATGCCGGACTCACCGGAAAAGATTGGATCATGGAGACCGGCGCGAACGTTGAAGAA
>Ga0193726_1002326_pt1 | contig 13077 bp, 12 predicted proteins | sample H2c1metaG_FD_144928 | JGI IMG/M metagenome (GOLD analysis project Ga0193726, IMG submission 144928) | Soil microbial communities from a riparian zone of the East river system, Colorado, United States - H2c1 | ecosystem: Environmental > Terrestrial > Soil > Riparian zone | place: USA: East River... | reverse complement strand
CCACGACGTCGACCAGCCGCGCAACCTCGCGAAGTCGGTCACCGTCGAATAGCGTCGGCCGGTCGCAGCGGCGGCGGCTAGGGTGATGTCGTGATCGTCGCGGTTGGCATCGATGTGGTCCTCGTCGACCGATTCACCGCCGCAGTGAGCCGTACGCCGCTGCTGGCCGATCGTCTGTTCACCGAACAGGAGCGGATGACCGCGTCCGGCAATCCGCGCTCGCCCGAGTCGCTCGCCGCCCGGTTCGCGGCGAAGGAGGCCGTGGCCAAGGCGCTCGGCGCGCCGGCTGGGCTGTCCTGGCACGACTGCGAGGTCGTCTCGGACCCGGACGGCCGACCCTGGCTCACCGTGTCCGGAACGGTCGCGGCCGCGGCCAAGACCTGCGGTGTGACGCGATGGCATCTGTCGCTGTCGCACGACGGCGGGATCGCATCGGCGATGGTGGTGGCGGAGGGCGACCAATGAGCGAACAGATCACGGCCGGCGCGGTCTATCGCGTCGCCGAGGTCCGATCGGCCGAACGGGCGCTGATGGCGACGCTGCCGCCCGGGACGTTGATGGCTCGAGCGGCAGCGGGTCTGGCTCGGCGGTGCGCGCTCGCCCTCCGGGACCGCTTCGGTGGCGTCTACGGTCGCCACGTCCTTCTCGTGGTGGGCGCCGGGGACAACGGCGGCGACACGCTTTACGCCGGCGCGCTCCTGGCTCGCCGGGGCGTCGCCGCACGGGCCTTGCTGCTCGATCCGCAGCGCGCCCATGCCGGGGGGCTCACCGCGCTGCGGGCCTCCGGCGGGCGCGTCGTGACCGACGTACCGTCCGCCGTGGACATGGCCCTCGACGGCATCGTCGGGATCGGTGGGCACGGTCCGCTGCGGCCGCCAGCCGCCGCTGCCATGGAGGCTCTTGCGCGGGTACGGGCATCCGACGGCGACCGACCGACGATCATCGCGGTCGACCTGCCCTCGGGTGTCGAAGCCGATACCGGCGCGGTGGAGGACGTGACCAAGGCCGTGGCCGCCGATATCACCGTGACCTTTGGATGTCTCAAGCCGGCGCACGTCGTGGGCGCCGCGACCCGGTTGGCCGGTTTCGTGGAACTCGTCGACATCGGGCTCGGCCCGTTCCTGCCCGGCCGTCCGCTGCTGCGGGTGCCGACCGCGGCCGACATCGCCGCGTGGTGGCCGGTGCCGGACACGGACTCGGACAAGTACACCCGCGGCGTGGTGGGGATCGCGACCGGCTCCGCCGCCACCACCGGTGCCGCCATCCTCGGTGTGTCGGGCGCGTCGGCCGGCCCGGCCGGGATGGTGCGATATGCCGGCGAAGCCGCGCCCTATGTCCGCGACTGGCACCCCGCCGTGCTGGTGTCGGACCGGGTCGCCGACGCCGGACGGGTGCAGGCGTGGGTGTGCGGCAGCGGTCTGGGCACCGACGATCACGCCCGGTCGGAGCTGAAGGGTGTCCTCGCCGCGAAGGTGTCGCTGGTGCTCGACGCGGACGCGCTGACGATGATCGGCGACGTGTCCACCTCCGAGTTCGCCGATTTGCTGCGCGCGCACCACGCGCCGCTGGTCGTCACCCCGCACGATCGGGAGTTCGCGCGCATCGCGGGCGGCGTACCCGGCGCCGATCGCGTCGAGTCGGCGCTGCGACTCGCGGCGAAAATGCGCGCGACCGTGCTGCTCAAGGGTGACCGTACGGTCGTGGCGTCGCCGGACGGCACCACGTGGGTCAACCCGACCGGCGCGCCGGCGCTCGCCACCGGTGGCACCGGCGACGTGTTGGCCGGTCTTCTCGGCTCGCTGCTCGCAGCCGGACTGCCAGCCGACCGGGCCGCGATCTCGGCGGCGTACGTGCACGGGCTCGCCGGCCGGGCCGCCGCTCGACGCGGTCCGGTCACGGCGACCGATGTGGCGGCGGCGCTGCCGGGGGCGATCGCGGATCTCCTCGGTGGCGACTGACGCCAGCCCGGTTGATCGGTCCCGGCCCCGGTTGATCGGTCCCGGCCCCGGTTGATCGGTCCCGGCCACGGTTGATCGGTCCCGGCCCCGGTCGACCGGGTCCCCCGGCATGGTCATGCGGACGGCCCGGTCTCGACGTGACTAGCCGGTAGGCTGAGGCACATGTGGCAGGCGGAGATTCGCGTCGACCTCGACGCGATCCGGAACAACGTCGCCTCGCTGCGCGCCCGTACCACGGCGCAGGTCATGGCCGTCGTCAAGGCGGACGGCTACGGCCACGGCATGGTGCCGGCCGCCCGCGCGGCGCTCGCCGGCGGGGCACGGTGGCTCGGCGCCTGCACCATTCGAGAGGCGCTGACACTGCGTGACGCCGGCATCGACGTACCGATGTTGGCGTGGCTGTGGGCACCGGGCGAGCCGGTCGCGGACGCGGTACGCGCTCATATCGACCTATCGGTGGCGAGCCTCGATCAGCTCAGTGCCGTGGTGATGGCCGCGCGGCGGTGGGACCGGACCGCTCGCGTACACCTGAAGATCGATTCTGGGTTGGGCCGCAATGGGGCGTCGCCGGCCACGTGGTCGGCACTCGTCGACGCATCGGCGAAGGCGCAGGCGGACGGCGATGTCGACGTTGTCGGGGCGTGGAGCCACCTCGCGGCAGCCGACGAGCCCGGACATCCGTCGATCGACCGGCAGTTGGCCCGATTTCACGACGGCCTCGACGCGGTGATGCGCGCCGGTCTCGCTCCGCAGGTGCGGCACCTGGCGAATTCGGCCGCGATGCTGACCCGACCGGACACCCACTTCGACCTCGTCCGGACCGGTCTCGCGATCTACGGCCTTGCGCCGATCCCCGAGCGCGCGGCCGAATTCGGGCTGCGGCCGGCGATGACGGTCCGAGCGACCGTCGCACTGGCCAAGCGCGTACCGGCCGGTGAGGGCGTGTCCTACGGGCACACGTACACCACCGACCGGGAGACGACGCTGGCACTGATCCCGATCGGGTACGCCGACGGCGTGCCGCGGCACGCGTCCGGCGTAGGCCCGGTGCACCTCGCCGGTCAGGTCCGGACCATCGCCGGCCGCGTGTGCATGGATCAGATCGTCCTCGACTGCGGCGACGACGACGTCCGGGCGGGCGACGTCGCGACGCTGTTTGGGCCGGGCGACGACGGCGAGCCGACGGCCGACGACTGGGCGTCGGCCGCCGGCACGATCAACTACGAGATCGTTACGCGGGTCGGCGGCACGCGCATCCAGCGCGTCTATGACGGGCGCGGCTACGACGGGTCGGCGCCGTGAGCCAGCCAGGTTTGCCAGCGTCGGACGTGGGCAGCAAGACAGCACGCCGGCGGCGCGCCGGTGTCATCGGCGCCGTGGTCGGTGTCGCGGTGGCGGGTGTGACCGCCGGCGTCGCCGCCCAACGGCTGATCATTCGACGGGCCAGGATGTCGGACACCGATCTCGCCAGTGAACCTTTCGGCCGATTGCCTTTTGACGAATCCATGACCGTACGCACCGACGAGGGGGTCGACATCTATTGCGAGATCGTCGAGCCGACGCCGGAGCCTGGACCGGACGCTACCGAAACGATCCGGCCGACCGTCGTCTTCGTTCACGGTTTCTGCCTGGACATGGGCACGTTCCACTTCCAGCGGCGCGAGTTGACCCACTCAGGGCAATGCCGCCTGGTCTTCTACGACCAACCGGGACACGGGCGCTCGTCGAAGATCCACGAAGGCGAATACTCGCTGGACATGCTCGGCCGCACGTTGAAGCGCGTGCTCGACGAGACCGTACCGACCGGGCCGATCGTCCTGATCGGACACTCCATGGGCGGCATGACGATCATGGCACTGGCCGAGGAGCATCCCGAACTGTTCGGATCGCGCATTACCGGCATCGTCTTCATCTCTACCTCGGCCGGCCATCTCGACGAGGTCAACTTCGGCATGCCGGCGGTGCTAGCCCGCTTCAGCCGTCAGCTGATCCCGCTGATCAGCTCGACCGGACGTACCGGCGCCGGTGTGATCGACGCGGCCCGCCGGGCATCGAGCGATCTCGCCTGGCTGTTGACCCGGCGCTACGGGTTCGGCAGCAAGCGCGCGAACCCGGCCCTGGTGTCCTACGTGGAGCGGATGAACGGCCGGACCAGCACCGATGTCGTCGCTCGCTACGTCCGCGCGTTGACCGCGCACGCGGGTTACCCAGCGTTGGAGGCGCTGGCCAACACCCGGGTGCTCGCCGTGTGCGGCGACAAGGACCAGCTCACGCCGCTGTCCCACTCGGAGGAGATCGTGGCGGTCCTGCCGAAGGCTCGACTCGTCGTGGTGCCGGAGGCCGGGCACGTCGCGCTGATGGAATACCCCGATCTCGTCAACGACGCGATCTTCGCCTTTCTCGACGAGGTCATGGATTGATGGGTACGGCATTGCGCTCGGTCGAACTGCCGACCGTGGCCGACACGCGCGCGTTCGGCGCATTGCTCGCGCCCGCGCTCCGCGCCGGCGATCTGATCGTGCTGAGCGGCCCGCTCGGGGCGGGCAAAACGGCGCTGGCGCAGGGGATCGGCGCCGGGCTCGGCGTCACCGGCGCGGTGACGTCGCCAACATTTGTCATCGCTCGCGTCCACCGGGCCGGGCACCCGGGGGGACTACCGCTGGTCCACGTGGATGCCTACCGGCTCGGTGCGGTGACCGATCCGCGGGCCGAGGTCGACGACCTCGACCTGGACGCATCCATGGACGACGCCGTCACGCTTGTCGAGTGGGGCGAAGGCATGGTCGAGCAATTGGCCGACACGCATCTCACGCTGCGGATCGACCGGCGGGACGACGAGACGCGCGTGGTAACCCTCGAGCCGTCCGGCCCGGACTGGGTCGAACGGATCGCGGCTCTCGATCTCGGAGCCGTCGTCGCCCACCGCTGACCCCGGCTCATCGAGCGGCGGAGATAGGGTACATACCGTGCTAGTTGTCGTGCTCGATTCGGCTACCCCGGCGATCACCGCGGCGGTCGTGTCGATCGACCCGGTCCCGTCGAGCGATCCCGTGCTGGCGAACGTCGGGCCGGATGTCACCGTGCTCGCCGAACGCGTCCATGTGGACGGGCGAGCCCATGGCGAGCTGCTCGCACCCGAGATCGCGAGTGTGCTGAGCGAGGTCGGCAAGGTCGCGGCCGACCTGGGGGCGGTGATCGCTGGCGTCGGACCGGGGCCGTTCACCGGCTTGCGGGTCGGCCTGGTCACCGCGGCCGCGTTCGCCGACACGCTCGCCATCCCCGCGTACGGCGTGTGCACGCTCGACGCGATCGGTGCGGCCGCCGGACCCGGTAGGGTGCTCGTCGCCACCGATGCCCGGCGACGTGAGGTCTACTGGGCCGTCTACCGCGACGGCGTACGCCTGACCGAGCCATCGGTCAACCGGCCGGCCGATGTCGTGTCGTCGCCCGAGTTCCGGGCCGCCGCAGTCGAGGCGGCCGTCGGCGCGGGCGCCCAGCTCTACGCGTCGGTGATCGGAGTGCCGATCCGCGACGAACCCACCTACCCGCCCGCGGGCGCGCTTGCGTCGCTTGCGGCCGCCCGCGTCCTCGCCGGCGCGCCGAGTGAACCGCTGACGCCGCTCTACCTGCGCCGCCCGGACGCGGTGGAGCCGGGGCAACGCAAGGCTGTGTCGTGACCGGCGACCCCCTGATGCATAGCGCGGCCACGACCCTCACCGTGACCCGCATGCGGTGGTGGCACATCGACGAGATCCTGCCGATCGAGGCCGACCTCTTCGGTGCGGAGCTCTGGTCGGCCCCGATGTTCTGGAACGAGCTGGCCAACGGGCACCACTACGTCGTCGCGCTCGATGGCGACGGGCAGGTCGCCGGCTACGGCGGCCTCGCGATCGCCCCGCCGGACGAGGCGTGGATCCAGAACATCGCCGTACGCCGGGACCGGCAGCGGCTCGGCATCGGCCGTACCGTGCTGGATGCTCTGTTGGCCGAGGCGCACGCCGAGGGCGCGCGGACGGTGCTGTTGGAGGTTGCCGTGGACAACGGGCCGGCCCAGCGTCTCTACGACGCGTACGGGTTCGTCGGCGTCGGCGTACGCAAGGGCTACTACCAGCCGAGCAACACCGATGCGCTGGTGATGAGACGGGATGAGCGGACATGACCGACGAGCCGCTGGTGCTCGGCATCGAGACGTCCTGCGATGAGACGGGCGTCGGCATCGTACGAGGCCATACGCTGCTTGCCGACGCGGTCGCGTCGAGCGTCGCCGAACACGCGCGCTTCGGCGGCGTGGTGCCCGAAGTCGCGAGCCGGGCGCACCTCGAAGCGATGGTGCCGACGATGCACCGCGCACTCGCCGAGGCCGGCGTGAGGCTGGCCGACGTGGACGCCATCGCGGTCACCGCCGGTCCGGGCCTCGCCGGCGCGCTGCTCGTCGGCGTGGCGGCCGCGAAGGCGTACGCGCTGGCCGCCGGCAAGCCGATCTACGGCGTGAACCATCTGGCCGCACACGTCGCGGTCGACACGCTCGAACACGGACCGTTGCCTGAGCCGGCGATCGCGTTGCTGGTCTCGGGCGGGCATTCGTCGTTGCTGCGCGTGGACAATCTCGCCCACGGCGTCGAGCCCTTGGGCGCGACGATCGATGACGCGGCCGGCGAGGCGTTCGACAAGGTCGCCCGACTCCTCGATCTCGGCTTCCCCGGTGGCCCGCCGATCGACCGTACGGCCCGGGAGGGTTACGCCGCCGCTATCGCCTTCCCGCGCGGCCTGACCGCGCCTCGGGATCTCGCCGAACACCGTTACGACTTCTCGTTCTCCGGGTTGAAGACGGCGGTCGCGCGATGGGTTGAGGCGCGGCAGCGCGCCGGTGATGCGATCCCGGTGGCCGATGTCGCGGCCAGCTTCCAGGAGGCGGTCTGCGACGTCCTCACCGCGAAGGCGCTCGCCGCGTGCCGGGCGTACGCCATCGACACACTGGTCATTGGTGGCGGCGTGGCGGCGAACTCGCGCCTCCGATCGATGGCGGAGTCGCGTGCGGCCGAATACGGCATCACGGTCCGTGTGCCACGGCCGAAGCTCTGTACGGACAACGGTGCCATGGTCGCCGCACTCGGCTCGCATCTCGTGGCGGCGAACGTGGCCGCGAGTCCGTTGGACCTGCCGGTCGACTCGGCGATGCCCCTCACGTTGGTGACGGTGTGAGCCGATGATCGTACGGATGTGGGAGGCCAAGGCTCGCCCGGAAACGATGACGGATGCGCTGTCGTGGGTATGCGATGTCGCGCTGCCGATCATGGAGGTGGATCCGCAGCACGTCGAGAGCGAGGTGTTCAGCTCGGCCGACAACCGGATCGTGGTGATCTCGCGGTGGCGGGGCACGCCGGTCGACATGCCGGAGCCGCCGCGCCGGTTTATCGAGCGGGCCGGGCACACGTGGGACTTCAGCCCGGTCGACCGCTGACCGGCGCTAGGCGGGCGGCTCGATGATGCCGGGAAGCTCGCCGATGTTGCCGATCCGTGGGCCATTCCAATCCCGATCGGTGGTTGCGAACTGCGTCGTCTGGTAGACCCGCATGCCGAGCGACTTCGCACCGTGCAGCTCGCGATCGGCGCCGTCGCCGACGTACAGGCACGCCGTCGGGGGCGTGTCGACGGCCGCGCAGGCGATCTCGTAGATCCGCGTGTCCGGCTTGGCGATGCCGACCCGATAAGACAGCACGACGGCGTCGACCGCGGCCGCCAGCGGCGTCTCGTCGAGGATGATGCCGCTGTCGACCGTACAGTTGGACACGATCGCGAGCTGGAACCCGGCGGCGCGCGCCGCCGCCAGCGCGGCGAGCGTGGCGTCGGCGACGATGATCGTCTGCCGGTTGAACGCGAGGCGAAGCTCGACGGCGCGGGCGACCTGTTCCTCGGTCGGTTCGCCGCCGACGCTTCGTGCGATCGTGCGGCATTGCTCGGACAGATCACCGAGCGTGCCCACCATGCGCTCATGCCAGGTGCGCACAAAGGCCCGCCCGAACGCGTCCGGCTCGACTCCGAGTGTCGCGCCCATCTCGCGGACGGTCATCGCTCGTCTCCGGTCGCCGCTCGCAATGAGCGTGTTGAACAGGTCGAACAAGATGGCCCGCGTCACGTCCGCACTCTATGACACCGAGTCCGGCCGACGATCTACGGCGCCGCCGCGGCCGGGCTCGAAATGGGGTGCCGCGAAGGCGGCCGGAATGGCAGTGTCGGGGACGGTACTTAGGCTCGGTTCACGGGTGCGCGGAGATCCCGCGTGGTCCGCCTGCCCCGTCTAAGACCGGTTGTGACGCTATCGCGATGTATCGCGTTTGCGATACGATACATCGCGACATACGACCCCCAGATCCGAGGAGCCACGCGCAATGACTGGATACCTGCGAAGCCCTGCGATCCACGGCGACGACATCTATTTCACCAGCGACGACGATCTGTGGTATGTCACGTCCGGCGGTGGCCGGGCCGATAGGTTGACGTCCGGGATCGCGGAAGCCAGCGGGCCTCGGGTGTCACCCGACGGGACCCGGCTTGCGTTCGTCGGTAAGGACGAGGGCGCGCCGGACATCTATGTCATGGCATCGACCGGAGGTAGCGCCCGTCGGCTCACGCACCTCGGTGGCCTCATGGCGGTGGCCGGCTTCGATCCGGACGGTTCCATCATCTTCGCCACCGACGCGGAGCGCCCGTTCTATCGGGATCGGCGGCTCTACCGCATCGGAACGGATGGCGGCGCGGGCGAGATGCTGCCGTACGGTCCGGCCAGCGTCATCGACTATGGCCGGGGCGGTGCGGTCGTGCTCGGACGCATCACGAGCGACCCGGCGCACTGGAAGCGCTATCGCGGCGGGCGCGCGGGCGATCTGTGGATCGACCGCGACGGCTCGGGCGAGTTCCGCCGGCTCATCAAGGTCGAGGGCAACCTCGCGTCGCCGTGCTTCGTCGGCGACCGCGTCTACTTCCTGGCCGACCATGAGGGCGTCGGAAACGTCTATTCGTGTACGCCGGACGGCGAGGATCTGCGCCGGCATACGCATCATGACGACTACTACGCGCGCGGACTCAGCGGCGATGGTGAGCGTCTCGTCTACCACGCCGGTGCCGAGCTGTGGCTGCTCGACCCGGCCGAGAGTGGTCCACGCAAGCTGGATGTCGACGCGTCCAGTGGCACGAGCCAGCGCAACCGCCAGTTCGTGCCGGCGGCCGAGCATCTCGACACAGTGACGATTTCGCCGGACGGCGCCCGACTCGCGCTGTGCGCCCGGGGCAAGGCATTCTCGTTCGGGCATTTCGCCGGGCCGGTACGGCAATTCGGCGAGCCCGATGGCGTCCGCTACCGCCTCCTGAGCTACCTGCACGATGGCAATCGGCTGATCGCCGCCACCAGCGACGAGTCGCCGAACGAACGCCTCGTGGTGTTCGACGACAACGGCGCGTCGCCGGGGGAGCATCTGTCCGCCGTGGACACCGGCCGGGCGGCCGAGTTGGCGCCGTCGCCGACCGAGGACCTCGTCGCCATCGCGAACCATCGCAACCAGTTGATCCTGGTCGACGTTCGCGGCGGCACGGAGACCGCGGCCGTGGTCGACGAGAGCCCGTTCGGTCGCCTCGAAGACCTCACCTGGTCGCCGGATGGCGCTTGGCTGGCGTACACGCGGCCGGAGTCGCCCAAGACGACGGCGATCCGGCTGCTCAATGTCGCCGAGCGGACGACCCATCCCGCGACTGTCCCCGTCCTACGCGATCGGCGGCCGGCGTTCGACCCGCTCGGCCGGTATCTCTACTTCATCGGACAGCGGGAGTTCGACCCGGTCTACGACGAGCTCCAGTTCGAGATGGGCTTCCCGCTGGGCAGCCGGCCGTACGCGGTCACGCTGCGCGCCGACGAGCCGGCGCCGTTCCTCGGCGAGATCACGGCGCCGGGTGCGAAGCCCTCCGACGCCGCTACGCCGGCCGATTCGCCCGAGGCGGCGGCTGCCCCAGACGGGCCGGCCGGACTCGCCTCCGGTGCGGACAGCGGCCGCCCGGTGCGCGTACGCATCGATCTCGCCGGCATCGAGCGGCGCGTGGTGCCGCTGCCCGTGCCGGACGGGCGCTATGACCGGGTCGCGGGGACGAAGGACAAGGTGCTGGTCACGTCGCACCCGGTGAAGGGCGTGCGGGGCGGTCGCCCGCTGGACGGCGATGGTGATGATCGGTCGCTGCAGGCGGTGACGCTCGCGACCGGCAAGAGCGAGCAACTCGTCGACGGCATCAGCGACTTCCGCCTCGGTGCTGATCACACGACATTGCTGTATCGCGCGAAGGACCGGCTGCGCGTGCTGGCGGCCGGAGAGAAGCCGAGCGATGCCACGGACCCGGGTCGGGAGAGTGGTTGGGTCGACCTGGAGCGCGTGAAGGTCTCGGTGCGGCCGGGCGCCGAGTGGCAGCAGATGTACCGGGAAGCCTGGCGGCTGCAGCGCGAGCAGTTCTGGGACCCGGACATGTCGTCGCTCGACTGGGACTCTGTCTACGAGCTGTATCGGCCGATCGTCGATCGGGTGAGCACTCGGCCCGAGCTGTCCGACCTGCTATGGGAGATGCAGGGCGAGCTCGGGACCTCGCACGCGTACGAGCAGGGTGGCGCGTACCGCAAGAGCCCGCAGTATCGACAGGGATTCCTCGGCGTCGACTGGGACGTCGACGCGGCGACCGGCACGTACCGGATCGCTCGAATCATCGACGGCGACGTCTGGTCGCCCCGGGATAGCTCGCCCCTGGCGCGTCCAGGGCTCGACGTGCAGGCGGGCGACACGGTCGTGGCGGTCAACGGAATCGCCGTGGACCGACTCCGCTCGCCGGCGGCTCTGCTGGTCAACCAGGCCGAGCAGGAGGTCGAGATCGGCGTTCGCCGGGCGGACAGTCCGGTCCGGACAATGCGGGTACGTCCACTCGCCAGCGAACAGCTCGCCCGCTATCGCGAGTGGACGAACGCGAACCGAGCGCTCGTCCACGAACGCTCCGATGGTCGGGTCGGATACCTGCACGTCCCGGACATGCAGGCATGGGGGTTCGCCGAGTTCCACCGCGGTCTGCTCACCGAATTCGACCACGAGGCACTCGTCGTCGATGTGCGGTTCAACCGTGGTGGTCACGTCTCGGGCCTGTTGCTGCAGCGGCTCGCGCGCCGTCGGCTCGGCTACGGATTCGCGCGCTGGGGCCAGCCGGAGCCGTACCCGGACGAGGCACCGCGCGGTCCGCTGGTCATGCTGACGAATGAGGCGGCCGGCTCGGACGGCGACATCGTGAGCCACGCGTTCAAACAGCTCGGTCTCGGAACCTTGATCGGCCGGCGTACGTGGGGCGGCGTGGTCGGCATCTGGCCCCGGCACCCGCTGTCGGATGGCACGGTTACGACCCAGCCGGAGTTCGCGTTCGCCTTCGACAACGTCGGCTGGGGGGTAGAGAACTACGGCACGGACCCGGACATCGAGGTCGAGAACAAGCCGCAGGACTACGTGAAGGGCGTCGACCAGCAGCTCGATCGAGGCATCGAGGAAGCACTCGCAGCATTGGAGAAGACGCCCGCGCACGCACCGGTGATCTTGCCGCGTCGCAGTCTTGCCCGGCGGCCGCTGCCGCCGGCGCCGTAGCGGTACAGCGGATGGCCCCCCAGCGGTACTACTCCCGTCGTCGCTGGGTCGGTAAACCGATCGGGCGATCGTCGCCGGCGGCGGTGTCCTCCGACACGGTCGTGCCGGCGGCGCCGCCGAACTCCCGGTCGAAGTCACGTCGGAGGCTCGCGGCCCGGGTCGCCACGCGTACGTGCCGTGGCGACCCCGCCGGCGTGCCGTCCAGCAGCGACTCCCAGGCTTCCAGATCATCTTCGCCGGACGGACTGGTCGCCCACCGCTCCAGCATCGCGTAGTCGCCGGTGTGTAGCACCGCGTCGCGGACCAGGTCGTCGAGCTGCCCGCGCAGACGCACGATGCCGGGCGATTCGGAACCGGGCAGCAGGGGGCCGGGGTAGGTCCGTAGCGCGGCGCCGATCGATCCGCCGCGCACGAGGTCGACGATCGACCGGAAGTCCGCGGCCATCGGTTCGGTCAGTCGATATGGCCGCGACTGGAAGAAGCGTCCGAGGAGTTGCCGCAGTCGAGACAGTTCGGCGCGCAGCGTCACCGGGTTGATCAGGCGTTCGCCGTAGAGCTCCCAGGCCAACCGCTCGTTGGTCAGCCCTTCGGGGTGGGCGGCGAGCAGCACAAGGATTTCGCTGTGCCGCCGGCCGAGCCGATGCCGGGCGCCGCCGACCTCGAGGATCGCCTCGTCGCGGCCGAAGGCCCGCAGCCGTGCCCCATTACTGGGCCGATCCGGGCGTAGCGTCGCGAGTTCGGCCTCGGCCGCACGAGCCGTGGCATGGACGAGGGCGAGACTCTGCGGGCTGGCCAGATGGTTGCCGCCGGTGATGTCTATGGCGCCGAGGACTTCGCCGGTCTCCGGGTCGTGGATCGGTGCCGCGACACACGTCCAAGGCTGTACGACTCGGCTGAAGTGCTCGGCGCCGAAGATCTGGACGGCATGGTCGGTAGCCAGTGCGACACCGGGCGCGCTGGTGCCGGCGTGCACTTCGTCCCAGCGAGCACCGGCGACGAAGTTCACGCTCTCCACGCGCTTGCGAACGCCGGCATGACCTTCGACCCAGAGCAACAGGCCGTCCGCGTCGCACACCGCGAGCAAGTGGGCGCCGTCATGAGCGACCGTGCCGAGCAGGTCACGCATCAACGGCATCACCCGCGCCAGCGGGTGTTCGCTGCGGTAGGCCTCCAGCTCGTTGTCGGCGAGGTCGACCGGCGCGATCGTCTCCGGCCCAACGAGCCGGGCCGACCGCCGCCAGGATTCGGCCACTACCTCGCGGACGGGCGCCGACACCCTTCCGGACGTCACGAACGCCTCGTGGGCAAGCCGCAGTGCGTCCGAGCGTTCATGCGGATCCGCACCGACTTCCAACGCGAGCCACGGGTTATGCAAGCGTTGCTCCTTCGGGCGTCCGGCCGGCAGATAGTCGAAAGTTCGGGATCTACCGCCGACCCGAGTGCGATCTACGACACGATGTAGGTCC
>Ga0193726_1002325_pt1 | contig 13079 bp, 12 predicted proteins | sample H2c1metaG_FD_144928 | JGI IMG/M metagenome (GOLD analysis project Ga0193726, IMG submission 144928) | Soil microbial communities from a riparian zone of the East river system, Colorado, United States - H2c1 | ecosystem: Environmental > Terrestrial > Soil > Riparian zone | place: USA: East River... | reverse complement strand
CAGGAGTACAATCACGACCGGCCTCACCGCGGAGTTCAAAACCGTACTCCGCACGAGGCCTTCTTGAGTTTTGCAGTTGACCTAAAAAACCAGGCCCTGACTGTCTAAATTAGCGGGGTGCCCTACATCCGGCGCCATGCAGTCTGCTTGGCCTGGGTCGCAATTGCGTGGTTCGGGAACCCGAGCGGAACCAGATTAAAGTATACGTACGTCGTTTAGGTTGATCTGTATCTGGCCGCCATCTGTCGGCAACTTGTCAGAATTCCAGTCGCACCATTTCTCGATGTCGCTTTCGGCGGGAGCGTGCGTCAGTCTCTGCGATTCTGAAATTAAAACGCGAAAGGCCCGCACCAAATTACTCCCATTCCACTCCTCAACGCTGTAAGAGTGCATATCCTCGGGTTCTTTTTGACCGGGCCTCACTCTGTATCGGACGCTTGCATTGCTGAATTGCATTTTCGCCTCAACGACAACTTATCCCGCCATCTTAGCCCTGAAGCGCCAGACATGGGGATCAAGCTAAGTAATTTGATCCACCTCGCTGAGTAGCGTCAAATTTCCGCATTGTGAAGTAGCTGGAGTAGGCCATGAACAGACCTTCCCCCTGGTGGGATAGCCTACTCATAACGGACCACACCTACAACAAAGGGAGTGGCTCTGGAGAGCTCCAAGTCCATCTGGCCACTTATCTGGTTAGGCGTTTGGGGTAGCAAGCAGTGCCCAACTTTACTATCAAGACAATCTCATATGTTTTATACGTCACTAGTGCCACCATAAGTCTGGGGGCCCAACACTCATGGCCAAAAAACCCAAGAAATCAGAGCCGTTCGACGTTCACAAATACCTCTCGAATGCCGGCGAATCGCGGCGCATTGCTAGTTTCAAAAAAGGGCAAGTCATATTTTCGCAGGATGATGCCTGCGATGACGTTCTATACATTCAATCTGGGAATGCCAAACTCACCATCGTAAATCCACAGGGCAAGGAGGCGGTTCTGGCAATTGTGGGGCCGGGGGATTTTCTCGGTGAAGGCTGCATTATCGGAAACCCTGTACGCATGGCCACGGCGACGGCAATCGCGCCGCTGAACGCAATGAGCATCGAAAAGAAAGAGATGATGCGCGTTCTCCACGACGAGCAAGAGTTTGCCGGAAAGTTCATCGGTTACATGCTGGAGCGCAACATCAAGATTGAAGCGGATTTGGTGGACCAGTTGTTCAATTCAAGCGAGAAGCGGTTGGCCCGCGCTCTTCTGATACTTGCCCGTTACGGCAAAGAAGGCGAACCAGAAACGATGGTGGCCAAAATATCGCAGGAAACTTTGGCCGAACTGGTAGGGACAACACGGAGTCGAGTGAACTTCTTCATGAACAAATTCAGGAAGCTAGGATTTATCCACTACAACGGCGGCGGGATGCGAGTTCACAGTTCGCTGCTGAACGTTGTGCTTCACGATTAGCGCCCGCTTCCGTTCATTCCACGCATCCGCACCACGCGAAATTCGTCGCGGACCTGTGCGAAAAAGCATAGAAATCGTTTAGCCGTAGTGACAAAATAGCAGCATGATAAAAACCGAAGAGTCACCTGTTTCCGCGCTGGGCGCGTTGATGGCAAGTCCGCGCACCGCCGCGTCTGCGCGAGAAGCAATGTATCCCACCGAGGCACATAGGCGCAGGCTAGTGTTAGTCCGCGAAAGAGCTTTTCGGGGCTTTGCTTGCAGTTGGTGTGGATGCAAGTTCCCAGTAACCGACCTTTTCGTATCCCGATTTAATATCAGCGGAGTTGCTAGAGCACAGCGGGACAAACAATTTACGGACCACGTTTGTTCGGATGTTCCACACTCCTCCGTACAAGCCGCATAACGCTATCCATGTACCTACAAACTGGTATATCAATGCACCACGCAAAGGTTCAAAGGTCTGAAGTGATGAGTGGGTGTTCGACCCAGTCTGAGGAAGCCCGTGTTAATTGCCCAAATGCATCTTAATAGTTGATGACCACGAATACATCCGACGAATAATCCGTAACTTTCATTGAGAGCGAGTCTGGCTTTGAAGTTTGTGGCGAAGCTGTTGACGGTTACGATGCCATTGAGAAAGCCCAAGTGTTAAACCCTGACCTCATCATCCTTGACCTGTCGATGCCGCGTATGAACGGGATTGAAGCCGCGAAAAGGCTGAAGAAAATGCTCCCAAAGACTCCAATCGTTCTCTTTACTTCGTATCACGCCGCTCTTGAGTGTTTTGATGCGCGCGCCGCTGGCATTGATGCTGTGGTTGGCAAGGGCAGCGGCTTGTCGCTGTAGCGTTTCAGCCAAGCTGGCAGCCACACCAATCACTTCGAGGTTGAGCTCTTCTGCTAGAAGTTTCCTGACGCTGGCGCGCATAACATCGCTGTCGTCAGCCATGCCTTGCATGCGAGACCCATACCTTACCGTGTATGCGTGCGTGAGTTCAGCCCCGAACAGCAGAATCTGCGCTGAGTAGTAAATCCAAATCAGGAAGACTACCAGAGATGCCGCCGCGCCATAAGCCGACGTTAAGGCCGAGTGCCCCGAGTAGAGACCGATGAAGACTTTGCCCGCAGTAAACAATAGTGACATAACTGCCGCCCCGGTGCGGACATCGCGTTCACCCTCAGTCTGGATTTCTTCGCCTGTTCACGAGGCGTTTGTTGGCAAAATAACGTTGGAGCACCAGAATCAGCATTCCGATGACGATAATTACGCTAACGAGTTCGATTGTATCAATCGTTGGGGTAGTCATAAGTTGAGGAGACGAATCCAGTTTTTCTTAGACGTCTTATCGGGCTTCGATTCGCACGTTGCTGAAATTGTCTTTATCTTTCTAACTCTCAACTGCCCGCTGGAGGGGACGTCCGTGACAATCGAAGCGGGTGCCTCATCTTTCGTGGCAGGGGCCTTGGAGGGTACTGCCGCGGGCGTATCTTCTATAGTGCCCGTGATTTTCACTCTTTGTCCTGCGTGCACTTCTAGATTCGGCGTAGCCACTAGCTGAAGAACACCCCAATGCCTGCTGGTTACGAGTATGTATTTCCCATTCTGTCCGAGCAGGCATCCCTTCGCGGTTGTTTCGTGCTGCAAAGGCGTTTTGGGGCCATCGTGTCCTGAAGAGATTGTGTGCCCGTCGCTTCCCGTCGTCGGACTACTGACAAGATGCGACTGCCCCAGGGCTAGAACGCAATAGGCACTACACACCAGGCTAGAAATCAGAGTGTTCATATTGCCGAAGTATGAGCGGCGCAGACCCCGATTCCAATACCTCGGAGTGGCGATGCGAGGCGTGTCGACGCTGTAGTTATGACAAAGAAGGCGGGTACAGGCTGCTGAAAGAAACTCTCAGAGAAATACTTTTGAGCGATGGCTTTTTATCGGAGGTGGGAGAGTTGCTCCGATTCTCATTGCGAGGTTGTTCCGGTAATCGGACAAAATGCCCCCGCGAACGCTTAGAACCCCGCCAAACTTCGCTCTGACAACTCCTTCAACAACTTCCCCGAAAATTCCAAATTTCTAAATCCGTGCCGGAGGACCCCAACCCGTTGCCATTAGGGGGACCCTTCGGGGCTAAGCCTAAACTCCCAATCTCCTCTCGCGTGCGAGCGCCTCGCGGTAAGTAGGGACACAAACCCTAACTAACGTGAGAGGAGATTCAATGGCAACTCAATCTATTCGACCAGCAGTTCGCAGCAATTCCGAAGCACTTTCGCGAGCAACATCCGGCCAAAGCGTGAGCAATTACCCGACAATCTACGGCGGATTCATTGCAAAAGGCATCCCAGAGTCCGAGATCAAGCCACGCGAGAACGTCTTCACATACAATGCGTGGCGAGCTCTAGGCCGTCAGGTCCGTCGTGGCGAACACGGCGTCAAAGTTCTGACGTTCGTCGACTGCCAGAAGAAAGACGAACAGACTGGCGAATTGAAAGAGCGCTTTCGTCGTCCCTTTTCCACGACGGTCTTTCATGTTTCTCAGACCGACGAGATTGCTGGGGGTGCGCGGTGAGCACCCCTTCATTTGCATTCCCTCAATCGCTCGCCGATAAATATCGGCCTCGGAGAATCGCCGATTTCGCCGGGCTCGAAAAGCCCAAGAAAATTCTCAGCAAATTCGCCGCGAATCCGTACCCCTCCGGGTGGTTGTTTGTCGGCCCTCCGGGGGTTGGCAAAACCACGATGGCCCTCGCACTGGCCGAGACACTGTCAGCCGAGCTTCATCACATCCCCTCTCAGCAATGCAATGTCTCTGCCGTCGAGGATGTCATTCGACAGTGCTGGTACATCCCCCGAAATGGTTTTCATCTCGTCCTAGTCGACGAAGCGGACCGGATGAGCAACGCTGCCCAACTGCACTTTCTCAGCAAGCTCGACGCCACAGCGTATCCGCCCCAGACAATCTTCGTCTTTACGTGCAACGCCATAGAAGGCCTTGAGCCGCGATTCCTCAGCCGCACCCGGCAAATCGAATTTTCGAGTTATGGACTCGCGTCGGAAACTATCGCGCTTCTGCAAACCATCTGGCAGCGCGAAGCGAACGATGCGCCGACGCCGGCATTCGCGCAAATCGTCAAGCTGTCCCGCAACAACGTCCGGGACGCTCTGATGTCCCTCGAAACAGAATTGCTGGCGGTCTAGCCGTGACAATGCGAGCGGCGATATACGCGCGCGTCAGCACGCTTGGGCATGGCCAATCGCCCGAGATGCAACTAAGCGAACTCCGCGAACAATGCGTTCGTCGGGGTTGGCAAATCGTCGGGGAATACGTTGACTCGGGAATATCCGGCGCTAAGGACAGGCGCCCCGAGCTGGATCGGCTTATGCAAGACGCTCACAAGCGCAGATTTGACGTGGTTACGGTCTGGAAATTCGACCGATTTGCGCGATCAGTTTCGCATCTCCTCCGGGCCTTAGACACGTTCCGAATCCTGGGTGTGGAGTTTGTGAGTCTCTCGGAATCGCTCGACACTGCAACGCCCGCAGGCAGGATGGTGTTCACCGTTCTCGGTGCTGTCGCAGAACTTGAACGGTCGCTTATTGCGGAGCGTGTGCGAGCGGGTCTGCGCAATGCGCGGGCTAAAGGCGTGAAGCTAGGCCGTCCCGTGATGAGGCTTGATCGCGCTAGGGTAGCGCACTTGCGCGCGGAGGGACGCTCGCTGCGAGAGATTGCGACGGAGTTGGGCTGTTCCCATGCCCTTGTTCACAAATCCCTTGCGAATTCGTCGCTCGTTTGCGGTGAAAAATCAAGGCCTTAGGCGAGGATAGTGGAGCGGTCACAAATCATCTGTTTTCTAAACGTGATCCAGTAGTTGAATTCTTGGCTCCGTTCGACCGCCATAGATTATTCAAAAACAGTGTCACGGCTTTTGGCGAAGTCAGATTCCACTCATAAAACCTGCGAGAAGAGCGGATCTCAGGACACGGAAGTCAATAATGCGTGGAGGGCTAAGACCGGACTTGCTTTATTTGGCTCTGATCGCCTGCACGCAATTACTTTTCGGGCGACACACCTATACCCTAGAATGGCACGGGACTAGAGCGTTGCGATTTGAGGACCACCCCACAAACTTATGGCCCAACTAACGGAGCAAGAAAAGCAGGAAATTATTCGATTCTTGGAGGCGGGCAAAGCTTTGCCGGACAAGTACCGCTTCCTGCTGTTTGACGATAAGCGCGAGGTCGAACTGGTTTGGAACGGCAAGACCAATGAGGTCTGCAATATCGTCCTTCCTTTTCAGGTCATTGAGCAGGTCGACGAACCACGCGCCGAAAAGCCCGAGGACACCAAACTCCAGAGTGAGCTTTTTGCCACTGATACGCGTGGTCGTCAACTCAAAGGTTGGACCAACAAACTCATCTGGGGAGACAACAAGCTCGTCCTTTCTTCCCTCAAGAACGGTCCTCTCCGCGATGAGATCGAAAAGCAGGGCGGCATCAAGCTCATATACATCGATCCGCCCTTCGATGTGGGCGCCGATTTCTCAATGGACATCGAAATCGGCGATGAAACGTTCACCAAGAGACCCAATATTCTCGAAGAGATCGCCTATCGCGACACCTGGGGCAATGGTGCTGACTCGTTTATCGCAATGATTTACGAACGACTAGCGCTCATGCGCGATCTTTTAGCTGAAGACGGCAGCATATACGTGCATTGCGACGATCGCGTGAATGGATTTCTGAAGATTGTACTTTCTGAAATTTTCGGTCCCAACATGTTCGTGAACGAAATTATTTGGCAGCGAACCAATGCACATAACATGGAAGGTAGATATTTTGCCAGGGTACATGACACGATTCTTTTCTATTCTCGATCACCACAATACACATGGAATCGGCAATATGGTGAGTTTGGTGAAAATCAACTCAAAGAGTATCGACCGGATCCTGATGGGCGGTTATATACCGGTCAAGATCTCACTGTAAGTTCAAAATCAGTCGGACGGCAGTTTGAGTGGCGAGGGATAAAGCCCCCGTCAAATAGGGCGTGGGCGTTTTCATTTAACAAACTGGAAGAACTGTTCGAAAACGGCAAAATTATAATCGGTAGGTCAGGTGAACCGATATTGCGTGGCCTGAGAGTCTACCTTGATGAGCGTCCTGGAGTGAAGCTCACAACTCTTTGGCACGACGTTGGAAGAGTTGGTAACACGTCGGCCGAGCGCCTCGATTATCCCACTCAAAAACCCGAAGCCCTCCTGGAACGTATCGTCAAAGGATCCACCAATGAGAAAGATTTAGTGGCAGATTTTTTCACTGGTTCAGGCACGACTGCGGCCGTAGCTGAGAAATTGGGACGCAGATGGATCGCAGCGGACTTAGGAAAGTTCGCAATTCACACCACTCGCAAAAGAATGATTGGAGTGCAGCGCGAAATGAAATTGGAAGGCAAGAATTACCGTGCCTTTGAGATCCTCAATCTTGGCAAGTACGAGCGGCAGCATTACGTGGGGGTCAATCCTAATCTTCGTGAGGCGGAACAGCAGAAGCAACTCGCGAAAAAAGAAGCCGCTTTCGTAGACTTGATACTCCGAGCCTATCGGGCGGAGCGGACTAGTGGCTTCAAGGCGTTCGTCGGCAAGAAAGCGGGCCGGCTCGTCTCTGTCGGACCTGTCAATCTCCCGGTCACCCGCCTCTTCATCGAAGAACTTATTCTTGAGTGCCGGCAGAAACACATCACCCGAGTCGACGTTCTCGGTTTTGAATTTGAAATGGGACTCTTCCCGAACGTCCTGGATGAAGCACGCGCGAAGGGCATTGATATCGCCCCCAAATACATTCCTGCCGAAGTATTTGATAAGCGCGCTGTCGAGAAGAATCAGGTGGTCTTCCACGACGTTGCCGCCATTGAGGTCAAACCGCACGTCAAGAAAAACACCGTCGCCGTGGAACTCACCGACTTCTCGGTCTTTTATTCCCAGGACTCCATCGCTGCCGCCGAAGCCCAGATCAAAGAGAAATCCAGCAAAATCGTGGTCGAAAAAGGCCAGATCGTGAAAGTAAGTAAGGACAAAAACGGCATCGTCACTCGCGAGCGCCTGACCAAGAAATGGACCGACTGGATCGACTATTGGGCGGTCGATTTCAACTTTGAGAGTAAACGGGAAATCATCCGGGTGAAGAAAATGCCGCTCGGCCAAGCCGCCATCGCCGGACTGGACGCTCCGCAGATGCAACTCGATGAGTACGAAGAGGTGTGGACCGGCGAGTACATTTTTGAGAATGAGTGGCAATCGTTCCGCACAAAATCTGACCGTTCACTGGAGTTGACCAGCGTGTACCACGAATGCCCATCAGGCCGTCGTAAGGTAGCCGTGAAAGTAGTGGATATTTTCGGCAACGACACGATGACAATTGTCGAGGTCACTGTGGACGGAAAAAACTAATGGCGCTGCATCCAGAGTTCCCAGAGTCACCCTTCGCTATTCTCGATCCCGCCGTGCGCTGGTTCCCCGCAGACGAGGCACTGCGGGAGTCCACGTCAGACAAGCTGATGCCACCGTTGGTTCCCGAACTGCGCACGAAAGTAAAGACATGGCGGGACACTGGTTATAAGGGTGCGACGGATACCAGCAAGAGCCTGCTTAATTGGTGGTTTAACACTCAACACTTAATGCCGAATGCAGACGGCACCATGGTGGAGTTTCAGTATTACTTTGCGCAGCGCGAAGCGCTGGAAACGATCATTTATCTATACGACGTTGTCGGGGTAAAGGACAAATTTGATTTGATGCGCTTCGACACTTCGGGCGCGGTGTCGGCGGGAATGTTTGACGAGACTTGGCGGCGCTTCGTAATAAAAATGGCCACAGGCGCAGGTAAGACGAAAGTGCTGAGCCTGGTATTAGCCTGGAGTTTTTTTCACAAACTCTACGAACCAGGTTCTGGGCTCGCACGAAATTTTCTGGTGATTGCGCCAAATATTATCGTTCTGGACAGAATCTACAAGGACTTTCAGGGCCTGCGCATCTTTTTGAAGGACGATCCCGTTCTACCGGATGACGGAGTAGACGGCAGGAATTGGCGTGACGATTTTCAGCTAACGCTGCATGTGCAGGACGAAGTCCGAATCACCAGGCCTACCGGAAATATTTTTCTGACCAACATCCACCGCGTGTACGCCGGAGACGATACGCCGGCCTCTCCTGATGACGAAAATACGATGGATTACTTTCTCGGGACGCGACCGACGGGCGCGACAACCGATTCCAAAGTAGATTTGGGAATGATCGTCCGTGATATCAGCGAATTGGTCATATTGAACGACGAGGCCCATCACATCCACGATCCCAACATGGCGTGGTTCAAGTCCATTCTGGATATTCATAATCGGTTGAAGCTAAAAGGCGCCGAGCTCTCTTTGCAGGTAGATGTAACCGCGACCCCCAAACATAACAACGGCGCGATCTTTGTCCAGACGATTGCAGACTACCCGCTGGTCGAAGCCATTTCCCAGAATGTGGTGAAGCACCCGGTGCTCCCCGATGTCGCCAGCCGCGTCAAACTGGTGGAGCGTGATACCTCCAAGTTCACCGAGAAGTATGAGGATTACATACGTCTAGGCGTGATTGAATGGCGTAAGGCGTACGCAGAGCACGAAAAACTGGGAAAGAAGGCCATCCTTTTTGTGATGACGGATGACACGCGAAATTGCGACGATGTGGCAGCTTATCTGGACGGCACTTATCCGGATTTGAAAGACGCTGTGCTGGTGATCCATACCAAGAGCAACGGTGAAATATCGGAGGCGGCATCCGGAAAGGGCAAAGAAGAACTGGATAAACTGCGCGAGCAAGCTAACGCCATTGACGGGTGGGAGAGTCCATTCAAGGCCATCATTTCAGTGATGGTATTGAAAGAAGGTTGGGATGTCCGCAACGTGACCACGATTGTGGGGCTGCGAGCGTACTCGTCGAAGAGCAATATCTTGCCCGAACAAACTTTGGGCCGGGGATTGCGCAAAATGTACCCCGGAAGAGTTGAAGAGTACGTCAGCGTAGTCGGCACGGAAGCGTTCATGGAATTCGTGGATTCAATTCAAGCCGAAGGTGTAGTCCTGGAACGAAAACCAATGGGCGAAGGAACCCAGCCCAAAGCCCCGCTCGTGGTGGAGATCGACCAGGAAAACGACAAGAAAAACATCGAAGAATTGGACATCGAGATTCCCGTGCTAACGCCGCGCGTCTATCGCGAATATAAAAACCTTGCCGAGTTGGACGCTGGCGCACTAGGTCATCAACGGGTTGCGTATCTACAGTTTACTGAGGAACAGCAACGAGAGATTGTGTTCAAGGACATTACAACTGGAGAGATTACACATACGACGATCCTCGACACCGCTGGCGTCGCCGACTATACCAGCGTGATTGGCTATTTCGCGCAGACCATGATGAAGGATTTGAGGCTGGTGAGTGGCTACGATGTGCTGTACGGAAAGGTGAAGGCGTTTGTACAGACTCAGTTGTTCGACCGCCCGGTCAATCTTGAGGAGCCGAATACACTTCGAAACTTGTCGGAACCGGCAGCTAGTAAGACCCTATTGGAGACATTCAAAAAGGGGATAAACGCGCTCACGGTGCAGCAAAAAGGCGACGCCCAAATTCGCGACACCATCAAGCTGCGCCAAACGCGACCGTTTGTCGCAAAGGAACAGGGTTATATCGTTCCGAGGAAGAGCGTGTTTAACCGGATAATTGGCGACAGCCATTTTGAATTGATATTCGCGCAATTCCTCGACAACTGCGAAGATGTGCTTTCCTTTGCCAAGAATTACCTCGCGATTCAGTTCAAGCTGGACTATGTGAAGTCGGATGGCGACATTTCGAATTACTATCCGGATTTCCTGGTCAAGTTGGGCGGAAAGAGGATTGTGATCATCGAAACCAAGGGTCTTGAGGAGTTGGAAGTTCCTCGAAAAATGGAAAGGTTGCGGCAATGGTGCGGCGACGTCAACGGCGCACAGAACGTAGTGAAATATGATTTCGTTTACGTCGACCAAGAGAGCTTCGAGAAATACAAGCCAACGTCATTTCGGCAATTACTCGACGCATTTAAGGAATACAAATAAACGCCGTTAACTCTGAACGGTCACTGGGGGTAAGGAGTGAATATGATCGCAATCCCGACGTTCCCAGTGGGTCACTAGGGTTCGATGCCAAATCCAGTCAGGTGCTGAGCTGAGGACGGTGACGCGGAAAATCCCCACAGAAAGGGGCTAATGGGGCTGAACGGAGGGTCGTCTGTGCCGTGCGTATAGGTATTATTCAAGGAGCTATGCCTATAAGTAGTTAGAAACAATGGATTTAACTATCGGACGTCGATTTGTCCGATACCATCCCGGCCGCCTGGCTATCGGACGACTGTCGGACGACGTAAGCCTATTTGAATGAAGTCTGATAGAAGACTATGGACAAATACTCCCATGTACGCAACGTCAGATATTTCAATTAAAACTTTGTCCAAAAATGTTGGACAGATTCGATATTTGGGACGCTTTTTGTTCACGATTTAGCCAGTTACTCCCAATGAGTGAAGGGCAAATTTCCCACCTCGCTCCAGCCCAGCACGCCTATCGTTGCGGAGTTGTTTTGCGGTGTAGGCGCCGCGTGTTAGCATTTTTTGAGCCACAACCGTCTATCAGTATATAATAATAATAGACTTAACTATAGGACAACCGGCGTCCGACACCTGTCCGATACCGCCTATGCCACCCAACTATCGGACGACTATCGGACGCTTTCTTTTCTCGCGCAAACTACACAAAAGAAGCCAGATACGTGCAATAGGAGCTAGATAAGCAATACACGTACGTCCCGGCCGATTACATGACTTCCGGGTGTAACGGGCGCGTTGTCGTGTCGCTTTTGAGGCCTGACTCATATAATAGTGAGGGTCCAACGCCCTCGCATTTCCCGCTCTGAAGCCATACCCCTTACTGTGTAGCCTTTCCGGCCTACCCAGGTTTGAACCCCACAAATCCCACAGGCAAAACCCGCCATGAAAGAAGATCAATGCCTCCAGGTACAGATACATCCTCAGTGTCAGTCAATGCCCCGTTTGACCAGCCCCAAATCCAGAATAGACGAAGGACAGCGGTCCGCCGCGATCCAATTGAGGTTCGCTTTGCCCGCTGGACCGAGAAAAATCCGGACATCATTGAGTGCTTCTCAAGTTTGCGCTGGAAGCCAAACAAGCCGGATTGAACCGATTCGGAATCGCGGCAATCGTTGAAAGAGCGCGGTGGGAAACCAGCTTCACCTCCCGAGGAGATGAGTCTTTCAAAATCTCCAACGATTTTAGATCCCACCTTGCGCGGTTGCTGATGCAGATGGATTCGACGCTAGAAGGGTTCTTCGAACTTCGTGAGCTTCGGAGCGTCACCAAGGCATTAAGTGAACCAATCAAGCCAGATCAGCTAACTGAACCAACCATAACCAAATTCCACCTACGCGAGAAAGGAGGAAAGCCAATGCTCGATTCATTATAAGGAGCAGAGAGTCAGGCTAGACGAAGCTCTGGTGGATAGGCTAAAGAACGAAGAGTACGCAACTAAGTCGAAAAGTGGCTTGACTTCTTGCTGACTATCGCCAGGGCATGAACGAATTGTCAGGTGAAAAAATCGCACCCGAAGAGCTGTTCCAGATCGCACGCTCTCAGTACCGACAAGTCTGATAGATGCCACCTCAAAAACCTCAACATCTTGCAATTCTGAGTTGAAACCCGGGGACTAGCGGGCCAGCATCGTAAGTTTCTCCGTCCCGTTCGTCCCTTGGCTTCTCTTCCGTCGTAGTTACCCTCCAAATCCAATTTAAAGGACACCGATATGAATCCGCTATTCCCTTCATCAGTTGCCGCACCGGATGTTGCTCCTGATTTACCATCTGAATTAAAGAATCTGAACCGCTGGATTGTCCACGATAAACAGAAACGGCCTTACAGCATCACCACCGAACGAATGATGATCGACCCCTCGGACCCGCTCCATTGGGGTTCATTCGCGAGCGCACTAACCGCTGTCGCAATACGGAAGCAAGAAAATCTAGGCCTTGGCATTGCACTCGGCGACGGGCTAACAGGAGTTGACTTTGATGACTGCGTCAAAGACAGTGTGATTCGAACCGACGTCCAGGCGATTCTAAACCGCATTGACAGCTACGCAGAGTTTTCGCTCTCAGGCAGCGGCATCCACATCTTCGTTAGCGGTTGGCAATTCCCAAGTGGTGACCGCAACGGCCGCAAGGTAGGCTCGGCTGAAATCTACAGCGGCGAGCGATACTTCACAGTCTCTGGGAAGCGCGTACCCGGCACCCCGACGACTGTTAACGACCGGAATCTCGATTGGCTCTACGAACGTATCGTTGTTAATCGCGAATTCGCCGACAGTCCGGATACGGCGAATGCCACTCAGACCGTCAAAGCCGGAAAGCTCGACATTCTCTCGGCTGGCAGGATCGTCGGTGAGACGCCTGTAGGGCACCCCGCTAATTTAGACAGTCAGGGCCTGGTTTTTTAGGTCAACTGCAAAACTCAAGAAGGCCTCGTGCGGAGTACGGTTTTGAACTCCGCG
>Ga0193726_1002324_pt1 | contig 13080 bp, 12 predicted proteins | sample H2c1metaG_FD_144928 | JGI IMG/M metagenome (GOLD analysis project Ga0193726, IMG submission 144928) | Soil microbial communities from a riparian zone of the East river system, Colorado, United States - H2c1 | ecosystem: Environmental > Terrestrial > Soil > Riparian zone | place: USA: East River... | reverse complement strand
GCAAAACCCTCAAAGAAATCCGATATAAGCGGCGGCTGCCACATTCAGCTTCCGACAAGCGGTCAGACCGATCGCGCGGCCGATAGCTTCGGCCTCTACCGCTTGATCGCCCGAAATCTAATGCTGGCGCTGAAACTCTCGCCCGGCGCCACCACCGGCATCGCCGCTTCCGACCCCGGCCGATTGAGCGCATCGTTCATATGCGCGACCGGCTCGAAACAGAATTCATCGCGCTCGGCCCAGCTGTAGACCACGGCGCACGACAGTTCCGGCGAGGCGGTAATCTCCAGCGCCTGCGCCTGGTCAGGCCAGGTGATGTAGGCGGCGCGGCTCCAGCCGCAATAACAATGATCGATATCGTCTCGCTCCACCGGCGCGCCCTTTGAGAAATCGAACTTGCCCGAGGGTTCAACCCGTCATCCCCCATGAGCCATACATTTTGTGCGTGAAAGGTCAGGCGCGCGCCGGCCCGCGGCAGGTACGGGTGGTGGCCGAACGCCAGCGGCACGGCATGCGACTCCAGGTTGACGGCGCTCAAGTCCAGAGTGAGTGAGTCGTCCCCGACCGTGATGCGCTGCCGGGCTTCGAAGGCCCACGGCCAGGCGGCATCCGGCCGGTGCCGCAAGCTCAACAGAACCGCATTGGCCATTTGCGTCTGGACAGTCCAAGGCCGCTCGAATCCCACGCCGTGAATCGCATGGGGTTCCGGCGCAAAATTGGGCGCCAATCCGACGGGCTTGCCGTTCCATTCGAAACGCCCATCCGCGATACGATTGGAAAAAGGCACCAACGGAAATCCAGCAGTGGCGTACGGGTCCCGAGCCTCGATGCCCGCTGCGCTCGCCGGCCGCAGCATCTGTTGTCCGCGCACCATCCATGTGCCAATGCTGCCGCCTAACTGAGGCAACAGGTCGCAGCGCGAGCCGCCCTGAGTCAGGGTGAGCGTCTGCGCGATTGGCGGATCCTCGATCATAGATCTATGATAGCGCTACCAGGAATCGCCGTCAGGTGCTTTGTGCGACGTTTAAGGGGGCTGGCTTGGCTCTGTATCGGAGCTTTGAGCGCCACGAGTGCCATCGCCGAGGACGGCTACGACCTCTGGCTGCGCTACCGCGCAGTCGAAGCGCCTTGGGCGGCTCGTTATCGCTCGTTTGTGACCGAACTGGTCGCGCCCAGCGGCAGCGACGCCGCTCGAGACGAATTCAAGCGCGCGACGGTGGGTCTCTTGGGCATCTCGCCGCCGACAGCAACTCAGGTCGGCCGCGACGGCGCCGTTGTTTTGGGCACCCCCGACTCTTCGCCCGCCATTGCCGAACTGCATCTCGATCTTCATGCGCTTGGCCAGGAAGGTTATGTCATCCGCAGCATCCGTGTTCGCGGCCATCGCGCCAGCATCATCGCCGCCAATTCCGCCACAGGCGTGCTCTACGGGACTTTTCATTTTTTGCGCTTGCTGCAGACCCGCGCGCCTCTCGATCATCTCACGATTCAGGAATCGCCCCGTATCGCGCGCCGCGTCCTCAATCACTGGGACAATCTCGACGGTAGCGTCGAGCGCGGCTATGCCGGCGGTTCGATTTGGGATTGGCACAAACTTCCCGTCTATCTCGACCCGCGCTACGAGGACTATGCGCGCGCCTGCGCGTCCATCGGCATCAACGGCACCGTGCTCAACAATGTAAATGCCGACGCGCTCAGCCTCACTCCTCCTTACTTGGAAAAGGCAGCAGCGCTGGCGCGCGTCTTTCGTCCCTACGGCATCAAAGTCTATTTGTCCGCACGCTTCTCCGCGCCTCAGGAAATCGGCGGCCTGAAGACTTCCGATCCTTTGAACGACGAAGTGCGCCGCTGGTGGCGCCGCAAGGTCGACGAAATCTATCGTCTGATTCCCGATTTCGGCGGATTTCTCGTCAAGGCCAATTCCGAAGGCCAGCCCGGCCCACAGGACTACGCCCGCTCGCACGCCGACGGCGCCAATCTATTCGCTGCTGCGCTCGCGCCCTACCACGGCATCGTCATGTGGCGAGCCTTCGTGTATTCGGATCATCAGAACGACGATCGCGCGCGACAAGCCTACGATGAGTTCGTGCCGCTCGACGGCAAGTTCGCCGCGAATGTGCTGCTGCAAGTAAAGAACGGGCCCATCGATTTTCAGCCGCGCGAGCCCGCGCATCCCCTCTTTGGGGCGATGCCCAAAACACCGCTGATGCTGGAAGTGCAAATCACCAAGGAGTACTTGGGCTTTGCGACACACTTGGTGTATCTAGGCACCCTGTACGAGGAGGCGCTGGGTTTCGACACACTTGCACAAGGCCCAGACTCATCGGTCTCGAAGGTCATCGACGGCTCGCTGCACGGCAACCGGCTTACCGGCATGGCCGGTGTGGCGAATATCGGCGCGGACCGCAATTGGAGCGGCTCGCAATTCGACCAAGCCAACTGGTACGCCTTCGGGCGCCTCGCCTGGAATCCGCACGCCTCCTCGCGAACCATCGCCGAAGAATGGACACGCATGACTTTCTCGAACGACGTGCGCTTCGTTGCGCCCGCGCTCGCCATGATGCTGGGATCACGCGAAGCTGCAGTGGACTACATGACGCCTTTGGGGCTCGCGCACCTCATGGCGGCGGGTCATCACTACGGTCCCGGCGCCTGGCAAAGCGGCGGTCCGCGCGCCGACTGGACGCCACCCTACTACCATCGCGCCGATGCGTACGGCATCGGCGCCGATCGCAGCAAGGGGGGCAGCAACGCGGTATCGCAATATGCGCCGCCGCTCGCGGCGCAGTTCAACGATCCTAAACTCACGCCCGAGAAATACCTGCTGTGGTTTCATCACTTGAGCTGGGATTATCCGCTCGCATCGGGCCGCACGCTCTGGGACGAACTCGTCATGCATTATTCGCGCGGCGTGGACTACGTTCGCGCCATGCGTAAAACCTGGGCCACGCTTGCGCCATACGTGGATGCCGAACGATTTGCGGAAACGACTGCCTTCCTCGCCATCCAGGAGAAGGAAGCGCGCTGGTGGCGTGATGCCAGCCTGGCATATTTCCAAAGCCTTTCGGGCCGGCCCTTTCCAAGAGGCTACGCGCCGCCCGAGCGCGCGCTGCAGGACTACGAATCGATTTCAACGCCCTATGCGCCCGGCAATCCCGGCTGGACAGCCGCGCCGTTTCGCCATTGAATGAGCAACACATCGAAGCCCACCTATGAAACAAACTCCTTCCGTCCTGCTGCGCCTCGAATTGTTTTTCTCATCGGTGCTGATCATCGGCGCGTTTCTGATCCTCGCGCCGGCCCTCAGCCGCGACGAACCGCAGCAGCCGCTGTTGCACGAAGTCTTCAAGGATCACGCGGTTCTGCAACGCGGCCGGCCCATTCCCGTGTGGGGGGACTCGGTCGCCGGCGATCGCATCACGCTCAGCATCGGCGGAAAAACCGTCGAGACGCACGCCGATGCGGCCGGTCATTGGCGCGCCGCGATTCCTGCCATGTCCGCCGGCGGTCCTTATGTGCTCAGCGCGCGCGCCCAATCGGGAGCAAGCCAGGCCATTGTCGATATTCTCATCGGTGATGTGTTTCTCTGTTCCGGCCAATCCAACATGGAATTGCCGGTGTTAAGGTCGCAGGGCGCGGAGGCAGAGATCGCGGCCGCCAGCACTGACACCATCCGCCTCTTGAGCGTCGCTCACGACAGCAGCGCTTCCCCGCTGCGCCATTTTATGACGCCCGTTGCTTGGACCGTGCTCTCGCCCAACACCATCTCCGGCTTTTCCGCGGTCTGCTACTACTTTGCGCGTGAACTGCAAAAGACGCAGTCGCTGCCGGTGGGCTTGATTCATTCCTCCTGGGGAGGCTCGCGCATCGAGCCCTGGATGAGCGATGCGGCGCTGCGCCCGCTCGCCGGCTTCGATGCGCGGCTCGATCTGCTGCGCCTCTATGCCCGCGATCAAAGAGCAGCCAACGATCGGCAGGGCGAGATTTGGCAGCAATGGTGGCGCGCCCGCGCGGGCACGACGCCCTGGCAGGCGGCAGTGGGGACTTGGCCCGATGTACCCGAACCGATGCGCGACTGGAAGACTTGGGGTGTCCCCGAACTCAAGAATCATGACGGCACGGTCTGGTTTCGCCGCAATGTGACTTTGACGGCGCAGCAGGCCGCCTCCGCGGCGACTTTGAGCATCGGCGGCATCGATGAAGTCGACGAGACCTGGGTGAATGGCAAGCCCGTCGGCTATTCCTTTGGCTATGGCACCGAGCGCACGTACCAGGTGCCGCCCAATTTGCTGACAGCGGGTGACAATTCCATCGTCATCAATGTGCTCAGCACTTGGGGCGCCGCGGGAATGTATGGACCGCCGCAGCAAATGGCGTTGCGCTTCGCCGACGGCAGCGCAGCCGGACTCGCAGGGCAATGGCGCTATCAATTCGTGCCGGAAGCCTTCGGCTATCCGCCACGCGCGCCCTGGGATCCGGTCGGCGGACTCGCCGCCATCCACAACGCCATGATCGCGCCGCTGGCGCCCTACGGACTGAAGGGCGTGCTCTGGTATCAGGGCGAATCGAATGCGGCCGATGCCGCGCAATATCAATCGCTGCTGTCTGCGCTCATGAAAGACTGGCGGCGGGAGTTTGCCGCGGAGCTGCCTTTTCTCATTGTCGAATTGCCGAATTTCGGCAGCGTGCCCACTGCGCCGATGGCCTCCGACTGGGCCGATCTTCGCGAGGCTCAGCGCCGCGCAGTGCTGAGCGACCCGTATGCGGCGCTCGCCGTGACCATCGATGTAGGCGAACCACAAGAGCTGCATCCGCCCGACAAGCAAGCGGTGGGCCGGCGTCTGGCGCGCGCCGCGCGGCATTTGATTTATGGAGAATCGGTCTCAGCCTCCGGCCCCGTGCCGCGCGCGGCGTTACGCGAGGGCGATCGCGTCTCGATAGGTTTTGACGCTGTCGAGGGCGCGCTTGTCACCTACAGCTCGATTCGCGCGGTCGGCTTCGAGTTGTGCGCTGCCGAGCAAAGCAGCTGCCGCTATGTCGACTCGGTGGTTCAAGGCGATCGCGTGCTGCTCGATGCCGCCGCCGTCGCCGGCGCAACGCGGGTGCGCTTTTGCTGGGGTGATGCGCCGCTGTGCAATCTATCCGACAAGTCGGGATTGCCCGCCGGCCCTTTCGAGATCGCGATTCGGCCATAGGCCAAGAAATCAGAAATAAGGCGGAAGTGTCGCCGGCAGCCTTCGAGGGGGGTCGATGGACGCCGCCGGCGACGCTTCCTTTAAAGCATTGTTAGCGCTACCATACTACAAATAATACGCGTTGTGCCATGACCAATTTTACCCGCCGTCAATTCGGTGCTAGCGTCGTCGCGGCGGCTGCGGCAGCAACGCTGCCGCGCGGTGCGCGCGCGCAACAGCCCTCGCTCGCGCCGCGGCAATTTCCGGCAGGTTTCCTGTGGGGTTGCGCCACCAGCGCCTATCAAATCGAGGGTGGCGCCCAGGCAGACGGCCGCGGTCCGTCAATCTGGGACACCTTCTCGCACACGCCCGGCAAAACCTTCCAAGGCGCCACCGGCGACATTGCCTCCGATTCTTATCATCGCTACAAAGAGGACGTAAAGCTGCTCAAAGACTTGGGCGCGAAGGCCTACCGCTTTTCGATCTCCTGGTCGCGCGTCTTTCCGGCAGGCGGCGGCAAGCCCAACGAAAAAGGCATCGGGTACTACCAGCGGCTCGTCGATGAATTGCTTGAGAACGGCATCGAGCCGTACGCCACCTTGTTTCACTGGGATCTGCCCGAGGGGCTGGCCGGCGGCTGGCAATCCCGCGATACCTCGAAAGCCTTCGCCGACTATGCGGGCTTCATGGCCAAGCGATTGTCGGATCGCGTGCGTCATATCATGACAACCAACGAGTTCGTCTGCTTTACGGATTTGAGCTATCAGGTCGGCCAATTCGCTCCAGGCTTGAAGTTGGGCGCCGCCGAGGTCAATCAAATTCGCCATCACGGAATCCTCGCGCACGGCCTGGGCGTGCAAGCCATTCGCGCCAATGCGGTGAGTGGCACGAAGGTAGGCTTTGCCGAAAATCCGAAAGTGTATGTACCGGTGGTCGAAACGCCGCAACACATCGAAGCCGCGCGGCGCGCTTTCCGCGAAGAAAATGCGCCGTTTCTCACTGCGGTAATGGAAGGCAAATACACCGACGGCTACCTGGCGCGCGAAGGCGCGAACGCGCCCAAAGTTGCGGGCACTGACATGAAGGTGATCGGCAGCCCCGTGGATTTCGTGGGGCTCAATGTGTATCAGCCCGAGTATGCGCGCGCGGCTGCATCCCCAGCCGGCTACATTGTGGAGCGGCGGCCTGCATCGTTTCCGCACATGCCCTCGCCGTGGCTGTTCGTCGGCCCCGAGGTAATGTACTGGGCCATTCGCCACACCAGTCAATTGTGGCAGCCTGCAGCCATCTACATCACGGAGAACGGCACCTCCTCCGAGGATTTGCCCGGCGCCGATGGACGCATCGATGACACCGATCGCGTGATGTTTCTGCGCAATTATCTGACGCACTTGCAACGCGCCGCTGCCGAAGGGTATCCGATCAAGGGCTATTTCTTATGGAGCTTGCTCGATAATTTCGAGTGGGCCGACGGCTTCACCAATCGTTTCGGCCTTCACTATGTGGATTTCAAGACGCAAATCCGAACGCCGAAGTTGAGCGCCGAGTGGTATCGGGAAGTCATTCTGCGCAACGCGGTGGAATAGCGTTCGCTCGCCGACCCTACTTTTAGTCGCCCGCTGACGCCACCGTAGTCCTTAGTCCGACAGCCGCCCAGCGGCAAATGCCCGGATAGTGTGGGTTTTTCCTCTCGCACGGAGGGACCATGGAACACCACAAGCAAGTATTGGACTGGTTCGAGGATTACAACGCTGCCGGCTCGAATATTCGCAAACAAGAACTTGTATCGAGAATCTGCCGCGACTTGCAAGTGCAGCTTGCACGGGGTCAGGGAACTTCCGACCATGCGATTATCGCGCAGTTGACCGATCTCGTGCTTGACTCAAGCCCCATCGACGAACTCTTTGACTCCAAAGTGCGCATCCTCGGTGAGGTATTTGCACAGCACGTCGCTGCGGAATTTCAACAGGCTTGACTATGGAACAACAGATGCCGCCGCAATCCCATCGCAGCAACGATTCCGACGCCGACACGCAAAAGGCATTGGCACTGCCCGATGTTGCTCAGCGCCCTTTTACTGCCAAGGTTGAGCGAGAACTCGCCGCAAGCCCTGCGCAAGTGTATTCGGCATTTACCACGCAGTGGGAGCACTGGTTCGCCAGTCCCGGCACAGCGTCAATTGAACCCGTGATTGGGCGACCGTTTTTTTTCGAGACTGAGCATAACAATCAGCGGCATCCACACTACGGTCGCTTCCTTCGGCTGCATCCCTCGCGGCTGGTGGAACTAACTTGGCTCACGGGCGCCAAAGGAACCGACGGCGCTGAGACCATTCTGACGATCGAGTTCGCCGCAAACGGCAAGGGCTCCAAGGTGCGGCTGACGCATACGGGCTTTTACAGCGCCGCAACTGCCAAGCAGCACGAAGACGCCTGGCGAGGCCCGGTGCTCGATGAACTCGATCGACGCTTCGGCGCGATTAATGGGTCTTGAGCGCGGTCGAGCCGAACGGGTTTTGATATTGGGCACGCCGCTCGCGCCTTGTTTTTGACGGCGCGGGCATTATATACGTCTGACAATCGATGACACACTTGCAATCCGAGAACGCGCAATCATGGGAAAAATGACGGTCTACAAGCGGCCTGACGGCCAAAGCGTCGAAGGCTACCTCGCTGAACCTCCTCAAGGCCGCAACGCCCCGGGGATTGTGGTTATCCAGGAGTGGTGGGGAGTTAACGATCAGATCAAGGGAGTTGCCGACAAGCTGGCGGCGGCCGGTTATCGCGCGCTGGTGCCGGATTTGTATCGAGGCAAGGTGGCGCTGGAGGCTCACGAAGCCGAGCACCTCATGAAGGGTCTCAATTTCGGCGATGCGGCCGGCCAGGATGTGCGCGGTGCCGTGCAGTACCTAAAGTCATCGGGCAGCCCGAAGGTGGCGGTCACCGGCTTCTGCATGGGCGGCGCGCTGACGCTGCTCGCGACGGTGAATGTACCTGAACTCGACGCAACGGTTGTTTGGTACGGCGTGCCGCCCCTCGAGTACGTGGACGCATCCAAAATCAAGATTCCGTTGCTGGGACACTTCGCCATTCACGACACCTCCTTTCCGATCGCGCAGGTGGACGCACTCGAAAAGAAACTGCAGCAAGCCGGGGTGCCCTTCGAGTTTCACCGCTACGACGCGAAACACGCCTTTGCCAACGAGACGGCGGATTCCAAGAATCTGGACTTCATCAAGTACGATGCAAAGGCGGCGGAACTCGCTTGGCGCCGCACCATGGATTTCCTCGCGAAGCACCTGCGCTAAGAACGGCTATGACTGGTGATTCCACCACCAGGCGGCAGCGAATAGCACCACCATCATGATGGAAGCGGTCAACTTGATCACGGTGCCAAAGATCAGCCCGATCCATGCGGCAATGCCGACATGAGTCGAGCGCTCCAAACTTCGGCCCGCCGCGAGTTCGCCGATCAACGCACCCAGGAAAGGGCCAAACAGCAGACCGGGTAGCCCAAAGAATAGGCCGACAAGCGTGCCAACCAGCGCCCCCGAGACCGCTTGCGGGCTGGCGCCGATGCGCTTCGCGCCCAGCGCCGCCGCGCCGAAATCCAGCGCCAGACCGATGACCGCGATGCTCGCGATGCCCATCAACCAGCCGCGGCCCACGTGTTGATAGTGATCAACACCCGCGAGGATCCACAGACCGCCGAATATCAAAGGAATGCCGGGCAACATCGGCACCACGGCGCCGGCGAGACCGACGACGATCAACGCTGCGGCAATGACATTCAGCAACAGATGAGTGACGGCGACAGTGTCCATGGGGCCGACGCATTGTAGCGTTTGTCTAAGGCGCCCCTGGTCTCACGGGAGTGATGGCAGCCTCTCCCACCACCGTGGTCCATTCACGAATATGCCATCGCGTGACCAGGCCCCCGATAACGTAAGGATCCGATGCGACAAAGCGTTCCGGAATTGCTTTGGAGTCGCAACGGAACAATAGCGCCGCGCCATCCACCGGATCGGCATACGCGCCTGCAAGAATCAGTTCCCCCCGCTCTTGTAGTTTCCAAGCCGCCAACAGGTGCGCAGTTCGAAACGCTGCGCGTCGAGTCAGGTAATCCGGGACGAACTCGTAGAAAAGCAAATAGTGCATGTACCCTCCGGTCCGCTGAACGAAGCGTTCTGAATTCAGCATTTGAACTCACTGTCGCGACTCTTACTGCCGAACGTGCCACGTTTTCCCGGTCACGGCAAACGCGAGCCTAGTCCTGTGCCCGATACGAATCGCCAGACCAAGACGCCGGCCAACAATAGAATTGTCAAATAATATTCAGTGTTGCTCACGGACAGACTCCACCGGCAATGACGGTGTAATGCTGAACTCGCGGCTCGAACTCCAACAGATAGTCTTTGTCTTCCGGGTAGTATTTGGCTTTCAACAGGTCCTGGCCAGCGAAAGCGCGAATACTGCTCTCAGAGTCCCAATGCGTCACGGTCAGGAAGTGGGTTACTGCATCCTCATCTCGCCGCATTACCACGACGCTTAGATTGCCTTGAACTGAGCGGTAGTCCGGAATAGCTCGCTCTTCGAGAAACTGTGCGTATGCCTCGGCTTTTGAGATCGGAGTGCGCCCGTGCCAGATGCGGCAAATCATTAGACCGCCTCGCTGGATTGCTGAACGGCGAGACGAATCATCTCCAGGGCAGCTTTCTCCGCAGCGGCTTGACCGTCATTCGTTAGTATCGTAAACGTTAGCGCGATTGCACCCGTCCGAATCATCCCTTGACTCAGATATTTCCATTCTCCAGGCGCTGGAGCGCGATCCGTAGCCCTGAAGTAGTAGCCACGACCGCTGCTACCCGCCAGATCTTTCAACGAAAGCACCCCTTCAACCGATTGCCCCTCGGCGCTTTTGGCTGCCACGGTCACCGTTGAGCGGATCTTTGCATCATCCGGAACACCGTCGCTCGGAGACGTCCCCCACACAGCGGTGATCAACACGACGAACGGCGCACCGCTTTGCGGCGCAAGTCCAATCGTCGGCGGCAACCCTCCCGGGGGTTGCTTCGCACTAGCCTTCCAACCTTCCGGTACGTTCAACAGCAACGTGCCATGGCCCGGCAGCGTGAAATTCTGCGGTGCCGCCGCAACCATACCAGGCCAGCACGCCACGATGAGTACGACTGTAGCCAAACGAACTAGAGCACTGTTCATAGCGTCTTCCCAGAAATTATCACCAGGTAATCTACAGCAACTTCAAAGCGCAAGGCCCGCGCATGAGGCGCCTGTAGGACGAGCATTGAAGGCTTGGCGCCTTCTCTAGGTCTTTTTCTTCGTACCCTTGGTCCGCTTGGCGCTCTTCGCTCCCTTGGCGGCCTTGGTTGCCTTCGTGCCCTTCGCGCCTGTCGTGGTGCTGGGAGGAGGCATCTTCTGTTTCGCGTGATTGTTCCAGTCGTCCAAAAAGATCGCCTCGAAGTACTGCGCCGCCGTCGCGTTCTCAATCAGCACCCCGGCATCGCGATTCTCGAGCACTCCCTCGCCTGACCAATTCATGCTGGAGACCACGACCTTCTTGTGATCGAACACAAACCCCTTGTTGTGCACGTTGTTTTGAATTCTCACATTGGCCAAATCGATGCCCGCGCCTTGCAGCGCCTCCAGGCCGCCTTTGAGTACTTGGAATTCGCTCAAGATGATGCGCACATCCTTGCCCGCGTTGATCTTCGCGCCCAACGCATCCAGCAGCTCGGTGAACTTCTCCGCTGTCGTGGTGGCGCCCGGTCGTATGTATTGCAGCTGAATGTACAAGGAGGTCTGCACCGAGTTGATCAGATTCAGCATCGCGCCCTGATAGTCGCCGGTATCCGGGGTCAACAGCGGCGTAATCGTGACGGGCTCCTGAATCGTCTTGGCTGCGACGAAAGTGAAATCGCCCGCGACGGCGTCTCCGACGCCCCCAAGCTTTGGGACCGGCGTATTCTTTTTCGCCGCAGGTTTCTTCTTGGCCGCAACAGGTCCGGCAGCCGCATGCAAGGTTGCCTGCGCGAGATCGGCATCAAGATACGCCTCGAATATCTTGGCCAAGTCCGGCGATTCGACGATGACGTGCCAGTCTCGATCGCTTTTCTTCGCTGTGGCTTGATCGGTCGGCAGCGGGTTGCCGATCGGATCCATCTTCGGTTGATTCGAATTGTTGAGATTGCCGCTCGACAGCCACAGGGTGTTGGAGTCGCGCACCATCACCTTGATGTGATACGCGGTCGGGAACATCCAAGTATCCGCTTCAGGACTGGAGCGGACCAAGGCCCAAGCCTGGGTGAAGTTTTTCGCGATTTTCGCCTTGAGGTCCGCGACCGTCACGATGTCGGAATGATCCGCAGTGGGATTGAGCGGCGGATCGTCCAAGGTCATCTTGAGCGTCTTGCCCACCAGCCGCTGTTCGAACAACTCCAGAATATGTTCCGAGGTGAAGTCGTACATGCTCACCTTGAGTTTGGTCTTGGTGGCGCCGATGAATTTCTGCAATTCGGCCCAACCGGCGTCGGGACTCACATGGCAGGTAATCGCAATATTGCCGGTTACCGGCGTCAACGGAATGCTCGCCGACACGTATTGAATCGGCGCCTTCTTTTGCTGAGTCGTGGACACATCCGCGCTGATGTTGGGCCTGACGCTGGCCTGCGCCGGCGCGAATTGGGTCAATCCGCCGCCGCGGAATTCCGCGCGGTGATCTGCCAGTTGCGAGAACTGCGATGGCTTGTCGTGGCTGAACTGTTCCAAATCGGACGCGCGGCGCACCTCGACGCTGGTGCCGTCAATCTTCGCCGGCAGCTTGACCTTGCCGGCCTTCTGCGACGTCACGGCGACGATGGCCTCTTCGTGGGTGGGCCAGTCGTGCTCGACGCAGTATCCCGGCCTCACGAATAGAACCCCGGGCTTGTCGAATTTGTTCAAATTGCGTTTGATTTTGGGAATCAGATGGTCAAGCTTGTTCATGCCGGATCCTTGCGCTTAGAAATGACTTGCGATTTGCTGCAGGTGGGTGCAGCTCCTTGCCACGGGTTCGGGGAGCGGGTTCTCGAGCAGCGCCGCCGCAATCTCGGCGAGTTCTTGTAAGCGCTCTCCACAGAGTTTGCGTGCGTTCTTGGCCTCGCCCGGCAACATGACGTGCCGGGTGAGGCCGAAACCCGGCCCGGCGGTTTTGCCTGGATATTTCTTGCCGGCCGGCATGAGCATCAACCCTTCACCCAGCGGCAAGATGACGCGCGGCATGAAGTCGATCGCCACCGCGCAGAACTCCTTTACCTGCGCTTCAATGCCGGAGTTCTCGACTTGGAAACTCCATGCCAGCATGCGCAGCATCAAGCTGTAGGCTGAATCGAACAGGCCCGCGGCCTGTTGCGCGCGCGGCTCATCGATGGCATTGGCGCTGGCGCCGTAGCCAAGCCCCAGGCCCGATGAGGGATTCACCATGGCGGGCCGGGCCGGCGCGAAGCCGGCGCCGCGGGATTTCGAGTCCAACAACTCCTTGAGCATGGCGACGAATGCGCCGAAATGCGAATCGTCGCGATCGATGCGGGTGCCCTCACCCTGGTGTGTGATGGTCTCGATCGCCTTGACGGCTGAGGCTTGGTTGGTCACCGCGACAATATTGGGAAAATGGATCAGCGCAGGCGTCATCTGTTGATCCGGCGAGCCGATGAAAAGCTCCTGTTCGCCGATGCCGCGAAAGCCGGACTCGATGAGCGCATACAATTCGCCGATTGAGGAAAATTCAATCTCCGCGGCATCCTCGCCCGCAACTGTCAGCAGACTTTTGAGATTTCGCTCCGGTTTCACACTCTGCGGCCGTTCATACTGAATGAAGCGCCGCAGGCTGCTCGGCCCGAAAGGCTCCAACG
>Ga0193726_1002323_pt1 | contig 13080 bp, 11 predicted proteins | sample H2c1metaG_FD_144928 | JGI IMG/M metagenome (GOLD analysis project Ga0193726, IMG submission 144928) | Soil microbial communities from a riparian zone of the East river system, Colorado, United States - H2c1 | ecosystem: Environmental > Terrestrial > Soil > Riparian zone | place: USA: East River... | reverse complement strand
CACGCGCTTCTTGCGCGCGCCGTTCACGACTACGCGACGCTGGCCGCCGAGATCGCCGTGCGCGGCTCGCGCGAGGAGGCGCAGGCCGCGCTCGTCACCATTACCCGAGTCTTGCCGTCTATTCCTCATGGCGACCGCGATGCCCTGGCAGCCGCCGCGCGTCAGCTGTCGCCGAAACCTGGAGATGCCCGATGAAACGCCTGCTCGTCCTGTTCCTCTTGATGCCCGCGCCCCTCTTCGCACAAGACACCCCCGGTCCGTCCACTGCGCCTGCGGTCGATGCCGCCACGTCCGCGGCCGCGCAGTCCGCGCAGCCCGGCCCGTCCGCCCACAGGCGGCCGAGCATGGTCGGGTACGTGGACGACAGCACGATCTCCACGAAGATCCGCGTGCGATTCGACGCGGGATACGGCATCGATTCGCCCGACCGCGCCGAATTCTTCTATGGCAAGTGCGGCTGCTACCGCACGCTGGCGACCAACAACGCGGCGTACGATCCCAACGCGCCCGGCCCAGGCCCCGGCGTCGTCACCAATCTGAACTTCGGCGAGCTCCGAGTTCTGGGCGAGTACGCGCCCAGCGAACGGTTTTCATTCTTCGGCGAGCTGCCGTTCCGCTTCCTGCGGCCCGACACGTTCGCCGCCGGCACCGGCAGTTTCGGCAGCCAGAACGGCATCGGTGATGTCAAGATCGGCGCGAAAGCCGCGCTGATCTCCACGCCGCAGCGTCAGGTCACCGCCATGCTGCAGTTCGGAACGCGAACGGGTGACGCCGCGAAGGGCCTCGGCACCAACCACGGCACCATCGAGCCGTCGCTGTTGTACGAAGAGAGTCCCAACGATCGCTTCTCCATCGAGGCGGAGTTCGGCGACGTCATCCCGACCAGCGGCTCGGCCGGCATTCCGACGGCGAGCGCCGATCAGTTTTCGAGCTCGGTGATTTACTACGGCGTTGGTCCGAGCTACGAGGTATACCGCACGCCGAGCTTCACGGTGGCGCCGGTGGTGGAGCTCGTCGGCTGGCACGTGCTCGGCGGCTTCCAGACGTCAACGACCGACGCCGCCGCGGGCGGCTGGGACATCGTCAACCTGAAGGTCGGCGCGCGGGTGGGAATGAGGGACGGTGCGTCGATTTACGTCGGCTATGGGCACGCGCTGACGAAGGACAACTGGTACGACAACATCCTCAGGCTCGAATACCGCAGGTCCTTCGGCCGCTGACGTCCGGCGCGCGAAGGCGGGAGGGGCGCCCCCCTCCCGGTCCTTCATTCGCGATCCGAATCAGTTCATGCCCTGATTGTGCGGCACGATGACGTTGATTGATGCCGGCGCGCTGGTGTTGCCCGCCGCGTCTTTGCACGAGACTGTCAACGTGTAGACGAGTTCGTCCGCGTCCTGAATCTTCGCCGCCAGCAGGTTCGCCGTGAGTGGCCCCGTCATCGCCGCGCTGCCATCATCGTCGTTCTTCGCGATGCTCACGATTGAGCACGACGGAGCCGAGACGGCGTCCGTCGAATGCGCCGTGAGCGTCACCGGCACGAACTTGTTGCTCGGCGGCCACAGGACGCCGGGATCCACCGTCAGCGTGGGCGCCGACGGCTTCGTCGTGTCGGAAACGATCACGTTGAACGTTGTCGGCGCGGCGGCGTTGCCGCTCAGGTCCGTCGCGTTGCACGTCACCGCCGTCGTCCCCATGGGGAACGACGCGCCTGACGCCGGCAGGCAGATCGCGGACACCGCATCGACGTTATCGCTCACCGCCGGCAGCTGATAGGTGACGACGGCGCCCGCAGCGCTCGTGGCTTCTGCGGCGACGTTGCCGTGCGCGGCGATCACCGGCGGCGTCGCGTCGTTCACCGTCAAGGTGCCGCTGCCGCCCGCCGGGTTGAAGTTGCCGTCTCCCAGGTATGAATAACCAATCGTGTACGCGCTGTGCGACGCCGGCGGAGCGGCCAAGGTCGTCGAGAAGTGGCCGTCCGCGCCGACCGTCGCGTGCTGCGTCACGCTGTTCACCGTGACGTCAACGGTCCCCGTCGGGATCAACGCACCGAGACCGACGACGCCCGAGAGCAGCACCGATCCCGCGTGATCGTTGATCGTGGGCGAGCTCAGGCCGGAGAGCCCTGGCGTCACCTTCGTGATGACGATGCTGACGCTGCCCGATGACGGGTTGTAATCGGCGTTCCCCGCGAACGACCAGTGGGCCGTGCCGCCCGGCACGTTCGTGAACGTCGCTCCCGGATTGAACAGGCTCTGGAGGCTCTCGCCGTTGATCCCCGTCGCGCCGGCGCTGGCGCCGTGCGGCTGGCCGTCGTATGGCCCCGAGAATCCGCTGACGACGATCGTGAGCGTGGCCGGAGAGATCGTGATCGCGACGTCGCCGCTCGCCGCGGCGTAGTTCGCGTTGCCGGCGAACGTCCAGTGCGCCATTCCGCCGGGCACGTCGGTGAACGTCGTGCCGAGATTCAGGAGACTCGTCAGATCCTCGGCCGCGAGACCCTTCGCCGACCCGGTCGCGCCGTGGGCGTGGCCGTCGTAGACGCCACTGTACCCGCTGACCGTGATCGACGCCGCCGCAGGCGCGATCGTGAAGCTCCCGGTGCGATTTGCGGCGGCGTTGTAGTTGCCGTCTCCGAGCTGCGACGCCGTGATCGTGCACGACCCGCCGCCGGTGATCGTGATCGTGCTGCCGTTGACGCCGCTCGCCGTGCACGGGCCGCTGGCGGAGAACGTCACGGGGCTCGTGGATCCGCCGCCGGTCGCGCTCACCGTGAACGGCGCATCACCGTACGTCTTGCCGGCCAGGACGAGCGGTGCGATCGTCTGCGACGCCTTGCTCACGACGAAGGACGCGTCGGCGTCCGGCGCCGCGTTGTAGCTGCCGTCGCCGGCCTGCGACGCGCGAACCGTCACCGTTCCCGCGCCCGTGATCGTCACGGTGCCGCCGGCGATCGTCGCCGGGCCGCTGACGATCGCGAACGACGCCAGCAGGCCGGATGAGGTGCCCGCGCTGACCGTGAACGGCGCATCGCCGTACGTCTTCGGCTCGAGCGGGCCGAAGTCGATCGTCTGGTCCGCTTTGTTGACCGCTTGAATCAGGGCGGCCGACGCACTTGGCGCCGACGCGCTGTCGCCGCCGTACGCCGCCGTCAGCGTGTGCGATCCAACCGCGAGCGTCGTCTCCGAGAAAGCCGCCTGCCCGTTCTGGTCGAGCGCGCGCGTGTCGATGACGTTCCCTCCATCGAGGAGGTTCACGCTTCCCGTCGGCGTGCTTCCGCTGTTGCCGACCACGACGTTGAACAGGACCGGCTGACGGTACTGCGACGGATTCAGGCTCGACGTCAGCGACGTCTGCGAGGCCGCGGTGAACGTGATGTCGAGGACCGAGTGCAGCTCGATGCCGTTCGGCGCGACGCCGGTCTGCCCATGGAGGAAGTCGAAGAAGCCGACGCCCTTCACCTGGACCGGAACGTTGATGGCCTGGAAGGAGGTCGTCGCGGTGAAGCGGCTGTCGAACTTCGCGCGCGAGGTGGCCACGCCCAACACGAACGGACTCGTTCCGGCCACGCAGCCGGGCGACGGAATCTCCGCGATCATCGTGCGGCCGTTCTCGTCCTGCAGCACGATGTGGTAATCGACGTCGTCTTCCTTCTTGAAGAGCGTCATCGTCGCGTTCAGGGCCCACAGCGTGGTCTCAGCGGGCGCGTGCCGTGTGTCCTCGACGAGCAAGGGCGGGGCGGGGAACGCGGACAGCGCAGCGACCGTCGTCGGGAACGCGTTCGTCAGATCGATCGACGGCGCGCCCGGATCCGTGCCGGTCTTCAAATGCCAGAGCTCGACGCCGCACGTCGGACTGATCACCGTGAACGTGATCGGCGCTGTCGCGCTGCGGCCCTGCAGATCGGTGATCGTCATGACCACGCTTCTGATGCCGAATGCGGAAGCCAGCGGCACCGTGGCCTGGAAGGTGAAGACGTTGTCGCCCGCGATCTGATCGCCGTGCGTGCCGTCGTCGAAGAACAACTGATTCGACGGTCCGCTGATGCTCGACAGATCGCCCGTCACCGTGATGCCGGTGCTCGGCGGCGTCGCGGCAGGCGTCACGGCGACCGTCAACAGCGTAATGTCCGAGGGCTCGGGCCCAATCGGCGCCGCGCTGCCGAGGCCCGAGGGACGCGCCGGATCGCCGCCGCAGGAATTCGCAGGCGACGCGCTGTTGCGCGGAATCGGCACGTCGATGAGGAAGTCGTTCGGGTTGTTGTCGGTGTCGACGCAGCCGTTGCCCTTGCGAATCGCCGCCGTCGTGTTGGCGAGCGCGGCCGTCGCGGCGCCCTCGAAGCACGAGGCGGTGCCGTAGCCGACCATGTCGAGAATGTCGCCGCCCACGGGACATCCGCCTGAGAGAGGAATCGTGGGCGGCCCCGCCGCGTCCGCGGTCGGAAGCGGCGTCGTGCCGCCCGCGCCCTGCGATTCGGAAACGAGATAGTAGTGACCGGGCTGCAGGATGCAGGTCTGCCCCGCGGGACAGAGACTCGTCACCGCCCACGCCGTCGTCACGGTCGCGGACGCCTCCTGGACCGACCAGCCCGTGAGATCAACCGGAGTCGTCGACGACTGGTTGTAAATCTCGATGAAGTCGTTCGTGTAGACGGCGCCGGAATTGCCGCCACCACCGTACACCTGGCTGATCTTGACCGTCGTCGGCAGCGTCGTTGCCTGCACCGTCAGCGTGATGTTGGCCGTGCTGCTGCGCGACTGGCTGTCGGTGATCGATGCGGGCAGCGTCTTCGTTCCCGTGCTGGTGCCGGCCGGAACGGCCGCCTGGAACGAGAACGTATTGTCGCCGGCCGTGACGTCGCCGTTCGAGTGGTCGTCAAAGAACGTCTGCGTCGCGGAGCCGCCGATGGCGGAGAGGTCGGCGCTCACCGCGATGCCGGTGCTCGCGGGGTTTGCGCCCGGCGTCACCTTGACGGTCAGCAGCGCGTTGTTCCCGACCTGCACGGATCCGGACGAGCCGACGCCGGTTGGCGGGGTTGAGACGAGCACGGTCAACGGAATCGACGCGCTCCCGGTGCGCGCCTGCGCGTCCGTGATCGTCACGGGCATTGTCTTCGCTCCGCCGGTCGTTGACGGATCGACCGTCGCGGCGAACGAGAAGATGTTGTCGCCCGCCGCCGCATCCGGGCTCGCGCCGTCGTCATGGAACGCCTGGGAGGCAGAGCCGCCGATCGCGCTCAGGTCGGCGGTGACCGCCAACCCCGTGCTCGTCGCATTCGTGCCGGGCGTCACGGCAACCGTCAGCACCGTGGACCCGCCCGCAAGGACGGAGCTTGGATTCGACGAGCCGAGCCCGGTCGGATTCGTCGGCGTGCCGGCGGCGGTGACTCCCAGGATCGAGATGTCGTCAATCGCGAGTGCCTGCGCGTTGGTGACCGTCGAGCCCGACGAGACTGAATAGTTCCAGGCGAGATAGAAGAGCGAACCATTCGGTATCGCCACGGACAGGGTTTGATTGGTGACCGGCACCGTCGCGCCGGGGGCCGTCGCGAAGCCCGAATTCGTCGTCCCGGGATCCTGCGCAAAACTGGTTAGAAAGTTACTGCCGGCGCTCGTCCAAGAGGTTCCGTCCGTTGAGTAGAAAAGCTGAATGCGGAAGCCGGCCGCGTTGATGCCGTTGCGGTACTTCTCGACGTTGTACGAAATCGTCAGTCCCGATAGATCGCCGCCTGTGGTGTTGGTCAACTGGGTGTACAGGTTTCCGCTCGTCGTCGCGGTTCCGGACGCGAGGAATCCGACCGCGCGGTCGATGCTCCCGAGAGCGGTCGTACCCGCTCCGAAGCTGTAGATGCCGTTGGCCGCGGTCGTCGAAAGATTCGCGCCGCCCGCCCGTGCCGTTGTCGTCCCCGCGGCGGCGAAGGTACCGACCGTTCGCACGGTGGTCAATGCGTCGGCACGAAAATCCGCTGGCAGCGTCGAGACTGTCGTCGCCGTTGCAGGAATGCCCATGCCGTCAAAATTCTGCGTATAGGCGGTCGTCGTCGACAGGCTGACCGCTGCTCGCACGACGTACGTCGCGATGGCGACGATGGACAAAGCGGTCGCGAGGGACACAAGGTTCTTGGCGGCTTTTCGCATCTGAGGGGAACTTTCTATGAAAGATTGAGTTGAGGCCGTGCAGATTCTGACACAGACCTCCGGAATCCATGAAGCAGTTTCTGCGATGGTCGTGACGAAGGCGCGACGGAAGAGAGAGTGGGGAGTTGCGCTAACCGCGCCGCAGCCAGGCGAGCACGTCGTCCGCGTTGGTAGTCGGGGGGAACACCGGGTAGAACACCTTGACGATCTGGTGGTCGCGGATGACGAACGTGAATCGCTTCAGCAGGACTTCGCCGTCCACGACGAACGTCGGCAAGCCCCAGCCGTGGGTCAGTTCGAGCTGGTAGTCGCTCAATAACTCGAACGGCAGGTGCAGGCGCCCGGCGGCTTCGCGCTGATCCTCGGGGAACTGCGTGCTCAGGCCGAAGACGGTGACGCCAAGCGCGGCAATTTCGGTGTGGAGATCGCGAAACCGGCACGACTGCGGCGTGCAACCGCTGGCGCCGGGGATCGCGTCCCACCCCGGAGGCGGATTTTTGTCAGGTGATCCCGTGCGCGGATACGCAAAAACGACGATCGTGCCGTCGAGTGTGGAGAAATCGACGAGGCGGCCTGAGGTCGAACGCAGTTTGATGGCGTGCGCGTGCGATCCGACGAGCAGCCCGCATGCCCCGTCGTCCACAGGGACCGGAAGATCAGGGGGCAGCGAATACAAATCGTCGGACCGGGGCATCTGCCTGATGGTACTAGGGGTCTCCCGACCCCTAAAACTGCCAGCCCAGCGTCAGGGCGTTGTGGCCGTCCCGGACGCCGTGGCCGACATCCACGCGAAGCGTTCCGCGCTGGCCAGGTGCGCGCAGGCGCAGGCCGACGCCCGCGTCGATCTGAAACGGATCGCCCGCCGCGCCCGTGTCGCGTTCTCCGGCGGCGGCGACGTCCACGAATGCGGCAATCGCCACGCGGATCGGCGACGCCGTGCCGATCCAGCGATCGACTTCGGCGTTTCCGAACGCGAGGTGTCTGCCGAACACCGGTCCGTCGACGATCCCGTCGTCGAGCAACGGATGCGCGCGCAGCAGCGCTGCACGCGCGTGGCCCTCGCCGGCGCCGTCCCAGATCGCGAGCGGCGCGGCGGCGCTCGCCGCGCGGACGCCGGCGTCAGCCATCGCCATCCATCCGGTCGACGCCTCAGGCGAGCTCGACGTTCGAAACGCCGCGCCTGCGCCTGCGGTGTGAAAGGCCGGATCCGCAGTGAGCGGCGCCCACGTCGTCGCATCCGCGGTGAGCGAGAGGCGATCGCCGAACAAACGACGCTCGATCTCGCCGCCGATCGCCGCCGCGCGCCGCGTGCCGTTCCACGAATCGATTCCAACGCTGGCGCGATAACGCAGATCCGCGGTCAGCCAGTCGGACACCGAAAAGTCCCCGTGCGCGCGATCCTCGCGGATCGCATGTGTCGCGGAGCCGCCGGACGACTCCACGTTGTAGCTCTGCGCGTCCCAACTGCCTTCGACGCGCCAGACGCCCGGCAGCCAGCCGGCGTGCGGCGTGGCGAACGCGAGCGATGCGCGCGGGCGGTTCGCCCACCACCGCCAGCTCGCGGTCCAGAGTTCGCCCTGACCGGTCGTGCCGGGGACGTCGATCGTCAGCTCGCGATTCACCAGCACCCCGGCTGCATCCACGGCCCACGCCGTGGCTCCATGCGGACGCGAGGCTCGCTCGACGATTGCGGCGTCGAGATTCGCGAAGCCGTCCGCCTGCGGGCGATACGACAGGCGCGCGCCCGATTGATCCGGCAGCTCCTGCAGCCGGCGTTCGGCGCGCCGGAATGCTTCCGCCGTCAGCAGCGATCCCGCCGGCACGGCCATCGCTTCGGCGACCAGCGCGTAGCGCGTGCGCGTCAGCCCTTCAATCTGCACCGCATCCACGCGCGGCTTGCCGATCTGATTCCACGCAGCCAGCGCGCCCGCGACGTCGTTCAACACGAACCGGCTCGAGGCGAGCACCTCCCACGCGTACTCGTCGTGATGATCGCGCGACACGGCCTGCTCGGCCAGTGACGCGGCCTCGCGATAGCGGCGCTCCGCGAACCGCACGCCTGCAAGCTCACGCAGCGGTCCGGCCGACGCCGGGCACTGCGCGCGCACCGGCGCGAAGATCGCGTCCGCACGGTCGGCGCCTTGCTGCCGGACGCGATCGATCGCGTCGGACAACAGACGATCGCATGCGTCGCTGGACGGCGCGTCGGCGACGACGGGCGCCGGCGCCTCCGCGGCGGCCGCGAGTCCGCCGGCCGGCGGCAGAATCACGAGCGACCAGAACCGCGCGGCCTGCCAGCGCCGCGTGAACTCGTGCGCCGCGATTGGCCTGTTCGGTCCCCACGCCGGATCGTTCACGACGATCCGATCGCCGCGGATCCCGACGACGACGACGTAGTGGTAGCGATTCGGATGATCCTCGAGCAGGACGATGACCGGCGTGCGCGCGTGAAGCGCGGCGCCGAGCGCGTCGATTGATCCCGCGGTCTGTTGAACGCGCCAGTGGCGCGCCTCGACCGCGCTGGTCAGCGAATCCGTAGTGATGCCGCCCTTGGCGCGATCGACGAGCGCGTCGAACTCGCGGATGCCGGCGTGCGCATCTCCCCAGAAGCGAAAGAGCATTGCTGCCGCGGCGCCGCCGCACATCGCATCGGTCTGATGCACGTACGGGACGTCGAGCGCGACATCCGCGTCCGCCGCCGGCGGCGATTGCGCGCCGCCGGCCAGCGAAAGCACGACGAGGAGCGACGAGAACACCGAAGACATTACTCCGGCGGCGCCTTATCTGAGCGCGACGATCAGCAGAATCAGCACGAGCAGGATGATGATGATCGTCGTCGTCGAGATCACGACCGTCGAGGCGCCGCCCGTCAGCGCGGTGTTCACCTGGCGCGCGGCCGCGGCGGTGCGGTCGAGATCGGTGCCGGCCAGCGTGCCGACCGAGGCATTGACGCGCTCGAGGTCAACGCCCATCTGCTTCGCCATGCTTTGCACTTCCGGACGGCCGAGCGCTTCGCGGATCGCGGCGCGATCGGCGTCCTGCGCCGCGACGTGCTGCGTGACGGCGCCGGCGATGACGGCGGGATCGATCGCGTGGATCTGCTGCGCGGCAGCGGAGGCCGGCATCGCGGTCAGTGCCATGAGAAACATCAGCGGGATGGCGAGGAATTGTCGGATGGTCGGCATCGGAACTGTCTCCTTGTTGTTGGAAAAAACAAATCGTGCGACTCGACTATAAGCAATTCGGATACCGCGGCCAGAAAAAAGCTAATGCTGAGTCGGATAGGGCACGGTCGTGGCATGTGTTGAGCTCCAGGAGGACGATAGTCATGAAACTCATCAAGTTCGCAGGCGCCTCGATCTGCGCGATTGCCCTGTGCGCCGCCGGCCTCGGCGCGCAATCGGGTGAACAGACGACGAAAACGAAGATCACGATCAAGGATGGCAAAGACGTGTCCGTCACCGGCTGTATCGAGGCGTCGGGAACCGGCCGGGATTTCATCCTGACCCAACGTGGCTGACAAGACCGGCGCGCTGCACAGCTACTTCCTCGTGTCCGACGACACGGATCTGTCGAAGCACGTCGGGCACCGCGTGATCGTCGAGGGGAAGGCGGCGGATCGCGGCGACGCGAAGGTCGAGACCGAGACGAAGACGAAAACCAAGATGGAGCACGGCGACGACAAGGAAACAAAGTCGAAGTCCGAGATGAGCGGCGATCTCGAGCACCTGCCGTATCTCGGCGTGAAGTCGGTGAAGATGGTCGCGGCGTCGTGCCCGTAGAAATTCGCTAAGATGCACTCGCTACGGTCGACGCCCTGACGTTCAACTCGTGGATTGACGCGCTCGAGGCGCGGCACCTCTCGGAGCTCCGGTTCCAGGAGGTGTCGCGCGCGTTGCGCGCCCTCTCGTCGACGTACGTCGAACGCCGCGGGCGCCTGGGCGAAGGCGCGGCGCTGTCGGGCGCCGGCAAGCGCGCGGCCTTCGCGCTCTTCTACGGCCCGCTCCACTTTCTCCTGATTCGTGAAATCGTGCGCGCGCTGCCGGACGCGCTGTCCGCGCGCGCGCCCACCGCAACGCTCGTGGACCTTGGCTGCGGTACCGGTGTCGGCGGCGCGGCGTGGGCCGGCGAGTTCGCGGCCACGCCGCCGCGGATCCTCGGCGTCGATCGGCATCCATGGGCGCTCGGCGAAGCGGCATGGACGTACCGGGCGCTCGGCCTCGACGGGCGGACCCGCCAGGGTGACGCGGCGGAGCTGACGCTGCCGAAGCCGCCCGCGCTCGTCCTTGCGGCGTTCGCCGTCAACGAGCTGCCGGACGCACAGCGCGAAACGCTGCTCGCACGGCTGCTCGCCCGCGCGGCCGACGCCGGCGATCGCATCCTGATCGTCGAGCCCGTCGCCGGCTTCGTCGCGCGGTGGTGGGGCGCGTGGCGCGAGAAAGTGATCGCGGCCGGAGGCCGCGCGGACGAATGGCGCGTGCGCGTCGAGCTGCCGCCGATCGTCGCCAAGCTGGATCGCGCCGCCGGCCTCAATCACCGCGAGTTGAAAGGGCGATCGTTGTGGCTGTAGCGATCAGACCGGCCGCGACGGTCGTCGTCCTGCGCGACGGCACGCGATCGCCGGAAGTCTTCATGGTGCGGCGTCACGAAGGCACGGCGTTCATGGCTGGCGCGTACGTGTTTCCAGGCGGCCGAGTGGACGCCGCGGATCGCGAGACGGCCGATGCCAGCTGGTGCGACGGCATCGCCGAAGCTGCGGCGCGCTTTCCTGATTTGCCCTCCGCCGACGCGGTGGCGTATTACGTGGCGGCGGCCCGCGAGTTGTTCGAGGAAGCCGGCGTCCTGCTGGCGCGCGACGCGTCGGGCGCATTCGTGTCGCTCGCCGGCGAGTCCACACGCGATCGTCTCACTCAGGATCGTCGTGACGTCCACGGCGGCCGCGTTCCGCTCGCCGCGATCGTCTCGCGGGCGCACCTGCGGCTGGCGCTCGACGCCCTCGTGCCGTTTGCGCACTGGGTCACGCCGCCGGCTGACGTGCGGCGCTTCGACACGCGATTCTTCGTCGCCCGCGTGCCGCCGCATCAGACGCCGCAGCACGACGACACCGAAACGACCGAGAGCATGTGGATCGCGCCGGCCGAGGCGATCCGGCGGGCTCAACGCGACGAGATCGCGGTGCCGCCGCCGACGTGGACGACGCTCAGGGAGCTCGAACCGTTGACCTCGGTGGACGCGGTGATGGCCTGGGCGCGGACGCGCACGATCGTGCGGCGGCAACCCACGGTCCTCGAAGGTGATGGCCGAAAAACGTTCGTCCTCGCGGAAACCGACGTCCCGCCCGGCGCCGAAACGCGCTTCGTACTCGAGCACGGCCGCTGGCGTAGAATCGGCGTCTGATGCGCCACGCCACGATTGTCATCGCTCTGGCTCTGATTGCGGCGCACCCGCTCGCCCAGTCGCATGCGCTCGTCGCGCCCGCGGCGGCCGTGATCTACCAGCGTTTGCTGCCGCAGATCGAGCGCATCAAGATCTTCGACCACCACGCGCATCCGGCCCTGCCGGACGATCCGGACGTGGACGCCGCGCCGCCGCCGCCCGGCAAGGCGCCGCTCCGCCTGCGCGACGACAACCCCGAGCCGATTGCCGCGGCGCGCGCGCTCTTCGGGTTCCCGTTCGCGGATCTCAAGGGTCCTCACGCGAAATGGCTGATCGACAAGAAGGCGGCACTCAGGAAGGCAAAGCCCGGAGTGCAGTATTTCAACGACATCCTCGATCGCGTCGGCATCGAAACGTCCGCCGCGAACCGCGTCGCGATGCCCGACTACCTCGACCCCGCGCGGTTCAAGTGGGTCTTCTTCGTCGACAGCTTCATGTTCCCGTTCGACAACTCCGCGCTCGCGGCGCGGAACGGCGACGAAGCGGTCTACATGCCGCTGCAGACGAAGATGCGCCAGCGGTACGAGCAGCAGCTTGCCGAATCCGAGGGCCGAGCAAGCTCGGCCCCTACGCAGCTCCCGCGGACGTACACCGAGTACCTCGCGTTCGTGTCGCGGTCGATGGAAGACAGCAAGAAGCGCGGCGGCATCGCGGTGAAGTTCGAGGCGTCGTACTTCCGATCGCTCGCGTTCGACGATCCGCCGCGCGAGGTGGCGTCCGCGCTGTACGACAGGTACCGCGCCCGCGGCGTCCCGTCGATGGACGAATACAAGACGTTCCAGGACGCGATCTTCCGCCACATCATCACCGAGGCGGGCCGCCTGCACCTGCCCGTGCACATCCACAGCTCCTCGGGCGGCGGCGATTACTTCAACGTCCGCGGCGTCAACGTGCTGAACCTCGAGAACGTCCTGCACGATCCGCGCTATCTCCAGACGACGTTCGTGCTGATTCACGGCGGCTATCCGTTCGACCGCGAGGCCGGGCTGCTCGCGGCCATGAAGAATGTGTACCTCGACTCGTCCGCGGTGGAGCTCGTGCTGTATCCGACCGAATTCAAGGAGATGCTCAAGCGCTGGCTCGAGATGTATCCCGACAAGATCACGTTCGGCACCGACGCGTTTCCGTTCGGCGAGGCGCTCGGGGTCGAGGAGGTCTACTGGCTCGGCGTGCACTCGTCGCGCGACGCACTCGCGGCGGCGCTCGCCGAAATGATCGCCGCGCACGAAATCACCGAGGCGCGGGCGCTGCAGTTCGCGCACATGTACCTCCACGACACCGCGGCCGCGCTGTACAAGTAGATGCAGCTCCGCCGTGCGCTGGGCTTTCGCGATCTCCTCCTCTTCTACATCGTCACCGGCTTCAGTCTTCGGTGGATCGCCACGGCCGCCGCAGCGGGACCGAGCGCGCTCGTCATCTGGGTGATCGCGGCGCTCGGCTTGTTCGTGCCGCTCGTCTTCACGGTGCTCGAACTGTCGTCGCGTTATCCGGAAGAAGGCGGGATCTAAGT
>Ga0193726_1002322_pt1 | contig 13094 bp, 9 predicted proteins | sample H2c1metaG_FD_144928 | JGI IMG/M metagenome (GOLD analysis project Ga0193726, IMG submission 144928) | Soil microbial communities from a riparian zone of the East river system, Colorado, United States - H2c1 | ecosystem: Environmental > Terrestrial > Soil > Riparian zone | place: USA: East River... | reverse complement strand
CTGTTAATATTCACGCATGCAAGTGTATCTGGTTGGCGGCGCCGTTCGAGACGCTCTGCTTGGTCTGCCCGTGAAGGAACGCGATTGGGTCGTCGTGGGAAGTACCCGGGACGAACTATTGGGTTTGAAATATCGCGAAGTGGGCCGCGACTTTCCCGTGTTCCTGCATCCCGACTCGCATGAAGAATATGCACTGGCGCGTCTGGAGCGGAAAGTATCGCCCGGCTATCGGGGGTTCGCGGTTGAATTTGGGCCGCAGGTTTCGCTCGAGGAAGATCTCGCGCGCCGCGATCTGACCATCAATGCCATCGCCAAGGCCGAAGACGGTTCGCTCATCGATCCATACAACGGCCGGCGCGACTTGCAAGCTCGCATCCTTCGCCATGTCTCGCCCGCCTTCATCGAGGATCCGGTGCGCATTCTGCGGGTGGCGCGGTTCGCGGCGCGCTTTGCGTCCTTGGGTTTTCACGTGGCTCCCGAAACCATGGCGCTGATGCGGGCGATGGTCGAACGCGGCGAGGTGGATGCCCTGGTCGCAGAACGGGTGTGGCAGGAAACCGAGAAGGCGCTGAAGGAGCCGGGCGCCAGCGTGTTTTTCAAGGTTTTGCGCGAGTGCGGCGCACTGAAGGTCATTTATCCGGAAATCGACGCGCTATTCGGCGTGCCTCAACCCGAAAAATGGCATCCCGAAATCGACACCGGCGTTCACACCTTGATGGTGCTCGACCAGGCGGTGCGCTTGAGTACGGATGTAAGAGTCCGCTTCGCAGCGTTGGTGCACGATCTGGGCAAGGCGGCGACACCGCAAGCCGAATGGCCCGGCCACAAAGGGCACGAAGAGCGCAGCGTGGCGCTGATCGAGGCATTGAGCGAGCGGCTGCGCCTGCCGGGCGAATATCGCGACTTGAGCGTGATCGTGGCGCGCTATCACGGCAATGTGCACCGTGCCTTTGAACTGCGGCCCAAAACCATCCTGGGTATTTTGGAAAAAACGGACGCATTCCGCCGTCCCGAGCGCTTCGCGCAGGCGCTGCTGGCCTGCGAGGCGGACTCGCGCGGCCGCTTAGGCTTGGAAAACATTCCTTATCCGCAGCGGGAATACTTACAGGCCGCGCGCGACGCGGCCGCCGCGATCAGGCCCACGCCGCAGGACATCGCGGAGCATGCCGGCCCGCAGATTGCGGAGCGCCTGCACGCGCGGCGCCTCGAGGCCATCGCCGGGTTGGCCGCTCGCAAGTAAGATTACGACCCATCAAGACAGGAGAGTCTTGACTTGGGTGACCAGCCAGTTGGAAATAAATTGTGAACCCGGGCCGGTCGGCTGACTCGGGACGGTGATGCTCTTCAAGTTCGAGTTGGTCCCCGCCATGGGGCCGGCGATGGTTCCAAGTCCATAAATGATCTTGTATCCACCGAGCCCGTTCGCGTAAGTGTTTATGAAGGGTGCTTTGCCGCCAATCGGGGGCAGCAGCGCGGCGCCCGCGGCGATCGCTGCATTGCGTGAGACGTCGTTAGCGCTGATCACGCCCGTCGATGTGGCAGCACAATCGCCGATGAGGCCCGTAAAAATGGCTTTGGCGGTTGGGAATCGCAGGACAATCTGTTGCGCGACATATGTGGCGGCGGCCTCCACTTGCGCATCGGTGTATGCCGCATCATTTCCCGATCCTGCCACGAGCAAGTAAAACGGTAGAGCGTTTCCCGTCGTGTCTACGGGGACGTTTGGCGCAACATCACCCGTGTAGTTCCCAAGAACGTTCATGGTCCCGCCGGTCAACGCGGTAGTCAAAGCGATGGTCGCGCCGGCGATGCCGTGCCCCACATAAATCCGCGGCGTAGCAAAGTCACCCCTGGCCACATAGAAGTAGCCGGATAGCGCGGCGACATTGGTGAGGGCGTTGAGTGCCGCCTCGACACTAGCCTGACTGGCATTGTAAGGCAGCGCCGCGGTGGTGCTCGTGACTCCATTCAACGTGACGCTAATCATATAGGCCCCCCCGGTCGCGGTGCTCATCACGCGCCAGGACTCTTTAGGCGGAGCAATACGGTCCTGAAAATTGAGTCGGCTAGAGGCTTTAGAGCGGTTGATGTACCCAGTCCCGCCCTGCCCGAGATTCGTGGGCTGCCATCCCATGCCCTGAGCAAAGGTATCAACCAGCCGCGGAACATTGGTTGGACCGGCTCCGCCTTCCCAAAAACTATCGCCGATAACAAGGACGGGAGTCGTGGACGCCGGCGGTGCCGGAGCAATCGAGCCATCAGATGCTGCGCCGGCGAAAATGCTTTGCTCGATCGTTATCTTGCGCTGCCCGGATTGTTTCCAAGTGAGGTGCAAATACCTGATCGACCCCGTGTTGCCATCGAGGACGAAAGGCTGGGTCCCATCCTGAATGACGTATTGCGTCGTGCTGTCGGGCGCAGTCGTCCAAGGCGAGCTTACCGTCGCGACAAAGGTGCTGCCGCTGTAGCTGGTGATCTGTCTCACCTCGTTGAGCACGCCCGTCCCGCCCGCGATCCGGACGTAATATTCGTTGTAGTAGCCCGGCACTGCTGAAGAAGTCGAAGCCAACGTGATGCCGCTTGCCGAACCGCCCTGCGCAGTTCCAGATACCAGTGCCCCGCCGTACCGGGCCGAGAATGTGTCATTGACGTACAGAGTCACATTATCGGCGAATCCGTACTGAATGATGTCCAGCGTTTTTCCGGTGTGATAAAAGCTCGCGTAAATGGTCGCCGCGGAAGACGTGTCTGAATTCGAAAGGTCCGCGCTCACCATGTTCTGGCGGGGATAGGCAGGTCCGAGCTGCGACACCAGCGAACCGGCCACCCCATAAAAAGAATACGCCGGATTTCGTTTCGAGCCATTGGTCAAGAACGCCGCTTGAGTCACCAACCCAGCGGTCGCGGTGCTGTTGCTCGTCACCGTGGGGGTCAGGTCGAGAGGCGGTGCAATGAGGCCCGCGACCTGGGTGGCCAACCAATCCGAGAGAAACTGCGAACCTGGGCCGGTCGGATGACTCGGCACGGTAATGCTCTTGAAGTTCGAGTTGGTGCCCGGCGTGGGATTGGCCACGGTTCCAAGTCCGTAAATAATTTTGTTTCCGCCGAGCCCATTCGCATAGGTGTCGACGAAGGGAGATTTGGTGCCCATGGGCGGCAGCAGCGCGGCGCCGGCGGCGATCGCAGCGTTGCGTGAGAGATCGCCGGTGCCAATCACGCCGGTCGAGGTGGCAGCACAATCGCCCATTACGCCCGTGAAGATCGCTTTGGCGGTCGGGAATCGTTGCACGATCTGTTGCGCGACATAGGTTGCGGCGGATTGCACCTGCGCATTCGTGTAAGCCGCGTCATTTCCCGACCCCGGAACGAGCAAATAAAATGGCAGAGCCGATCCCGTCGCATCGGTCGGAACATTTGGCGCGACATCTCCAATATAGTTTCCGACAACGCTGATCCTCCCGCCGGCCAACCCAGCATCGTTGAAAGCAATGGTTGCGCCGCCGATGCCGTGGCCGACGTAGATACGAGGCGTTGCATAGTCACCCCTGGCCACATAGAAGTATCCGGACACAGCCGCGACGTTGGCCAAGGCATCAAGTGCCGTCTCGACACTGCTCTGACTTGAATTGTAAGGGAGTGCTGCGGTGGTACTCGTCACCCCGTTCAGGGTAACGCTGATTGTGTAGGTGCCCCCGGTGGCGGTGTTCATCACGCGCCAGGACTCATTGGGCGGAGCAATGCGGTCCTGAAAATTGAGCCGGCTACCGGCTTGATAGCGATTGATGTAGCCGGTGCCGCCCTGGCTCAGATTGGTGGGTAACCAATCCATGCTCTGAGCAAAGGTATCAATCAGTCGCGGAATGCTGATGGGGCCGGCCACACCCTCCCAGAAACTATCGCCGACCACCAGAAGCGGAGTCGTAGATAGAGCGGGCGCCGGAGCAATTGTTCCATCCGACGCGACACCCGCGAAAATGCCCTGCTCAATCGTTATCTTGCGCTGCGCAGATTGACCCCAGACGAGATGCAAATACTTGATCGATCCCGTGCTGGTATCAAGGACAAAGGGCTGCGTGCCGTCTTGAATATCGTACTGCGTGGTGCTGTCGGGCTCGGTCGTCCACGGCGAGGCTACGGTCGCGATAAAGGTGCTGCCGTTGTAACTCGTAATCTGCCTCACTTCATTGAGCACACCCGTTCCGCCGGTAATTCGAACGTAATATTCGTTGTAATAGCCGGATACTCTGGATGAGCTGGCGGCCAAGGTGATGTCCGTGGTCATACCACCTTGGGCCGTACCGCCTGCGAGCAAACCACCGTAGCGCCCCACGAAGGAGTCATCGATATACAAGGTCACGTTATCGCTGAGACCATACTGGATGATGTCGAGCGTGGTGCCGGTGTGATAAAAGCTCGCGTAAATTGTGGCAGGGGATAACGTGTCTGAGTTCGACAGGTCGGCACTCACCATGTTCTCGCGTGGGTAGGCGGGTCCGACCTGAGTCACGAGCGAATTGGCTGTCCCGTAAAAAGAAAATACAGGGTTGGGTTTCGCGGCGCTGTTCAGATACGCGAATTGCGTCGCCAAGCCTGGTGTCGCCGTCGAATTGAATGTCAGCTTCGAGGGAGCGTCGACCGACGCGGCCGGCGTTGATTGTGGCAGCGAGATGGAGGTAGAGGCGGCGGCGCCTGCCGGACGGCTGCCGGCCAACAGCGGTAGGGAGATACCTCCGCTTAAAGCAATCAGTAGGTCTCGACGCTCACGATTGAAATCTAGCGCGCCATTCGGCGGGACATCATCCCTGAGAGAAGTCTTCATCTTGTTCCCTGATGCGCCACTTGGTGGTACTACCAGAAGACGTATACCCCATTTCTCGCCATCAATCTGTCAGATAACTGTCAGGAACTCACAGTCTGCCGGGGCGAATCAAGCTTCGCTAGGGGCGATCGCTTCCCCCGGCGTTATGTCGGGGCTAAACGACCCATTCCACTCGGCCGTCAGGGTCCATAGCCGTGCGCATCCAGCCAGCCGACAATGTTGGACACCGTGTCGCGGTAAAAGCGCTCGTACAGCCTGCGCGACACGTAGCCGATGTGAGGCGTCGCCAGCAGGTTCGCGAGCCTTCGGTACGGATGATCCGGGGGGAGTGGTTCGGTATCGTAGACATCGATGGCGGCGCCGGCGATTTTCCCTGACTTGAGCGCCTGAATGAGGTCGGCCTCCACCACGATGGGTCCACGCGAGGTATTGATCAAGCGCGCGCTGGGCTTCATCAAGGATAGCTCGCGAGCGCCGATGAGCCCGCGCGTACGCTCGCTGAGCACCAAGTGTATCGAGACGAAGTCCGCTTGCCGCAGCAGGTCATCTTTCGATACCAGCGCAGCGCCGGCGGCGCGCGCCTTGTCCGCGGTGAGGTTTTGACTCCACGCAATCACATTCATGCCAAACGCCAAGGCAACCTGGGCAATTTTTGATCCGAGGTTGCCGAGTCCCAGGATTCCCAGCGTTTGGCCCGACAGGTCATCACCGACGGTGTGCTGCCACCCGCCGTTGCGGACCGCGGCAGCCTCCTCGGTGAGGTGGCGCGCGCTGCCCAAAATAAGGGCCCAGGTGAGTTCAACCGTGGGGCTGCCGAAGTATCCGGTGTGGACCACCTCGATGCCCTGCGCCGCGGCCGCTTCCAGATCGATGGAGGCATTGCGCGGACCGGTCGAGGCGATCAATTTCAAATTCGGTAATCGTTCGATGATGCCGCGCTGAAGCGGCGTGCGTTCCCGCATGACGCAGACGATGTCGTACGGGCGTAGGCGCTTGACCACGGCGTCGGCATCGGCGAGATGGTCGGTGAACACATCAACCTGCGCGCGATTGGCGAGGCCGGACCAATCGGCCATCTTCAGCGCCACGCCTTGATAGTCATCCAATACGGCGATTTTCTGCATGTCGTGTCCCATTCTGCATCGTGTCCTATAACCTGGGCCGCAAGTCCAAGAGTTCGAAGCCCGACAGCGGCAAATCCAGGCCCCGCAGCCACACCATGGCCTTGAAACGCTCTCCCATTTCGCCGGGCAACATCAGTTGCCGCGCTTGATGGGCAAAACGCGCAAATCGATTCTCATCGTCGCCCGCCGCGAGCCGCATTTCTCGATCGATGCCGGCACCTGCCAGAAAATGCGCCTGCGTGGTAAAGCCGGCCAATTCGAATCCGGCTTCGCGCGACGCCTCCGCGAGCAGCGTGAAATCCACCCACGCGGTGATGTCCTGCAAACCGACATGGACGAATGGATCGCTGCCCGCCCGATGCCGGTAGTGGCACACGAGCGTGCCGTCGTGGCGCTCCGGCAGATAATACTCGGCACGCGGCAAACCATAGTCGAACCACAGTACGGCGCCGGTGCGCAGCGACTGCGTGACGGCGCGAGTCCACGCCAGGATACGCGGGCAATACTCGGAAACGTATCCCTCATCCCAGCCGCCGCTCGCTTCGTACAACCGGCGACACGCTTGCGCCATCGCCGGATTCGCCGCACGCGCAACCCAGGCGAAATCCCCGTCATCGATCCCGACGCCCAATTCATCGACGCCGCTCGCGCGCCAGCGAAAGCGCGCCACCGGCAGCGCATCCAGCACCTCGTTGGCGAGAACGATGCCGTCAAAGGGCTCCTCAGGAGGCCGATCGAGCCAGCCGACGCGCTGAAACACATGCGGCAGCCGCTCGGCAAGAAGCGTGCGAAGCAGCGCGCGCTGACGCTCACGAAGGTCGGCGCTCACCTCCAGAATCCAGTAGTTCTCGGGCAGTTGCCCCAACTCCTCCAGGCGCATCAAAATATCCGCGGCCAGCCGTCCGCTGCCGGCGCCTATTTCGAGGATTGATCCTGCGTGCAGCGCCCGCAACGGCCCGGCGTGCAACGCCCCGAATACTTCGGCACATTGCAGCGCCACGCAGCGGCCGAACAGGCTGGAGATTTCCGGCGCGGTCGTGAAGTCGCCGCCCCTCCCGAGTTTCTGAGCGCCGCCGCTGTAGTAGCCCAAACCCGGGGCGTACAGCGCCAATTCCATGAACTGCTCGAAACTGAGCCAGCCGCCGGCTGCTGCGATTTGATCCTTCAGATAGTCGCGTGCCAGCGCGCTGTGTGCGGCGGAAGCCTCGTCCAACATCATTGGGAGCATACCCAACTTCGTCGGCTCCGCCTCGACTACAGCCAAATCCGTCTGAGTTTAGGCCACGCGGAATGCTCAGACAGGCTCCTAAATCTTGAGGTATCGTTGCCGCGCATGACCGTCATCCAAGACAATTTTGCGCTGCGCGATCGGGTCGTGTTGATCACCGGCGGCGCACGCCGTGTCGGCGCCGAGATTGCGCGGACGCTGCATGCGGCGGGCGCGAATGTACTGATTCACTATCGATCCTCGGCCGCTGCGGCCATTGCTTTGGCAGACGAGTTCAACAAGCAGCGCGCCCACTCGGCAGCCATCTTTGCCGCGCATCTTTTGAATGCGGACGCGCCCGACAATCTCGTCGCCGCAACCCTGCTCGAATTTGGGCGTTTGGATGTTCTGATCAACAATGCCTCGAGCTTCTACGCGACGCCGATCGGTCAGATCACGGTGCCGCAGTGGGATGATCTGATGGGGAGCAATCTGAAGGTCCCGCTGTTCTTGTCGCAGGCCGCTGCGCCCTGTTTGCGCGCGCAGCGCGGACTCATTATCAATATGATCGACATCCATGGATTGCGGCCCTTGAAGGCGCATCCGGTTTACAGCGCGGCCAAGGCGGGACTCGCGATGCTGACCCGCTCGTTGGCACGAGAGCTGGGGCCCGAGATTCGCGTCAATGGCATCGCGCCGGGCCCCGTGCTGTGGCCGGAAGGTGACATGGAGGAGGCGCTGAAACGCGAAATCATCGACAAAACCGCGCTGAAACGCCACGGCACGCCGCAGGATATCGCGCGCACCGCACTGTTCTTGGCGAAGGATGCGCCATATATCACGGGGCAAATCATCGCCGTGGACGGCGGTCGCAGCATTTAGCGTCGCGCCACATATCGAGCGTCATGCCGCCGGAGCGGCCTTCGCGGCACGCCACGTTTCCAAATCCGCAGCCTTTCGTTCCAACATCACGCCGACGTCGCGTGAGCTGCGGATTGCGCCCGGTTTACTCAAGGTGATGCTGACCCACGCAACACCGAACTCCTGAAGAATGAGCATGGCGATGTGCTCGGCGAGGGTTTCCACCAGATGGAAACTGGATACCTCAACAAAGGCCAGTACGCGCTTGGCTACCCCCTTGTAATTCAACGTGTCGCCGATGGAATCGGACAGGGCTGCCTTGCGGATATCGGCGCTGAATTCGATATCGATGACAACGGTTTGCTTGACCTGTCTTTCCCAGTCGAATATGCCGACGATGGTTTCGGTTTTCAGCGCATGAATGAAAATTTTGTCCAATCGATTTAGACCCCTATGCTGCCGAGTTCCCAATTGGCACGAGCGCTCATTCCCAGTCCGCTACGCATGCCTGCCTTGAGTCGCAGGCATCCTGCCAGTGCAATCATTGCCCCATTGTCCGTGCAAAATTCGGTGCGCGGAAAATACACCTCGGCGCCTAAATTCAAGACCACCGCCGCCAGCCGTTCGCGCAGGCGGCGATTCGCGCCCACACCGCCTGCGATGACCAGGCGCCTATGGCCGGTCTGAAGCAGCGCACGCCGGCATTTTTCGGCCAGTGTTTCGACCACGGCTTCCTGAAACCCTTGCGCGATATCGGCGCGGACGGATGGAAGCAAATCGCGGCCGCGCAAGGCTACTAGGGCGGCGGTTTTCAGGCCACTGAAACTAAAATCCAACCCCGGCCGGTCGAGCATGGGCTTAGGAAAGACGAATTGGCCGCTGCGGCCGGATTCGGCGAGCGTGGCCAACGCGGCGCCGCCGGGATAGGGAAGGCCGAGCAGTTTGGCGGTTTTGTCGAAGGCCTCCCCCGCCGCATCATCCAAAGTCTCTCCCACGATCCGATACTGACCTAAGGCCGCGACATCCACGAGTTGGGTGTGGCCGCCGGATACCAACAGGGCGAGGAAGGGGAAGGCGGGCGGCTTGGGCTCCAGCAGCGGCGCCAAGAGATGTCCTTCCAGATGGTGTATCCCTAGCGCCGGCTTGCGCCAGGCAACGCCTAAAGCCGTCGCAAAGCCCGCCCCGACCAGCAAGGCCCCGATCAGTCCGGGTCCGGCCGTGTAGGCGACCCCGTCAATGGAGTCCTTATCCGACTGGGCTTCGGTGAGCGCCTCCCTTACCAAGGGCAAAAGCCGCCGAACGTGGTCCCGGGAGGCGAGTTCGGGCACCACGCCGCCGTAGGCTTGGTGCATGGCCACCTGGCTGTAGAGCCGATGTGACAGAAGACCCTTAGTCCCGTCAAAGACAGCCACCGCGGTCTCATCACACGAACTCTCGATGCCTAAAACGCGCATATTTTTGCCTTTTACAGGGGCGCACTTTAGAATGCGCCCCCCTGTCGCCGAATGCCGGCGGCCGTGCCACCAATTTTTGAGGTCTGAATGCCCAGCGTTCGTGTTCGTGAGAATGAATATTTTGACGCCGCCCTGCGTCGCTTCAAGCGTGCCTGTGAAAAGGCGGGCGTCCTCACCGAGCTGCGGCGCCGTGAATTCTACGAGAAGCCGACCCAAGAACGTAAGCGAAAAAAAGCCGCTGCGGTAAAACGGCACTTGAAGCGCCTCTCGCGGGAGAACATGCGCGGCACGGGACAGCAGCCTGCGAGTCCCCCGCCGGCTGCCCCGCCCCGCCCCTCTTATTAAGGGTTTGGTCGCCGTTTGAGTACCCTCAAAGAGCGCATTACCGACGATATGAAGGCAGCGATGCGCTCCGGCGAGAAGGAGCGGCTTGGCGTCATTCGCATGATCACCGCTGCCATCAAACAGCGTGAGGTCGACGAACGCATCACGCTCGATGACGCGCAGGTGTTGAGCGTTCTCGAGAAGATGATCAAACAGCGCAAGGAATCGGTGGTGCAGTTCCAAGCCGGCAATCGTCAAGATTTGGTCGACAAGGAAAGTGCGGAAATCACCCTGCTGCAGGGCTACATGCCTTCGCAGCTGAGCGGCGCCGAAATCGACGCTCTGATCAATGAAGCGGTGGCCGCGACCGGCGCCTCTAGCATCAAGGACATGGGCAAGGTCATGGGTCTCATCAAGACCAAGGCCCAGGGACGCGCGGATATGGCGTCGGTCGGCGCAAAAATCAAAGCCCGCTTAAGCGGATAACCCAGGGAGCCTGCCTCAAGGCGCTCCATGACCGGCCGTATTCCAGATTCGTTTCTCGACGAACTCGTCTCGCGTTCGGATATCGTGGACATCATCAGCGCGCGGGTGCCGCTCAAAAAAGCCGGCCGCGAGTACAAAGCCTGCTGTCCGTTTCACAACGAGAAATCCCCGTCATTTTCGGTCAGCGCGGATAAGCAGTTTTATCACTGCTTCGGCTGCGGCGCGCACGGCACCGTGATCGGCTTTCTCATGCAATACGAGAAGATGGAATTCCTCGACGCCGTGGCGGATCTCGCGCAGCGCGCCGGGCTCGAATTGCCGCGCGAAGCTCAGGCGCCGCGCGATCCGGGCAGCGCCGATTTGCATGACCTCATGCTGCGGGCGTCCCGCTTCTTCGAGCAGAATCTTGCGGACAATGCGCGCGCGCAAGCTTACGTTCAGAAGCGCGGCATTGACGCAACCATCAGCGCTAAATTCAGCTTGGGCTACGCGCCCGACGCCTGGGAGGCGCTGCTGAAGCGCTTTGGCGGGGAAGAAGAAGATCGGCGCCGGTTGCTGCAAGTGGGCCTGATTCTCGAACGCAGCGGCGAGCGCACCAGCGGTTTTTACGACCGCTTCCGCGATCGATTGATGTTTCCGATTCGCGATTCACGCGGACGAGTCATCGGATTCGGCGGACGCGTCATCGATCAAGGCGAGCCGAAGTACATGAACTCGCCTGAAACGCCGCTGTTTCACAAGGGCCGCGAGCTCTACGGGCTGTACGAGGCGCGGCAGGCGCGCGGCGACTTCAAGCGTTTACTCGTGGTCGAGGGCTACATGGACGTCGTCCGCCTGCACCAGGCGGGAATCACCTATGCAGTGGCCACGTTGGGCACGGCAACCACGCAGGAACACTTGAATAAGATCTTCCGCATGACAAGCGAAGTGGTGTTTTGCTTCGACGGCGATCGCGCGGGACGTCAGGCGGCGTGGCGGGCGCTGGAAAACGCGCTGCCCCTCGCGCGCGACGGGCGCGAACTCAAATTCATGTTTCTGCCCGAAGGCCATGATCCGGACACACTGGTCGCAGCAGAAGGTCCAGAAGCGTTCGAGAACCGCATGAAGGAGGCGCTGCCGCTCTCGGAATACCTGGTGCAGCAGCTGATTGCCGATGTCGATCTGGATCACATCGATGGACGCGCAAAGTTAAAGGCCCTGGCGGGGCCCCTGTTTGCCCGCATGCCGGAGGGCATATACCGGGAAATGCTGGCGGACCGGCTTGCATCCCGGGTCAGCATGCCGGCGAATAAACTGAAGGAATTCTTCGCTGCCGGCGAGCCGAAGCGAACCGCCGCAAACGCCTCGGAACTACGGGTTCGACAGCGCGGTCGAATGAGTGTCGGGCGCGGCAATCTGCTGACCCAGGCCATTACGCTGGTGCTGCACCACCCGGCGGCGGCGGGCGCCATCGAAGACCCTGAACTGCTGGGCAGCGTCGACAAAACCGGTGTTTCGGTGCTCAAGGAGCTCTTGGAGCAGGCCGCAACGGCCTCCTCACCCAGCACGGCGATGTTGCTCGAGCGGTGGCGAGATCGCCCGGAATACCCGCGGTTGACCGAATTGGCCACGTTGGACCCCCTGGTGGCGGATACGGCCTCAGCGGCCAAGGAATTGAAAATGGCGGTCGAGAAATTGCTTGAAGAGTATGGTCCAGGCCGCCGAATGGACGAATTATTGAAGAAAGCGGAGGAATTGGGCTTGAATTACGATGAAAAGGCCGAATTAAGCAGCCTTCTCAAGTCCAAAGGCCGCTTCCGAGCGCCTTCTTAAGCCTTAAGCATTTGTGGCTACGGAATGGCCACAATCGTATACTGCTCGGCTTGCATTTTAAAATGTCCAGACTCTTTATGAGGCGTCCACCTTGATCAAAAAAGCGCCAGCAGGCACAGCGACTCAAATCGCGGACGAGCGTCAGTCGCAGTTGAAACTATTGATCGCACGCGGCAAGGAGCAGGGCTACCTCACCTACGCTGAAGTCAACGATCACCTACCGAGCGAAATCGTCGATCCCGAACAGATCGAAGATATCGTCAACATGATTAACGACATGGGCATTCCGGTGTACGAAAAGGCGCCGGATGCCGAATCCTTGCTCTTGACCGACGCCACCGCGGCTCCCGATGAGGAAGCGGTGGAAGAAGCCACCGCGGCGCTCGCCAATCTCGACGCGGAGTTCGGGCGCACTACCGATCCGGTTCGCATGTACATGCGCGAAATGGGTACGGTCGAATTGTTGACGCGCGAAGGCGAAATTCGCATCGCCAAGCGGATTGAAGAAGGCCTGGAAGCCGTCAAGATCGCACTCGGCAGCTATCCCGGCACCTACGACCTGCTGCTGCGGCATTACGAAACGGTCAAGGCCGGGCAAATGCGCCTGGTCGATGTGATCGTCGGCTTTGTCGATCCGAATGCGCCGGATGAAATTGCACAGCCGCAGAATCCGAAGATGATGGCGCTGGAGCGCGAAGAAGCGGCCAACGACGACGATGAAGCCGATGGCGATGAAGAGGAAGAGGCCATCGATACGGGCCCGGATCCGGAGGAAGCCGCGAAGCGCTTCAGCTCGATCGCGAAGCTGCATCATCAGTTCTTGAATGCGCTCGACAAGCTCGGATCGAAAGATGCGAAGACCTTGAAGATTCGCAAGAAAATCTGCGGCGAATTGATGGAGCTCAAGCTCTCGCCGAAGATGTTCGATCAGCTGATCGACAATCTGCGCCAGCATGTGACCGAAGTGCGGCTGCTCGAAAAGGAAATCATGTTCCTTTGCATCAAGC
>Ga0193726_1002321_pt1 | contig 13097 bp, 14 predicted proteins | sample H2c1metaG_FD_144928 | JGI IMG/M metagenome (GOLD analysis project Ga0193726, IMG submission 144928) | Soil microbial communities from a riparian zone of the East river system, Colorado, United States - H2c1 | ecosystem: Environmental > Terrestrial > Soil > Riparian zone | place: USA: East River... | reverse complement strand
GAATCAGCATTTTTGCCGCCCACCGGATCACGCACCCGTTGGAAGTTCTCACGGAGTCGAGCCGCGCGCTGGCGCGTGGGGATTTCTCTCAGCGCGTACGGCTCAAAAGCCGCACCGAAATCGGCGAGTTGGCTGCAACGTTCAATACGATGTCGGAAGAACTCGAGCACTTTGTGCTCGACCTCAAGCACGCCGCGAATGAAAACCGTGAATTGTTCATGGGATCGATTCAGATGCTGGCCGGGGCGGTCGACGAAAAAGATCCCTACACCCGTGGACATTCAGACCGCGTTACCCGCTACTCGATGATGATTGCGCGTGAACTGAGACTGGCGGACGACTTTGTCGAGACGGTCCGCATTTCCGCCCAACTGCACGACGTCGGGAAAATCGGCATCGAGGACCGCATTCTGAAAAAACCGGGCGCGCTCACTCCCGCGGAATTCGACATCATGAAGACGCACACAACCAAGGGTGCAAACATCCTGCGGTCCGTGGCGCAATTGAAAGACATGATCCCGGGAATCGAACTGCATCATGAGTCGCTCGACGGCCGCGGCTATCCGCATGGCCTGAAGGACGAGGAAATCCCCCTGCTGCCCCGCATCATTGCCGTGGCCGATACCTTTGACGCCTTGACCACAAATCGCCCCTACCAGCACGCGTACGAGGTCAACGAAGCTTTGCGGATCATTCATTCTCTTTCGGGCAAGCGTCTCGATCCAAAGGCGGTTTTCGCTTTGGACGCTGTCTATCAACGGGGCGAAATCCGCATCCAGCGCCAGGCCCCTCCCGCGCCAGCTCCGCCGCCCATCGCAGAATCAGCTCCCGTGGAAGCGGCTGCGGCCGGGCAGGCAACAGGGGCCTGAAGCTCCGGTTTTTTCTTTGCGCTCTTCGCGCCGGCTCTGCCGTCTCTGTGGTCAAGAGTTCTTCGATCGCGCCGGCAGCAATAGCCGCTCTCCGCGCGAGGACCCGCTTCCGACCGCTATAATTGATTGGTCCGCAGGCGCAGCGTACTCACACCCATGATTCAGACCCTTTTTGGCAGCACCGAACAGAAGCCCAGCCTCTTCGATCGCATGAAAGAGGCGGTCACGCGCACCCGAGAAAACCTGAGCGAGCGCATCGAAGAAGTGGTTTCGTTTGGCAAGGAAATTGACCGTGCCACCCTGGACGACCTTGAAGCAACGCTAATTGGCGCCGACCTGGGCAGCACTACGACTCACGAAGTGCTGCAAAAGCTGCGGGACAAGGCAGATCGCAAGCAGATCAAGGACGTCCCCGAACTCAAGCGCCTTCTAAAAGAAGAACTGCTGGCCATCCTTGTCGCGGCCAATCAGCAGCCGGTGACACGGGTCGACGGAGTTCCCGAAGTCATTCTGGTGGTCGGGGTAAACGGCACCGGCAAGACCACCACCATCGGGAAACTGGCCCAGTTCCTGCGCTCGGATGGAAAAACCGTCCTTCTCTGTGCGGCCGATACGTTTCGCGCCGCCGCCATCGACCAACTCGAAGTCTGGGGACAACGCACCGGGACCGAGGTCATTCACACGAAACCCGGGGGCGATCCCTCGGCCGTGCTCTATGACGCGTTGCAGGCCGCCACCGCGCGGCACAGCGACTACGTAATTGTGGACACGGCCGGGCGGCTGCACACGAAAACCAACCTGATGGCGGAATTGGAAAAGATGCGGCGCACGGCACAACGCATCATTCCCGGCGCTCCACACGAAACACTGCTGGTCATGGATGCAACCACCGGACAGAACGGTCTGCAGCAGGCGCGCTTGTTCACCGAAGCTGCCGGGGTGACTGGCATCGTCCTCACCAAACTGGATGGCACTGCCAAGGGCGGCGTGGTTGTCGCCATATCCCGTGAACTGGGGTTGCCCGTGCGCTACGTGGGCGTGGGCGAAAAAGTTGGCGATCTGTTGCGATTCCATCCCGAAGAGTTCGTGGACTCCCTGTTCACATGAGGAGGAGTCCGTATGCATGACCCGGGTGCCGGCCGCCCTCCCCTTGAGGATCCAAAGAAGTTCTTGCTTCGTAACTTCCGCCGCAGGCCCCCGCCCGCCCGCGGACGCGCGAGGCCACCCCATTCGAACCTCGATCGCTCGCTTGCGTGCTGACTCCTGTGGCCCACGGTGGCTCGGCGGCACAATAGTATAGTTCTTCGTAATTCCGTGGCTGAGAAAACCACATCCCGCGAAACTGACGAACGCTTTCTCCATCGCGCCTTGGAACTGGCTCGGGAAGGCATTGGCCTGACCTCGCCGAATCCGTGCGTGGGCGCAATCATCGTGGACGATCAGGGCGGCGTTCTCGGGAGCGGCTCGCACACCTACGAGGGCGTGAAGCACGCAGAAATTCTCGCCCTCGAGCAAGCTGGGGAAAAGGCACGCGGCGCCACTCTATACCTCAATCTGGAACCCTGCTCCCATCAGGGCCGCACGGCTCCTTGCGCTGACGCAGTCATCGCCGCCGGCATTCGCCGCGTGGTTGCTTCGATGCAAGACCCCAACCCGCAAGTCAGCGGCAGGGGATTTACCAAACTTCGAGACGCCGGAATCGCGGTCGCTTCCGGCATACTCGAAGCCGAGGCGCGGCCGCTGAATGAAGCATTCGCCAAGTACATTTGCAACCATACTCCGCTCGTCACGTTGAAGTCCGCAATGACGCTCGACGGCAAGATCGCGCCTCCTCCCGGCATTTCACCATCGCAAGGAATTGCGAGTAAAACTCAAAACTGGATCACCAGTGAACCGGCGCGCGCGCACGTGCAGGGACTGCGCCATCAAAATGACGCCCTCCTGGTGGGCGTAGGAACCGTGATTGCCGACGATCCGTTGCTCACCGATCGCAGCGGGCGCTTGCGCCGCCGGCCATTGCTCCGCGTGGTACTGGATTCCCGTCTCCGGCTGCCGCTGCAATCAAGGCTGGTTCAAACCGCCAACCACGACGTGCTGGTCCTCTGTTCATTCGCCGAAGAGAAGAGAAAGAGAGAACTGCAGGACCACGGCCTGCGAGTGGAGCAAATCGCCGGCGTCACCGCCGACGGCCGCCCCGACCTTTCGGCCGTTCTCCAGACCCTGGGTGGGATGGAAATCACCAGCCTGATGATCGAGGGTGGCGCCATGGTCAACTGGGTCGCCCTGGCCGCGGGCATCGTGGACAAAGTCTTTCTGTACTACGCTCCCAAGATACTGGCGGGATCGAACTCGATCCCATTCGCCTCGGGCGACGGATTCCGCGGAATGAGCGAAGCTGCGTACGTAAAGACCTTCCGCCTGCATCGCTTCGGAGAGGACTTTGCAGTGGAAGGGCATTTGAAAGACCCTTATGAACCACCGGCATTTCGGACATGACCCTGGCTGCTTCGAGCCCGACCCCTGAGCGAAGGCAAAGGGAGCGTTCCGGTCTCAGCCCCGGACTTGTCCGGGGTGGGGCAACAGGAGGCCACGCGCCCCAAAGGCAGCCACACCACCACCCGGGCGAACGCGGTCGAGGGGTTAGGGATCCTTCGGCTGGCAGACGTTCCCATTGTGAACGCCTGACTGGGCTTGACCGGGTAACAACGACGGCGCGCAGATGGCCGAGTATTGATGACAACCACGGAGCATCCATGTTCACCGGCATCATCGAAGAAGTTGGACGCATCACTCGAATCGTTAACCAGAAAACGAACCGTCGCCTGACGGTCGCTTCCTCGCAATTGGTAAAGGAACTGAAACAGGGCGACAGTATCGCCGTCAGCGGTGTCTGCCTCACCGCGGTAGACATCACGCCCAAATCTTTCACCGCCGACTTGGCCGAAGAGACCTGGAAGCGCACATCGTTCTCGCGGATTAGGGAGGGAGCGCTGGTGAATCTCGAACTCCCCATGCAAGCCAATGGACGCTTCGGCGGACACATTGTCCAGGGCCATGTTGACGGGACCGGAAAGTTCCAGGCCCTCAAAAAACTCTCGGCCGGCGGTTACGCTCTTCGAATCGAAATCCCAGCCGACCTGGCACGCTATGTAATCTTCAAAGGATCTCTCTGCATCGAGGGCATCAGCCTGACCGTGGCAGCGATCGAAGGAATGCAAGTCGCGGCAGCCATCATCCCCCATACCGTGATGATGACCAATCTCAAGTCCCTGAAGCCCGGGGATCCGGTAAATCTGGAAGTCGACATGATCGCGAAATACGTGGAGAAAATGTTGCGCGGCGAATCGGCGAGCAGCGCAATTACCGTGAAAAGGTTGATGCGGGAAGGGTTCTAAAACAGGTTCCAGGCTGTGAGTTTGGAACTACGTCTTGCCATGGCGGAAGGCGCCGGAGCTGAAACTCAGAGCGGACTTCAGAAATCCGCGAGCGTGCGTGCAAATCTGTGACCAGGGCCCGATTTCACGCTTCCAGTTTCAACTCATCCAGCTTCAGAAACTCCTGCACAATCGGCTCTTCGCATTTCTCCATTTCTGGATAGGTGCCAAAGAACAACACTTTGGCCTCGTGCAGAAAAACAACCCGCTCCGCCAGCTTCTGCGCCAGACGCATGTCGTGGGTCACCACCACACTGGTCAAGTGCAATTGAATTTTCAATCGCTTGATCAGATCCCCGAGCAATTGCGCCATAAGCGGATCCACCATGGTGGTGGGCTCATCATAGAGAACGCACTCGGGCTGCGCCGCCAGGGCCCGCGCAATCGCCACCGAACGCTTCATTCCGGTCGATAGATCGGATGGCAAAAGATCGCGCATCTCTCCGACCCCCACCATCTCCAGCAGGCCATTGACGATCTGAAGAATCTGTTCTTCGCCCAAGCCCTTTCGTTCACGCAGGGGAAACGCAACGTTCTCGCCGACACTGAGCGAATCAAACAGCGCGCCGTTCTGAAACACCATGGTGACTTTCTTCCGAATTCGTTCCATCTCCTCTTCGGAATCGTCGGTGATGTCCTCATGGGCCACAATCACACGCCCTGAATCCGGCTTGAGAAATCCCATGATGCTTTGCAGCGTGACCGACTTGCCCACACCGCTGCGCCCCAGAATGCAAACCGTCTCGCCCGCCATCACGTCGAAACTGACGTCATCGAGGACCTGCTTGTCGCCAAACGACTTGGAGACGTTCTTGAACTCAATGTAGGGTCCGGTCTGATCGTTCTCGCCCATGGCTTAGTCTAGCGTCTTTTCTCGCCGTCGAGCTTTGCTTGTTCCCACTCTTCCGACGTATTCAGATTACGAAACGTCTCGACCCCGAAGCCCGCGTTGGTGAACTCCCGCTCTTCAATCACGCGCGTATTCACTTCGCGGAACAGTGCCCCAATCTTGCATTTACCCGCCAGCAACGAGCGCTCCGCAACTTCTGCGAACTCTCTTCGATACACCGCGCACAAAGGCTGAAACACCCCGCCGGCTCGAGGCACCGTGACCACCGCATGGGTGCGCACCGATTCGGAGAGCAGGTAGGCAAGAAAATTGGACCCGATGAAGGGAAGATCCACCGCCAGCATGATATTGCAGTCGGTCGTCGTGCTCATCAGCGCGGCATGGATTCCGCCCAGCGGGCCGCACCCGGGATAAATATCGCTCACCACTCTCCCGAAGGTCGCGAACTTGGCCGTCTCCCCCACGATCCGGACCTGGGACGCCGCCGTTCCCGCCGCTTCCAGTGCCCGAGCCAAAAGCGTTCGGCCGCCAAGATCCAGGAAAGCCTTGTCCACGCCCATACGCGAGCTCTTCCCGCCCGCCAGAACGAAGGCGGTTGCATTTTCCACGCTGCGATCATACATGCCGAACTTCCTTCCCAGAACCCCGGAGGACCCCGTAACCCGACCTCTTTCATGAGATTGCCCGGAATATGGGGAGGCACCACACAAAAGTAACCTACCAAATCCAACTCCGCCGTTAGATGATGTCGTTTCCGGGGTTACGGTCCCGGAAAACCACCATGGCTCAGAAGTTATTGGACGCCCTCATGCTTCGCAGTTGTTCCCACGAATTCTCCTGGCCACGGCGAGCAGCCGACAGCCAGTATTATCAGGTCTGTCTGCTGTGCGCGGTTGAGTACAAGTATGACTGGAACACCATGCGCCGCATCGAGCGCCTGGATCGCACCACCGAATCGAGCACGACCCGCAAGGGACGCACCACTGCCAAAAAACCAAGCTGGGTGCCGCGCGCGCGCCGCCTCAAGCTCCAGGCTCCGGTACGATACCGGGTGAAAAATCTGGGGACTTGGTACGACGGTATCGTCGAAAACCTCAGCCAGTCCGGCGTGCTCCTTCACGGCCCGCAACAGTTCCCCGACAACACACTGGTCGAAATGGTCTTCGAGATGCCCGAAGAGATCTCAGGACAGAAAAACAGCAGCGTCCTCTGCCAGGGGCGGATTATCCGCACCCGCAAGGCCCAGGAGTCGCCCGACGGAGTAGGGTTGGCCGCCTCGATACTGGACTACAAGTTCCTTCACTAAGAACAAGTCCAATGATTACAGCTGTTTGCGACCCATCCATCTTTCCTTTGTCCAGCCGTACAGTACCTTTGGTGCCTGGGTTCGGTCATGCCAATCGCCGTATAATCAGGCGAAAGTCACACAGTAATATTTGAGGCGTAAGCAAAGGCAACGGTGGACATTGGTATCGCATTGGCGATTTTCGCATTGGGGCTGGCATTCGGCAGCTTCCTGAATGTGTGCATCTATCGCCTGCCGCGGAACTTGTCCGCGGTTCATCCCGGATCGGCCTGTCCCAAGTGCGAGAAACCCATCGCCTTCTACGACAACATTCCTGTCCTAAGCTGGCTGATTCTGCGCGGACGCTGCCGCCGCTGCCAGGCTTCCATTACCCCGCGCTATCTCGCGGTCGAACTGCTAACCGGCGCAGTCTTTCTCGCCTGTTATTGGCACTTCGGACTGACTCTCACGCTCTTGAAGTATTGCGTTTTCGCATTCCTGCTGCTCGGCCTGATTTTTACCGATGCGGAGACCATGCTGCTGCCCGACGGGATGACGCTGCCTGGCCTGGTGCTGGGATCGGCATTCAGCTTGGTGGTTCCGGTCAATGACCTGGTTGCGCAGTTGTTGCCCGGCATGGTGTCTGTGCACAGCGGATCGCATATCTCCTGGCAAGTGGTCTCGCTGCTGGACTCCCTGATGGGTGCCGCTGTCGGATCGTCGTTCATCTACGGGGTCGGTGCGATCTACCTGCGCGCGCGCGGAGTTGAAGGCATGGGCTTTGGCGACGTGAAGTTGATGGCCATGGTCGGCGCGTTTCTGGGTGTCCGTCTCACCATCTGCACGCTGTTCGCGGCCTCGATTGCGGGATCCCTGTTCGGACTGTGGACCATCCTTGCGGTCTGGATGAAGCGCACCCGCCGCCGCATGAAACGGAATCACGAATCCGCCCAGCAATCGCGCCGCCGGGCATGGGCCTCTGCGACCATCGCTCTGCGACACTATCAAATGCCGTTCGGTGTGTTTCTCGCCGGCATGGCGCTGCTTGCCTCGTTCTTCGGAAATAATTTTCTGCGATGGTATTGGGGGCAGCTGTGAAATCACTGCTCAGTCCGATCGTCCTACGGATGGCAGGGCTGTTGCTCGTCTCCGGCTTTGCATTTCTGCTGGGACTGATCTTCATCCGGCGCATGCGGAAAAGCCTGTCCGAAGAATCCACATGGGATGGCGGTTCGACCTCGGTGGAGAGTCTACCGTTGCACACCTATCACGCTGTCATCCAGCAGTTGAAACAGCAGAAACATGAACTGCAGAGCCTGCAGCTGGTGGAGCGGAAGCGGGCGAAGAGTACGGAAAACATCAGCGCCGCGGTGCTTTCCAATCTGTCGAGCGGGGTGATGTTCTTCGCACCGACCGGCTTGGTCCGTCAGGCGAATGCTGCCGCCAAGCACATTCTGGGATTTGCTTCTCCGGTGGGACTGAGCGCACCGGAAGTTTTTCGCCAGGCCACCTTCGCTGCCCCTTCCCGTTCGGGCAGCTCAGTGGCCGAAGTGGTACGAGCCAGCTGGCAGGAAAACATCCCCTCGGGGCCCATGGAGCTTGAGTACGTGACTCCGTCCGGTCAGAAAAGATTTCTGGAAGTCACGGTAACCGCGGTGAATTCTTCGTCCGACGAGGTGCTCGGCGCCGCTTGCCTTATCAATGACAAGACTGAAGTCATGCTGATCCGCCAGCAGCAGGAGCTGCGCGGAGAAATGTCCGCCGAGATGGCGCTCGAACTGCGCAACTCGCTCACCACGATTTCCGGCTATGCGCAGCAGCTGGCAGCCAGTCGCGATCCCGAACTGGCGCGCCAAATTGCCGCCGACATCGCTTCAGAAGCGGCCCACCTGAACCACACGATTGGTGGTTTCCTCGCGGGCCCAAGGCCTGTGAAGAAGGCCGCTGGAGCTTAGTTTCAATACGGCAGAACAGAAGAAGAATGGAGCAACTATGAAACGCATCACATTGGTTACGTTCGCAGGGATGGCTTTAGCCGGCATGGTGGCCACGCTGGCGGGCGCACAATCGCAACCCGCTGGATCGCCGGCAGCCCAGGCACCGGTCGCGTCCTCACAGTCGCTAGCCGACTATGCCCGCTCGGTGCGCAAGGACAAGAAACCCACCACGCCCAAGCAATTCGACAACGACAATCTCCCCAAGACGGACAAGCTCAGCGTCGTGGGAAATGCCACAGAGACCGCCGCCGCAGCGCCTCAGGCTGACGCTGGCGCTGATCAGAGCGCCGCCGACCCCAGCAAGCCCGCAATCATCAGGCCCGGCGACTCCGCTGAAGATCGTCAAAAAGTATTCGACGAGTGGAAGGGCAAGATCGACGAACAGAAAGATGACATCCACCTGGTCTCTCGCGAACTCGACGTTCTGCAGCGCGAATATCGCCTGCGCGCCGCCGCGTTCTATGCCGACGCCGGCAACCGCATGAGAGATTCCAAAGACTGGGACAAGGAAGACCTTCAATACAAAGGGCAGATCGCCGACAAACAGAAAGCCGTCGACGAAGCCAAGCAGAAACTCGAAGAGCTGCAGGAAAACGCCCGCAAGGCCGGCGTACCCACTAGCTCGAGGGAATAGGCTCGGAGCCGCAAGCAGACTTCTCGCTGAATCAGCCCCGTCGTCTCGCCGGCCCGAAGTTCGCCCGATGGAATTCAGACGCGGAGCAAGTTCCCATGGGGGTCCGGCACTCCATGTCGTGCCGTTTGAATCTGGGCTGGGCTGCGCGGGCTTGCTGACACGTTTCGCTCTGGACCGATTCTATTAAAACGATTGAAAACCCGATTCCCCGGGGCATAATTGTTGCCATGACTTGCTCGGACCCCGAGGCTGGAACTCACCGCCACGACCTCGACAAAGTATTACGAGCCATCCGGGACACCCCCGCCATCGACCGCAACTACATGGCGCCGCTCGAGGAATTCCAAAGCCGCGTTCGCAGAGTCAATGCCGCGCTGCAAGAACGCGGGCACGTTGTGGGCCTGGTTTTTTCCGATGAACAATACGCCGGCGACGTTCCCTATCTCGGCGGAAACACCAATGTTTCCATCGAGCAAGTGGCTGGCATCATCGGCCCAAAGGGCTTTCACATCGCGGCCGGGCTGGAAGGCGGATACGTCGCCGAACAACTGGCCGGACGGGCAGGATCGGTCGTTCACAAAGTCGAGCTCCTTCAGTTGGCCGACGAAAAATATCCCATCCGCGCCGAACCCCTCGAAGAGGTAATCGCGGCCGCGGCCGGCAAAGACGTCGATCACATCGCCTTGCTCACTCCCCGCCAAGTCCTGCCCGCCGGAATCGTCGATTACCTCGAGAATATCTACGGACGCGAGGGCGTCGTCGACGCTCAGGAACTCTACTACCGGGTGAAATACGAAAAGAGCGACATCGAAATGCGCCTCATCTCCGACGCCTGCGTCATTGCCGACGCCATGATGCGCGCCATGCTCGCAGTGCTACGCCCCGGACGACTGGAAACGGAAGTGGCGGCCTGGGGAGCATGGGTTGGACGCATGCTGGGCTCCGAGCGCGATGGATTTCAAATCATGGTCGGAGCCAACGACGCCAACCGCACGTTGATCGGGCCGGCATTGAATCGCCCGATCGGTGAAGGCGATTGGGTACACGTCGGCGTCGCTCCCAAACGTGACGGCCTGACCTCCTGTCTTCGCAGATCGGTCATCGCCGTTGATTCTCCGAAGAAAATCCCGAGCGCTCAGAAGTTCTGGTTTGATTTGGTAGAGAAAGGCTATGTCGTCGGCGAGGAATGGTATCGAAAAGTTTCAAGCGAGCGCCTGCCCGCCAAGCTCCAAGAGGAAGCCCTGGTCAATTACTTCGCTGGGAGATCTGATGAGATCTCAAAACGGATCGGCAAACCAATCGATTTGGCCCGGCAAAAACCTTATACGGGCACTCACAACTCCGGCTACACCGAATGCCAGGAATTTTTCGGCGCCATCACCCTCGACAGCCACGAGCCGCTGGGCCGCCAAATCGTTACCATGCTGGACGTGGCGCTGCGAGGCGTTGGCGACGCTTGGAACGACATTGTGATCCCCGGCTTCGACTACTGCGTGGTCGAAAACACTCTAGGGAAGTTTGACATCCGGGTAGAGACGCTGACCAAAGTTCCCATCAACGTCCAGGAACTTGTCGGGGTCTAGCCTTACTGCCGGCCCAGCGGGCCCACGAATGGTAGGAGACTCACATGCGGTTTGGTGTTTTCTCAGTTCTCATGCTCGCGCCGCACTGCATGCTCAAACGCGCTCCGGGAGAAAATTCCGCGAGTGACGCCAAGCTGACACTCCGCGCCGACTGAAAAATTCAACCTTCTACTCAGGTGCGTGAAAGCGGCGAGGTCTGGCCGGGTTCAAGGAATCTGTCCGCAGCCGCAACTCGCCTCCGCTTTTTCCCGCAGCCGCTCGATCTGCTTCACATGGTGCCGCCCGTGCACCCAATGAAACTTGCGCCATTGGCCCGCCGTGAAAGGACCCAAGATTGGATGGTCCACTAATCTGATCTCTTTCCCGTAACGTTCCTCACATTTTGTGATCGCTTCATCCATGGCCGCGATCTGCGCACCAATCTCAGCGACAATCTTTTCGAAAGGAGTCCCGCGCGGCTGCGTGATCTTGGGGGCTTTTCGTCCGGGAGGAAACCGGCCAATTCTAACGACCAACAGAGCTTTTAAGCGCTGTTGCAGTGTCGCTTTGGTCGCCAGCGGCTTTCCCGCTTCCAGGCAGCGTTGAAATCCCTTCACCGTCCCGGTGTAACTGAGATAGAGATGTTCGAGTATCTCGGCGACACTCCACTTCCCTTCCGGATGCCGGCAAAGGTCTGCCCCGCTCATGCCGTCGATCGCCAAAGCAAGCGTTTCCTTCAGTTGTTCGAGATAGGAATCCATCAATAGCGCTTTCCGCTCGTCCCGCAGAATGCAGCGCTGCTAGAATGAAGCCCAACCAGAATGAACCTGAATATTCCAGGATGCAAGCCCCGTGCTCACGAGAGGAAGGTAGCTATGAAGAAGCTGCTGATGGCCATGCTGACGCTGGTACTGTTGACGGGATGTTCCTCGCAACCAGCGAAGCCGAAGGAGAAGGCGCCGCCCAAACCTCCGGAATTCCTCACCGGGCACGTGGCCGGACAGACGTTATTTATCGCCGCGCATGGTTGGGCGCGGGACGCTCAACCCTTCCGGCTGGAATCGCGCGTCACTCCTGAATCCAACGGGCACGACGGGAAATCGGCGGTCTGGCAAGGTGGTTTCGCTTCAGCCGTGCGCCACAGCCTGAAGCCCTTTGTCTGGTACGGCGTTGATCCCGCCGAGGGTTCGCGCGGCGTGTCCCCCGGCATCGAGGACAGCTACAGTCCCAGCAACTCCTCCACCACGGTCTTCGATATTGCATTCCTCAAAATCGATTCCGATCAGGCCCTCGCAGTTGCGCAGAAGCACGGGGGCGATAAACTGCTCGAAAAAAGCCCCGACACTTCGGTCTTCTACTTACTCGACTGGAACCGCCCCAACAGCAACCTGGTGTGGCACGTGATTTATGGCGCCGGCCGCAATCAACCCAAGCTCACCGTTGAGGTAGATGGTACGACTGGAATCTTTATTCGAGAACAGAAATAGCGGCAGAAAAGAGATCGAGGACCGCTGCCGGTCTATTCATGGGGTCAAGCGGTGACCGATTCATGAGGTTAAGCGGTGACCGATTTCTGGCAATGCTTCTCGAAAGCATCCTTGAGTTCAGCCGCGATGTCGGCAGGCTCGCGATGCTCGATATCGCTGCGCTGCACCATGTGCACCAGTTGACCGTCGCGCAACAACGCAATCGAGGGTGAAGACGGCGGATACCCTGTGAAATAAGATCGCGCCCGCTCCGTCGCTTCCAGGTCCTGCCCCGCGAAAACCGTGAACAATTGTTCGGGACGAACAGCCTGTTGCAAAGCAGCCCGCACCGCAGGACGCATACGCCCGGCTGCGCATCCGCAAATGGAATTCACCACCACCATGGTGGTGCCCGACTGATTGGTAAGTGCCTGGTCGACTTCGGCCGCGGTGCGCAATTCCTTGACGCCCACGCGGGTCAATTCTTCGCGCATGGGAATAACCATAATCTCTGGATACATTTGGGCTCCTGAAGTTCTACTGCACCATCATTGTAATACGAACGCCCATGTCCCATGTACCGCCGCCGTCACAACCCGTCATATATAGTTGAACCAAGCCGCTATGTTGATCCAAAACAACGTCCCTCTGGCGCCCTTCACCACCCTGAAAGTCGGCGGCCCCGCGCAGTATTTCGTCGAAGCAAGATCCATTGCGGAGGTAAACGAAGCGGTAAAGTTCACCAAGGCGAAAGATCTCCAGCTCTTCGCCCTCGGCGGAGGGAGCAATCTGGTAATTTCCGAAGCCGGCTGGCCGGGACTGGTTCTAAAGATCGCCATCCCCGGCATCACGGAGCATGAAGAAAACGGCAAAACGCGGTTCGAAGTCGGTGCCGGCGAGGAATGGGACGCCTTCGTGGCCCGCGCCGTATCCCGAAATTGTGCAGGGCTTGAGTGTCTGAGCGGTATCCCGGGGAGCGTCGGCGGCACTCCAGTGCAAA
>Ga0193726_1002320_pt1 | contig 13102 bp, 9 predicted proteins | sample H2c1metaG_FD_144928 | JGI IMG/M metagenome (GOLD analysis project Ga0193726, IMG submission 144928) | Soil microbial communities from a riparian zone of the East river system, Colorado, United States - H2c1 | ecosystem: Environmental > Terrestrial > Soil > Riparian zone | place: USA: East River... | reverse complement strand
CGGAGAGCATTACCGCGACCTGGCGGCGGAGTTCGGCACACCGTACTACACGCGCATTGATGCACCGGCTACACCCGAGCAGAAAGCAAAGTTGCAACAACTCTCACCGGACGCGGTCAAGGAATTGGATCTGGCTGGCGAACCAATCGTCGCCAAGCTGACCAAAGCTCCGGGCAACGATGCTCCCATCGGCGGCCTGAAGGTGGTGGCTGAGAGCGGCTGGTTTGCGGCCCGACCCTCCGGCACCGAGAACATCTACAAGATCTACGCCGAGAGCTTCAAGAGCCGGGCGCACCTGACTGCGATTGTGAGTGAAGCCCAGGAGATGGTGAACCATGCGCTGGATTCGGGAGCGCGATAATGACCGATAACGGCGGACGCACGAGTGTTCCGCCGTTTCCGTCCGAATATCGTGCTTCGGGTTTGTTGCTGCACGTCACGTCTCTTCCGTCAGCGCATGGCATCGGCGATCTGGGACCGGCGGCATTCTCGTGGATCGATCGTCTCCACGATGCCGGCCAAGGATGGTGGCAGGCGCTGCCGCTCGGTCCGACTGGTTATGGAAACTCACCCTATCAATCACTATCATCATTTGCCAGCAATGCGCTGCTGATCAGTCCCGATTCGCTAATTTCGGACGGGCTGCTACAGGCGAGTGATGGCCAATCCGACTTTTCTGTGGATGCGGTCGACTACGACGCCCTGATTCCGTTCAAGCGGCGCGTGCTTGAAAAGGCGTGGAGTAATTTCAAAGCTGCGAAACACCGCGAGCATATAAAGGAAGACCTGTGGCCAGCCTATGAGGAGTTCCGCGCCACGCAGGCAAGCTGGCTGGAAGACTATGCCCTATTCCGGGCGCTGAAGGCCAGGTATAACGGCGCCTACTACCTCGCATGGCCAGCCGAGCTGATTCAGCGCGATCCTGCGGCGCTAGCCGAAGCGCGGCGCGAACTGGCGGATCACATCGATCAGGTTCGCTTTGCGCAATTCCTGACCTTTCGCCAAGCGGATCAACTTAAAGAACACGCGCATGCCAATGGCATCGGCTTGATCGGCGACCTGCCCTTTTTTGTCTCCCCGGATTCCAGTGATGTCTGGGCTAACCCGGAATTCTTTGTGTTAGACGAGCATCGTCGGCCACGTTTTGTCGCCGGAGTTCCTCCCGACTATTTCAGCGCCCAGGGACAATTGTGGGGCAATCCTGTTTACAACTGGGATGCGCTCCGTGCAACTGGTTATCGGTGGTGCATCGACCGTTTGCGTGCCTTGCTGAATCACGTCGATGTAATCCGGCTTGATCACTTTCGCGGATTCGCCGCCGCGTGGCATGTTCCGGCCGGTGCATCAACGGCTGAATCTGGGCAATGGGTAGCGGGGCCGGGCGCCAGCATTTTTCAAGCGGTACAGACAGAACTCGGTCATCTCCCGTTCATCGCGGAGGATTTGGGAGTGATTACACCTGACGTGCGGGCGCTACGCGACCAATTTCAAGTGCCGGGGACCCGGGTCCTGCAATTCGCCTTCGATGGGCACGCGGACAATCCATATCTTCCGCGCAACTTCGTGTCCAACACTGTCGTTTATACCGGGACCCACGACAATGCCACGACTCGCCAATGGTATGAAGAATTACCTGATTACCAGCGGCACAATCTGTGGAATTATCTGCAGCGCGCACCAGGCCGAAGTGATGAGGCGGCTGCGGAGCTGATGCGCCTGGCATGGTCGTCACCTGCTGCGCTCGCAATCGCTCCATTGCAGGATTTGCTCAACCTGGGGAGTGCGGCTCGCATGAATGTACCGGGACGGGTGGATGGAAACTGGCGTTGGCGCGTCCTAGTAGACATGTTGTCCTCTCGTGCTTTTCAATGGCTGCAGCAGTTGACAGATAACTCAAACCGCTCGGCTGGCTTTGCGATATCCGTCCGCATGCAGCCGGCCGTGAACGAGCGATAAAATCCCGATCTAGAAGTACGGTGGAAGGTCAGGCATGACGATTCAAGCTGCCAAGAGCATCCTGCTGGTCGTGAGCGCACTCTTCCCGATTGTGGATCCGATCGGGGGCAGCCCGGTGTTTTTGCTGCTGACGAGAGATTACCCGCCGGAGACGCGCAGAGTGCTGGCTCGCCGCATCATGGTCAACAGTTTTGTACTGCTGATCGCGTCCTACACCATCGGATCGCATGTGCTCGCATTCTTTGGGATTTCGATTCCGGTTGTGCAGGTGGGTGGTGGACTGATTGTGATTTCGACGGGCTGGGTGATGTTGAATCAGAAGGACGGAGCTGACCGAGACACAGTCAGCAGGCGAACGGTTACTTGCGCCGATGCTCTGAACCAGGCATTTTACCCGCTAACACTGCCCTTGACCGTTGGCCCCGGCTCCATCTCGGTCGCGATTACTCTTGGGGCGAATGAAACGGAGCATCATTTGGGAGCAAGCCTGTTGGCGCTTCTGGCGGCGGCGATTGGTTGCGCTTTCGTGGCGGCAACCGTTTATCTCTGTTACGCCTTCGCAGACCGGCTTGCGAGCGCCATGGGTCCCACTGGAATGAATGTAATTCTGAGGCTGTCCTCGTTTCTGCTGGTATGCATCGGTGTGCAGATTCTGTGGAACGGTGCGAGCAAGCTGCTTAGTTCGTTACCGCAGGTCGCCGGCCTTGTGGGGTCGCATTGAAAGGAAGCGAGCGGCGTGAAAAATTCAAACCTTGACGTGCCCACTAATGCGGACTCCTCGGCCAACACCGCCCGTCCCGTGCCCGCGAGACGTCCGGCATGGGAGCAGGCTGAAGGCAACCCGTTGCCGCTCGGTGTCAAGTGGATCGAAGAGGAGCAGGCGTTCAACTTTGCCGTTCACTCGGAACATGCGGAGAGCGTCACTCTATTGCTCTACTCTCCAGCCGATCTAGTGAATCCACTTCTGGCGTTTCGCCTGGATTTTTTGCACAACAAGTCAGGGAGGATTTGGCACTGCCGAATCCCGGCCACACAAATTGGTGGGGCTCGCTACTACGCATACTCCGTGTCGGGTGAGACCATTCCTCAACTCCATAGCTTCGACCCGCAGAAGGTTCTCCTCGATCCGTACGCGAAGTGCATTTTCTTTCCACCCGGTTTTGATCGGAGCTTGGCCATGCGAGAAGGATCCAATGCAGGCAGTGCGCCTTTGGGAGGGCTGGATCATCACCGCTCGACATTTGACTGGTCGGGGACTCGGCCGCAGCATCATGATTCGGATGCGATCATCTACGAACTTCACGTGAAAGGTTTCACGAAGAACCCAAACTCCGGCATAGATGCATCGCGAGCCGGCACGTACGCCGGTCTGGTGGAAAAGATTCCATACTTAAAGGAACTTGGAGTGACGGTTGTCGAACTGATGCCGGTTTTTCAGCGTGATCCACAAGAGGGCGACTACTGGGGCTACATGCCTTTGAATTTCTTCGCACCCCATGCCCAGTACGCGAGCACACACCGTGCGGATGAACAGCATCTTGAATTCAAGAACATGGTTAAGGCTTTTCATCAGGCTGATATCGGTGTGGTGCTGGACGTCGTGTACAACCACACTTGCGAGGGTGACAACAAAGGGCCGATCTACAGCTACAAGGGACTCGACAGCGTTGGCTATTACATGGTGTCTTCCGATCCGGCCAACCCCTATGCCAACTACTCGGGCACGGGTAATACTTTGAATTTCGGCCAGGCTCACGTGCGCAAGATGGTGATCGACAGCTTGCGCTATTGGAAGCGAGGAATGCACATCGACGGATTCCGCTTTGATCTGGCGTCGGTGTTCAGCCGCAACGCGGATGGGTCGCTCAATTGGGGGGAAGCGCCCATTTTCAGTGAAATTGCCGCGGATCCGGAATTAGGACCCGTGCGTTTGATCGCGGAACCTTGGGACACAGCCGCTTATCAGCTCGGACGCGGCTTCCCCGGCCTGACTTGGCTGCAGTGGAACGGACGGTTTCGCGATGACATTCGCCGTTTTGTTAAAGGAGACGCAGGGATGGTTCCTGAGGTGATGTTACGTATTTATGGCAGCGATGATTTGTTTCCCGACAACCGCGCCGAGGCCTATCACGCATATCAGAGCGTGAATTATGTAACATCTCACGACGGCTTCACGCTCTACGATCTTGTCTCTTATGACCGCAAGCACAATTGGCAAAACGGAAATAATAATCAGGACGGCACTGACGCGAACTACAGTTGGAATTGTGGGCAGGAAGGAGATGAGTCTGTCTCCCCGGCTGTCCGCGCGTTGCGCCGGAAGCAAGTAAAGAATTTCTGCTGCCTGCTCTTCTTGTCTAATGGGACGCCGATGTTTCGCGCCGGCGACGAGTTCCTGAATACCCAATTTGGCAACAACAATCCTTATAACCAGGACAACGAAATTGGATGGTTGGATTGGAATCAACTCCGATCCAACGAGGACATTTTCCGGTTCTTTAAGTGCATGATTGCCTTTCGAAAAAATCATCCGTCGTTGAGCCGGAGCAGATTCTGGCGGGAGGATATCTCTTGGTACGGTGTGGGACCGACGGTCGATTTGTCCCCTGACTCGCACAGCCTGGCATTCTGCCTGCACGGCGCTTCTCAAAGTGATGACGACATCTATGCGATGATCAATGCGTACTGGGAAGAGTTGGAGTTCCATGTGCAGGAGGGAACAGCACAGGAGTGGAAGAAAATCGTGGACACCGCTTTGCCTAGTCCAGATGATTTCTCGGACGACGGAATCCCTCTAGAGCGGTCAAAATACCTACTGGCTCCAAGATCGATTGTGGTCTTGTGTCGACCCAAGAAAAGCGACACTCGGGAGGGTCCATGAGCGCGCGATCGAAGAGCCAAGCGCCTTGTCTTGCGCTGATACCGCGCCGGTGCAGAGTACGAGAAGAAACGTGATGATGTGCATCACAAATGAACTCTATACTTCCGGGAAGATGAAGTGCCTGCAAATATTCGCAACCTCTAAACAGTCAAAACGGCTTTACTACGCTCGCGAAGTTCGCGCTTGATTTCAGCAAGCTCTTCTCCGCAGAATCCTCGTTTTGCGCAAAGCTCTTCGTCTAGCCATCTCTCGGCGATCCGTTTTGCGACAACTTCGTCGTTGACGCTGATTTCATACGTTCCGTCATCATTCGTCGCAACTTTGAGCACGATCCGATCGGTGGATTTCCGTGCCGAGTCTTTCCAAGTTTGGCTCATCTTTCGCGCATTTCACCCCGTTGGACCCACAACGAATGTTGCACAAGGTTGTTACGATAACAATGGAGCTTGCGATTTGTAAGGGTACACTATCCCTGCTATGGATCATCAAAGTCCGTCCTTCCTGCAATTCCTCAAGGGGAGAGAGATTTGCCAGATCGCCTTTGGCATGTACGACCTCCAGATTAACTGGGACAATGGAGGTCTGTCGTGCACCGGACGGGTGATCTACGCGCCGAGCGCAGGAACGGAAGTCGCCTGGACTGAAGGGCACCCCTTTGATGCGGTACCAGTACTGCGCCTACTCCAACAGACAATCGAAGCGTTCGATAATCCATCCGAAGGAGAACTCGAGCTCCAATTCTCGAACGGTGATCGTTTGACTGTGTTACGTAACGATGGGCCGGAGGGATTCACAATCCATCAGTCAGGTCAACCCCTGATCGTCGGATGACCTGATTTTTAGTGAAATCTGGACGTTTCAAACATGGGAGCAATAGCATTTTCGACAAGGCCGGAAGAAACCTGGGCTGTCGCAGGGTGGGCTCTTAGGCAAGTTCTAGACGACGCAGCATCCCATCACCCTGACGATTCCGAGACGGCAAAGGAGTTCGAGGCTGCGAATGCCATCGATTCCACCGAAGTTGACACCAAACGAGCCTGTCGACTGCGGGGCCGTCAGTGACGTCCGCAGTAGTCTGTCGTCCAGAGATTCCGAGGCGCTTTAGCAATTCTTCCACGTCCCGGTGCCATCGATCGCGGCGGATCGTAAACTCGTTCCGCTGGATGACCGAGCGCAACACCGAAGGGAGGTCGGAAGCCTTGGGAACGGTCTCGATTAAGCAGGACGGGAACCTTGCGAAGGCTCCTGCACCGTAGCCTGCCAGCAGTTCCATTCGAACGACATCCCCTTTGTTAAAGAGACGCGGTCTGCCGTCCGCATCGGTGATCGTTTCCCACCTGGGACCGATCAGAGCGAAAGCGAATAGATTCTCCCAGGCCGAGGACCTGAGTGAGCGTGTCATCAAGCAGACCGGCATCTCCTCCGGTGTCCTCGCGCCGATAACTGATGAAGATCATTGGTAAATTCTTCATAGACCGTTTAGCCGTCGGTCCGATGGGTTTGTTGAGTATTTCTTACGCCGAGCACCCGCAGCAGCTGTCTCATGATGTCCTCCACATTGCGGTCTGAGTAGTCTATCAATTGCCGCTTGCGAACAGAGTCCGGCATCAACTGTGATATCTCGTAGTGTGGCTGCAAGAGGACGGGGATATATCTCTCTCCCACCCCCATCCTGATAGCTTTGTCGAGCTCAAGTGTGGCCCACGCTGATTGAAGGGAAGCACGGCTCAAGAAGTGAATAAAGAAACCAAACCGCGCGGACTCCTCGACAGCAGAGAATATTTGATCACTAAAGTTATCGCCGACACGTAGGTCGTGCGAGGGATCCCAAACGCAAAAATCATTCGCGATCAAACCTGCGCGAATCGGTACAATCGCCGCTTCATCTGCATGAGCGTACGACAAGAACACGGTTGCTTGACGGACGATGGCCTGGATGCCGGCGATCTGCGCCTGCCAGTCAGCATCGAGGTCAATGATCTCGATCTTCCTCGTTGGGAGCGATTTTACGTGGGCAATTTCATCTTGAACCCATCTTGATGATTTTGCCTTACTGCTATCACAAAGAAGAAAGAAATTGCGTGCCTGTATTTCCCTTTTTATCAATTCGTCAATTTCATCGTGATCCGAGAGGCATTTCAAGAAGAACAGAATTGGCTCGCCGTTTGCTGCCTCAATTGCGTTTCTCACCAATCGGACTTTGTCAAGGTCGCTCGTCGAATGGGACAGAAAGATCCAGGCATGAGAAGCCCGCTTCATTGGCATCCTTTAAAGTAACGATCGAGCGTGCGGGCCTCAGCGCCGTGACCCTGAAATCATGCTGGGAGCAGCAGCCGCATCGTTTTGGTCCAAGTCCGAAGTGAACCAATGACCGCATTGGCGATGCGGCCAAGTGCGGCTCTAAGTCATCGCCCCGGCCCGCATCGCAGGCTGTGGCGCTTTGCCCGGCGCCGCGCGGCCCCCGATCGCGGAGGAAGGGTCCGGCCAGACCATTGCATACGCAAGCCCTCCCTGCTGACAATTCTAGCTCAAATTGGAAGTCCTAGACCGCCTCTTACATCCGCGGAATTTGGTTCAAGGACATCCTCACGGCACCGGCACCTGAGACTTGCGCTCGTCCATACCACATGGCAGCAATCCTCAGGAGAGTGCTCTCAAACAGGTTCCCAAGGGGCTGAGCGGAAAGGCTTCCTGAGTTCCTTTTCGTGAGCCCCGCCGACCATGTGTACGAAGCCTCGATCAGAAACCCGCTTAACGAATGGCGGAGACCGTAAAGCGGCCGTCTACGGAAGTCCAGGCGATTGGTTGTTTGCCTCTCCGCACACGAAACGCCAACAGCCCTATTGGCCCGGCACGCTGTGGCGGTATTACGGCAAGCCGGCCTTGAAACGTGCCAGGGGGACGAACCAAGTCTCGTATCACACCTTCCGGCACACGTTTGGAAATAGATGCCGGGAACTCGTACGCATCGACTCCCTGCCCCAACTGCAAAACGCATGGCGTGCTTGTGGGCCATGAGGCAGGACGAAGAGGCGTGTGGTGGTGCAATGCCTGCCACAAGGGTGGGTCATTTGAGCAGTTGGCCCGACAGCGGTTCGGATTCTTCGCGGCAGAAGTGACATTCACGAAGGGCGGCAAGTAATGGCAAAACAAACGACAAAAATGCCCGTCAGGAAACCGCTAGCGTCGTAGCTACATTCAATTTCATGAGTTTCATGCAAGTCGCCACCGATTGGGTCAACTGAGAATCCACCTCGTCCGCTATGGTGGCGGCATCGGGCAGCAGCACGCTGAAATCCAGAGCGTTCAGATTGCTGTGCAGTGTCTGGAAGATGGTCACCTGTAGAATCCGTGATTCGTCCACGAGCATCGGGGGATCGTAGCCCTGCCGATACCGCGCCTCGCCATGGGCCACGGCGGAAATGGAACGGCTAGCTTTCAACGTTGTGCGGGCCTTCAATCGGACAATTAGGTCGTCCACCAGCTTGGGAAGATGTCCTGCGCGCTCCGCATTGCTAAGCAGGAGTCGGTTGAGTTCCTTGATTTGCTTTGCTCGTGCCAACCAGTCTTCGATGATAGTGGTTGTGCACCGACGCAGCACGGCCCCAACGCTTTCCTCCATGGGCGGAATTGTCTCGCGGGAATTAAGCTACAGAATGTTCTATTCTGCTCACTATTTTGGCCTGCTAACGAATGGTTTATAACGTCTGGCTCATTCCTTCCGCATGGAGTTCGGCTACGCGCACGAGCGTGCGGGAAGGTCTACTTATGAATCTTGAGTGATGTGTCTATCGAGGCTGCGGCTTTGATTCTTGCAAGGTGCACTACTTCCATATGGCCGATGGTGACTGTGCATATTCTCTTCGGTCGCGCTTTACACGTCGGACACCCAATACTGAGGGGGCTGACCGGAACAAACTCGGGAAGAGGCCGACCTGACATTTGCTCAAGCATAGCCCCTATTTTTACATTCTTAACATAAATGTTATAACTTTTCGGCTATGCTTTGTCGCCCCCTGCCCCGTGGCAAGCCGATCTAGAGTCGAAGTGGACCATGGGGTCACCTTCTGGCATGACAGGGCTTAAATCGCACTCCAGCAATTGACGCGCGTGATAGGCTCTGGCTTGTGAAGTCTGCTGTCACGTACATCCGAGTTAGCGCCAAGGAGCAGGGGGCTAGCCTGCCGGTTCGAGAATCCAAGGTCCATGACTACTGCAACCGATCTGGCCTGCCCATTTGACAAGGGATTCACATCGGCTGGCCTCCGCGATTCGCATTTCTCACGGACATGCTGTGGGTCGTAATCTTAGGCTGCCACGCGACCAGGTGCAGCCGCAAAGCCTCTACCGAAATCCAGGCAAAAGGATGAAGTCACCATGCGAAAAGCCAATTTCACAAACGTGGATGAATACATTTCCGCGCAGTCCGAGACCGCGCAGGCCGTGCTACAGCGTGTGAGAAGCACGCTTCGCAAAGCCCTGCCTGGCGCAGAAGAGGTGATCTCGTACAAGATCCCTGCTTACAGACTGCATGGTGGAATCGTGCTGTACTTCGCTGGCTGGAAACAGCACTACTCGTTGTATCCTGCGGGCGAGCGTCTGGTCGCGGCATTCAAGGACCAACTCGCGTCATACAAGGTCAGCAAGGGCACAATCCGTTTTCCACTTTCCGAGCCGGTCCCCGTGAAGTTGATCGAACGCATCGCGAAGCTCCGCGCGGAGGAAGCGGTCCAGCGAGAGAAGTCAAAACTAGCCGCCTTGAGGAAGCGCTAGCCGGGCTTTTGGCACTGCCCTCCTGCTGCTACCGCAGTCACAAGGTAAGCCAGATGTGGGCATCGCTAGCAGGGAGTGGCCTTCGAGTGCCTTCACTCTCGTATCGGTTCTTCTTCTCCTCTCGATGGATAACCTCCGGAGCAAGGTAGGCGATGGGACGGTGTGCTTGGCGGAAGAAGCGCAGTGTGGCTGGCAGCGGGTGATTGAAGTAGAAGATGATCGCGGTTGGAACAGATTCTGGGTCAGAGACAAGAACTTTTTTGGGAGGCAAGGCGCACGAGGGCGGATCGAGCCGAAAGACGGATCGAGATTTGCGGTTTTTGGAAATTGGTTTCATGCGGCACGGAGGAACAAAGGCGGCGTCTTGATGTAGAAGAATTGCAAAGCGGCGAGACGCTGCGTCACAGGATTCAGGACCACCACGCGTTGACCAGCGTTCGGTCTGTGGTCTGCGCAAAGATCTCAATTTGGCCGCTCACACGTGAGACTGCGGCCATTCCCCCATCGGTTCGCACCTCAATTGCCTCGCCACCGGGTGCCACCTCTGACCAAGACATACCGGGCGTCCATTCGTCCGTAGATTCCCAATCGATGGAATAGATCTTGCCGTCCGCGCCAATCGTAAAGAACTTCGAGTGTCCAGATGTGGGAGACGTCGATGCCACAGGCGAGCCGGCACCCACGGGAACACCCGGCAGATCGATGGCAACCCACGACGTAGGACTACCGGGCCGGTAGGTAGCGGCTCGCAACCCACCTAAAGTTGTGGCGATTACGATCTGACACGCTCCCTGGACGTTCGTCGCGGCGAACCGACTTACCGCCAGGTTATCGAACGTGACCTTCTCCCAATTCGGACGGATGTGATTCCCAGAATGATCAACTATAGCCACCCAGAGTGATCCGTCGGTGGCAAGAACGAAAAGATAATCGCCGGTCACTACGAATTCGGCACCAAAAAGGGGAACAAATCCGACAACATCAATTTTGCGCCAGGGTCCCTTGTCTTTCGGATCCCAAGTTATGCGAGAGTAGAAATTTCCGTCTGCCGCTAGCACGCTGAACTCGATCCCTCCCAGCATTGCCAAAGAAGGAATTCCGGCCACCGGGCTGGATGCCGACAGTGACACCGCCATGGGCGGCCCGTTTGTATCTGGAATGCCGAAGATTAAATCGGGGTAAGTCCAGACATCAACCCGCAGCCACCCTTCAATCCAATCGCCCGAGGGCGAAGGTTGGCTCGCAAAGAGTGTGCCTTGACTCTGCACGGCCAAGTAAACGGTCTCGAGTCGTGCGGATACGGCAGCCGCAAAGAAATTGCGTTTCAGGTCTGGCTCGCCGGCACCAATTCCCTTACCGTCCGTAACCGCAAACCATCCCGCATCTTCTGCCGGGCACGGCTTTAACCTCCGGTGCCAGAGCCGCCCAGCCGAATCGAGAGCGAACAGGTCTATGTAGTCGTAGTATGCATTCGCGAAGTCTGGTTGTCGGCCAATCATCCAAAACGCGGGCGACTTGTTGTCCGCAATCACCTCCCAGGGCCTCCATTCCGCCAAGACCACGGAGAACGGAAACAGCGGAGCTGTGCGTTTATCGTCTTTGAACTCGAAGTAGGAATAGGAGAGAGAACACGGCCGCACGGTGCGATCTCCCATGAGCGCAAAAAGGGTGAAAGACATTTTCCAGTGAGGAGTGTCGTCGCCCTTTGTGCTCGGCGGATGGGTAACAGAGAGAGTCATGTCCGGATTCCGGGTGGCCGGGAAGTCGAAAAAGATCCATTCGGCGTCGTGATCCGTGTTCTCGCCGACGGGTCCAGCGCTCACCACCTGGTCCTTCGTCATCACCTGGCACCCGATTCCGACGTCTGCCGTCGCCACAGTAAATGCGTCCATGTCTTCGTCGCCGGTCTTCAGGAAGATCACAAGCGCCTTCACCTGGTTCCGTTGGTCCGCGGTGAAGGATGGCTGCTCCTGTCGCGTGGTGTGATCGAAATCGCTGAAGTCGTGCAGGAGTGACTTGCCGCGATATTCGATCACGTACTCCCTCTGGCCCCATTCCACCCTGCCGCCACGCAGAAAAGGGTTCTCAAACCGCGGATAGAGGTCGGTCTGGAATGGGCCCCCATTCAAACCGAAGCGCCCGCCGTCCCCATATGCCATGGTCAGCCGCTCGCTCGATCCGCCAGCCCGGGGGATGTCGTAGCTGCATTCCATATCGCCGCTGTCATCCAAGTGGATACGCGCCGTGCTCACCCGGTCCTTGAAATTCTGAAAATCGCCGAACTCCTCGCGGCTGCCCACCTGCACGATCCAGATATTTTTGCCTTTGGCATACCAGTCGCGACCGGCGAAGTAATCCTGCGGAAGCGGATCGGGCCAGACGCGCTGGAGGACTTTCAGGTTGATCTCGGCTTTGGCGAGCGCATTCGCCTTGTCGAGATTGCCTTGGACGAGGACGTCAGTGACTTTGGAGAGCGCATCGGCAGCGGCCTTGTTCCATTCCTCCTGGCTGATGTTCTCGAGGAACGAATCCTGCACTGCCTGATCGACGAAGAATTTGATGAAGTCGCCGCCCGTTCCGCCAATTTCGTCCTTGATGTCGTCGAGGGCATTGTCGATGTCCTCCTGTGCCGATTTAATCGGGTCGCGCACCAACTCCTTGATCTGTTCCTTGTAGAAATCAGAATCCTGATCCTGCCATGCGGGCCGCTGATTCGAGAAGACGCCGATGTACGCTTCTTTGCGATCGTGCGAGCCCAGCCTTGGAGGATGGATGTATTTCCCGAAGACCCAGAAACCCTTTGGGCCGATATCGCCGATGTCGAGCAGGGGGAAATTCGCGTCGTCATAGGCGGAGGTCCGCATCTCGTCCACGCGGTTGAACGCCGTCTTCGGGAACCAGGCGTGCGATCCGCACTTCGCGAGCAGACTCTGGATGGAATGGAAGTCGAAGGCGAGAATGGCAGCGGAATCGTGCTGGACGATCATGGGCAGCGACCACGATCCGGTCCACCAGCCAGGACCGTCTCCGTGATCCACCAGCAGGTTCTGATGGGTGGCTTCCGCTCTATTGACGATCACGCCGGCTGCACCGCCCACCACAGCGAGTCCGGGAATGAGGATACCCGCGGTGCCTCCGAGAGCTACGTCAGCGGCCGCGCCGAGCAAGCCTCCGAATACTCCTCCGCCGAGGGCTGCCTGCAGGTCTGAGATGTCGATGTCTTCGAGACCGGCTGTGAGAAATACGTTCAAGGAGGGGTGAATGGACACCTGGCACACGCTGGATTGAAAGTTTAACTGGCCCGCACGAAAGTTCTGAATGGTGCCGAGCATGATGGCGGGGCTGCGATAGCTGAAAAGATTGGCTCGCGTGCGGACGGAACCTTCGAGAAGGACGGAGAGGTCGTCGGTCGCAGCCTCCTCAAGCGTGCGGATAAGCGAATCGTCTTTGAAGAAGACCTCGATCAGGTCTTCGCCCAGAGCTTCTCCCACG
>Ga0193726_1002319_pt1 | contig 13105 bp, 7 predicted proteins | sample H2c1metaG_FD_144928 | JGI IMG/M metagenome (GOLD analysis project Ga0193726, IMG submission 144928) | Soil microbial communities from a riparian zone of the East river system, Colorado, United States - H2c1 | ecosystem: Environmental > Terrestrial > Soil > Riparian zone | place: USA: East River... | reverse complement strand
CGAAGGCAGGTAGCCCGGAGCGAAGTCATTCGTCTGGTTCTGCCAAGCCTCTTGCTGGGTGACAAGATCCTGCAAAACAAGATCTCCGCCGGGCTGGCACGGAAGACTAAGCCGAACCGCCATATCCCAAAACAAGTCATAAAGCGAAACGACATTACGAATTCCCGCCGCGAATTTAGGTGGTCCCACGATCACCCAGGCTTGTCCGGCACTTTCCGTGCGACCGTCCGGAAACGTCACCTTTGCTTGGACTGTGCCATCGGACATATCGTCGAACCAGCCGTCATTGCTCGCGTACTCATCGATCGGTCGTGCCGTTGTATTGGATTCTGTCCGCCCAATACCGCCAAAAAACAAAAGCCGACCGTCGGTTTGCATTTCGATCCGGCCGAGTTGCCGGATGGGCGTTTTTGTCTGGGGATCCACCAAATCTGCAGAGCCTGGCGCGGCCAGAACCACTTCGCCGGGGTCAATCTCGAGTCCACGACGATCCGTCACATCCGCATTGCGTCTGTTTTTCCGTTCCGGCTGCCCGCGTCCGCGATCCTGCTTCTCCAGCGAATTAGCAGGCCTGCTCGCACGATTTGCGTACGGAGGATCCGTCTCTGCGCCGCTCAAACCATTGAAGGTGAAAAAGGAGGCTTTCCTGTTCGCAACATGCACTCGCCACTCAATCCTGACGCCGTCCGCAAGCGTGACTTCTTTGATGGGATTTCCCGCATCGTCGAACTGGAAAATACGAAAGCGTGCTGCTTGACGGAGAATTTTGCCTTGCGCGTCCTTGAATGCTTTAAATTTATGCGCGTCAGCGTCCCAATTGCCGGGGATGCCCGGATTTTCAGGACCGATATAAAACTGATCCGAATTCCCAATACGCGCGACACCAATGCTCGGATGGATCCTTAGATCGGGCATTTTTCTCTTACCTCACTTTAGCTTCTTCAAGAAATCATCCAGCGCCTGTTTTTCAGACGGATCGAGGTCGCGATCCGGTGGCATTTTGAAACCTGCTATCCTGGATTGTTGCTTTCCCGGATTTATCCTCTGGCGCATGATTCCCGCTCTCTCGACAACTGCCTGTCTATCGAAGATCGAAAAGCGAATGGAGCCATGACAGCGGAAGCAATAGCGGTTTAGGCGATCCAGGCCATCCGCTTCCGCAGACTGCCACGCTGGCCCCTTGCCCGCCGGGAAGCTACGGCTGACGGGAGGAAAATGCTGATCGGAATGTGCATGCAGGCTGAGCCAAGTGCGAGCCGCTTGGGCTTCAAACGAACTGCTGCGAATTGCAGAATTCTGCAACAGAGCTTCCTCGTTAAATCGCCTGATCGCATCAAACGCAGGAGCAAACGATACCTGCGACGGATCATTGGTGTGCGCATCGAATAAGAGAGACGTGTTCGTTGTCTTTAGAGAAGCAAAGTCATTCTCCAAGCGATCGAACCAATGGTCCGTGTCAAGATAATTCACCATCGGTGGGCGAAGATTGCCCGGACTTCCGTGGCAATTGTTACAGCCGTCCGGAACAAAATAGTCACGCGTGCCAGTTCCCCCGGGCAGATCGGCAGCGTCGAAACTTGCGTTGAGAGCCAAACTCAGCGTTCCATTGGTAGCAAAATCCAACCAATACAGCCGGTCGGGTCGGCTCGGTGCAAGTAGCATGACCTGTGTGTTGAAAGAGTGACCCGAGAACGGTTGTTCGCCTACGCGTGCAAAAAAGTTAAACAGTATTACCACGGATTCCAAGCCGACTCGCGCTGCGCGAGAGTCCGGCCGTACACGAAGTCGAACGAGCTTCCTCCAGCCCGGAATCGGTGTGGGGACGCTGATGTTGACGATCTTAGGTGCAAAGAACCGCGACGCGAGGATATCGCCGTCCCGCAGTGTTGCGCCATTCAAACCATGCGTCGGCAGGTTCAGCGCGTCCGCCGAGGCGGCTTGGACTGGATTCATCAGCACGTCGGAATCAAGTGCTTCCAGCTTTCCTCCGGCAGTCGGATAACCGACAAATGCAAGAAAATCATCCAGCGTGGTGACGCCGGGCTTCGCATCAAAGGCCAACAAACCCGAAATCCGAATGTAGTAATCGCGCGCTTGTGCTTGCGAACCGGTTGTGATTGCTGACTCGCTCGGCACAGCCCGTCCGCCCGGCGATACACCGAATAATAGTGAAAGTGAAAGTAACCCCACGAGGCTTGCAGTTCCTTTGGTTCCCATCCAATTCTTTTCTTGATCGATCTTTGTCATTGCATCTCACTGTCCGGCAAATGGTTGATATCTTGTCCTACCAACCCCAATAACTCCATCATTCGCTGCAAAAACGGACCGTACCGTCTTTCCGTACTCGCCAACAGTTCGCACGAATCCTGTCGGCCCATTACGCTTTTAACTTCATCCGCCACCGTTTGTGTCACGGAGTCTATTGTAAATAATCTGCCATTGCCGAGTTAAATTATTACCTCTCTTTATAAAATCTCTGGCACTGCGCACCAATGACTCGCCCCTTATCCGGGAAACCATCCATTGAACACGCAGTTCCATTGAAAGATCGCATCGGCGGTACGGCCGATGCGTTCCGCTGCCAATGCTCTTACGGCGTGCTCCGTAGAATCCGTCACCGTGGCATATGCCCGCGCCCTTTTCGCCTCCGTGCCGGCGGCAGGTATCAGTCCAGAGATACCGCACGGATCCTGCAGACTCCGGCACTGCCGGTCAGACAATAATTTGAACAACTCATATAGGCACTGGCCATGGCTTTTTGCGCCAACACAGATGGCGTTCTGCGCAAGAAGTAGTTCGATGTGGAACGAGCTTAGTGGAACTTCCGGAGTACGACACCACCGCCAATACTTGGCCAGCTTAGCCACGGATTTTAGTTTCCCTCCGCTTCTCCAATCCGCAAGCGCGATGAATTTGTTGTGCGAGTCGGGAGAGGTCTGGATCCAGCCATCATTCCTATCCGGAATGAGATATCTTGGTGCACCTTCGCCCAGACCTAGAAATGCCCCAGGCACAACCTCGATGGGCCTCTCACCGTCACCGAAATCCACAGCAACCGCCTGCCCGTCGCGACCGATGGACGTGTTTCTGTATCGGACCTGAAGCGTTTTCCGCACATTATCGAGTACTGTCGACGACCGCACCAACTCCCCTCCCCACCGCAGCTCCTTGAATTGGAGAATCAGTAACAGGTCCAGATCGCTGGACTGTGGAATGGCCGTGCCACGTTGTGTACTGCCGATTGGCAGAATTCGATTTGTGGAAAATGTTATCAGCAGGCGCCGCTGCACCGTGCTTCGATGTAATTCCAGCTTTGCTCGATCGATTTGAGAATAATCCAGCCTCTGAAGGACCCGCTGGAAGCGCTCGCGCAAGGCGGCAGAGCAACGAACAAGGTTTGCTAGGGGAACGCTGGAAGTAAAGCCGAACCGATTTAGGCCCATTGGATCCCACTCCTCGGACTTAAACTTGGCCCCACTGCAGACAACCAGAAAACTGCCTAAATAAATGTATTGCTGATTCACTAGTGAGCGTTTAAACTCACGGGTGAGTTAGGATACCAAGAGTGCGCACACAAATCAAACAAAACATCACAGATAAAACAGGAGGTGTAAATGTCCCTTCTCCGCCTTGGAGCGATGCTGAGAACACAGAGGGGAAACCGTAAAGTTCGAGACGTTGCAAAAGAAATTGGAATCAGCCCAGCGACATTGACCAGAGTGGAAGCGGGAAAACAGCCTGATATCGAAACGTTCCAAAAGATTTGCACTTGGCTCAAAGTCAATCCGGCCGAGCTACTAGATGTACCACAGGTCCTAGTCACTCCGGCCGAAGAGCCAGTGGCACCAGCTGCTTCCGTCCATTTCAGAGCCGACAGAGAATTGTCACCCACAACCGCCAACGACCTAGCCAATTTGATCCTCGCTGCACAGCGCGAACTTACGCGCTTGGTTAGACAGCGTCACCACAATGTTTCGCCGCGGATTTAAAACGTGGTCGGAACAGACATCGGCGCGCATCCGGCAAAAGCTGGGGCTTCCCGAGGACTCACCTCTGGATCTAATTCGAGTCGCGGAGAGTCTTGGTGTATTCGTTGCCAGCCCCCAGGAGTTGTCCGATTTGGACGCAATATCTCGCGATCGCCTTCTGGGCGCGAATAGTGATGAGTGGTCAGCGTTAACCGTCACCGACGGCAGCAATTCTCTAATAGTATTGAATGCATCTCACGCGCCAAGCCGAAGAAATAGCGATCTGGCTCATGAGATTGCTCACATTATTCTCGGCCATGAGCCGTCAAAAATGTTCATCAGTTCGACCAGCAATTTTGCGATTCGCACGCACGACGCCTCCCAAGAGGAGGAAGCCGCATGGCTGGCGGGCACATTGCTACTTCCACGTCTAGCGCTCCTACGGTTGCGGCGGGTAAACATCGGCGACGAGGAAGCGTGCAAAAGGTATGCGGTCAGCCCGGTGATGTTGCGCTACCGGCGTAGCGTCACTGGCGTTGACGTGCAGCTTGGCCGTATGTCCCGATGGAAGCGCGCAAAATAACTGAATACGATATCGGCTATGAATGAAATCGGCATACGCCAGAATTCAAATTCCGCGCTCAGATTTCTCGGTGCTCAAGAGGCGCTTTATTCAACCGCGAAGCAATGGCAGGGCTGGCAATTCTTCCTGCTGGTGCCTGTGACGATAGTACTCTCGGTCGCAGCACTCTGGCATCCCGGCTTGAAATCGTATATTGCTCTCTACGGCCTTTCGATGACACTCCTAGATTCCGTGGTCGTAAGGCCCAAGATAGGAAGGCTCAGGAAGGAAGGAGCCCAAATCCAGGAGTTATTCGACTGTAACGTTCTGGAAATCGACTGGAATAGGTTCCGAATTGCGCGCCGTCCGGAAACGGAACTCGTAGAGGAAAACTACGCAAGGTTTCTCTCCCGGGGGGGCGCCAACACGCAGATCAAGGATTGGTATCCACAGTGTGTTGCGAACGTACCAATCGGTTTTGCGCGAATCATCTGCCAACGCCAGAATTGCTGGTGGGATGCAAAGCTACGTCGACGATACGCCGTTGTCGTTGTTGCAACGGTGACACTGACCACCTTCATTGCCTTTGTCGTCAGTCTCTTTGGTGGCCTGACTCTGGAGAAATTCGTCTTGTTGGTGCTAGCCCCACTTCTACCGATTTGGTCGGTCGGACTGCACCAATACTCTGAGCACAAGGAGGCGGCCGACAGTGGATTTCGGCTTAAAGAATTAAGTGAGGAACTTTGGGAGGCAGCAATCACGTCCGACAACGATCCAAGCGAGCACGAGTCGCGAGAACTGCAGGATTCCATCCTGGATCATCGATCGCGAAGCCCTTTGCTCTTCGATTGGTTTTATTCCAAACATAGAACGCAATTTGAAGCCCAAGCGAGAAGATCCGCCGAGGAAGCGTCCCAAGCGGTCGCGTCGAGATACGCGCCGTAATACCTCCAACGCTAGGCGAGACCGATCACGCGCCTTTCCTGGATCTCGATTGTAGGTCGAGGGCGTGCTTACTTTCACGGCGTACACATGCTCGTTCACTTCTTTGCGACTTTTTGCATTTCTCAAAGAACGCGCACACGACTGGTCGCGAAGCCCTGTTTCGACATTTTCTTTCTCCATTTCTTGTAGCCGGAGTCAACTTTGCGTGCCTCCGCCAAGCAGTACGACAAATTCTTCGACCGATTCGAATACCTGGTCTCCCCCAAGTGCTTCGAGCAAGAAAAGATAACGGGCGCGAGCGGGTGGGCTCCTATTGGCCGCTTCTCGTGGCACGATGGGAACCGCGCGATCTTCGACGAGATCGTAGGTGAAGCCAACGAACAGCGATCCGAATATCCGCCCGTCAAGGCCAAACCGTTCGCTTCGAGCGAAAGCTTCGCCATGCTCCTTAAAAAAGTATATACGGACCAAATCATGCCGCTTGCCAACAGGCGCGCATAGTGATCGTTACGCTTTTGAGACCGATTCGAGTTTTTGGAATCTTCCCGACTCTACGGCGGGGGCAACTAGCCATGTCCTTTGAAAAAAACGATCGCCCCTCACGAACTTCCAGTGAAACGGATCAGTTCGTGCGCCGATTGAGCTTTCTGTCCCATTTACAACGGCGAGAAAAAGTGGAGTCCCTGTGGCGCGTCAAGTAGTTCAATGGCGATGACGTTCTGCACATTTTCAAGCATCGCCGAACGACGTCGCGTCGCACTCAGGCTCATCGAAACGTGAACGGTCATTTTGAAATCACTTCGGGATCTCTGCGTTATGGCGCCGCGCATCACAACAAGGCCCGGTAGATGCATTTTGGCACAGGTCGAAACAGTCAAGGCCTTCCCTGCGCCGCGGGTCAGGTTAAGCGAATTGTATCGTCGCGCAAGGCTTTTACCAAGCGTGGATCGGGAGCCTTAAGGCCGAACAGCGTTCCCCCCCGACTCTGGGTCCGCTTCCTTGCGGCCTTGTCCAAACGCTCGTGTAACTCAGCTCCGAAACGCTCCCAGCATGGACTACCTTCGAAATCCCGCAGGTCACGGTTGAATCGCCAATCCGCGACACCTACAGCGAGCGTGCCAAAACGCCAAAAGTTGATCGGCTCTGTCGCATTGCAGGTGCGCTTAATCCAGTGGTGTGCCCATCGTGCGCGACGATAATTCTCACTTGCGGCTCCCGCAACGATTCCCAGAAATCCCGGCCCCCAGGAATCATCGAGATAGCGATCGGACACTTGATTTTCATAACGCAGGCCAATGATCGTAAGGCCACGGGCTTGCTCGCCGGGATGCGCTGATCGGAGAAGCCGGTCCGCGAACCGATTCAGCCACGCATCAGCCCCGCGCGATTCTGCGGCTGTAACTGCGGCCTCCAACGCCGCATCATCCAAGGCACTAACAAAAATGTCCTCGCGCAACTGATCCAGAGCAGAAATTTCGGAGGTTCCGAACAACGCGTGCTCATAAACTGAAATTCGCTCCTGGCCGATGAGTATCCGGACCAGAGGTCTGTGATCTCGAATGTGTCGAAAGACAGCAGCCGCCTTGTCACTGTCCCGTATTGCAAAGACTCCTGCGAGGCCCACTCCCAAGTTGTAGACTTGACGCAAAAGTCGTGGCTCTTTGATTTTCAATATCTGCTCGAGCCACTGCTCGACTACCTGGTGATTGTGCTCGAGGATCTGGTCAAGTCCATCACTCCAATGCAGGACCAGCTCGGAGGCATTTTCCGCGCTAAGAGATCTTTCAAAACTGATTAATTGGTCCGTCATTTGGCGCTGCTGGATACCAAGCGAATCGGACCTTTCAAGAGAGGTAAAGTCATTCATTAGAGACGGCAGATCAATCTCTTCGCTTCGTAAACTGGCGTCGATAACCTCTCTCACAATCTCGAGTCCTTGGTCGAACTTGTGAACAATCATCTCCACTCCGGAGGGTTCGGAAATGGTGATGGGCTGCAAAAGACGATTGAGCACTCGCCCGATAACCTTCGCGAGCTCCGCCGAAGCACCGCACCCGAGTAAGGCCGCTGCGTACCCCAGAAATTGAGGTTCCACTAAGTGAAGCAGATCTTCGCGACGTTGTTGCACAACGGCCGCGGCTATCGCCCGTGAGCGGTAGAACTCATCGTTTAAAAGGGCATGGCTCCGATGTTGAACAGTCCCAAGTACGAGAGCGTTAAGGGTGTTGTCCTGTGCCCTGTAGACTACATCTGAAGCACAGCCCGCCACCTCAGTGTCTAGATTGTTCATCTGCTCGGCGATGATCTCGCGCGAACGCTGCGTCAAGCCAGCAGGAGTGGCAGAGGCAAAGAAGAGTACTCTTCTTAAGTTCCGGGTGCTTGGGCTCAACAGTGCCAATTCAAGGTGCTGTTCGAGCGATTCCGCTGGGATTGCTTTCATTGTATTGCGCAAATCGAAATACTCTGGCACCGTATCGGGCATTCGGAGAAACAGCTCAAGCTGTTTCTCCGCGTCAAGATGTGGATTCAAAGCCTCCACTAGCTGTCCTGGTATCCACCTGAGATCCTCGGCCCGTAGTATCGTTGGGTCACGGACAACGCGGTCGTAAGCGGACGCGACCGTACGAGCTGTCTCGTCGTCGAAAAGTGGGCTGAGCTCCGGCAGGTGCCAACCCAGTTGGCGAAGCGGAAGTTGGGTGCGTCTATCGATAGTGAGCACGATCCTGCGAAGCGTCATAATCATTGCCATTGGGTCAAATCGAGCAAGCGCGGGCGTCACAGCTTCCAGGTCTGCATCTTCTGCCGTACTGCTCATGTGGTTCCACGTCTGTAGAGCCGTGATGCTTACGGCGACCGCTCGTGCGATGTCCAGATTAGAGGCCGACGCCACATTGGGGTCGTGAGGATTCACATCGCAGAAGTGCGCGACCCGGCGCCACCGTTCGGATCGGCCGACACCAATCAATTTTTCAGCGGCCTCCGCTGCCCAACGCGTCCCAAGCAGCCGTAGAACACCCGCCGCTGCCTGCCGAAACGGTTCGGACGTTCCAATTGTCCTCGTCGACTCCACAAAACGACGGAGAGCGTCTTCGGTCTCCGAAAAATCAATTCGATTCAATCGAACAACCCAAGCGAGTTCATCACCAGCATTTCGAGGATTTCGCGCAATGGATCGTGCCAACGACCAAGCGAAAATCCCCGAAGCTAGATAAGCCTGCGGTCTTCCGGCGATGAACATGGCCGTTGTCCGATCCAAACCTGCGTCATCCAAATCGGGCACCTCCACGCAGACGTTCTCAAAAAGGGCACGCTCACTGGTCGAAAATGATTCAAGAGCCTTTGCCATGCGTTCTCGGCGATCCGGCTTGGCGCGCTGGTGGTCTTGACCATTATCCAGAATTTTTGACGACCACCGTCCCAACCACAGCGGCAGACGAGCGTCGAGAATCGGCCTAACATTGGCATGGTCGCGGCTTTCGATTAATCGATCCAACAGAAGATTTTGCCGGGATCCTCGACGGCTATTGAATTCTGCACTCTCAATGGTATCGAAAAATGATTCGGGCCGTGCTCGGATCGATCCCTCCAAAGTGGAAAATGCTTCTTCGCCTACATTCTGGAGTCCGAACCAAGCGTGAATCAGAGCGACGCGTCCAGCCGGTGGGCAACCATCATCGAGGCACGAAAGGCCAACCGCTGCCGCCAAAATCTCTGTGATGATGTCAAATCCTTGCACCACATCCAAAATGCCGTCCAGCCGTTCAATCACACAAGGGCCCGACATCTTTGGAAGAGATTTCAGCTCGTCCACAACCAGCAAAGCCAAAGCAAAAGGTAGCGTTTCTTGTCGAAACCCGTATGCCCCGCTGTTGTTTGGCGCTACTTGTAGGAATCGACCCTCTTCGATTTCAGTGAGGTCCTTGAAGTAGTCTCGCTCTTCGTGGCGTCGACTGGCGCCTGAGTGTCCCGCCCACTCGTCACGATCGAATAGTCGATCCGGGCGATCCAGCCATGCTCTTGCGTGCGATCGAAGCAGTTTTTCAAAATCCTGAATATTATGGCTAATCAGATCTCCCCGTTCTTCCATTCGCCAATGCCAATACTCGAAGAGCAGGCGCTCGATGGTGAGTTCATTGGGCTGTAGGGAAAGTCGGTTCAATAAGTTGAGAGCCACAGTGCAGACTCGGGGATTTCGTATGAACTCTCGTACACGCGGAGGTAAATCTGCCATCGTTAAACCAACGCGCGCCAGCATGGCAGCTAATTCCTCGTCCGTGTACCCCTCCAAAACCACGCTGCGGATTGCGATACTGTGTCGAATTCGAGGTGCGACATCGCGCTGCCAGAAGACTTGACGCGCGGTTATCACAACGAGCCCTCCCAATAAATGAACCTCGGATGTCACCGCCTTCAGGATGTCGGCCCACGGTTTCCCGGGGTGCTCGTTCAAGCCATCCAGCACCACAACAAAGCGAAGTTGCTTTTCGGCACTCTGCTCACGCCATCGCTTCAGCCGCCGATACCAAGCCGCTACTCCACTCTCATCGTGATCCTCATCCTGTTCCGCCAGGAGCTTTGCCAAGCTCTCAAGCGGTTTGGAAGGATCTAAGAGATCTGCGCGGCGACCGGACACGAAAATCAAAATAGGTGGCTCGGCAAGAGCCGCCCACCATTGCGCAACGAGCCAAGTCTTGCCAACGCCCTCATCTCCGACGAGAGCGATAGCCGCCGCTTGGTTGTCGTCGATCAACATTTCCCTGGCGAAGGAGTTTGCCGCGCTTTTGCGGAGAACCGCCGGCAAAGATAAATCTGCGACTGTGATGAACTGGCCAAACGCCCGTTGTGAAACATCACGATTGCCAAAGCGCAGGCGCAGCCACTCGGCATTCTTGTAGCGAAGCGCATCCAAGCCGATTTCCGAACCAGTCAGGGAACGGCGCAATTCTTCGGCTTGTCTCGTAAAGCTCGGATCGATGGCAACTGCCTCAAGAACTGCGCCAAGGACGCCAGGATTGGCTTGCGGTAAGTATGTGGCAAACCAAGCCAGTGTCGCATCACGCGCGGCGGCGAGAAGAACCGAGAGCGGCGACAAAGGTCGAGGTGACCAGTCGAGTACCAACAAGCTCACGCCGTGCTTTTCAAGGATTTCGGTGAGTTGCCTGACAGTGTCTTCTCCCACTTCACTGGTGGCCCCGAGGATCCAAAGGTCAACCTTGCCAGACAGTACGTGTCCACCCACGACCACCTTACCAGCCAACGTCTCTAAGCGAAGATTCTCATCATATCGCTTGGCTTCCATTGCCACCGCAAAGGGACTCGGCCCAGAGCTAGCGTCGCGGCCAAATTGTGAACCTGATTTCGCTAGGCGGATGACAAGACCGGTTTGTGCAGATAACGCACTCGCAACCAGACCTTCAAAACCGTCGGAACCGGCTGCCTTCAAACTTAGGAGCATCTGTCGTAGAGTCTCGAGCGACGCTAGTGTGATTGAATCAGACAAAGCGTCTCCTCCTAGTGGTCTTGGGCTGTTAGGATCTCGGTTGGAGAGAGTGTTCGCCGGAGCAGCTCTCTCGATGTAATCGGAACGGCGGCAATTGTTTGCAAATTTCACACATCGTACTCCTACTTGTCCAAGTATCACCAGAGCTGTTTGAGATGAACTTCTGTTTTGGTCTCGGCTTCGCAGAGCCATGAGAGACCCGACAGGGTTCCGCCTCTCGCAAGATCGGCACGGAACGCGCATTGCTCCTGGCGAAACCGCGTCCAGGCCTCCTGGGTTTCGGCCAACAACTTCTCGCTGATTTCATGGTGGGACGCGCCGGAAACGCGAGCCAATCTTCGCTCATATTGGGATACATTGCACCATGGCCGCGATTGGGCGCACCGCGATCCGAAAATGAAGGACGCGCGCCGGAAACGCGGATCATCGAGGACATCTGGCGACCTATCCTCCACTCGGCTCCATCGGCGAAATTCTGCGGCATTTTCTGGAAGAAATGCGTGCTGTCTGATAGCCGCGCCCGCGGGCGACGGTGCCTTCCAACCAACAATCCTCAATAGAAAAACAAGCTGCGGCAGCGCATACCCCAACGCGAGGGTTAGTTACATAGAGCAAGTCACCGTCAGACGCGGGAGCAATGGTACTAGCTCAAGCGTGCTTCTGCACGCGACGATTCGCCAACTTTTACACACGAGGGGCAATGGCCACCTCGGGACGAATTCGAGTCCTTACCTCTTCGTAGAGGTTTAGTTCGACTGCCTCCGCCACTTCAAGTGTGACTGCCAACGCATACGGCACGCGCTCCACCAACAATCCTGCATCCTCCTTGCAACTGACTGTGATTCGGAGTTTGTCTCCGTCCACAAATGCCTTTGCCTCCTCACCCTCCATAACCCGATGCTGCAAGGTCCCGCGTTTTGTCGAATCGAAGTCCGCGTCTTTTTTTCCCACGCCTAGAATATCTTCAGGAACGTGAAACCAGAGCGATGCTTTTCGGTAATCCATATGCCGGGGGTTGATTGGCGTAATCCAGCCGAGTGATACTGTCAAGCGGCGACGAATTCGGTTGGCGCTAAGCGATGGCGGAAGTGGCATCTCGTAGACATGGCCTTCTTCGTCCCGAATTTCATCCCACCCCAAAAGTAATACGCGCTGATCAGTGGAGAACAGGCACCGCTCGGTCAAAACCTCTCCGTAGCCCAGAAATCTGCTTTTCAGCCGCGAACTTGTTCGCCAGTCCAACGCCGCAAAAATTCTATCGATTTCGTCTCCCGCTTGTCCCCAAGACGCGCCATGTACCAGGAGTGCCTTTAGAATCACTGGAATAAAGCGATCTTCCAAACGAGCACCGCCCGGACGATTGCGTCCCTCCTCGACACGCTCAAAAATCAGGTGAGCAATCCGGCTCCCGAGGGCGGCCGAGACGCTACTACCGCACAACGGCTCAACCCGATCCAGCTCAAGTGCGCGTTGCCCGGGCGCCGCAACAACTGCCCCAATCGGAGGCACTGCCACGGTTCGGAAATGGACCGAGCCGTTCCGGTTGGCAGACACTCGATAGAGGAGGCGTCCACCAGGCAGGACGATCTCTGGCTTGATGCCGCGCTTGAAACCATGACCCACGGTACTAAACGGGCTCGGCAACCTCGCCCCTCCAAGAAGGTCGAGAAGGAGGTCGGTTTCCTGTACTGCACCGAACTCATCGGCGTGTACTGATCCGATGGTTACAGCATTGATTGCTTCGCTAGGAGATAACGTTCGGCGCAACGCTTGATCTTGCTGCATAGCCCGAAGTGCATGCTCAGCACGCTGGCCCATCTCCAGTCCGCGCCATTGCTCCTCCGCCATTTCGATGATCAACTCCTGTGGTTGATTCCCACAACTAATCAGAAAAAGTACGTTGTATTTCCACGCCAACCAGTCGAGTAGGCGTGCCAATGGACTAAGATTATGAGCAAAGGGCTGAGACCGATCTCCGAATGAAAGGTTGATTACTTTTACGGTCGGAGCAATCGCGGGTTGCTCACCTTCTCCTTCCTTGATGCGTTTCACAGCGCGGTGAAATAGGTCGACAAGAAGGCACGTAGGCGACGTGCCTTCATAGCTCAGATTTCCATTCAATTCGTAAAC
>Ga0193726_1002318_pt1 | contig 13110 bp, 14 predicted proteins | sample H2c1metaG_FD_144928 | JGI IMG/M metagenome (GOLD analysis project Ga0193726, IMG submission 144928) | Soil microbial communities from a riparian zone of the East river system, Colorado, United States - H2c1 | ecosystem: Environmental > Terrestrial > Soil > Riparian zone | place: USA: East River... | reverse complement strand
CACTGCGAGATTTCTCGCCTCGCTTGGAAATGACTCGCGTGGGGGCTCGGGCAGCAGGAATGAGTGTTTGCCGACCTACTTCTGGGTCATGACCAGTTCGCCGTTTTCGACTTTCATGCCGCCCACGCCGTCCGGGAGTTTCATCCGATCATGCTGCTCAGCCAGCTTCTTCTCCAAGGCATCCTTGACCAGAGACACAGGAACGTTGAGATCCCCGACCTTGAATTCGGTCGGATCGAAGGTGGCATAGCCATTGTCCGATCCCAGATGGCCCGCCAAAGTCACCCATACGTCTTTGCCCGCGACCTGGGTCAGGAATTGGCCGTGGGCCACGTCCCCATCAAAACTCAGCTGGTAATCCTTGATCTCGGGCTGCCCGGGAGCGATGGCGGCGTCGGCAGAAGCGGGAACGCTGTTGGGAAGGCCGGCCACGCTTTGAGGCGCACCCGACGATAGAGCGGACGCGGGAAGTGCTCCGGCGGCTTGCGCCAACGCCGCGCCAACTTCGTCGGAGGTGAGACGGACTTCGGCAGGAGGTTGTCCCGGCTCCTTGGGCTGCTCGAGCTGCTGCACTTTATTCTGAAACGACTGAGCATTGGCCGCCGCGGCGGCCGGAGCTTGTGGCTGCGAAACCGGTTGGGGCTTCTTCAGCACGAGGACAATGGCAATCAGCGACGCAGCCAAGGTCGCCACGCTGATGATCCGATCAATCTTCCATTTCTTCATAGTCGGTCCTGTTATGGATATGCTACCGGGGAAAGATCAGAGATTCATGATGACCGAAGTCACCGCGGGGTCGGTTACCACCAGCGATGGCATAGGAGCGGATCTTCGAGCTCTCCGGGCCCGGTCGCGCGGCTCTCCGAGGGCCGCAAGGCTGAAAACTCCCCGGAGCGCAGGCACGATCGGGCATGACTGCGCGGCGGCGAGGAGATGGAATCTGCGGGCGTTTTCCCGCAAATCTCGAGCCAGAACGACATCGCGGGCCTGCCGGAGCAAGCTGCCAGCGAGGGTCTGTGGCGGATGTGACCAAGCGCGGGCGGGCTGCCTTTTTGCAGACGTGGAGGCCAACGGGATGATGATATTTCCACTTCCGCGAGGCGCGGCCCCCACAAAAATTAGCCTTCCAGCTTTTTTGTGACCAGCTCATTGATCAACTGGGGGTTTGCCTGGCCCTTGGAGGCTTTCATGGTCTGTCCTACGAAGAAGCCGGCCACTGTTTTCTTGCCGGCGCGGTACTGCTCGACTTGCTTCGGATTGGCCGCGATCAGGCCGTCGATGATCTTCTCCAGAGAGGATGTGTCGCGAGACTGTTCTGGGCGTCCTTGTTCTTCGTAAACCAGGGGAAAATCATTCCCGCGCTCAAAACACAGGTCGTAGAGATCTTTGAGCATTTTGCCGGAAATCGCGCCGCTCTCCACCAGGTCGGCCGACTGCGCCACGCCTTTCATCGAAATCGGCGACTGTTCGATTTCCAGGCCTTGAGCTTTGAGGCGCCCCATCAACTCGCCCTGAACCAGATTGGCCACCCGCTTGGGATTGTTGGCGACTCTGGCCGCGGCCTCAAATTGTTCGGCGAGCGCTTTGCTCGAAGTGAGCACCACGGCATCCTGTTCGGAAATGCCATAATCGGCGACCATGCGCTGGCGACGCGCTTCGGGAAGTTCCGGCAAGGCATTTCGGATTTCTCCGCGCCATTGGTTACCCACAACCAAAGGCGGAAGATCCGGCTCGGGAAAGTAGCGGTAATCGTGCGCCTGCTCTTTTGAGCGCATGCTGTAGGTTTTGCCTTCGTTTGAATTGTAAAGGCGGGTTTCCTGCGTGATCTTGCCGCCGGATTCCAGCACATCGCCTTGGCGTCCGATTTCGTAAATCAGGGCCTCGCGGATGAAGCGGAACGAGTTCACGTTCTTGATTTCCGTTTTGGTGCCGAGCTCTTCCTGGCCCTTCGGACGCAGGCTGATATTGGCGTCGCAGCGCAACGAGCCTTCTTCCATGTTGCAGTCACTGACCCCGGAGTAGGAAACGATCTCCTTGAGCCGGGTGAGATATTCGTGGGCCTCGTCAGGCGTGGCGATCTCGGGTTCGCTGACGATCTCGATCAGCGGCGTGCCGCTGCGATTCAGGTCGACGGCCGTGGTTTCCCCCGAACCTGCGAATCCTTCATGCAAACTCTTGCCCGCGTCTTCTTCGAGATGCACTCGCGTAATGCCGATTTTCTTGGGCCCGCCGCCGGTACTGATTTCGATAAACCCATGCTCGCCGAGCGGCTTGTCATACTGCGAAATCTGGTATCCCTTGGGAAGATCGGGATAGAAATAATTTTTGCGCGCAAAAATGGATGTTTCGTGGACTTCGCAATTCAGCGCCATCGCGGCAAGCACGGCGAACTCGACCGCCTTGCGATTGAGCACCGGCAACGCTCCCGGCAAGCCCAGGCATACGGGACACACGTTCGTATTGGGCGCAGCGCCAAAGCGGGCAGAACAGGAGCAGAAAATCTTGGTCGCGGTGAGCAACTGGACATGCACTTCCAGGCCGATCACCGGCTCAAAGCCGGCGCGGCCGGTCCCAGAAGGCTCCAGGGGAGGGGGCATATCCGCTGATTATAACCAAGCAAAGTGGCGGTTAAGGCTTTCCTGCGGGAGAGCTCGAATATTTCTCCAGGGAAACTTCGAAATACATCAGCTCGCCGCCTTTTGAATCGCGCACTCCCGTCAGGTAAAAATGCGCGCCCTCCAGCGGTTTCGGAATGTCCGCCACATCGAAGAAGAGAAATCCCGCCTGCGAACTATGGGGTTCCACCGCTCTTGCGCCAAATTGCGCGCTTTGAATTTCGCTCATCGTCTTCTGACTCACGCCGCCCTTTACCTTCCTGGTGGGGAATGGCAACGGATAATTCGTGCCGCTGGAGTGAGGACGATTGAGGCGGCGATAAATATCGTCTTCCGAAGACGGGTTCAGCTTGGTGCGGTCCCCGGTAATCAATTGTGCTTTCATTCCCGAGAGCGCAACCGGCTGGTCTCCGTCGTTGCTGACGATCACGAAGATCGGCAGAATCCCGGCGTCGTGGTAATCCACGGTGAAGATCTTCGCCTTTTCCGCCGTATCGTACGGATCGAGCGCCACAGCCAAACCTTCCGTGGGATGCTCGTCATGCACCGGGTAGGTCTTGGCGGGCTGCGGCTTTGGCATGACGAAGTCCTTTGCGGCATTCGCAAGCATCGGCAGAAGAAGACATGCCGCGGCCGCAATCAGGATTCGGGTTCGCGTGGGAGCCTGGCAGCGCATACCTGGATTATAGATGCCGATTCCCGGACAGGTGGTGCCTTGCTGGCTGCCGGCATCGGCTGCGGTTAGAATGTCGTTTCCCGCATGTATCTGCTGTATAGCGCGCTGCTGGCGACTGGACTGCTGCTCGCCCTGCCCTATTGGGCATGGGAGATGGTGCGCCACGGGAAGTATCGCGCCGGCTTCGGCGAACGGCTGGGGAGAGTACCTCAGAGACTGGCTGCGTCGCCAGCGCCCACGATGTGGATTCACGCCGTTTCCGTGGGTGAGGTGTTGGCCATCAGCGGATTGGTCGCAGCATTGCGGCAGGCATTGCCGCAATTTCGGATCGTGATTTCGACGACCACCGATGCCGGCCAGAAGCTGGCGCGCGCCCGCTTTGGCGAGGCCAACACTTTCTATTTTCCTTTGGATTTCGCATTTGCCATCACGCCTTATTTGCAGCTCCTCCGGCCGCAGTTGATCATTCTCGCCGAGACCGAGTTCTGGCCAAATTTCCTGCGACTGGCGCATCAAAGCGGATCGCGAATCGCGGTTGTGAACGCGCGGATCTCAGACCGCTCGCGGCCAGGTTATCTCCGATTCCGGCGGGCGCTGCCAGGGATTCTGCGGCACATTGATCTGTTTCTGGCGCAGACCCAGGAAGATGCCATCAGACTGCAGGACATCGGTGCGCTGTCCGATCGTGTTCAGGTCAGTGGAAATCTCAAGTTCGACATCGATGCGCCCCCGGTTCCGCCGATTGTGTCCGGTTTGCGGGAGGCATTCCGGCGTGCGGGCGCCGGCCCGATCATCGTTTGCGGCAGCACCGCCGAGGGCGAAGAGACCTTGGTACTGGAAGCTTTCGAAAATGTCCTGGCGAGCCATCCCGCCGCCGTCATGATTTTGGCCCCGCGCCATCCTGAGCGGTTCCATGGGGTCGCGCAATTGCTGCAGCAGCGCAAGATTCGCTTCTGGCGGCGTTCGACGTGGAGCGGCGAAGCGATTGCCGGTGGAGTCTTGCTGGCCGACAGCATCGGGGAACTGGCCTCGCTGTACGCTCTGGGTGACATCGCTTTTGTGGGAGGAAGCCTGGTCCCGCGGGGCGGACATAACATTATTGAACCGGCGCAACACGGCGTCCCCATCATCGTGGGAAACCATACAGAAAACTTTCGCGACATCGTCGGATTGTTCCAAAGCCGCGATGCGGTTCGCGTCGCCGCCCCTGCCGAGTTCCCCTTGGTCCTGGCGGACCTTCTTACCAATGAAACAGAACGGCGTGCGCTGGGTCAGCGGGCACGGGAGACCTTGCAGACACAAAGCGGCGCAACCCGCAGGACACTGAATTCGCTGAAAGGCCTGCTCGAATCCGTCGGCAACGAGTCTCGATGAACCCGCTTGCATCCATCTTCGGGGCCGGTGTTCGAGTGAAGAATACCCTCTATGATCGCCGCCTATTTCGATCCCGGGGATTGCAGGGGCCGGTCATCAGCGTCGGCAATCTTTCGCTTGGGGGTTCAGGGAAGACACCTTTTGTCATCCTGCTGGGAGGGCTGCTGAAAGCCCGCGGCATCCAATTCGACATCCTCTCCCGCGGCTACGGAAGGCAGACGCGCGGAGTTAGGCTCGTGGACCCCACGGGAGCCTCGCAGGAATTCGGCGATGAGCCGCTGCTGCTGGCTCGCCGGCTCGGGGTCCCGGTGATTGTCGGCGAACGCCGCCATGAAGCCGGGGTTTTTGCCGAGCAGAAATTCGGCCCGCAGTTCCATCTGCTGGATGACGGTTTTCAGCATCGAGCGCTGGCGCGCAATTTTGACATCGTTCTGCTCACGGCCGACGATGCGCGGGACCGCCTGCTTCCGGCCGGTCGCCTGCGCGAACCGCTGACGTCGCTGTGCCGCGCCGATGCGGTTGTGCTCAGCCCGGACGACTCCCCACAATATCTTCCACGGAAGGACCAGTTGGTCTGGCAGGTGCGCCGAGGCATCCTGCCCCAGGACGTCCCCTCGCGGCCGGCAGTATTTTGCGGCATCGCGCGGCCGCGGAAGTTCGTCTCCCAGCTGCGCGCGGCCGGGATCGAACCAGCGGCGGAAAGGTTCTATCGCGATCACCATGCGTACACCGAAGGCGACGTGCGCGAACTGCTGGAAATGCGGGAACGAAGCGGTGCCGGGGGGTTTGTCACCACCGAAAAAGACGCCATCAATCTGGGGCAACATATCGAACGATTGCGGCCATTGTCTGTGATTCGGGTGCAAATGGAACTCATGGACGCGGCTAACGCTGTGGATACCGTGTTATCCGTGATTGCCGAGCGAAGGCGCCGGGCATGAGAAAATCTCCTTGCCGGGTTGTGCGACGCATCCGGTGTAATTGAGTCTTCATGGGCAAGCATCCCAAAGAGAACGGGCGCCTCCGCAAGATCGTGGAATCGTTTCCCAACGTGACGATCACGGTGATCGGCGATCTTGTGGCCGATGAATTTATCTTCGGCGAGATCTCGCGTGTGTCGCGCGAGGCCCCGGTGTTGATTCTGAAGCATCGCGAACGCACGGTGGTGCCGGGCGGCGGCGCGAATGCCATCAACAATCTCGCGGACCTGGGCGTGAACGTGCTGCCGGTGGGCGTGGTGGGCGACGACGAGCCGGGGCGTTTATTGTTGCGGGGCTTTCGCCACAAGCATATTGCCGTGAGCGGCGTTCTGAAGGACAAGAGTTACACGACGGTGACCAAAACGCGCATTCTGGCGGGCATGACTCACACCTCGCGGCAGCAGGTGGTACGCATCGATCGCGAGCCCGAGACTGAACCCAATCGTCACTTGAAACGCGAACTGGTGCTGGCCACCCGCGAGTATGCGCGGGCCTCCGACGCGCTGCTGGTTTCCGACTACGGCTACGGGGCGGCGACTCCCGCCATCTTGAATGCGATCCGGGAGCGTGGCCGGGTGGACCGCATCCCGATCGTTCTCGATTCGCGTTACCGCATGCTGCAGTTTTCCGGCGTCACGGCGGCGACTCCCAATGAGCCGGAAGTCGAACAGGCTTTGGGAATAAAAATCGGGAACGACTGGTCGCGGCTCTGCACCGCAGGCGAGCAGGTCATGGCGGAGATGAACTTGCAGTCGCTGGTCATCACGCGGGGACGCGATGGCTTGGTGGCGTTTTCCGCAAGCCACAAGCCGATCGACATTCCGATTTTCGGTTCCGACGAAGTCGCGGACGTGACCGGGGCGGGTGACACGGTCATTGCCGCATTCACCGCGGCTTTGGCGGCTGGAGCGACCACGGAAGAGGCGGCGATTTTGGCCAATTATGCCGGCGGCATTGTCGTCATGAAGCGCGGCACGGCGACCGTCAGCCAGGCTGAATTGCTGCATGCCGTCGAACAAGCTCCTTCGACACGATCTCATTGAGCGCTGGTTCCATTGAGTCACGAAAAGATCCTAAATCGCGAAGCACTGCAGGAACGCGTTGCCGGGTGGCGCAGCAACCGCGAAACGGTGACGCTGGCCAATGGCTGTTTCGATTTGCTGCACGTCGGCCATGTGCGCTATCTGCACGCCGCCAAAGAATTGGGCGGACGCCTGGTGGTAGCCGTGAATGCCGACGCATCGGTTCGAGCATTGAAGGGCGAGGGCCGGCCGCTGGTTCCCGCCGCAGAGCGGGCAGAGATTTTGGCAGCACTCGAAGACGTCGACGCGGTGGTCATCTTCCCCGAGAAGGACGTGCGCGCGCTCATCCGCGAAATCCGCCCCGATGTTCAAGCCAAAGGCACGGATTACAGCGCGGACAACGTACCCGAGCGCGATGTGGTCATCGAATGCGGCGGGCGAGTGGAGATCGTGGGCGATCCCAAAGATCATTCGGCCACTGAGATCATCCGATCCAAGCTCCAACGACGGGACTCCTAAGGTGTCGACCCCCGCAACCTCGGCTGCCGCAGCCAAGGCCACATCCGGCACTTTCCAGCGATTGCTCATTGTGAGGCTCGGTGCCATGGGCGACATTCTTCACACTTTGCCCGCCGTGGCCGCCCTGCGAGCTGCAGTGCCCGAGGCCAAGATTGGCTGGGTCGTCGAAGAGCGGTGGGCAGAATTGCTGGCCGTGTCCCCGGCGGCGCGCTCCGGCCCCCGTTCGCCAGGCCGCCCGCTGGTCGATCACCTTCACCTGGTGAATACCAAGCTCTGGCGCACTGCCATGACGTCAAGGCAGACGTGGAAACAGATGGCGGCAGCCGCCCGCGAAGTTCGCGACCAGGAATATGAGGTCGCAATCGATTTCCAGGGGGCGATTCGTTCCGCGCTGATTGCGCGAATCGCGCGCGCGACGACGATTTACGGCTTCGATCGACCCCGCGAATCTCCGGCCCGCGGGTTCTACCATCGCCGCGTGCCGGCGCGCGGCGCGCATGTGGTTGAACAGAATCTATCGCTCGCCGAAGGGCTGGCGCAGCGTGGGCTCGAAACCCCGGCAGCGGTATTGCCACGCGATGAGGCTGCGGAGCGGGAATGGGCGGGCCGCTTGGATCACGGCAAGGTAGGAAAATTTGCCTTGCTGAATCCGGGTGCAGGCTGGGGCGCCAAGCAGTGGCCGGCCGAACGCTATGGACGAGTGGCACAAATGTTAGCCAGGGATGGCGTGACGCCCCTCATCAATTCCGGTCCGGGCGAGCAAGACCTGGCAAAGACGGTGCGGGAAATCAGCGGCGGCGTCGCCGAAGTCGTGGCCTGCTCCATCACCCAGCTGATCGCTCTGACCCGGCGCGCTTCCTTGTTTATCGGAGGGGACACCGGCCCCATGCATCTGGCGGCTGCGTTGGGGATTCCAGTCGCCGCCATTTTCGGTCCCACCAATCCCGCGCGCAACGGCCCCTTCGGGACAAACAGCATCGTGTTGCGAAGCTCCTCCAGCCAAACCAGCCACAAGCGCCGGCCGCAGCCGGAACAAGGCCTGCTGGAAATCACCGCCGACCAAGTGATCGCAGCCGCCCGCCGATTGCTGGAGAATCCCCGTGGTTGAGTCAAAGACGAGCTGGGCAAAAATCGCGCGACGCATACGAGTCCCGCTCAGTTTCGCATTTGCGATTTTGTATTTCTGGCTGGCGAAACCGACCGTCGTTTCCCTGCTCACCGGCATGGTCATTGTTATTCCGGGACTGCTGGTCCGGGGGCTCGCATCCGGGCACGTCCAGAAAAACGAACAGCTCGCGACCACCGGGCCGTACGCTCGCACGCGTAATCCGCTCTATCTTGGGTCTTTGATCCTGGCACTGGGATTTGCGCTGGCGGCGCGGAGTTGGTGGATTGCGGCGGTTCTGGTGGTCATTTTCTTCGCGATTTATCTGCCGGTGATTCAGGGCGAAGAAGTTTTCCTGCGCGCACGATTTCCAGGATTCGACGACTACGCTCGCCAAGTCCCTCGTTTGTTGCCCCGGCTGACGGCGGCGGAGAACAGCGGAGGATCATTCTCCTGGGATCTATACTGGAAGCACCGGGAATACAATGCGATCCTGGGCGCGGCCGCAATGATGGCGGCATTGGCCGCGAAGCTCATCTGGAGGGCGCAATGATCATTTTTGAGATGCGGAGCCAATCTCGCTGCCCTTCCTCGCCAACTGCGCTCTCGCCTGTCCGAGCTCCGGACGATTCGAGTTTGATCCATTGCAGGCCTGCACCAGCTGCGCATAGTACAGGTTCGCCTTGTCGCCTTTGCCGCTGAGTTCCGCAGCCTGCGCCGCCCCGTACAAAGCATCAAAACGCTGCGGATTCTGTTCCAGATCAGCCTGGTATTCCGTCAGAGCGGCTTCGGAACGACCCATCTCAAGCAGCAGATCCGCCAGCATCTCGCGCGCAGGAATCCCCTCGCTGGCCTCAAGCACTCCGTTTTCGCCGTCCGCGACCTCGCGCAGCAAGTTGAGGGCGGTTTCGTTGTTGCCTTCCGCATGATCGACCCAGGCTTCCGCCTCCCGGCGCTTGTCATCAAGCCCCTCGGCGGAGGACAACTTTCGCTGGACCGCGTCGGCATGAATGGCGACCAGCCGGGCCAAGGCTTTATGCGCTTCCCCCACATTCCCGCTGCGCGCCGCGCCGATCGCCCGGGCACGGTGGGTGGCGGCATGGTCATCGTCCCGGTTGCCGGGGACCAGGGGTAGTGCTGCCGCCTCCGCCCAGTGGTGCAGTTCCAGCGCATAGCTTGCCTCGAAGAACCCCAAATTGAGAAATCGAGGATCGCTGTCCCCCTCATACATGTCTTTCATCGCCGGCAGGGCCTTGACTTCCTCGATCAGGTGTTGCACTTCGGCTTCGCGCCCACTTTGCAAATAGGCATAGACCAGAAAATCCATGGCGTGGAATTGATGGCCTCCGCCGTCCCTGTGCATCTTCTCGCCCCTCTGGGTGGCAGCGATGGAAGCCAGGTTGGAAGCGATGTCTTCCTGCCAAAGTCCCAGGCGGGCAAAAATATGCGACGGCATGTGCACCGCATGCGGAGCGACCGGGGCAATGGTTGCGTATCGACGAGCCGCCGGAAGGCCGAGTTTCGCCATCTCCGGCTTGTCGTAACTGTGAATCAGATAATGTGCCACTCCAGGATGGTTCGGCTCGCCGGCAAACAGTTTCTCCAGCACGGCCGCAGCTTTTTTTCGGTTTGCGTAAGCTGTGTCTTTTTCGGGCTCCGCGGCAAGCAGGGACAGGGCGTAGAAAATGCCGGCTTCGTGATCCTCGGGATATTTCTGATAAAGCCGCTCCATGCGCTGGGAGTAAGCGGCTGCCCGCACCTTGTGTTTCTGCTGGAGACGCTCATAGAAGGCGCCCAGCGCGCCGATGTAACCCTGCTCCCGGCCGTCTTTGGAACCCAGCGACTTCGCCTCTTTGAGTTCGGCGGAGCCTCGCTTGAGGGTTGTCCCAAAGCGGGTGCCACAAACTCATGGCGATTCCCCAATGCGCCATCGCACACCGCGGATCGTCTTTGGCGACCTGCTGAAAAGTTTTCTCGGCCTCCTCATACCAGAACGAATGCAGCAGCGCCACGCCGCGTTCAAACGCTTTTTGAGCCGCGGGCGAACAGGAAACCGGAAAGTGAACCGTTCCCAGTTGATCGGAAGTCAGGTCTTCGGGATGATGGCCCTCGTCCGCCAACCCGGGGAAGCCCAGAACGAGCAAGGCTGCGAAGATGAAGGCCGCACGCATCATGATGGGACTCTCCTATTCTCTCTCCCAGACTTCATCCTGGTCCGCGAAGACCTTCACCTTCCTGTAGTGGTCGTGCAGGTAAGCGCGGAGCGGCGGCAGCGCGCTTCCCGGCGGATCGAAATCCCCCGCGGGGTTGAGTTGTTGGGACCACAGAATATACCGCACGTTCTTTGCGTCCAACTGCACCATGCTGCGCTGCAGGAATTCCGGGCGAGTCTCACTATCGAGCCCCACGCCGTCCTCGAAGATCGGGTTGCGCAATCGCAGGGGGAGATAGACGCCCGGCCATGCCGCCTGAAAAAAGAATTCTTCGGGGCGCGTGTGCCCCTCGATCCAGTGCAGTTTTTCGTACGCTTCAGGATTGACCGCCGCCCAGCCCGCCGGCCAATCCGCAACCACGTATTGGCGATGATGGGCGCGGGCAATTTGTACGGCCGCGATGAGGAGAATCGCCACTCCGGCCGTGCGAACTCCGAGCGCCCGTCGAGCCTCCCCGGCCTGCCCCACCAGCCATAGCAGGAGAATGATCCCCGGCATGGAGATGGCGTAGATGCGGAGCCAGTTCAGGCTGAACATGACTTCGCACAGAAGCATCGCTCCGATCAGGGCCACCAACCTTGCCTTCTTGTAGGATTCGGAACCGTGCCCGCCGGGCGAGGGCGACCTCGAATTCTCCCTCCCTACCCGAATGAGAGCGAGCGCATACACCACCGGCAGGAGCAGATAGACCACCAAGTACTGAGCGGCGCCGGGGAGCCGCCCCCATCCGCTCCAGGGGGGCATTCCGAGAAAGCTGGTTTCAGGACCGTGCACCATGAAGTGTAAAACGTAAGTGACCTGAAAATACCACAGCTGCCTCCAGCCGATGGTCGCAATGAAATACGACTCCGCCACCCCCAACGTAATCGCAAAACCGAGGAGCAGGAATGCGGCGTCCGCCAACAGCCTGCGCCAGCTCCGACTTTCACGAGCGTTCTGCCAACCCAGCCAGATCAGGAATGCGAACAGCGCCGCCACAGCGTGAGACTGCGTGAAAAAGCCCGCCATGCCCAACAAGCCTCCAGCGGCAAGCATTCTTGCAGGCGATTGCCTGGGCAAAAGAATCCTGACGGCGCAAAGGATCGCCAACACGCTGAACCAATGATGAGTGGCATTCAGCAGCTTGGTGTAGATGAGGGTCAGAAACAACATCGCGGCAGCCAGCGCCGGTTTGAGTTCCATGATCTGCGTTGCAATGCTGAAGCACAACCAGCAGAGGGCAACCCCGAGCGTAAGCACTACCAGGTTTGTAACCCAGATGTGAGCGCCGAAAAGTCTGAACACTGCGAAATAAAACAGGTCCGTGCCGGGCGGCGTAAACTGAAAAAAATCGCGGTAAGGGAGCTCGCCGTGCAATATGCGCTGGCCCTCCATCCAAAAATACATCTGATCTCCGCCCAGAAGAATCGGAACTCGGGAAGACACAAACAGGTTCAGATAAAGGTAAAGCGCCGCGCCGGCACAAAGCGAAGGTTGAACCCAAGGTGATGTGCGTACGCCGCCCAACGGCAAGCTCCTGTATGAGTTTCAAAAACGGCAGCGAACTACACCCACCCTGCCAGCTTTCGATATTGGAGGTTTGACTGCCCTACTGCAAGCGGAATCGCTCGTTCATCAGCCGTTGCAGGCGGGGCTTGTAGAGGAGATCGTAGGCCAGTTCTTTGTCGGGAAACATGGCCAGTGCGGCGCGCTTGGCGCCGGCCGCCAGTTCGGCGGCCTCCTCTACGGTGAGGTTGGCGTCCTGGCTGATGACGGACATCACCATGCCCATCATCATTTGCAGACGCCGGATGAGCAGCGCTTCCTGCTGCGCGTCGCTCAGAATTTCAGAACGCTCACTCCGTTTCTTATTTTCCATCTCCGTACCTGTCAGTTGTTAGATGTATGGCCGCAGTGAGACGTTGCGCTTCTTCAGCCCGCGAATTCCCCTACCCCCGGCGCTTGCGGGCAAGGCTTGCGGCAATGGAAGAGACTGCGGGGGCTCTTGCGGGTTAAAATTGAGATGCACTTCTGACTGGAGAAATAATGGTAAACCTTCCCCCTTCCGCCGGTGAAAATCCCCGCCCGAGTCCAAACGAAAAGCTGGTGCGCGTTTTCGATACCGATCAGGAATCCGAAGCCTTGATCGTGCGCGGGCTGCTCGAGTCTGCGGGCATCGATGCGGATTTGACCTCGCTCGAGGCACAGCAGGACATCCTTCCCGGCGTGGGTGGCACGATCATTCTGACCCGGGCCAGAGACGCCGAACAAGCGCGAAAACTGATTCAGGAATATCGGCGTTCGCCCGAGGATGAGACCGCCGAAGTCAGCATCGCCGAAGATCCGGAGCCGCAGAACTGACATTCTTGCGATCGATTGAAAGCGAGCGAGGAAGCGTCAGCGGTGCGAGCGATCGGGTGGGCTTTGTGGCCATGAGATCGGGTCCGCGGAAGACGCCGAGCGCCCCGCCCGGGCCCTTCGCCGAGAGAAATACGCTCCCGGCGAAGCAGACGATGGCCGCTACAAACCTCTGAAAGCCGCGCACGGCCACGTGCAGGTTCCATGGAGAGTCAGGCGGGATGGCCCGCCGCCACCCCCGGCAGAAGCTGGCGAGCGGTGACCAAGAC
>Ga0193726_1002317_pt1 | contig 13112 bp, 13 predicted proteins | sample H2c1metaG_FD_144928 | JGI IMG/M metagenome (GOLD analysis project Ga0193726, IMG submission 144928) | Soil microbial communities from a riparian zone of the East river system, Colorado, United States - H2c1 | ecosystem: Environmental > Terrestrial > Soil > Riparian zone | place: USA: East River... | reverse complement strand
GATCCGGCGAACACCGCGATCGAGTTCAAGCGCCTGATGGGCACCGGCGAGAAGAAGCGCTTCCCGGCGTCGGGCAAGGAGCTCACGCCCGAGGAGCTGTCCGCGGAGGTGCTGCGCGCGCTCGCGGCGCGGACGCACACCGAGCTGCGCGCCGCGGTCATCACGATCCCGGCGATGTTCCAGCTCCCGCAGTGCGACGCCACGCGCCGCGCGGCCGCGCTCGCCGGCATCGAGCACGCTCCGCTCCTGCAGGAGCCGATCGCCGCGGCGATCGCGCACTCGGGCAGCGGCGAGGTCCGCGATGGCTCGTGGCTGGTGTACGACCTCGGCGGCGGCACGTTCGACGTCTCGCTCGTACGCTGCAAGGACGGCCGGCTCCAGGTCCTCGATCACGACGGCGACAATCACCTCGGCGGTCGCGACTTCGATCGCGCGATCGCGCGCAAGGCCGTCGACGCGATCCGCGAGGGCGGCAAGCACGGCGACTTCAAGCGCACCGACGCCGCGAACGAGGCCGCGTTCTCGCGGATCAAGGTGGAGTCCGAGCGCGTGCGGCTCGCGCTGTCGGCCGACGAGCGGGGCCGCTTCGAGATCCCCGAGCTCGGCGTCGGCTTCGATCTCGATCGCGATGGCCTCGAGGAGCTGCTGACCCCGCTGATCCAGCGCACCACCGCGCTCTGCATCAAGCTGTTGAAGCGCAACCGGCTCGATGCCAAGGAGCTGTCCGGCCTCGTGATGGTCGGCGGGCCGACGCTGACGCCATGCGTGCCGCGGATGATCCACTTCGACGTCGGTGTCGAGGCCAAGCACTACGTCGACCCGATGACGATCGTCGCGCGCGGCGCGGCGCTGTTCGCGTCGACGCAGCGGATGCCGGTCGAGCTGCGCCGCAAGCGCGTCGGCGCGGCGATCGAGCTCCACCTCGAGTACGAGGCGATGACGACCGATCCGGCACCGCTGCTGGTCGGCAAGGTCACGTCGCCGGCGCCCCCGCCGCCGGGCCTGCGCATCACGATGGCGAGCGACGATGGTCGCTTCCAGGCGCCCGCCGCCGCGGTCCGTCCGGACGGTGCGTTCGCGATCGACCTGCGCCTGCAGACCTCGACGCTCAACGTGTTCCGCGTCGGCGCGGTCGACGGCGCGGGCAACTCGCTGGCCTGCGAGCCCGACTCGATCAAGATCCTGCACGGCTTCTCGATTGCGCGGCCGCCGCTCTCGCAGTCGGTCGGCATCATGCTCGCCGGCAACACGGTGACCTGGTACCTGCGCAAGGGCGTGGTCTTGCCGGCGCGCCAGACGATGACGCACACCACGACGATCGCGCTCAAGAAGGGCCAGTCCGGCGAGGCGATCCACGTCCCGCTGATCCAAGATCGAGCGCGACCTGCCGGAGGGCTCGACCATCGAGGTGACGGTGTCGGTCGACGAGTCGGCGCAGACCGTGGGCCGCGCCTACGTGCCCGCGCTCGATCAATGGTTCGACGACGTCGTGCGCTTCGATCTCGACACCAAGTCGACCGGCCAGGTGGGCAAGTCGCTGTCCGACCAGAAGGATCGGCTGGCGAGCCTCGAGGCGCTCGCCGATCAGCTCGAGACGACGCCCGAGCAGACCGACGCGCGCATCAAGGATGTCGAGGCGCTGCTCGACGAGGGCGATCGCGACTCGATCGACCTCGCCGATCAGATGGTCCGCATGATGTCGCAGGAGATCGATGCCGCCGAGGACGGCGGACGCAAGGCCTTCTTGCTGTCCGAGTTCGAGCGCCTCAAGGAGCGCGGCCACGACATCGTCGACGATCTCGGCCAGCCCGCCGAGAAGCGCCAGCTCGCGACGCTGATCACCGAGATCGATCGCGCGCTGACCCGCGGCGATCTCGACAGCGCCGAGAGCAAGCTCGAGGACATCAAGACCCTGAACCTGACCGTGCTGATGCGCGAGCCCGGCTTCTGGATCGGCTACCTGAACTACCTGCTCACGGAGGCCGAGCGGCTCGGGCTGCTCGATCTCACGCGCAAGCACTTCGAGCGCGGCGCGGCGGCCGCGAAGGCCGGCAACACCGGCGAGATCGCGGCGGTCTGTCGAGAAGTCGTCCAGATGTTCCCCTCCGATGAGCGCGACCGCGTCTCCGCGGCCATTCGCTCGGATGTGAAGTGATTATGGTGACCACCCAAGAGACCCGCACCGACAAGGACCGCGCGCTCCTGCGCTCGCCCGGCCTCGGCCAGTTCCGCAAGAGCCCGTTCCGCCTGCTCCGCCTGCCGACGTCGGCGACCGCGAAGCAAGCGGTGTGGCAGTGCGACAAGGCGCTCGCGCGCGCCCGCGTCGGCATGACGCTCCCCGATCCCGATCCGGTGCCGTGGCTGCCGCCCGGCGACGAGATCGAGATCCAGGAGGCCACGCAGACGATGGAGAGCCCGCTCGCGCGGCTCGTCGAGCAGCTCCTGTGGTTCGACGTCGAGGGCGACCCGCACGGCGGCGAGCTCCGAGATGCGCTCAACGCGGCCGATCCGGCCAAGCTCCGCGCGTACCTCCAGCTGCCGCTCGACGGCGCGCCGACGGCGCACAAGCTCGATCAGGCGAACCTGCGCCTCTTGCTCGGGCTGTCGTCGCTGCGCGAGATCGGGCCGACCGATGCGCCCGCGATCTCCGCCGGCGGCATCGCGCTGCAGTGGAAGGACGGCAACGGCATCGCGACGGTCGACGATCCGCACAAGGTGCTGCGCGGCGTCGGCGAGTCGATCGGCTGGGCGAAGCTGATCGGTGATGGCGTCTCGCAGTGGGGCGAGCTGCTCGGCGGCGAGGAGCTGACCGCGCACGTCGGGGCGACCATCGACAAGCTCGGCGACGAGCTGCTCACCCGCGATGACACCGAGGCCGTGATCTCCGCGATCAAGACGCGGCTCGCGGACCTCGTGGTCGGCGAGACCCGCTCCGAGATGGCGCGCGGCGATCTCGCGAACGTCGGCCTGTTGTCGGCGCTGGCCGGCAAGAGCCACATCGACTCCGAGGTCTGGCTCGTCGCGTTCCGCCCGCTGCGCACGCAGTTCCAGTCCGAGCTCGGCGATCTCGATCCGGCGGCCGAGACTGGCCTCGGCGTCGTCGAGGATGTCTCGGCGTACCTCGATCGGCTCGGCGCAGCTGCTCGGCCTCGGCCTGCTCATCGACGACGCGGTCGCCGAGGCGTTCGGCCGGCTGCGCGGGCTGTCGCGCGAGGAGCAGCTCGAGCCGCGCTTCCGCGAGGTGCTCGATCGCGTCGGCGCGCTCGCCGAGTCGAACTCGCTCAAGGAGCGCGTCAAGGCGTACACCGATCGCCTCGCGGACGTCCGCAAGGGCATGTGTCACTTCTGCGGCAAGCGCGAGCTCGACGGAAACTTCTGCGCGTCGCTCAGCTCGTCGCGCGAGATCAGCCGCGTCCGCATCTACAACGGCTGGCAGGTGCAGTACCAGGTCGGCGCGCGGCCGGTCGCGCGCTGCCAGCACTGCGCGGAGGTCCACGGCTTCATCCGCCAGGTCGGCTCGATCGCGTTCTTCGCGCTGACGTCGTCGATCCTGCTGCTCGCGGTGCTGCATCCGTCGACGTGGTTCAAGAGCCTGGACTTCGGGCCCGGCGCGGCGCTGACGGGATTCGGCATCGCGCTGATGTTCGGCCTCGGCTACGCGGCCCGCGAGATCGCGGCGGCCTACGTCACGCCCAAGGGCGAGCGCCGGTTCGGCGACTACCAGGGCTCGACGGCCGTCGAGGGCCTGCGCAAGGATGGCTTCCACTCGATGAAGTACGACTTCCGCGCCGACGCGTGGAACCTGGTCAACAAGCAGGGCGTCAAGCACCGCCACGCCGGTGGCGATGCCGGGGTCGCGCTCAAGTGGATCCTGCAGATCGGCGCGGTCATCCTGTTCATATCGCTCAGGGTTTGCATCGGTCACTAGATCGACCTTCGCACCGCCCTTCGGCGGTGCTGCGCGGTCCGGCAAGCCGGACCTTGCACGCTGCAACCCGCGCCCGCGAGGCGTGTCTCGTTGCCATGGCCGCAAGCCTTGGCACAGGGAACAAGAAGTCCGTCAACGTCGAGCTCAACATCGTCCCGTTCATCGATCTGATGAGCTGCCTGACGGCGTTCCTGCTCGTCACGGCGGTCTGGGTCAACATCGCGGACCTGCAGACCAAGCCGGCCGGCAGGGCGCGCGATCAGCTCGTCGAGCCGCCCGACGATCCGAAGCTGTCGGTGCTGATCGGGCCCGACGACATCTGGATCGGCGTCTCGCGCGTCGACAACTTCCAGCGCATCCCCAAGCTCGCGAGCGGCTACGACTGGACCGCGTTCGAGGCGTCGCTGCGCGACCAGAAGGCGTCCGCGTTCTTCAACGACAAGACCGATATCGAGGTCGCCGCGAACAGCACCAGCGCGCAGCCGGTGGCCTACGAGTCGCTGATCGCCGCGATGGATGTGGCCAAGCGCGCCGGCTTCACCGACGTCGGCATCGCCGATCCGAACTCGCTGTCGGCGCGGCCCTCGCTATAGGAAGCGCGCGGCGTGCCACGCCGGTAGCTCGGCGAGCGACGCGAACACCGCGTCCGCGTGGGCCAGCGATTCGCGCGAATCGCCGCCCGTGGTCACCGCACAGACGGTCGCGCCGCACGCCCGCGCGGCGCTGATGTCGTGGATCGTGTCGCCGACCACGACGACCTCGCGGACCTCGCCGGCCCGCGCGATCGCCGCGGCCACGAGCTCGGCGCGCACCGGCGAGTCGCAGCCGTAGCCGCCGAGGCGGAAGCGATCGCCGAGCCCGGCGGCGGCGAGCTTGGCCCCGGCGCCGGCGCGCAGGTTGCCGGTGGCCACGCCGAGGATCACGTCCTGCGTCGCGAGCCACGCCAGCGTGTCGACGACGCCGGGCAGCACCTCCACGCCGGCCTCGGCGAGCAGCGCGGCGAGGCGCGGGACGTAGGCCGCCAGGAACGCCTCGCGCTCCGCGGCCGTCGCGTCGCGGCCCAGCCGCGCGCGGTAGATCTCGTCGACCAGCGCCGGATCGGTCTTGCCGCCATAGCGGATCCCGGCACTTGCGTCGCGCACGCCGTGGTGAGCCGCCATGACCGCATCGAAGGCGGTGCGACCCGAGCCATGCGCGTGGAGCAGCGTGCCGTCGATATCGAACAGATAGAGGACCGGGGCCACGCGATCATCTTCGCGTACTCACCGTGGCCTCACGTGGCCCAAGACGCCCCTTCGAGTAGATTTCCTGCGAAGTACCCGATGAGCAGCGACCAGATCCTGATCCTCGCCCCGCGCGGGCGCGACGCGGTGCTGGCGATCCAGTTGCTCGCCCAGAGCGAGCTCGTCGCGCAGCCGTGCGAGACGATCGAGGAGCTGATCGCCGCGATCCCCGAGACCGGCTGCGCGATCATCACGGCGGAGATGCTCGATGACCCGGCGCGCGCGGCGCTCGTGAAGGCGCTCGCCGCGCAGCCGCCGTGGTCCGACTTCCCGATCATCCTGTTCCCGCCGCGCGGCACCGAGCGCGTGCCCGATGCCCTCGCCATCGCGGCGGAGCTCGGCAACATCACGATCCTCGAGCGCCCGGTGCAGGGCCACACGCTGGTCAGCGCGGTCGTCGCGGCGCTGCGCGGTCGCCGCCGCCAGTACGATGCGCGCGAGGCGATCGAGCGGCGCGATCAGTTCCTCGCGATGCTCGGCCACGAGCTGCGCAACCCCCTCGCGGTGATCGTGCTGGCGATCGATTCGCTCCAGGACGCGGTGGGCGATCGCTGCGAGAAGCAGTGCTCGATGATCGAGCGCCAGACCAAGCACCTGGCGCGCCTCGTCGACGATCTGCTCGACGTGGCGCGGGTCACGTCCGGTCGTGTGACGCTGCGACGCGAGCCCGTCGATCTCGCGGAGGTGATCGAGCGGTGCGTGCAGGGCGCCGAGCTCAAGGCGCGCGGCCGCGGCATCGCGATCGTGCTCGCGATCGCGGAGCGGCCGATCGTCGTCGATGGCGACGTGGTGCGGCTCGAGGAGATCTTCTCGAACCTCCTGACCAACGCGATCAAGTATTCGACCGATGGCGCGCCCATCGAGGTCCGCGTCGTGCGCGATCGCGACACCTGCATCATCGACGTCGAGGATCACGGCGTCGGCATCGCGCCCGAGTCGATCGGGAGCGTCTTCGAGCTGTTCGCCCAGGTCGCGCCGGCGATCGATCGCTCGAGCGGCGGCCTCGGGATCGGCCTCACCATCGTGCGCGGGCTGGTCGAGCTGCACGGCGGTTGCGTGGCGGCCCGCTCGGCCGGCCTCGGGCACGGCGCCACGTTCCAGGTCCGCCTCCCCGTCACGCCGGCGCCGATCGCGGAGGCCCCAGCCCCGGGCGCCGACGAGCCCGCCCAGCAGCGCGTGCTGCTCGTCGACGACAACCTCGATCTCCTCGACATGACGCGCATGCTGCTCGAGACGCTCGGCTGCAACGTCGACACCGCGAGCGACGGCGCCGACGGGCTCGCGCAGCTGGTCGCGGCACCGCCCGACATCGCGTTCATCGACATCGGCCTGCCGCTGCTCGATGGCCTCGAGATCGCCCGTCGCGCTCGCCGCGAGGTCGGCCAGGCGCCGTACCTCGTCGCGATGACCGGCTACGGCCAGGCCGAGGATCGCCGCCGCGCGCTCGATGCCGGGTTCGATGCGCACCTCACCAAGCCGGTGACCGTCGAGGAGATCCAGCGCGCGCTCGCCGCCAGTCGCGGCTGAGCGATATCGCACGGCAGGTCGCCCGCGCACGCTCGCGTTGCCGCGCGCCGAGGTGATTCCAGGATCCAGCGCGGTACGTCGCTTGCTCGCAGACACGCGATGCCCAGACGCAGTAGCCCTCCGAAATCCTCGCAGAAGCTCGGCACCGGCGGCGAGCTTCACCAGCGCGCGACCGAAACGATCCTGACGACGAACCAGGGCGTCCCGGTCAGCGACGACCAGAACTCGCTCAGGGTCGGCCAGCGTGGGCCGACCTTGCTCGAGGACTTTCATCTCCTCGAGAAGATCACGCACTTCGATCACGAGCGGATCCCCGAGCGCATCGTCCACGCGCGCGGCTCGGGAGCACATGGCTATTTCCAGCCGTACAAGTCGCTCGCGAAGTACACGCGCGCGAAGTTCCTGCAGGACCCGCGGACGGTCACGCCGGTGTTCGCGCGGTTCTCGACGGTCGCCGGCGGCGCCGGCTCGGTCGATCTGCCGCGCGACGTGCGTGGCTTCGCGGTCAAGTTCCAGACCGAGGAGGGTGTGTTCGATCTCGTCGGCAACAACATCCCGGTGTTCTTCATCCAGGACGCGATCAAGTTCCCCGATCTCATCCACTCGGTGAAGATGGAGCCGGATCGCGGCTTCCCGCAGTCCGCCTCGGCGCACGACACGTTCTGGGACTTCGTGTCGCTGATGCCCGAGTCGATGCACATGGTGCTGTGGACGATGTCCGACCGCGCGATCCCGCGCTCGCTGCGGATGATCGAGGGCTTCGGCGTCCACACCTTCAAGCTCGTCGACGCCAGGGGCAAGGCGACGTTCGTGAAGTTCCACTGGCGGCCGTCGATCGGCGCGCAGTCGGTGACCTGGGACGAGGCGGTCAAGATCAACGGCGCCGATCAGGACTTCCATCGCCGCGATCTGTTCACCGCGATCCAGTCCGGCGCGTTCCCCGAGTGGGAGCTCTCGATCCAGGCCATTCCGGAGGGCGAGGAGCAGGATCTCGACTTCGACATCCTCGACGCCACCAAGCTCATCCCCGAGGAGCTCTATCCGCTGATCCCGGTCGGCAAGATGGTGCTCGATCGCTGGCCGGACAACTTCTTCGCGGAGACCGAGCAGGCGGCGTTCCACCCCGGCCACCTCGTGCCCGGCATCGAGTTCTCCGACGATCCGCTGCTCCAGGGCCGGATCTTCTCGTACACCGACACGCAGCTGAAGCGGCTCGGCGGGCCGAACTTCCACGAGCTGCCGATCAACAAGCCGCGCTGCCCGATGCACAACTTCCAGCGCGACGGCATGGCGCGCATGGCGGTCGATCCGGGCCGCGTCAGCTACGAGCCGAACTCGCTGTTGCCGGCCGGCCCGCGCGAGACGCCCGCGGGCTTCGTCACGCACCCGGCCGTGCCGCCGAGCGCCCAGAAGCTGCGCGAGCGGTCGCCGACCTTCGCCGATCACTACAGCCAGGCTCGCATGTTCTACCGCTCGATGACCGCGCCCGAGCAGCGCCACATCGCCAACGCGTACACCTTCGAGCTCGCCAAGGTCGAGACCCTCGCGATCCGCACGCGCGTGCTGGGCCACCTCGAGCTGATCGATCACGCGCTCGCCGCCAAGGTCGCCGACCAGCTCGGCATGGCCGGCCAGGCCGACGCGATCGAGCCCGCCGTCGCGCCGATCGAGCTGCCGCCGTCTCCGGCGCTCAGCTTGCTCGCGAAGGCCCAGGCGACGCTCGTCGGCCGCAAGGTCGGCGTGCTGGTCGCCGATGGCTGCGACGGCTCGCTGATCGACAAGCTGCGCGCCGCGCTGACCAAGGAGGGCGCGACGGTCGAGCTGGTCGCGCCGAAGATCGGCGGCGCGGTCGCGACCGATCGCTCCACGCTGCCGGCCGATCACATGATCAGCGGCGGCCCGTCGGTGATCTTCGATGCGATCGTCGTCGCGCCGGGGTCGCCCGCCGTCGCGACGCTCGTCGCCGATCCCGCGGCGGTCGCGTGGGTCGGCGACGCGTTCGTCCACTGCAAGGTGATCGGCACGGTCGCCGGAGCGCAGCCGCTACTCGATCGCGCGCACGTCACGCGCGATGCCGGCGTGATCGACCTCGCGGGCGGCAAGGGCATCACCGCCTTCGTCGTCGCGGCCAAGCAGGGCCGCATCTGGGAGCGCGAGGCACCCACGCCGCCGCCCGCGCGCAAGCGTCGCTAGTGCTTCGCGGACTTCTTCTTCGGCGCCGCGTGCGGTGACTGCATCCACCGCCCGGCGACGTCGGTGAGCCCGTCGAACGTATCGCGCATCGCCCACGCCTTTTCCTTGTACGACTGCATCGCGCTCGCGCGGAGCAGGCCGTCGCCGAACGCGGTGCGCACGCCGGCGCACGGGGCGTCGTGCTCGTACTTCGTCGCGGTGCCCTCGTAGATCCGGTAGCACGCCTCGTAGCCCTGCGGGGTCTTGAGGTTGTAGAGCGGGGCGCCGCTCTCGATGGCCTGGCCGATCGACGTGACGACGTCGTTCAGGTCGGTCGCGGTGCAGCCATCGAACACGGTGATCGGATGGTTCGGCACCTTGCGAACGATGACGATGCCGTCCTCGTCGGGCTGCGCGCGTTGCTCGGGCGTGCGCGTCGCGCGCGCGAAGTCATCCAGGCTGATCGCGCCGGGCTGCGCGAGCATCGGTTTCAGGTAGTTCGTCGGCACCGCGAGGTTGATGCTCTGAGCCTGATTTGCGGTGATGATCGCGGTCGTCACGCCGACGACCTCGCCGGCCTGGTTGAACAGCGGACCGCCGCTCGAGCCCTGCGAGATCGGCGCGGAGATCTGCAGCACCGTCAGCTCCTGCGTGCAGTCGCGGAGCTCCTCGAGCTCGCGGCTCTCGTCGGGCGTGCGCTCGGCCTTCGCCAACAGCTGCTGCCGCCGCGCGGGCTCGCAGATCGGCCGCCGCGCGCTGACGAGCCCGTTGGTGACCGAGTAGTCGAACACGCCGAGCGGGTTACCGATGGCGTAGATGGTGTCGCCGGCGGTCATCGCGTCGCTGTCGCCGAGCGTCAGGACGGGCAGCGGCTTGGTCGGCACGATCCGCAGGAGCGCCAGGTCGCGCGCGAGATCGACGCCGACGATCTGCATCACCGGATAGGTCTCGCCGCTGAACAGCTTCACCTGGATCTCGGCGACGCCGGCCACGACGTGGAGGTTGGTGGCGACGACGCCGGCCCGATCGAGGATGAACCCGGTGCCGAGGTGATCACCGGCCTGGATGCGCACGATCGCGGGCGTCGAGCTCTTGACGATGTCCTTCGGGTCCTTCGCGGTCAGCTTCGCGGGCTGGGCCGGCGGCTTCGGCGTGCCACAGCCCGCGATCCCAGCGAGCGCGACGAGAGCGATCCGGCGCATCTCGGACAGCATACCGCGGTGTCACGCGGAGCGCTTGCCTATGGACCGGCGTCGATCGTCGTCGTCGGGTGAGGGCCGGGCGCCTGGTCGACGTCGTGGCCGCCGAGGTGAACTTGCAGCGAGGACGCCTCGCCGGCCTTGCGAAACTTCTCCGCGGCTGCTTTGCCCTTGTGCGGATCGAACCCACTCTTCACGCCGGCATCGACATGGTGCTGGTAGATCTGCAGCCGGATCTGCTCCCAGGTGGGGCAACTTGGTTGCGTCGTATCGCAGGCGGCAAGCGCCGCGTTGGCGTAGGTGAGGCCCTCGTTGACATCGAGCCGATCGAGGTAGGCGACGGAGGCCGCGAGCAGCGCGCGCCACGCGGTCGGCGAGCTCTTCGCACGCTCGGCGCCGTGGACCGACGCCTCGATCGCCCAGTCCTTGAAGTTCGCGGTGCCCAGCCGGCGCGCCAGGTCGTCGACCTGCTGGCCGTCGTCGGGGTGGGCGATCGTGCGCGCCTCCGACAGCGCGAGCGCGAACTGATCCGCTTCGCTACCTTTCTGTGCAGGCGCGGCGAACATCTCGCGCGGCGGCAGCACGATCGCCACGAGCACGACCGTCGCCACGCCGAGATCGACCAGGCCTACAAAGCGCGGCAGCTGCATGGTGGTAGGACACTAGCCTGCGGCTTTGGTTCCCACCGACGCATCGCACCACAAAGCGTGACCCCCGTAGCGTTTCGCCCCGGGGCGTCCCGAGACGCTACGGCGAAAGTCACTGCTCAGCTTGTGCAACCAGAGGAATGTCGGCGCCTTGGGCCGTGGATCTACCCTTGCACTAACGCTCCGCACACCTGCACCCCGTTTCGGAGGACGTTCAATGCTGACTGCTATCTCGACCGCGTTCCATAAAGGCGGATGGGGCATGTGGCCCATCCTCTTCACCTCGGTCGTCACCATCGCGATCATTGTCGAGCGCGCCGTCTACCTCTTCAGGGCGTCCGTCGACAAGGACAAGTTGCTCGCGCTGCTCAAGAGCCAGGTGATGAGCGGCAACGTCCAGGGCGCCATCAAGGTGTGCTCCGGTAACCCGACTCCGATGACCCGCATCGTCCAGGCGGGCCTGATGAAATTCAACAAGAGCGACGACGAGGTCCAGGCTGCGATGGACGAGGCCGCGCTCCGCGAGCTCCCCAAGATCAACGCGCGTACGCCCTACCTGGCGATGACCGCCAACTTCGCCGTCATGGCCGGCCTCCTCGGCACCATCTCCGGAATGATCAAGTCGTTCGGCTCCGTCGGTAGCGACGAGGGCGGCAACAAGGCGACCGAGCTCGCGAACGGTATTGCAGAGGCGCTGAACTGCACCGCCTTCGGTATCGGCACGTCGCTCATCGGCCTCCTCGGCTTCTCGCTGCTCCAGGGCAAGACGACGCACGTCGTCGACGACATCAACGAGGTGACCGTTCAGGTCGTCAACCTCGTGACGTCGCACCGCGCTCAGATGCAGCCGCAGGCGTAACTCCTCAACCCCTCACGAGGAGTAAGCTATGGGTGCATCACTCGGAACAGGCGATAAGAAGAGCGTCAACGTCGAGCTCAACATCGTCCCGTTCATCGATCTGATGAGCTGCTTGACGGCCTTCCTGTTGGTCACGGCGGTCTGGGTGAACATCGCCCAGATCAACATCCAACCGAAGGGCAAGAATCGCGATACCGCGAACGTCCAGCAGGACGACGAACACGTCACGCTCTCGGTGCTGGTGCAGTCCGATCGCATCTCGCGCGTGAACGAGTTCCAGGAGATCGCGAAGAAGCCGGACGGTCAGCAGGATTGGGAGAAGTTCGAGACCACGCTGAAGGACCACAAGGCCTCGGCGTTCTTCGCGGACCGCGCCGATCTCGAGATCGCGGCGGAGAGCACGACGCAAGCTCCGGTGCAGTACCAGGACATCATTCATGCGATGGACGTGGCCGTGAAGGTCGGGTTCATCGACGTCGGCCTCTCTGACCCGAATGGCCTCGCGGCCAGGCCCTCGCTGTAGGAGCGCACATGCCAGTTCATGCAGCAGGCACACGCCTCTACAAATCGGTACCGTTCAAGCACCTCGTCAAGCAGGCGGGCAGCTCGTCGGCCTCTCACTCGTCCAACATCGCGCTGAACCTGACGCCGTTCGTCGACATGATGACGATCCTCGTGACGTTCTTGCTGATGGTGTTCTCGTCGAGCGGTCAGCTGCTGCAGGCGCAGAAGGGTCTCGAGCTACCACTCGCGGACTCGCGCGAGACCCTCCAGCAAGCACCCGTCATCATCGTCACCAAGACCGAGATCACGTATCAAGGTCAGCTGGTGGCGACGACGGACAGCGTCATGCGCGACGAATCGCCGACCTTCAAGATCGATGCGCTGTTCGAGCGCCTCGACGCGGCGGCGAAGAAGATCAAGGAGGACGTCGGCATGGGCAAGTTGCCCAAGGATCTCGCGAAGGCCTGTGAAGAGGCCAAGCAGAGCATCCGGCCGCAGCCCGGCAAGATCTGTCCCGACGGCCTCGCGATCTTGCAGGCCGACGAGTCGACCGATGTTCGCTTGATCAACAAGATCGTCAATACGGCCAAGGCAGCGGGATTCGATAACCTCTTGTTCGCTGTCAAGAACAAGTAGACGAAAGCGACACATATGATCCGGCGGACTCTCGGCGTCTTGCTGGTGGGGCTCGCCCTCACTGGTTGTCCAGATAACCAGTACAAGGCTTCGACGTGGACGAAGAAGCTGAGCGATCCGCGCGAGGCCGAACGCGCCGTCACCGAGCTCGAACAGCTCGGTGATCCGAGCGCGATCGATGCGCTCGGGCAGGCGTGGATCACCAACGGCAGACCCGTGCGTCTGCTGCAGGTCATCATCAGCCTGGCCCGTCCGCTGACCGCAGCCGAGGCCAAGTCCAAGTTCGTCACCGACTACGAGGAGACCGGCCGCCCCGCGAGCTGGGACAAGGCGCTGCCGTTCCTCAAGCAGGCGCTC
>Ga0193726_1002316_pt1 | contig 13116 bp, 9 predicted proteins | sample H2c1metaG_FD_144928 | JGI IMG/M metagenome (GOLD analysis project Ga0193726, IMG submission 144928) | Soil microbial communities from a riparian zone of the East river system, Colorado, United States - H2c1 | ecosystem: Environmental > Terrestrial > Soil > Riparian zone | place: USA: East River... | reverse complement strand
CGGACGATGTCGCGCACCTCATCCTGCGTATAGAAACCGCCGTAGCGCTGCGGCGTCGGGGCACCGGGAACAACCGCAGGAATCCGCCAGGCGCCGACGGAAGTCAGCCGTGGGTACTTGTGGATTTCCAGGCGCCAGCCTTGATCGTCGGTCAGATGCCAGTGCAGCACATTCAACTTGTGCCACGCCATCCAATCGATCATCGAGCGTATGAACTCGGGAGATTGAAAATGCCGCGAGGAATCGAGCATCAGCCCGCGCCAGGCATATCGTGGCTGATCAACGATGGTTTGTGCGGGAATCGCGCCGTTTTTCGGGCCTGCCGGCATGAGCTGCCACAGCGTGATGGCGCCGTAGAAAAGGCCCGTTGCGGTACTGGCTGATACGACGATTCGATGCGGCGCCACCTCGACCCGGTACGCTTCTGGCCCAAGCCCTGGTTGTTGTTGAAACCGGATGAGCGAATCCGATGACGCGTCGGCGGAGCTCGAGCGCACCGCTAAGCTCATTCCGTTCGTATGCTGCCACAAACCGGAAAGATAACGAGCCGCATCCGCTGCGCCACCGCTGGCTCGCGGTGCTTCAATAATGGTGGCTCCGCTCAACTCGAATGAACCTTTGCCCAACTTTATTTCAGCCGGCATTGGAACCACACCAGCTTGCTGCGCGGGTGCAGGGACGGCGCACAAAGCGAGGGCAGCGGTAAAGACCGCCGCCCTCGCCCCTCTGATCATCCTCGAGTTCTGCCGCACGCTTGACACTCTAACTCATGCCATACGCGCTGGCGTTCTAAGCCGGTTTACATCTTGAAGCGCGCGGTCAGGAAGTACTGAGCGCCGTTTCGGTAGAATGCACGCGGCTGATCGTCGTTAAGAGCAGAGTACTTCAGGATGGGATTATTGAGGTTCCGCCCATCCAACTGCACCGAGAACATCTCGTTGATGTTGTAAACCAGCGAAGCCGACAGCGAGCCAATCGCTTCCTGAGAGAACGCCGTATTTCGATCCAGGCCGCTGAAGAAGGCGGACCGGTAGGTATACGCAACTCGCGCACTGAACATCTTGTTCTCGAAGTAGCCCTGAACGTTGTAAGTATTCTTCGAGGCTCCGACGAGGCGATCGTCGCCGTTGGTCACCAACGAGGTCTGCTTGCCATCGGCATAAGTGTAGTTGCCGATGAACCCGAAGTTCTCCGTGAACGCCTGCTGGTATGCGATCTCGGCGCCTTCCACACGGCCCTTGGCGTTGACCGGCGTGCTCAACAAGTAGCTCACCAACTGACCGCCCGGCGGCAGCGGGGGAGGGCCGAAGGTGAAAATATTCCGCGTTGAGGATCCGAAACCCACATAGTTCTTCAAGTCCATGTAAAAGAGCGTCGCCGACAGCAGTGATTGCTTGGTGAAATACCACTCGAGTCCGGCATCGAAATTATTCGACACGATGGGTTTCAGGTCTGGATTGCCGCCCGTGCCGGTAGCGGTCACGGGTCCCGACAAGCTCGTGGCACCGGCGAGCTGTGAATAGTCGGCGCGAGTCATGGTCTGGGCCGCGTCGAAACGAGCCACCAGATCCGGGGCCACGTCGATCTTCAAGTTGAAACTCGGCAGAACGTTGGTGTAGGAGTGCGAGATGGGCACGCCGATGAACTGGCCGAACAGAGAAAACGTCGAGTTCGGCGTGGAGGGATCCACCGCCGTGTAGTTGACGATATCTTCTTGGGTGCGCACGACCCGCAGGCCGACGTTGCCCGCCCAGTTGCTGCCCTTGAAGTCAGCCTGCACGTAGCCCGCGGTATCCTTTTCGTATACCTCGTACATGGAATTGAAATCGAGGCGCACTGCGGGATCGCGAACCACGTTTGCTGGGCTGTTGTAGGCCTCGAGCTGCGCGGGCGTCCAAAACCAGACGTTGGACGGATGGTTGCCGCCAAACGTATCGTAGTTCGACGGATAGTTTGAGAATGTGGAAGGGTACGGCGCCGTGGCCGCGGCAGCCGACGGACCTTGGCCGACCACCCCGTTGGAGGTGCGGTCGTGTTTCGCATATCGCACACCGAATTTCAGATCCTTGAAGTAGTCGGTTTGAAACTTATAGATACCGTCGATCTTGGCCCACTCCTCGGAGTCTTTAACATCCACGAACTGGTCGCCGAATATGAAGCCGAAAGGAACCGGAACACCGTTTGGCGTGGGAGTGGAGTTGTTGGTGTTGCCGAAACTGAAACTCGGTGCGGCTCCGAGGCCATTCAGCTGATAGCTTGCACCTGCGCCGGCGCCGGGACTGGTCTCGGAAACGTCTTGTTCCGGCGTTTTGCCATCGCCCCATGAATAGCCTATTTGACCCAAGAACGACAAGGAATCGGTGGTATTCCAGGTGGTGTCGAGGTTGACGAAATGCGCCGTGGCTTCTGAGCTAGGCCGCGAAATCTGGTCGTACACACCGTAAGTGGTGCCGGCGACCGGGGCAAATGTCGCAGAGGTGAGCGTATTGCCGGCGATCGTGTACCCAGGCAGAGGCGCCTGACCGGCCCCTTTAGCGAGAACACTGGACCCGAAAAACAAATAGTTGTCATTCAGGTTGGGCGCGAGCAGGCGCGACGAAAACGCCGATAGATCGAAGGTTAGATTATCAAACGGCTTGAATTCCACATCGAAAAAACCGCCATTGTGTTCGCGCTTTTGCGTGAACTCCGTGGCGCCGACGAGCGCCGGATATTGCACGTTGGCGAGATTCGGATTCGACGTCGCAATCGCGCTGCCTGGCGCAATCGTTTCATAGCCCAAAATCTCACTGCCGTCGCGCCGCAGATGCCGGGTTTCCGAGAACAGCTGCAGCAAGACGCCGAAGGTGTTGGCATCATTTTTCCACGCGCCGAGTGCGCTGAACTGTCCGTCGGTTTTGCTGGGGAGCGATGCGTAGACCGCGCCGGCGGAGGCTTGAATCGTAAAGGGCTGGGCGAAATCCAGCGGTTTGCGGGTAATGATGTCGATGGAGCCCGCGACGCCGCCTTCGACCAGCGAAGCGCTGGAACTCTTTTCGATATTCACCTGGCTGGCTATTTCCGACGGCAGCAACGTGTAGCTCACGCTACGGCCGACCGTACCGGCTTCGTTGAGCACAAACCAGTCCCCGGAAGCGATATAGTGGCCGTTGATCAGCGTCTGCGTCAGGCTGGGATTCGTGCCGCGCATGCTCACCCGGTCGTTCTCATCGAAACCGCCTTCGTTGGCTCCGGCAGAACTCGTCGTGAGCCCCGGCACCCGGGCCAGCGAATCCGCGATGTTCTTGTCCGGCAACTTGCCGATATCTTCCGCGGAGATGACATCCACGAGGTCAACGGCCGCTCGCTTCGCGTCCAGCGAGACTTGAACCGATTGACGGATGCCGGTAACGACGACCTCTTGGAGTGCTGTGTCGTCAGGCGCGGCAGTTGCCGCCAACGCCATGGATGAGGGCACCAAAAACGCGAGTCCCAGTGCCGACTTGACCGCCAATGCGATCCGATTCATATAGATATCCCCTGTCCGATTCATAACGATGCCCCCTGTCCTGTCACCAATTTTGTTGAGAGTCCGTTGCGCCATTGCGTGGCCTGTCCTTCCGAGCCACACCAGTTAGAACCCAATATAGTACCAATTATCAAAATCTGCTAGTGCCGTATTAAAATCACAAACAAAATTTACGATTTATGAAAAAAACCAATAAGTTATGCCGTCTTAGCGGTTCTTGTTCTTCTCATATTGGTATTTGTTTGGTATTATCCGATGACTAAATCCACTCCAGAAGCGCCACCAGCACCTATGACATCGCTCGCTAAGGCAATCGGTCCGTTGGACGGTCAGGGCAATTTGCCGCTGTATCAGGAACTCCAGCGGGTGCTGCGCAAAGCCATCGACAGCCGGATTTTGGGGCCGGATGACGCGCTTCCCTCGGAACGCGATCTCGCGGTCGATTTCGCGGTATCGCGCATCACCGTGCGCAAAGCCCTGGACGGGCTGGTCGCCGATGGCTTGTTGGTAAGACGTCAGGGCGCGGGGAATTTTGTATCCGCACGCGTCGACAAGAACTTCGCGATGCTCACGTCATTCTCGGAGGACATGCGCGCGCGCGGCCGCACACCGCGCAGCGTTTGGCTCAAACGCGCTGCCGGCACGGTTACGCCGGAGGAAGCATTGGCATTGCGCTTGAGTCCAGGCACGCCGGTGTTTCGTTTCAACCGCATTCGCTACGCCGACGATGCGCCCATGGCACTCGAGTACGCGACCATCGTCGCCACTGCGCTGCCCTCTCTGGATGCGGTCGACGCGTCCTTGTACGAAGCTCTGGAGCAAGCAGGCCATCGTCCGGTGCGCGCCTTGCAGCGTCTGCGCGCGGTGTTGATCACCTCCGACCAGGCGGAACTTCTCAAGGCAAAGCCCGGCGATGCCGGCTTGCTGGTGGAACGATTGGGCTCGCTGCCGGATGGCCGCGCAATCGAATTTTCACAGTCTTATTATCGCGGCGACACCTACGACTTTGTCGCCGAGCTCAGCACGTGAACGCAGCGCGTTCGCAATCCGCCGAGCGAACCCTCATGTTTCAGGAGGCTGCCGACGCATCCAACGCGGTCAGGGCGCAGCTGCGGCACGATTCCGCGACGATGCGCGTGCTCGGCGCGCAGTTGCGAAAACTCAATCCGCGCGCCGTCATCACCTGTGCGCGGGGCAGCTCCGATCACGCGGCAACCTATGCAAAGTATTTGATCGAAACTCACGCGCGGGTGTTGACGGCATCGGCCGCGCCTTCGGTAAGTTCGGTCTACGGCGTTACTCAAGATGTGCGCGGCTGCCTGTTTATTGCGATATCCCAATCAGGCCGCAGTCCCGATTTATTGGCGTCCGTGGCCTCCGCAAAGGCGTCCGGAGCGACGGTGCTGGCTCTTTGCAACAGCGCCGACTCGCCCTTGATGGCAGCGGCGGACCTCGCGATCGAGCTCAATGCCGGTCTGGAGCGTAGCGTCGCGGCGACCAAATCCTACTTGGCCTCGCTGGCGGCGATCGCGCGGCTGGTTGCGGCGTGGACCGAAGATGCCGCGCTTGATGCCGAACTCGCCCGGTTGCCCGATCTCATGGACAAAAGCTGGTCGACCGACTGGGCGGAGGCGCTGCCGTTGCTCGAGACAGCGGAAAATCTCTATGTGGTCGGACGCGGCATGGGACTCGGCGCCGCGCAGGAAATCGCCCTGAAATGCAAAGAGACCTGCGGCATCCATGCCGAAGCGTTCAGCAGTGCCGAGCTTCGGCACGGACCCTATACCCTGCTGAGGAAAGGCTTTCCCGCCCTGCTCCTCGCCCAAGGCGATGCCACCAAGCCGGGGATCGAAGCGCTCGCCATCGAGTTGGCGCGCCGCGGTGTTTCGGTTCTGCTCGCCGGCGGCAACGCAGCGGGCTCTCTGTTATTGCCGTCCCCCGCAGTGGCGCCGGAACTCGCGCCAGTACTGCTGGTGCAAAGCGCCTACCGGATGATTGCCTCGCTCTCCTTGCGGCGGGGATTTGATCCGGATCGGCCGCCGCATCTACACAAGATCACGGAGACGGTGTAGTGAGAACCGCGCTGCTGAATGGCCGGATCCTCGCCGGCGAGCGAATCGTCAGCGGACTAGTTGTGTTGCTCGCGGACGGCCGCATCGAGGCTGTGACAGATCTTGACGACGCGCGTTGCCGCGATGCCGCCGCCATCGATCTTGAGGCTCAAGTTTTGCTGCCGGGATTCATCGACGTGCAGGTCAACGGCGGCGGCGGCGTGCTGTTCAATGACGACCCCAGCCTGGAATCGATTCGCGCCATTGGCGCCGCGCACCGTCGATACGGCACCACCGGCTTTCTGCCGACGTTGATCAGCGACGATCTGGACACCATCGGACAGGCCATCGCCGCCGTGCAATCCTCCTTGGATGCCCGCCTCCCCGGCGCGCTGGGCATTCACATCGAGGGGCCGTTTCTGAACTGGGCGCGCCGCGGGGTGCATGATCCCAAGCATCTGCGGCGGCTGGACAATGGCGTGGTCTCGCTGCTGCGCAGCTTGCGCGGCGGCCGCACGGTGTTGACGTTGGCGCCTGAAATGACCACCGGCGACATGATTGCGCAACTGGCCGCAAGCGGCATTTTGCTCTCCGCCGGCCACAGCGATGCCAGCTACGCGCAAACGGCCGCGGCGATCGAGCACGGTGTTCGCGGCTTTACCCATCTGTTCAACGCCATGGCGCCGCTCGCGCCGCGCGAGCCCGGCATCGTCGGCGCGGCGCTCTACGACCCGAGCACTTGGTGCGGCATCATCGTCGATGGACACCATGTAGACCCGGTCATGCTGAAGCTGGCGCTGCGCTGCAAGCGCCATGACCGATTCATGCTGGTCACCGATGCCATGCCCCCCGTGGGCTCCTCGGCGCCGAGCTTCATTCTCCAAGGCCGCACCATCCACGTCGTCGACGGGGTGTGCCGCGACGAGAACGGCACGCTCGCAGGCACCGGGCTCGACATGGCGACCGCCGTTCGCAACGCAGTGTCATTGCTCGGTTTGAGTCTCGCAGAGGCGGCGCGCATGGCCAGCGAGTACCCGGCCGCCTTCCTCGGGCTGGACAACGAGATCGGCAGGATCGCGCCCGGATACAGAGCGAATCTCGTTCTACTCGACGACGGCTTGCGCGTGCAGCGTACCTGGATCGAGGGAGTTTCCTCCTAGACACGATGCGTCAGGCGTTGCCCTGCAATTCCAACACCAGGTTTCTCGCTTGCAGCGCATCGTCCGCGTTCACCGGGTCTTGGCGAAACTGGCGGAACCAGGCGCGAATGTCCTCAGCGAGCTTTGCCGGTTCTTCCATCGCGGCGAAATGGCCGCCGCGCGGCATCTCCGTCCAGCGCTGCACATTGAAGAAACGCTGCGCCCATTCTCGCGGTGGCTGGCTGATATCCTTGGGGAAGATCGCGAATGCTGCGGGCACCTTTGAAGATCCTATCCAATTCTTCACGCCTTCCTGAATCCACTTCAGAGCGCCCGCGTTGGCAAAATCATAATAGGGAAGAAAAGACGAGCCGATCGATTCGGTCGCCCAATAGATCATGATTTGAGTCAGCAGTTCGTCTTTGCTGAAGCGCGTTTCGATGTCGCCATTGCAGTCGCTCCAGGCTCGAAATTTCTCGACCATCCAAGCGGCAAGTCCCGCCGGTGAATCGTTCAGGGCATGCGCCAGGCTTTGCGGCTTGCTGGATTGAATCGTGGCGTATGCGCCCTCGGTCGGCAGCCATGTGTCGTTGTGCTCGAAAAATCTCTTCTCCGCCGGCGAGAGATCATCCGGTCTTTTCTGCAACAGATGCCCGAACGGGACATCGGTGAGATGAATGGCCAGCACCGATCCCGGATGGCTGCGCGCCAGCTGCTCGGTCACAGTGCTGCCCCAATCCCCGCCGTGTGCGCCGAATTTTGGATAGCCGAGTTTGTCGGTCATGAGACTCGCCCACAAATCATTCACTTGAAAAATTGCGCCGTGCTTGGCCGGTTTGTCGGAGAACCCATAGCCTGGCAAGTCAGGGACCACGACGTCGAATGCGTCCTCCGCGCGCCCGCCGTGAGCCACAGGGTCCGTCAACATGGGAATCAGTTTCAGAAATCGATAGAACGAATCCGGATAGCCATGCGTGAGAATCAAAGGAAACGGCGCCGGCCCCTTGCCGCGTTGATGAATGAAGTGAATACCAACATCGTGCACGCGTGTTTTGAAGTGCTCGAACTCATTCAGCGTGCGCTCATGCCGTCGCCAATCGAAATCATGCTGCCAATAGCCTACGAGTTCTCGCAAATAGCCGAGGTCGGTGCCCGCGTCCCAGCCGCTGCCCGCGATCTGCGAGGTCCAGCGCGTGCCGCTCAGCCGCTGCTGCAAGTCGCTCAAAATCTTTGGCGCAATGTCTACCCTAAAGGGCTGGATATCAGCCGGCTGAATATCGTCCTCGTTCATGTGCGACTCCCGCATGCAAAATCGTCGGGCGAACCTGGCTGGGCGCTCGAGGCTCCTGCCTCTGCAAATATGAAATATCAGCCGCTGCTTTTTGAAAATTAGAAGCAGCCGCAATGGGTTGTGAGCCTTTGCTGACAGCCGCTGCTGCTCACGCCACGCGACATAATCTTGCATAGCCCTTCGCCGGGCGCTGAATCCGTCCTGCGGACAGGGACTTTTACGCTCCAGCCACCTTGCGGTCGCAAGCGCCAGGGCGTAATTTCAGGCTTCCGCGACAGTCCCAATTTGGATGGGCAGCGGACTCACGACAATTGACTGAACGCGGGGACACCGCGCACAACAAAACATAAAGGGGATGCAGCGATGCGAATTGTACGATCTGCGATTTTTCTATTGGCAGGAGGAATCACTGCACTGGCCTCCGCGCCGGTGTTGGCGGCTCCGGAGGCAGCGCTCGGCTCTGGATTGAATCAGCTGATGAATGCGTATGAACGCAGCGACTCGAGTCTGGGATGGAAGCTCAGCCTTCATATCACCGACTTGAAGGGCGATCCGATGGTTCTGGTTCATTTGGGGCCCGGCGATCAGAATGCCGCGCTGGCCAAGTTGAAGGCGATTGGGTTCCGCTTGACCACACGCAGCAGCATCAATCCTTCGCTCGCCGAAGGCTACTTGCCGCTCGCCAATGTGCATGCGGCGGCCGGCGTCGCCGGCGTTCATTCCCTGCATGCGACTCACCGTCCCGCTCGACACGCCGGCAGCGTGCAGAGCCAGGCGGTCGCCTTGGAAAAGGCCGACATCGCTCAGGCCAAGGGCATCGATGGCACCGGCATCAAGATCGGTGCGATCTCCGACAGCTACAACACCTGCACCGATTGCATCACGCATGCCGCGGATGACATTGCTTCGGGCGATCTGCCTTCCGCCGGAGTCACCGTTCTCGAAGATTCCGCGGGCGGCACCGATGAGGGCCGGGCGATGCTGCAGTTGCTGCACGACATTGCACCGGGATCGAAGTTGGGCTTCTCCACCGCTTTCGTGGGCGAGCTTGATTTCGCGGAACAGATCATCGCGCTGCGCAATAAGTTCGGCGCCGACGTGATCACCGACGACGTGGGCTACTTCGATGAGCCGATGTACTCGGACGGCATCCTGGCGCAAGCCATCGACATCGTCGCGCAGACCGGCGCCGCGTATTTCTCGTCCGCCGGCAACAATGGACAAGAGGCCTACGAGGCAGTCTACAACCCGATTACCTTCTCCAAGGCCAAACAGCTGTTGAAGCAGGGAAAATCAGTGCTGCATCTGGAGCAGATTCCCGCCGACATCCGCCCGCAGAGCGTTCATAATTTTCAAAATGCGGACGGTTCGGTGAACATTGCGCAGCGTTTCAGAAGCGCGGCGGACAACATCATTTCCTTCCAATGGGATGAACCGTTCAACCTGGGGTTGGTCAAGACCGACTACAACATGTACGTGTTCGATCTGGACGGCAATTGGGTTGATCCGGCCACTTCACCGACGGTGTTCTACTCGACCGACAACAACCTGGACACCGACCAAGCGTTCGAGATTGCTGAATTGATTCCCGTTCCGAACGAACTGCATGGCGGCGCCAATGTAACCGATTACTACATCGTGATCGGCAGCATGAACGGCGGCCCGGCGAAGCACATCAAGTACATCAACGATAACGGTCTGGGAATCAGCGAGCACCAAGGCGCACCCTCCGTCTACGGTCACGCGGCGGCGCATGGCGCTCAGGCGATTGCAGCGACTTACTACGCGATACCCAATTTCCCCGAGGACTTCAGTTCTCCGGGTCCGGTGACCGTGTATTTCGACACTGAAGGCAACCGTTTGCGTCATCCCGACGTGCGCGCGGTACCGCAGTTGACGGGCGCTGACGGCGTCGATACCACCTTCTTTGGTGGTTCCGATCCGGACGCCACGGGCTTCCAAAACTTCTTCGGCACCAGCGCTGCCGCGCCGGACGTTGCCGGCGTCGGCGCCCTGGTCCTTCAGGCTGCGGGTGGCCCGGGTTCTCTGGCCCCGCACGCCCTGTACGCGCGCTTGCAAAGCACGGCGACTCCGATAGCGGTGCCTGATGACCGCTCTACTGCGGTGGCCACCGCGGGGCCCGTGATGCTGATGATGAACGGCGAGGATTGGGTTCGAAGCAATACCTACTTCCAGTTGTCGGTCGGCAGTGATTCGCGCCACTTTGTGAAATCGATCAGCTTCGATGCCACGAAACCGGGACTTACCTGGAGCACCAATCCGAATCGCTTCAGCATCGGCGACACCAACAGCGTGCAGATCACGGATGTCACGGCCACGCCCAATGGCGCGGTGTGGACTCTGCAATTCGCGCCCGGCAGTTTCGGCCGAGGCGATGAATTCACGTTCGGCATGTCTGTGTTCGCTCCCGCCGAGGGCTCGACCGAAGAAGATCCGGATCGCTTCCGCGGCATGACCATGACGGTCGTGATGGACGACGGCAAGACCTACAAGGGCAAGGTCACCGCCGATGAACCGCAGAAGCAGAACAGGTACACGGGATTCGGTCTCGTGAACGCACAGAAGGCGATTAAGAACAATTAGCGCTTCAGTTGCTGAAGGCCGCGTCGGCGGCCGATTTGCCTTTAGGACGCCCGCGACATCGCGGGCGTCCTTTTATGCGCGCCGTGGATGCTGCTAAGATTCGTCCATGAACGATCCGTTGACGCCATTCCACATCGCCGTACAGGTGCGCGACATCGACGAGGCACGCCGCTTCTACAAGGATATCCTCGGCTGCAGCGAAGGCCGCAGCGCTCCCGACTGGGTCGATTTCAATCTCTACGGTCATCAATTCGTCTGTCATTTGAATCCAAACCTGGGAAGCGCCGGGAAGCTGACCAGCCATTTCAATCCCGTCGATGGGCATGGCGTGCCGGTGCCGCACTGTGGGGTGGTTTTACGGCCGCCGCAGTGGGCGGCCTTGGCGGAGCGTGTGCAAAGGCACGGTGCTGAATTCGTCGTCGAGCCCTACACCCGATTCGAGGGCCAGACCGGCGAACAATCGACCATGTTCTTTCTCGACCCCACCGGCAACGCGCTCGAGTTCAAAGCCTTCAACGACATCGAGACGCAGCTTTTTGCGGTCTAGCCAGCCACCCTCGCCTTCCACTCTGCGATATTCACACCCTTCAGCAGCAGCCAGAGGCAGAATGACGATTCGCCGATCAACGGCGGCAGCAAAATGGCCGGCGTAATCAGATCTGCGAATGCCGGAGCGAAGAGCGCCGCAAAACACGCCGTCAGGTAACTTGCGCCGGCAATTTGCATCAAGACACCGACGAACTTGGGCAAATACTCCGATCTGAATATCAGATAGCCGTTCAGCAGGCACGTAAACCCGAAAAATATCAGGGCAATGTTGAAGGCGACGTCATGCGAACCGAGCGCAAGGTTCGCGAGCACTTGCACTTCCCAGAGTCGGCATCACCACCAGCAGGAACAACTTGCTGATGGCCTCAACGGCAAGGGACACCAGGTTGAACGTACGGCGAGCAGAACCAGTTGTTTGCTGACCGGCCTGAGCAACAAATATTCAATCCACAGCAGCGGCACCGCAAATAACACGACCAGCAGATCGGCCGCGACACTCATGCGCCATAACCCGGGCGAACCCAGAATGTTCGCGGCCGTGGCGGCAGAATTACCGGACACCACGAGTTTGTTTGCGACGAATCCTTCCGCAAAGGCGCCGAAAACAATGATGGCCAGGTATAGGGCGCCGCCGATGCGGGCGTAGCGCTGCGGGTAATTCTCAACCGTCTTATTTGCCATTGTCCGCAATCTACGCTCAATCGAGCGCACGAAAGTCTTTTCCTTAGCGAGTGGCTGCGGATGCCAATGCAATGTACCAGTCGACGCACTGCGGGTTGGCCATCGTCTCGCGGTTGATGACCTTATCGGCCGGCTGGCCGAGAAATAGTTTCTTCATCGGCACTTCTTGTTTCTTTCCCGAAAGGGTGCGAGGAACTGCCGGCGCCTGAATGATATCGTCCGGCAGAAAGCGAGGCGACAGACGCGAGCGAATCGCCGTTTGAATGCGCTTCACCAGAGCCTCATCGAGCATGAACTCTTCGCGCAGCGACACGAACAGCATGAGCCGGCTCGGGCGCCCCAAATACTCCAGATCCAAAACCAGAGAATCGAGCACTTCCGGCAGCGATTCGACCGCCGAATAGATCTCGCTGGTTCCCATGCGCAATCCAAAGCGATTGACGGTGGCGTCGCTTCGCCCATAGATGATGCAGCCGCCATTCGGGGTGATTTTGATCCAATCACCGTGGCGCCATACGCCCGGGTAAACGTCGAAGTAACTCGACAGGTAGCGCTGATTGTTCGGATCGTTCAAAAAATACAGCGGCATCCCGGGAATCGGGCGGGTGCAAACCAGTTCGCCCACTTCATCGACTAACGACCGTCCGGATTCATCCCAGGACTCAACCGCTGAGCCTAATTGCCGGCATTGCATTTCACCCGGTATTTGCGGCAGCTCGCGATTGCCGCTGCAAAACGTACCGCAAAGATCGGTACCCCCGGAAATGTTGTACCACCAAATGTCGGACGTTCCGATGTTCCCAAAGGCTTGCGTGCCCCAGGCTTGGATTTCCGCCGTGAGCGGAGAACCGGTGCTGCCGAGGGCCCGGATGCGTGACAAATCACCGCAACTCTCGATTTGCAACCCGGCTTTTTTGCAGTTCGCATAAAACGCCGCACCTGCTCCAAAAAAAGTGACCCGGTGGCGCGCGGCGAAACGCCATAGCACGCTCCAGTCCGGAGCATCTTTCGAGCCGCTCGGGCTGCCATCGTATATGCAGATGGTAGTGCCGGTGAGCAACCCGCCGATCTGTGCATTCCACATGACCCAGCCGGTGGAGGAGTACCAGTGAAAGCGCTCGCCGTAGTTTTCCTCGGAATAACTGGCGCCCAGATCGCCGTGCAAGCCGCTGGCCAAGCCGGTGACCAATACCCCTCCCTGCCCCTGCACAATGGGTTTTGGCAATCCGGTAGTACCGCTCGAGTAGAGCACCCAGAGCGGATGATCGAAGGGCAGCCATTCGGGTTCGAAGG
>Ga0193726_1002315_pt1 | contig 13125 bp, 6 predicted proteins | sample H2c1metaG_FD_144928 | JGI IMG/M metagenome (GOLD analysis project Ga0193726, IMG submission 144928) | Soil microbial communities from a riparian zone of the East river system, Colorado, United States - H2c1 | ecosystem: Environmental > Terrestrial > Soil > Riparian zone | place: USA: East River... | reverse complement strand
GTTATCCGCGAAGTGAACGCGCTAGGCGTAACTTTGCGCGAACAACGGCTGGGCGCGGTGGAAGCAACTACGCTACTGCGAAAAGTTGTGGAAGAAATTGACGTAGCCATGTTCACGTTTGATGGCACGCAACACTTACGCGTGGTGAATCGCGCGGCGGAAAGATTAATCGGATTACCTTCGGAGAGAATGTTGGGCCGCACGGCGACGGATTTGGGACTGGCAAGTTGTCTTGAGGGCGAACCTGCTCGCACATTGGAAATTAGTTTTCCCGGCGCGACGGGCCGCTGGGGAATGCGTCGCAGCACATTTCGCGAAGGCGGGCTGCAACACAATTTGCTGGTGCTTTCGGACTTGAGCCGCGCGCTGCGCGAAGAAGAGCGTCAAGCGTGGCAACGCCTGATTCGCGTGCTTGGGCATGAGTTAAATAATTCACTCGCGCCGATTCAAAGCGTGGCGGAAAGTATGGAAAGTTTACTGCGACGGCTGCCCGTGCCGACGGAATGGCCCAACGACGCTTCTGCTGACATGCAAAGTGGATTCAGCATTATTCGCGCGCGCTCCGAAGCGCTTGGAAGATTTATGGGCGCGTACGCGCGCCTCGCGCGGCTTCCGCAACCACAGCTTGGTCCCGTGGATGTGGCGCGATGGATCGCGCGAACTGTCAGCTTGGAGCAGCGATTGAGCGTGAACGTTGTTCCGGGTCCGCGATTAATTATTTCTGCAGATGGCGATCAACTCGATCAACTGCTGATCAATTTATTAAGGAACGCGACGGACGCTGCGCTGGAAATGCACGGCGGAGTGCGTGTCGGTTGGACACGTAGCGCGGATTCAATCGAAGTATTTGTGGAAGATGACGGCCCCGGCCTTTCCAACACGGCGAATCTTTTCGTGCCGTTTTTCACGACGAAACCGGGAGGCTCAGGAATTGGTCTGGTGCTGAGCCGGCAAATTGCTGAGGCGCATGGTGGAAGTTTGGCGCTTGTGAATCGCGTGGACTCGCATGGATGCCGCGCGCGGCTGCGGCTGCCTATCGATGTGCAATAATTAAATTCCGGAAACGCACGTGCTGACCTCTCTGAAACTAATCAACGCAGAAATTATTGAATGCCGGAAATGTCCACGGCTGGTGCGCTATCGCGAGGAAATTGCGCGTACAAAACGACGCGCGTATATTGACCACGATTATTGGGGCAAGCCGGTTCCGGGATTCGGCGATCCGCACGCAAAATTAATGATCGTCGGACTCGCACCCGGCGCGCATGGGTCGAATCGTACGGGACGAATGTTCACCGGCGATCGCTCCGGCGATTTTCTTTATCCGCAGCTCTATCGCGCAGGATTCGCGAATCAGCCTACGGCAGTTTCGCGCGAAGACGATCTGAAACTAATCAATGCGTATATCGGTGCAGTGGCGCGATGCGCTCCGCCGGATAACAAGCCCACGCTCGATGAAATAAATAATTGTTTGCCGTATCTGGAAGCAGAAATTGATTTACTGAAACCGCGCGCAATTCTCGCACTCGGTCACATTGCGTGGACTCACTACCTTCGTGGACTCGTGCATCGCAAATTGATCACACGCGTCGGCGAATATAAATTTTCGCACGGAGCGAGCTACCAGCTACCCGGCGATCTGCCGCGTTTGTTCGGTTCGTACCATCCGAGCCAACAAAATACTTCGACAGGTAGACTGACGTCGGAGATGCTCGCTGATGTGTTGCGAAACATTCGACGTTTTCTTAACACTTCTCCGAAAAGCAAAAACTCCGCAGCGAAAAAGTAGCGAGAAATTATTCGTAATGTAGCGCTACAATTGGATCTACTTTAGAAGCACGCCGCGCAGGCAGATATCCCGCGAGGATCGAAACCGCCGCAAGCACTACAATTCCAAGCGAAAATGAAAGAACGTCCGTAGCACGCAGTCCGTAAAGCTGGCTGGAAATAAAATGAGACGCGCCAAACGCCGCGGGAATTCCTATCGCCAAGCCAATTAGCAGCAGCGTCAGCGTATCGCGCAAAACCATCCACAAAATATTGCTGCTCTGCGCACCGAGCGCCATGCGAATGCCGATTTCATTTGTGCGCCGAGCGACTCCCTGCGCCACCACGCCATAAAGTCCAACGCACGCGAGCAGCAGCGCTAGTCCGCCAAAGAAACTTACGAGCCGGGCGGCGAGCTTCTGCTGCTTGAATGTATTTTCGACCTGATCGTGGAGTGACTGCACGCCGGAAATGGGAAGCTTTGAATCCACTTGACCAACAGATGCCCGTATTGCGGAAACCGCGGCCGCTGGATCGCCGGACGTCCGCACTTCCAATTCCGTGGACAATGCAAATTGAGATTGATCCTGCAGAAGCGATCGAAATACTGTCTCCTGAACTTTCTTGGCGCTCGCGCTCTCGAATTGTGCGTCTTTCAGCACGCCGACAATTTCAATTTCGGCGGCTGAATCTTCATCGCCGAATGTGAACCTATGGCCAATCGGATTTTCGTGCGGGAAATAATGGCGCACGAATGCTTCGTTCACCATTGCAACTTTTCCAGCGGCAAGCGTATCCTGCAAACCAATTTCCCGACCGAGCAACAACGTCATGCCAAGCGTCTGCGGATAATCCGGCGCGACAAAAATCATTTGCGCCTCTGTGTTTTCGTTTTGCTTTTGTTCGTAGCCCTGCACGGTGAGGCTGCTTGAGCTGTTGCTGCCGCCCAGCGGACTGTACGAAGCAATTGTGGCCGCCTGGACTCCCGGCAGCGCGTGCAGCCGGTCATATAATTTTCGATAGAGCACGCCGACATCCGCAGGTTTGTATCCAGCAAGCCTGGGATTGATTCGCGCGATCACAACATTTTCTTGATTGAAGCCGAGCGGCTGATGCTCAAGGTTCAACAAACTTCGCGCGAAAAGTGTAGCGCCGACCAGAAGCACAAGTGACATGGCGATCTGCCCGACGACGAGCCCTTGTGTGGTGCCGAATTTTCTTCCTGCGGCGACCCGGCTGTTGCCCATCTTCAGCGCCGTAACAAGATCCGTCCGTCCAGCCTGAAGTGCGGGAGCCAGTCCGAAGATAATTCCCGCTACAAGTGTGATGCCTATTGTAAAAGCGAGTATTGGAACATTCAGAGATGTGCGCAACGGGGATGTTCCGGCCAGAAATTTCACTAGTGTTTGCACAGCCCAATGCGCAAGCAAAACTCCAAACGCAGCGCCAAATGCCGCCAGCATCACACTTTCCGTCAGCAATTGACGAATCAATCTCCCTCGGCTTGCGCCCAGCGCCAACCGAACTGTCACTTCGGTTTTTCGGGCAACGGCCCGGGCGAGCAGTAAATTTCCAACGTTCGCGCACGCAATCAGCAATACGAGCGCAACTACAATCAGCAAAATATGCAGGGGCGCGGAATACACGAAACGAAGTCCGGAAATTCCTCCGCCTCCATCGAAAAGTTGAACCCGATTTTTTGCCAGGCTTGCTTTACTTTCCGGCGTGAGCTGTGAGCCCGCTTTGCTCGACAAAAGTTGCTGCAGCGCGATGGTGGTCGCCTCTTGTGCCTGCTCTCGGGTAGCGCCAGGACGCAAACGCCCCAGCAGACCGAGCCAGTATGTGTCCGTTTTTTCTGAATAAACCGCGCGCTGCATAATCTGCGGTTGAAAAATCAGCGGCACCCAATAATCCGCTGGACGCCGAACGCGCTCGCCGAAAAATTCCTGCGGAGCCACTCCAACAATTGTGAATGCGACCCCGCTGAGAATGGCCACCTTGCCGACGGCGTTTGTATCCGAATGAAGCCGCTGCTTCCAGTACCCGTTGCTCACGACGGCCGCGGGATTCGCGCCGGGCTTGTCGTCATCCGGGCGAAGGCTTCTGCCCATTGCCGCAGAAACTCCCAACACTTCAAAATAATTTCCAGCAACCAAATGGACGGTAGCGCGCTGCAGCGGACCTGAGTCGGTCTCTCCGGAAAAATGCACCGTAACCGGATCTTCGCCGCTCCGAAATGCGCACAAGGATTCAAACGGCAGCGGCTGCTTTTTCAGAAATTCGTAGGATTCCGTAGTAAAAAGCTTCCAGGTGGAATTCGGAAGACTTCCTGTTGAAGTGCCTTCGCCGGCTTGATCGGAAAATAACACCAGCCGCGAAGGCTCGCGCACTGGCAGAGATTCCAGTAGAACAGAATCAAACAATGTGAATATTGCGGTGTTGGCGCCGATGCCGAGCGCCAACGTGAGTACGGCGATTGCCGTGAATGCCGGCCGGCGAACCAGCATTCGCAGGCCGAAAATTATGTCTTTCCAGAGAGATTCCACGGCGCGCCTCCGGACTCGGTGGTTGAGTTTCTATCTCACCAGTTAGACGCCGCAGAGCGAAGAATGTTTGGAAAATATTCGTACAATTTAAGGTGAATTATTCGTATCGCAGCGCGATCATCGGGTCGACTTTCGTTGCGCGGCGCGCGGGAATGTAACAGGCGACGAGGGCGACGAACATTAGCAAGAATGAAACGCCGATGTACGTAACAAGGTCCGTTGCCCCAACGTTAAAAAGTAAACTAGACATGAGTCTGGTAAGAAATAACGACGCTACTACTCCTGCGCCAATTCCAATGGATGTGAGAATCAGTCCGGGTTGCAGCACCAAACGGACAACATCACTTCGTTGCGCGCCCAATGCGATGCGAATTCCAATTTCCTGTGTGCGCTGATTCATTGCGTAAGACATGACGCCGTAAGTTCCAAGCGCCGCGAGCAGCAGCGCAACCCCGGCAAATACTTCCATCAATCGCAGCACAAAAATTCGGCGCGCTTCGGACGCGGCCATCTGATCTTTCATCGTGCGCAGACCGTATACGGGAAGATCGGAATTTACTGAATGAATTGCGCGAACAACGGCGTCATTCAAAAGCTCCGGGGCTTCTTTGGTGCGGAAATAAAGTGTCATCGCGTAGTTGGGAATTTGTAGATGATCAAAATACATTCGCGGCTCGATCGGCACATCGAGTCCGGCATCGCGAATGTCGCCAACAACGCCGACGATTCGCGCCGGGTTGGTGCCGCTATTCAGGAAAATCGTTCGACCGATTGGACTTCGTTGCGGCGAATATCTGTTAACGAAAGTCTGATTCACGACCAGTACTCGTTGCTGCTGGCCGGTGTCGTCGTCCGACAAAAATCGGCCTGAAATCAGCGGCACTTTCAACGTGCGGAAGAAATCCGGAGTTGCGGTATCGGCGTCCGCGAGCAGACGCCCGGCGCCCGCGGCAACGTCATCAGCCCAGCGAAATGAAGACGAGTTATGCGTACCAGAAAATGGCACCGTAAATCCGCCACCCATGCCGACTGCTTCTACTCCTGTGAGTGCGCTCACGCGCCGCAAAACTTCCACGGCGAACGAGCTACGGCTAGCAGGCTTCAGAAATGGATTCGCAGTTGGATCGTTGGGAACTGGAATCCAAATCTGCGCGATTCCAACATTCGATGGATCGAGGCCGGGATTCACCTGCAGCATTCGCCAGAAGCTGCGCAACAATAACCCCGCGCCAATCAACAGCACTAGCGAAAGTGCGATTTCCGCGGAGACCAGTACGCTTCGGAATCGATTCGTCCGAAGACTCGCCCCGCCGCTGCGTCCACTTTCTTTCAAATCAAGATTCGGATTGACCGAAGAAATTCGCAGCGCGGGAACGAGTCCGAATAAAATTCCGGTCGCAATCGAAACGGCGAAGGCGAATGTAAGCACGCGCCAGTCAAAATGTATTTCATTCAACCGCGGCAAATCCGAAGGCATCATCGCGATCAAAGGTTTCTGCAGGGCCAATATAGCCACTACTGCAGCGGCACAGCCGCCAATTGAGAGCATGAAACTTTCCGTCAATAATTGGCGCACGAGCCGGCCGCGTGAAGCGCCAAGCGCGCGGCGAATGGCCATCTCGCGAACTTGTCCGGAAGACCGCGCCAGCAAAAGACTCGCCACGTTGACGCACGCGATCAAGAGCACGAAACCGACCGCCGCGAGCAATACATTTAGGATTGGGCGAACTTTGCCCGTCAAATTTTCCTGTACGGCTTCCGCGCGCAATCCCCACTTCGCCGCGGTTGGGTAGTCATCGGGATAACTTTGACGCAAGCGCTCGGACATCGCGTCCAACTGAATTTGTGCCTGCTGAGTTGTGACGCCCGACTTCAGCCGCGCGATGGCGCCGGGAACATAATTTTGCTTGCGCTGTGGTTGCGGTGGGAATGGATTCCCGGTGAATCCGCATGGCACCCACATTTCCACCGCGCCTTGCACGGTTTCACCGGGATGGCGGAAATCCGGCGGCATGACGCCGACAATCGTGTACGGGTCGGTGTCCATGCGAATTCTTTTTCCAATTACATTTGGATCCGAACCGAATAATCGCCGCCACAGTCCATCACTGATCACGACTGCATCAGAAAATCCCGGCATGGCGTCTCGCTTTCCGTAGACGCGACCGAGTTGCGCCTTCGTCACACCCAACAATTCAAAGTAATTTGCATTCGTCGATAGCAATTCAACTCGCTCGGGACGATCACCGCCGTTGAGCGCCGCACTAATCGGCCAGAGGCCAGCAACTTGATCGAAGATTCCTGCGCTATTGCGAAGATCATCCAGTTCTGCCACCGAAAATCCAACGTTGCGGACGTTGGGTCCATTTTGATCCGCGAAAACGCGCACCAGTTGGTCGGGATGATCAAACGGAAGTGGGCGCAGCAGCACGGCGTTCACTACAGAAAAAATTGCGACGTTCGCACCGATTCCGAGAGTGAGAGTAAGTATCGCGACGATCGTGAACCCCGGCTTTTTCGCCAGCACACGCGCCGAATAAAGAATGTCTTTCCAAATTGATCCCATAGTTCCTCTACGCCGGAGGATTTTTTCTACTCGTATCGAATTCGTCATTCGTATCGAAGTGCAATCATCGGGTCAACTCTGGTCGCGCGCCGCGCCGGAATGTAGCAGGCAGTCAGCGCGACACTCACCAGCACAATTGTTACGGCGACAAATGTCAGTCCGTCCACCGCGCTGATGCCGTACAAAAATGTGGAAAGTAGTCGACTCATTGCGACCGCTGCAATAATTCCAATTGCCGCGCCGATGGCAACTAATTTCCCGGCTTGCACCACCAGCAATCGAACTACGCCTTCCGGTTGCGCGCCCAGCGCCATGCGAATTCCAATTTCGCGCGTTCGTTGTGTAACCGCAAATGCTGTGACGCTTGTGATTCCTACGGAAGCGAGGAGGAGCGCCAGTAATCCCAGCGCTGCTGAGAGTCCTGCGCCGAGACGTGAAGGCCAGATCCAATTTTCGAGATTCGCTGCCATCGGAGTGGCTTCAGCAGGTGCTGCCGGATCTTGCTGGTGCGCTAGAGCAGGCAGTGCGGCGTTGAGTGTTCTTAGATCTCCGTTGGAGCGAACCAGAATTTTGAAGTCCGCATATTCAGAAACATTTTCTGTCGTCGCCGGTAAATAAAGATAAGGCAGATTGGCTGACCACAAATAAACGTTGCGCACGCCCGGAGCAACGCCCACCACTTCACACAAAGGGCGTTTGCGTCCGAGGCGAAGCCGCTTTCCAACGGCTTCTTCGCCGGGCCAAAATTGTTTTGCGAGCGATTCATTCACAATCGCAACGTGCGCGCCGTTCTGAATATCCTGCGGACTGAATGCACGTCCGCGCAGCATGTGAATTTCCAGCGCGTCAAAAAATTCCGGCGAGACGACGTTGTAATTCATGATTGGCGAAGGCTGTCCCAGTGGCGGCTCATGTCCTTCCGCCATCGCGCCGGTCTGAGCGAACGAATCGCCCAGCGGCACCGTGGAAGAAAATGCAGCGGTGCGAACTCCGGACATCGATTTAATTCGCTCGACCAGTTGACGATCGAAGCTCATCATCCTCGCGGCGTCATATCCTCGAACACGAAGATCCACGGACAGCACGGCAACGTGCGCCGTATCAAATCCCGGATTCGTATTCTGCGCTTTGCCCAACGCGCGAACGAGCAGACCGGCAGCGATGAGCAGAAACAATGACATTGCAACTTGTCCCGTCACAAGAATTCCGCGCAGGCGCGAGCCTTTGTAAAAACTTGTCGCGCCGCTATCGCCACGAACGGCGATCAGCGGATCCTGTCGAGAAACTCTGAGCGCTGGAAGAAGTCCGGAAACAATTCCGGTGAAAAGAGAAACTCCAAAAAGAAAAATTCCAACGCGCCAATCCGGAGCAACTTGCAGAGAAAGTGCGTCGGTTCCCGGCGGATGTCCAATCTGCAAAAGAATATCGGACGCCCACCACGCCAACAGAAGTCCGACGACTCCCGCCGCACCGGCGAGTACTAAACTTTCCACGACCATCTGGCGAATCAATCGTCCTCGTGAAGCTCCCAGCGACGTTCTGATTCCCATTTCCTTTTGTCGCGCCACGCCGCGCGCCAGTTGAAGATTCGCAACGTTCGCACAGGCAATCAACATCACCAATCCAACGGCCACCATCGCCACAATTGCAAACGGCACCACATCGCCCTGTTCGCGCGGACTTAAAAATCCGCCGGGCACAACTTGAATCACGGCGCGCTGCTGACGTGCATCATCCTTCGCGTGAAATCGCCTGGCCAGCACAGACATTTCCGATTGCGCTTGCGTCAGCGGCACGCCCGGTTTCAATCGCGCGATAACGTAAAGCCATCCCGAACCACGATCCGTAAACGGACTTCGCCCGCCCTGCACATTCGGCGTCATCATAAGCGGAATCCACACGTCGGGAACTTCCGGATCAGCGCCAACGAAATCGCGCGGAGCAATTCCAACCACCGTATACGCCAGCGAATTCAACGTAATTGTTTTGCCGACCAATCCCGCATCGGCGCCGAATCGCCGCTTCCAGAATCCGTAATTCAGAATCACAACTGGATGCGCGTTCGGCGTCTGATCTTCTCCGGCCAGAAACGATCGTCCCGCCGCAGGCGCCGCCCCAAGCAAATCAAAATAATTTGCGGAAACAAGATTCGCCTTCAACCATTCCGGCCGTGAATCTGACGAGCCGCTCGCGCCTCCAAGTAGAACGTGTCCGCCGGTGTGCGCAGCCATCGCCGCGAAAACAGAATTCTGCGCGCGGCTATCGGCAAAATCAGGATACGAAAACACGCCGCTTCCCTGCTCACCTTCAATTCCGGCATAAAGATTCACAACGCTCGAGGGGGCCTGCACCGGCAACGGCCGCAGAATCAGGGCGTTGAACAGAGAAAAAATCGCAGTGTTCAGTCCAATCGCGACGGCCAAAGTAAAAATCGCCATCGCAGTAAAGCCCGGACGATTCAGCAGCACGCGAGTTCCGTAGCGAACGTCCTGCCACAATGTTCCCATCGACTAATTCCTCTCGCGCAAACTCACGCCGTTCAACGCATCACGCGAAAACTTTGAACAATTGCTGACGACGCTTCGCCCACTGTTCGCTGGTGAAAATTCGCGGACCAACTTCAATCATTCGCGGCAGCAAATCGAAAACAGAAATCGGATCCCACTTCGCGCCTGAGCGCGTGCGATAGTTGCGCTCATTCAAGGTGCTGGCAATTTTCGAGAAGGGATGATCCTGCACAATTAATTCCAGAATTAACACGATGCATTCTTTCTCGATGGGATTTTCTTCCAGGTGAAGACAGTCCGCCGCCACTTGAAGTCCAAACGGAACTTCGGTTTCTAAATGTCCGGACGATCGCTCAAATCCGTCAGTTGGACGTTCCCATTCAATAGCAACCATACGCCAACCTGCCGTTGTCCTCTGATCCAGGTGTGCTGAATCGACAGGACGTCGGAGCACTTCGCGAATGCGTTCAAATTTCGGCATATCTCCTCCTTTTATTCGTATCGCAGAGCAACAATCGGATCCACTTTCGTCGCGCGGACGGCGGGAATCCAGCACGCAATCAACGCCACCACAGCGAGAACAAATACCGCGACCACAAACGTAATCGGATCGCTCGCGCCAACTTGATAAAGCAGCCGACTGATCAGGCGCGTCAATCCAAGAGATACTCCAAGTCCAATCGCCAGCCCTGTCCCGACAAGTGCAAATCCGCGCCCGAGCACATTGCGAAGCACGCTGCTGGAATTTGCTCCGAGCGCCATGCGGATTCCAATTTCGCGCGTCCGCTGCCCGACGAGATACGAAAGCACGCCGTAAATTCCCACGCCGGCAAGAATCAGCGCGAGTCCCGCAAAAACTCCCAGCAACAACGCGTAAAATCTTTGGCCGGAAATTGCGTTATCAAATTGCTGTTCGAGCGTGCGATGTCCAACCGGCTGATCCGGATCAATATCGCGCACCGCCGCGCGAATCGGGGCGGCCAACCGCGTCGGCTCACCTTCCGCTTTCACCACCACATACATAAACTGCAGCGTGCTTTGCTGGTATGGAGTAAAAATCTCCGGCAGCGCATCTTGTCCCAGACTGAATTGCTTCGCGCTTCCCATGATGCCCACAATTTCGTATGGCTGAGAATTACGCGCGCTCAACATAATTCGCTGGCCAATCGGATCCGTGTTCCCAAATTCCCGCTTCGCCAGCGCATCATTAATAAGGGCGACGTGCAGCGCGCCGGCGTTATCCGAATCGCGCAGTTCGCGGCCGCGAATCAGCGGAATTCCCATCGTCTTGAAATAATCTTCCGTAACTACATTCACAACCGCGCCGCGCTTGCCTCCCGCATCCGACGAAGGCTTGCCGATAATTTCATAACTCCTCGTCGAACTATTTCCTTGCAGCGGAAGCGAGGTGATGCCGCCGACCGCCACCACTCCGGGAAATGTTTTAATTCGATCCATTAACTGTTTGAAAAAAATCACGGATTGCTCGTTGGTCGTGTATTTGTCTCGCGGCAAAACGAGTTGCGTGTTAATCAGCACGCCCTGCGCCTTGAATCCGGGGTCGGTCCCGCGCAACGCGAGAAAGCTGCGAATCAATAATCCTGCGCCGCTCAGCAACACCAATGACAACGCAACCTGCGCGATCACCAGCACGCTCTGCATTCCCAGCCGGGATTTTCCGCCCGTTGTTCCGGCGCTCGCTTCCTTTAATACTGACGACACCTGCACGCGATTCAGATTCCACGTGGGAACAATTCCGAAAAATATTCCCGTCGCAAAACTCAAGATCATCGTGAACAGCAGCACTCGCGTGTCCAGTCCCACTTGCACGTTTCCAATGAATCCGGCCGGCAAACTTGCAACCAACAAACGAAGCGATGGAATCGACAGCAGAACTCCGCCAATTCCGCCGATCAAACTCAGTAGAACTCCTTCGGTAAGAAATTGCCGTAGCAATCGCCAGCGTGAGGCACCCATCGCCATTCGCAAGCTGACTTCCTTCGAGCGCGCCGTCATTCGCGCAGTCATAAGACTGGCAATATTCAGGCACGCGATCAGCAAAACAAAAAGCATTGCCGCAAGAAGTATGAAAAGAGGATTTTGCAGATTGCCAGACTGAGTGTTTTGCAGTGATGACGCGCTCGCCGTCCAACCGGCGTTTGTATCCTGGTGCTCGCGCTCAATCGCTTTCGCGATGGTCTGCATTTCGATGGTGGCTTGCGCGGTCGTTACGCCGTTTTTCATTCTGGCCACCGCGCCCTGCGATCGGTCGTTGCGATCGGCCACCGCGGCATTCGTCAGCGGCAGCGGCTTCCACATCAACATGCCCGACGGAAAATCGAAAGCGCCACGCGCCACGCCGACAATCGTGAATGGCTGGCTATCCACCCGAATTACTTTTCCGATTACGGCGGGATCGCTGCCAAGCTGGCCGCGCCAGAATAATTCGCTTACCACAAGAATGTCGTCGCTCCCGGGACGGTCGTCGCCATCCGCAAAGAATCTGCCCATCAATGGCGTCTCGCCCATCACTTCAAACAAATTCGGCGAAACTTCCATGCCGTTCACGCGCAATGCTCCGGCGTTTTCCGAATAAGTGAACGCCGCAAAACGGAACGCGGACATTCCCGACATCGTTTTCGTCTGCTGCTTCCAATCCAAAAAATCCGCCAGCGAAACTCCGCCAACAAAAACTCCTTTTTGCGGGCTCTGTGAATTCAGAAAAACAAGTTGGTCGGGATTCTTGAATACGACAGGACGCAACACCAGCGCGTCAATCACACTAAAAATCGCAGTATTTGCGCCGATGCCCAATGCCAGCGTCAGCACCGCAATGATTGCGAAGCCAGGCTTGTTCACCAGCATTCGCAACGCATACCGCAAATCCTGAAGCATCGTTTGCATCAAGTCTCCCTGCGTACTTTATATACGCCGCCAGTCAACAGTCCGTTGCACGTCGAACTAGTCCTGTCGCAGCGCGACCATCGGATCAATGCGCGCCGCGCGATAGGCAGGCAAGGCGCACGCCAGAAATGCGGCGGCAACAAAAATCGCCGAGACCGCCACATAAGTAAGAGGATCGTGCGCTGGAATCGCATAAAGCAAGCTCGACATCAGACGCGTTAGAAAGAGCGCGCCGAAAATCCCCAGCGCGAGCCCAGCCGCAACGGGCAACATCCCCTGCCCCACCATCAGGCGCAAGATATCCGAAGGCTCCGCACCGACGGACATTCGTATTCCGATTTCCTGCGTGCGCTGCGTCACGCTATACGACACAACGCCGAATATGCCGCCGACGGCAAGCAGCAGCGCCAGTCCAGCAAACGAGCCCAGCAGAAGTAGATTAAATTTGCGTCCGGTGAATGACTTAGAAATCAACGCGTCCATCTGCTGAACGCCTTGCAATGCCAGCGTGGGATCTTCAGCGCGCAATGCTTCTCTAATTCCATTTGTAATTTGATTGTTCGGCGCGGAACTTCGCACAACGAATGTCGCCGCTTGGAACCATTGCCGTTGCATCGACGTGAAATACATCATTGGCCCGGGCGGTTCTTCGATATCGGAATGCGCCGCATCACCGACAACGCCAATAATCGCAAATGGCTTCTCAACAATATCTCCGGGATGGAAAACTTTGCCGATCGCGCCGTCCGGAAAAAAGCGCTGCGCAAACGCGCGGCTCACTACGGCGACGAGCGGAGTAGTAGCTATATCGTCCGCGGTGAAAGTTCGGCCGGTC
>Ga0193726_1002314_pt1 | contig 13133 bp, 12 predicted proteins | sample H2c1metaG_FD_144928 | JGI IMG/M metagenome (GOLD analysis project Ga0193726, IMG submission 144928) | Soil microbial communities from a riparian zone of the East river system, Colorado, United States - H2c1 | ecosystem: Environmental > Terrestrial > Soil > Riparian zone | place: USA: East River... | reverse complement strand
CTGGCCCAATCAGCCCCACGCCCATCGCTGGTGACCGGGGCCAGGGTGGCCAGTCATGATCGCGACCGTTTTTCCCCGGTTTCTGCCAGAAAAACGGTCGCGATCATGGAATGTCGGCGCGGGGGGGGGCGCCGCGTCCCAGGCGCCTCAGCCGCACCGGGAGCACCGGCCGGACCCGGTGCGAGGCGTTGTCGGGGACAATGGCGGTACGGGAGCAAGATCGAGAGCACGGGCGGGAGGAGGTCAGCGTGCGCGTCGGCGTTCTTGGCCCGCTGGAGGTCCGGGACGGGGCCGGGAACCTCGTGCCGGTCGGCGGCGCCCGGCTGCGCAGCCTGCTGATCCGCCTGGCCGTCGGCGACGGGCGACCGGTCTCGGTCGAGCGGCTGTCCGAGGACCTGTGGGAGGACGGCGGGCCGGCGGACGCCGCGAACGCGATCCAGGCGCTCGTCTCCCGGCTGCGCGGCGCCGCCGGGCGGGACGTGGTCGAGTACGGGCCGGCCGGCTACCGGCTCGCCGTGCCGCCCGGGCAGGTTGACGCCCGCGCCTTCGAGCAGCTCGTCACGATGGCGCGCGACACTTTCGCGCGGGGCGAGCAGGCCGGCGGCGCCGCACTCTTGCGGGAGGCGCTCGGCCTCTGGCGCGGCCCGGCGCTGAGCGACGTCGCGGACGCGCCCTTCGCGGCCGCGCCGATCACGCGGCTGTCGGAGCTGCGGCTGGCGGCGGCCGAGGACCTGTTCGATGCCGAGCTGGCCGCCGACCGGGGCAGCGAGCTCGTCCCCGAACTGGAGGAGCTGGCCGGCGCCCACCCGCTGCGCGAGCGGCTGCGCGGCCAGCTGATGCGCGCCCTGTACGCGGCCGGCCGGCAGGCCGACGCCCTGCGCGCCTACGAGGACACCCGGCAGGTGCTCGCCGAGCAGCTGGGCATCGACCCGTCGCCGGCGCTCGCGGCCGTCCACCTGGCCATCCTGCGCGGCGACCCGGGCCTGGCCGGCCCGGCCGAGCCCGGGGGCGACGCGCTGGGCCGCCCGCGGCCCGGCGGGGGTCAGGTTCCGCCCGCCGTGCCCGAGCCGCGCGGTAGTACCGGGCTCTCCACGGCGCCGGCGCCCCGGATGACCAACCTGCCCGCGCAGCTGACCAGCTTCGTCGGCCGGGAAGACGAGCTGCGCCGGCTCGGCAAGCAGCTCGCCGAGTCGCGGCTGGTGACGCTCACCGGGCCGGGCGGGGCGGGAAAGACACGGCTGTCGGTCGAGACGGCGGCCCGGATGGCGAGCGAGCTGCCCGACGGCATCTGGTTCGTCCCGCTGGCCCCGGTCCGCGACGCGCTGGACGTCCCGCAGGCCGTGCTCACGGCGCTCGGCCTGCACGAGGCGGTCTGGCCGGCGGACCCGGTCGAGGCCGCGCGGCTGGCCGCCCAGCCGCCGCTGGACCGGCTGGCCGACGCGGTGGCGTCCCGGCGGCTGCTCCTCGTCCTGGACAACTGCGAGCACCTGGTCGACGCGATCGCCTGGCTCACCGCGCGGGTACTGGCGGACGCGCCGGGAGTGCGGATCCTGGCCACTAGCCGGGAGCCGCTGGGCATCACCGGCGAGACGCTGTGCCCGGTGCCGTCGCTGCAGTTGCCGCCGGAGGGCGCCAGCGCGGAAGAGGCCGCGCAGTACTCCGCCATCGTGCTGTTCGCCGACCGCGCGGCCGCGGTCCGGCCGGGGTTTGTCCTGGGCCCGGCGGTCCTGGAGCCGGTCAGCCGGATCTGCCGGGCGCTGGACGGCATCCCGCTGGCCATCGAGCTGGCCGCCGCGCGGCTGCGCGCCCTGACCGCCGACCAGGTCGCCGACCGCCTCGACGACCGGTTCCGGCTGCTGTCGGTCGGGAGCCGGGGCGCGCTGCCGCGGCACCAGACACTGCGCGCGATCGTGGACTGGAGCTGGGACCTCCTCGACGACGCCGAGCGGACGGTCCTGCGCCGCCTGTCGGTGTTCAGCGGCGGGGCCACCCCGGTCAGCGCCGAGTACGTCTGCGCGCTGGCCGGCGCCGGCCCGCCGGACCCCGCCGGCCCGCCCGACACCGCCGGCCCGCCGGACAGCGCCGGACCCGCCGGGATCGACTCCGGCGCGGTCATCGAGATCGTGGCCTCGCTGGTCGACAAGTCCCTGGTCACCGCGACCGGCGAGCAGCAGGTCCGGTACCGGCTGCTGGAGACCGTGCGGGCCTACGCCGCCGACCGGCTGGCCGAGGCCGGCGAGGCGGACCGGGCCCGCGATGCGCACGCCGAGTACTTCCTCGGGCTGGCCGAGCGGGCCGAGCCCCTGCTGCGCACCCGCGAGCAGGTGACCTGGCTGGACCGGCTCACCGCCGAGCACGACAACTGCGCCGCCGGGCTGCGGCGTGCCCTGGACGCCGCCGATGTCCGGACCGCCCTGCGCTTCATCCGCGCGCTGGCCTGGTTCTGGCTGCTCCGTGACTACGAGGCCGAGGCCAGTGAGTGGGCGGCCACCGCCGCCGCGCTGGCCGGGGACACTCCGCCGGACGGACTGGAGGACGCTTACGCCCTGTGCGCCCTGCTGGCGATGCTCGGCAAGGCCACGCCGGAACAGCACCGGCCGGAATTCCCGGACCAGGAGCAGATCACCGAGCTCATGCGGCAGGTGTCCGGGCTGGCGGCGGGCAGCACGCATCCCATGCTGGTCCTGGCCCGGGCCATCGTGGCCGTGCTCACGGGCGACCTGGACGCCGCCCGGCAGATCCTGGCCGAGATCAGCGGTCACCCCGACCCGTGGCTGGCCGCGGCCGCGCTGATGTTCGGCGGCTTCCTGTCGGTCAACGACGGGGACATCGACGCGGCCGCGTCGGCCACGGCCGAGGGCTACGCGGCCTTCGTCGAGATCGGCGACCAGTGGATGACCGCTATCTCCCTCAACGGCATGGCGCAGGTCGCGATGGCCCGCGACGAGCCCGCCGAGGCGGTGCGGCTGCTGGAGGAGGCCCGCGCGCTCGCGGCCACGGGCGGCCTGGCCATGAACTGGAGCGAGATGCTGAGCATCCCGCTCGGCCACGCCCGCGCGGCCGCCGGCGACCTGCCCGGGGCACGGGCTGACATCGAGCGCGGGCTCGGGGCGGCCGGGCGGCTGGGCGAGCACGACGACCAGGCCTCCGGTTACGTCGAGCTCAGCGAACTGGCCCGCCGCGGCGGGGACCTGGACACCGCCCGCCAGGCCCTGGCCCAGGCGCTGGAGGTCATTGAGCCGCGCGCCGGCCGGGTGGAGATGAGCGGCGTGACCGCGACCGCGTACACCAAGTCCGGCTGCCTGGCCGAGCAGGACGGCGACCTGGCCGGAGCCGCGCACTGGCACGCCCGCGCCCTGGCCGTGCTGGCCGACGCCAAGCTGGTGGCGCTGCCGAGCAACCCCACCCTGGCGGCCGTCGTCGAGGGCATCGCCGCGCTGGCCGCCGCGCGCGGCGAGCACCCCCGGGCCGCCGAGCTGCTCGGCCTCGCGCATGCGCTGCAGGGCTTCCGGAACCCCGGCAGCCTGGAGACGGCCCGGGCGGCCGCCGCCGCGACGGCGGCCCTCGGCCAGGACGGGTTCGACGCCGCCTACGCCCGCGGCCGGCTCCTCGGCCGAGCGGACGCCCTCGCGCTGACGCCGTGAGCCTGGCGCCGTGAGCCTGGCGCCCGCCAGGCTCACGGCGGCGCCCGTGACCGCCCCGGCCGGGCGGGCGGCGGGGCGGTCACGGGCTCAGGCCGGGGTCACACCCGGCGGGCGTACATCCGCATCGCGATCGGGAACGACACCAGCACGATCCCGGCCGCCCACACCAGCGTGTACAGCACGTGGTCGCCGACCGGGCCGCCCATGGTCAGCGCCCGGACCGAGTCGGCCAGGTGCGTCACCGGGTTCACCTTGACCCAGGCCTGCAGCCAGCCCGGCATGCTGGCCGTGTTGGCCAGCAGCACGCTGCTGCCGAAGGTAAGCGGCATCGTCCAGATGAAGGCGATGCCCTGCACCGTCTGCGGCGAGGGGGCGATCAGCCCGATCAGCACTGACACCCAGCAGACCGCCAGGTAGAACACGTAGGCCAGGCCGTAGGCGGCCAGGATCGGCAGGATGCCGGCATGGAAGCGGAAGCCGAGCGCCGACCCGAACCCGGTCAGCACGGCCATCACCGCGAAGAACCGGATCGAGTCCCCGATCACGGCGCCCACCAGCGGGGCCGAGCGGGCCACGGGGAGGCTGCGGAACCGGTCGAACACGCCCTTGTGGATGTCCTCGCACAAGGCGGTGCCCAGGCCCATGGTGGCGAACATGGCCATCTGCGCGACCAGCCCCGGCAGCAGCTCCTGCAGGTAGGCATGCGTGCTGCCCGCCACGGCCCCGCCGAAGACGAACAGGAACAGGACCAGGAACACGATCGGCATCAAGATGACGTCCAGCAGCTTCTCCGGCGAGTGCCGGAGCTGCACCACGTTGCGCCAGGCCAGGGTCAGCGAGTTGGCGAGCGCCTGCCGGCCGCCGATCCGGCCGCTGAGCGGCGGCCGGGAGGGCGCCTCGTTCGCGGTCCGGGGCCGGGCCGCGCCCGGCAGTGCCTCAGTGATCTCCGCGGTCATGCCGCCTGCTCCTTTCCGGTCTCCGAGTCGGCCGCGTGGCCGGTCAGGGTGAGGAACACCTCGTCCAGGCTGGGCAGCCGGAGCCCGAGCTCGGCCGCCGCGATGCCCTCGTCGTCCAGCCGCCGGACGACCGCCGCCAGCATGGCCGGGTCGGTCGCCGGGGCGGTGACCATGCCCGTGTCGTGATGGACCTCGGGCACCGCCCCGGTAATCTCGGCCACGACCGCGGTCACCCGCGCGGTCAGTGCCTGGTCCGCCGCGCGGACCTCGAGCGACTGGCCGCCGATCCGCGCCTTGAGCTCGGCGGGCGTGCCGGACTCCGCGATCACGCCGCGGTCCATGACCACGATCCGGTCGGCGAGGACGTCGGCCTCCTCCAGGTACTGGGTGGTCAGCAGTACCGTCGCGCCGCCCGCCACGACGTCGCGGACCGTCTCCCAGACCTGGTTGCGCGCCCGCGGGTCCAGCCCGGTGGACGGCTCGTCCAGGAAGAGGATCTCCGGCTCCCCCAGCAGGCTGGCGGCCAGGTCCAGGCGGCGGCGCATGCCGCCCGAGTACGTCTTCGCCGCCCGCCCGTGCGCCTCGGTCAGGCCGAACTGCTCGAGCAGCTCGGCCGCCCGGCGGCGCGCCTTCGGGCGGCTGAAGCCGAGCAGGCGGCCGATCATGAGCATGTTCTCGGTCCCGGTCAGCTCCTCGTCCACGGACGCGTACTGGCCGGTCAGGCCGATCAGCTGGCGGACCTGGACGGCCTGGCTCACGACGTCGTAGCCGCTGACCCGGGCGCGCCCGGAGTCCGCCTTCAGCAGCGTGGCCAGGATCCGGACGATGGTCGTCTTCCCGGCCCCGTTCGGGCCCAGCAGGGCGAGAACCTGGCCGCCGTCGGCGGCCAGGTCGACGCCCGCCAGTGCCTGGGTCGCGCCGAAGCGCTTGGTCAGCCCCTCGGCCTCAATCACGTGGGTCATGCCAGCCCCGTTTCTCCGTAGGTGATGGCGCCAGCCTGCCGGGGGCCGCTGACAGGGCTCCGTCAGCCCGCTGACAGGCCGGTGACGGGCGGCTGGCACCGCGCCGTCAGAGCCGGGCCGAGCGGCCCCCGCCCCGGCTGACCCGGCTCATCGCGACCAGGCCCGCCGCCGCGGCGAACCCGGCCAGCACGGCGCAGGCCAGCAGCGTCCGGCCGCCGTTACCGTGCAGCGCGGCCTGCAGCGCGGTCACCGCCCAGTAGCCGGGCGAGGCCGGCGCGATGAGCCGGACCCAGTGCGGCATCGCGGTCAGCGGCACCAGCGCCCCGCCCAGGCTGGACAGGATCATCGCGCCGATGTCGTAGGCCGCCGACAGCTCGCTCAGGCTGCGGGCCAGCACGCCGATCATCGCGCCCAGCCCGAGCAGCGTCAGGGTCCAGGCCAGCAGGGCCAGCCCGAGCAGCGGCAGCGCCGTCACCCGCAGCCCGAGCACGAGCACCCCGAACGCGATGATCAGCACCTGCTGGGCCAGCAGCGCCGCGAGGATCGGCAGCGCCTTCCCGGCCAGCGCCTCCGCCGGGCGGGCGGCCGTGGCCCGGACCCGATCCCAGGTGTGCCCCATCCGGTCGGTGAGGATCGAGCCGCCCACGATGCTGAGCGCGAGCAGCGAGAACGTCACGAGCGTCGCGATGACGGCCTGGGTGGTGCCCCCGGAGCGGCCCTGGGCCGCCTCGTACAGCGGGTGCAGCAGGACCAGGAACGCCAGCGGCAGGATCATCCGGCTGATCAGCGCGCCGGGGTCGCGCAGCAATAGGACCGCGTTGTGGCGGATCAGCGCCCGGGTGCGGATGGCGGTCTCATGCGACATGGAGCACCTCGCTGCGGGACAGCGAGCGGTACAGGTCGTCAAGGTCAGGACGGCGGACGTCCACCCAGGCCGGCGCGCAGCCGGCGGCGAGGGCCGCGGCCAGGTCGGCAGGCGGGCTGATGCTGGCCAGCCGCACCTCGCCGCCGTCAAGCCGGGCGCGGGCGGCCAGGTCGGGCGGCAGGCACCCGGCGCTCGCGTCCCCGTCGAAGCGCAACCGCAGCTCGCCGGGCAGGCCGCGGGTCAGGCCGTCCTGCGAGCCGCGGGCGATGATCCGCCCGTCGCGGGCCACGGCCAGCGTGGCGTCCAGGTCGGCCAGCTCGGGCAGGTAGTGGGTGGTGTACAGGACAGCCGCGCCCGCGGCGGCCCGCGCCCGGACCGCGGCCAGCAGCGCCGCCCGGGTCTGGGGGTCGGCCCCGGCCGTCGGCTCGTCCAGCAGCAGCAGCGGCGCGCCGCCGACCATCGCGGTCGCGGCCTGGGTGCGCCGCCGCTGGCCGCCCGACAGCAGTCCGGCCCGCTGGCCGAGCACGTCGGTCAGCATCAGCTCCTCGGCGATCTCGTCCACGGCCCGGCGCAGCGGGCCGCCGCACAGCCCGGCCAGTGCCCCGAACAGCCGGAGGTTGTCGCGCACCGTGGCCGTCAGGTACAGCGCCAGCTCCTGCGGCGCGATCCCGAGCAGCCGGCGGGCCGCCCGCGGCCGCCGCCGGGCGTCGATGCCACCCACCCGGACCTGCCCCCGGTCCGGGCGGACCAGGCCGGTGACCACTTCCATGAACGTGGTCTTTCCGGCACCGTTGTGCCCGATCAGGCCGGTGATCTCCCCGGCCCGGACATCAAGATCAAACCCGTCCAGCGCGGCACGGGCTCCGTAGCGCTTGACCAGTCCCCTGGCTTCCAGCATCCCGACCACCTTCCGTCTCCAGCGGGCCGGATCCGGCCCGCCTTAATGATCTACACCGTAGAGAGTCTACACTGTATACCGTGGCCGAGAAAAGAGCGGAGATCCTGGACATCGCGGTGACCCTGGCCGACGAGCGCGGCCTGGCCGCCGTGTCGATGCGCGCGATCGCGGAACGGGTCGGCGTCACGCCGATGGCGCTGTACCCCTACATCGGCAATAAGACCGCCCTGCTCGACGCCATGCTGGGCCACCTCCTCGGCCAGCTGCAGCCCCCCGGAGCCGAGGCCGCCGGGGCGGGCGGAGCCGGAGGCCCCGGCGGGGCGGCCGAGGAGCGCGGGGCCGACGAGGCCGGCGAGGCCGGGACGTGGCGGGAGCGGCTGGGCGCGATTGCCCGGGCCGCCCGGGCCGTGGTGACGGCCCACCCGTGGGCGGCGGAGCTGGTCTTCGCCCGGCCGGCGGTCACGCCCGACTCGGTGCGGACCGTGGACCTGCTCTACACCGCGCTGCTGGAGGCCGGGGTGGCGGCCGGCGAGGTGCCGCGGCTGGAGCGGATGCTCAGCACTGTCGTGATCGGCTTCGCGGCCTCCGAGGCGGGCGGCCGGTTCGGCGCGGCGGAAGACCCGCGCGGCTTCCGCGGGATGCTGCCCGACGGCACGCTGCCCGGCCACGCGCAGCTCGCGACGGCGCTGGAGTGCCCCGTGGACTGGGACGCCGAGTTCGAGGCCGACATCGCCGACCTCGCCCTGCTCATCGAGGCCGTCGCCCGCCGCGGCGCCCCGTGACCGCGCGGTCCTCCACGCAAACGACATGAACGTGCGGACGCTGCTGATAGAGCGACAGTAACCGCACGACCATGCGGTATTTCCGGGACGGGGAGCCGCCGCCGCGGCGGGCTACGGCCGCCCTGCGGCTAGGTGCGGCGGCGTAAGGTCCGCGGGGAGGAGCCGCCGCCGCGGCCGCGCCGCAGGCGCAGCCGGGAGGAGCGGCGCGCGGCGCGGATGGCCGGGTCGGCCGGGTCGTCCTCGGCGGCGCGGTACAGGTCGGGCTCGAGGAAGATGAGCTGGGCGATGGGGACGGCGGCGCGGATCCGGCGCTCGGCGGCGTCGATGCCGCGGGCGATCTGGGTCCCGGAGTCGCCGCCGACCACGGCGATCTTCGCCGCGACGAGCAGGGTCTCCGGGCCGACGTGCAGGGTGCGGAGGTGGATCACGCCGTCGACTTCGGGGCCGCCCTCGATGGCGGCGACGATATCGCGCTCGATGTCGCGGCCGGCCGACTCCCCGATGAGCAGGCTCTTCATCTCGACCGCGAGGATGACGGCCACGCCGCCGAGCAGGGCGCCGATCGCGATGGACCCGGCGCCGTCCCACCGGCCGTCATGCGTGACCGTGGCCAGGGTCACGCCGACCAGCGCGAAGGCCAGGCCGCACAGGGCCGCGGTGTCCTCCAGCAGCACGACCGGCAGCTCGGGGGCCTTGGCCCGGCGGATGAAGGCCAGCCAGCTGGACGCCCCGCGCGCCACGCTGGACTCGGCGACGGCCGTGCGCAGCGAGAAGCTCTCCAGGACGATGGCGATGCCCAGCACGCCGAACGCGACGGCCGGCGAGTCCACGTGCTCGGGGTGGCGGATGTGCTCGACGCCCTCGTAGATGGAGAACACCGAGCCGATGGTGAACAGAACCAGGGCGACGATGAACGCGTAGAAGTACCGCTCGGCGCCGTAGCCGAACTGGTGCTCCTCGGTTTCGTCGCGTACCGCGCGGCGGCGGCCGACCAGCAGCAGCGCCTGGTTGCCGCAGTCGGCCACGGAGTGCGCTGACTCGGCGAGCATGGACGCCGACCCGGTGATGACGAACGCGGCGAACTTGACCACGGCGATGCCGAGGTTCGCCGACAGCGCGGCGATGATCGCCCGCTTGCCCTCGCCATGACCGGCGGGTGACGGCGACGACCCGGACCGGGCTGCCCCGTCGTCGGCCTGGCCTGCGCCGACGCGTTCAGTGTCGATCCGGGCTCACTCCTGCCGGGTTCCCGCGGCGGGATCGCGGGCCTCGTCGATCAGCAGCACGGGGATGCCGTCCCGGACCGGATAGGCCAGGCCGCAGTCGGCGCCGGTGCAGACCAGCTCGTCGGCCTCGGCGTCGGCGCGCAGCGGCGCATGGCACTTCGGGCAGGCCAGGATGTCGAGCAGCCACTCATCGATCTGCACTGGGGTCTCCCGTAATGATCCGCAGGACTTCGTCGCGAATGCCAGCCAGGGTAGCGGCATCGGCGGCCTCGGCGTTGAGCCGGAGCAGCGGCTCGGTGTTGGACGGCCGCACGTTGAACCACCACTCCGGGGCCGATACGGTCAGGCCGTCCAGGTCGTCGGTGGTCAGGCCCGGCCGGCCGGCGAACGCGGCCCGGATCCGCGCCGTCGTGGCCGCCTGGTCGGCGACCTCGCTGTTGATCTCGCCCGTGGCCACGTACCGGGAGTACTCCGCGAGCAGCTCCGACAGCGGCCGGGTGCCCGAGCCGAGGGCGGCGAGCACGTGCATCGCCGCCAGCATCCCCGAGTCGGCGAACCAGAAGTCGCGGAAGTAGAAGTGACCGGAGTGCTCACCGCCGAACACGGCGCCCTCCGCGGCCATCTGGGCCTTGATGAAGGAATGGCCGACCCGGGTCCGGACCGGCCGGCCGCCGTGCGCGGTCACGATCTCGGCGACCGCGCGGGAGGTGATCAGGTTGTGGATGATCGCGGCGCCCGGCTCGCGCGCCAGCTCGCGGACGGCGATCAGCGCGGTCAGCACCGACGGGGACACGAGCTCGCCCCGCTCGTCGACGACGAAGCACCGGTCGGCGTCGCCGTCGAAAGCCAGGTCGGCCAAGTTCCGCGGGTCTATGGGGTTCGCCTCGTGGTTGGGGAAGTTTCCGTCCAGCTCGAAGTAGAGCGGCACCGTCTCGATCGGGAGGCCGTCGAAGACGGTGGGCACCGTGTAGCCGGCCATGCCGTTGCCGGCGTCCACCACGACCTTGAGGGGCCGGATGCCGGACAGGTCGACCAGCGTGCGCAGGTGGGCCGCGTACCCGGACAGCAGGTCGCGCTCGGTGATGGTGCCGGGCACGCCGGAGTGCGCGGGAATGCCGGCCGCGACCATCTCCGCGATCTCGCGCAGGCCGGTCTCGGCGCCGACGGGACGGGCGCCGGCCCGGCAGAGCTTGATCCCGTTGTAGCGGGCCGGGTTGTGGCTGGCGGTGATCATCGCGCCGGGCAGGTCGAGGCTGCCGCTGGCGTAGTAGAGCAGGTCGGTGGAGCCGAGCCCGGCGCTGATCACGTCCGCGCCCTGGGCGGCGGCGCCGCGGGCGAAGGCCGCGGCCAGGCCGGGAGACGAGGCCCGCATGTCGTAGGCGGTGACGACCCCGGGGGCGCCGGTCAGCGCGACGAACGCGGCCCCGACGGCCTCGGCGGCGTTCTCGTCCAGGTCATCCGGGACCACGCCGCGGATGTCGTACGCCTTGAAGATCCTCGCGTAGTCGGCCACAAGCCCGCCTCTCGCGCCCCGCTGCCGCGGCCGGCGCCGGGTCAGAGCCTACCGGGAAGGGGGACCCGCCGGCGGGGCGTGCGCCTCAGGCGCGGCCGCCGCTCGGTGCCCGGCCGGGGTCGGACGGCGCGGAGCGCAGGACCCGCAGGTGGCCGCGGCGGCCGGTCTCGACGCCCTGGCCGACCGGCTCGGCCCGGGTGCGCGGCGTGGTCGCCTCCCGGACCGCGTTGGCCAGGGCCTCCAGGTCGTCGGCGGCCTCGGCCTCGGTCTCGACCGGGCCGGGGGGCAGCCGGACCACGTCCCAGCCGCGCGGCACCGTCAGCCGGTCCGCGTGCGCGGTGCACAGGTCGTAGCAGTGCGGCTCGACATAGGCGGCCAGCGGACCGAGGACGGCCGTGGAGTCCCGGTACACGTAGGTCAGCGTGTACAGCGCCACCTGCTTGCAGGCCGGTCGGGAACACAGGCGTCTACCGCTCACAACGGCTGACGGTATCTACCGCCAGCCAGTAAAGCCACCACCCGGGGCACTATGCACCATCGTGTCTCGGGAAGCCGGCCCGGCTTTGGGATACGCTCAGTGACCGTGCATGACGGCAGCAGTCCCGGGCGGCCGGCCGCGGGGCCCCGGCGGCGTGATCGGCACGGCCGTGGCCTGCGCGGACTCCTGGTTCCGCCCGAGATCCCGCTCTACCGGAGCCGCAGCGAGCGCTTCGACGACCTCGTGCTGATGGCCGTGACGCAACTCGAGCCGCGGTGGGAGGCGGAACTCGCCGGCGTCGAGTTCGCCGTCGAGGAGATCCCCCCGGCGGACGTGGCCAGCGATGACCCGGAGCCAGTGCCGCTGGCCCGCCTCGACCCGGGATCGGGCGACGCGGGCGACCCGGAGCGCCCGGCCCGGGCCGCCCGGATCGTGATCTACCGGCGGCCGCTGATGGCCCGCGCCGAGGGCGAGGACGAGCTCGGCGAGCTGGTCCTCGACGTCGTGGTCGAGGAGTTCGCGCGCCTGCTGGGCCTGGACCCGCAGATCGTCGACCCCGACTACCCCGGCGACGACGACTGAGTCGGCGCCGGGGTAGTCCCGGAGCTGGCTAGTGGCCGGAGCTGACAGGCGTCACCGAGGTGATCGAGCTGACCACGAACGACTTCAGGTAGTCGGTCCACGTCAGGTAGGTGGCGGCATGAGTGGCCGGGCTCACGAAAGCCGACTGCTCGCCGATCAGGGCGCTGGTGGCCGGGTCAAAGATCAGCTCGCGCTGGTCCACCTGGCCGCGCTCGGGGCCGGCCGTCACCGGGCTGACGTACTCCAGGCCGGTGCCGGGTTGACCGGAGTGATTGCGGGCGTTGGCGACGACCGTGACGCCGGGGATGCGCACCGCCACCTGGAACAGCGCGGCCCGCAGCGCCGGCGGGGCGCTGGAGGCGCGGAGCAGGTCACCGACCTGGGTGAAGTCCTCCGCCGGCCCGGCCGGGCCGCCCTCAATCTTGCGGGCTGAGATCAGCCGGGCCAGGCTGGCCGGGTCGGTCGTGAGGGTGGCCAGGTTCTCCGGTCCGTCGGAGAGCTGGCCCGGGCCGAAGAAATCGTCCCCGTGCGGGATGGTCAGGGACCGGCGCCCGCTGGCCACCCAGTTGGCGTGATCCCGGCGGGTCGGGAACGTCGGGTCCGTGCTGGTCGCGACCTGGCGCCCTGAGCTGTCCGAGCCGATCCACTGCTGCTCGTGCTGGGAGTAATCGACGGCGTACGGGTGGTGTTCGCTCTCGACGTCGACCTCGTTGAGCGAGACCGTCTCGGTGTACTGGAACTGGCCGGGCGCCCGCACCGGCGCGGCCGACTGCCGGGCGGCGGCCAGCACCAGGCCGCGCAGGCCCACCGGGGCCGGGAGGGCCGCATGCCCCGGGGAGGTGGCCGGCCGGGCGGGGGCGGACGGGAGCGTGACGGCGACGACGGCCGCGGCCAGGCCGGCGACCGCCAGCCCGGCGAGCGTCAGCCGGATCGCCGGCCGCCGGGCCGGGGACGGGCGGCGGGACGGCAGCCCGGCGAGGATGGTCCGGGCCAGCGGGGAGTCACCGGGTGGCACCTCGCTGGTGACGACGGGGTTGGCGGCGCGGATGATGTCTTCGACGTTCATGTCTGCTCGGTCCTCCTGGTCGGCGGGGCGGCAATGAGGGGCTCCCGGCGCTCGTGCGGGGCGGAGAGCGCCGTGCTGAGCGCTTCGCGGACCGCGCTGCGAGCGCGGCGATAGCGCTGCTCCAGCGCATTGGGGCTGCAGTGCAGGACGGTGGCGGCCTC
>Ga0193726_1002313_pt1 | contig 13138 bp, 14 predicted proteins | sample H2c1metaG_FD_144928 | JGI IMG/M metagenome (GOLD analysis project Ga0193726, IMG submission 144928) | Soil microbial communities from a riparian zone of the East river system, Colorado, United States - H2c1 | ecosystem: Environmental > Terrestrial > Soil > Riparian zone | place: USA: East River... | reverse complement strand
CCATCTCGCAGGGGAACGGCGCGTCATTCATCTACCGGGAAAATAATTCCCGCTATATCGGAGTGCAGTACAGCATTCAAGGGCGCGATTTGGCGCGGGCCGTGCAAGATGGACAGAAGGCGGTCACCCAAGCGGTTGCCATGCCGCAAGGCTACCAGCTGGCGTGGGGCGGAGAGTACAGCCAATTCCTTGAAGCAAGATCCCAGCTGTCTTTGGTCGGCCCGCTCGCCATCGGGCTCATCTTCATGATCCTGTTCGCGCTCTATGGAAACTTCAAATTTCCCGTGAGCATTGCGTTGGGCGTGATCATGACCGAGCCGGTGGGAGCGCTGATTGCCCTGAAGCTCACGCACACTCCGTTCAGCGTTTCTTCCGTGCTGGGACTTCTCGCGTTGCTCGGCGTTTCCGTCGAGACCGCCGTCATTCTGGTTTCCTACATCAACAAGCTGCGTCAGGAAGGGATGGATATCCGCCAGGCCACGCGGCAAGCCTCGCTGCTGCGGCTGCGTCCCATCATGATGACAGCGCTGGTGGCGTGTCTTGGACTGCTGCCCGCCGCACTGTCCACAGGAATCGGCTCCGACACCCAAAGGCCGTTCGCCATTGTGATCGTTGCCGGCCTGATTTCGCGCCTCTTCATCGGCTTCTTTGTGAATCCCGTGCTCTATGAACTCGTCGCCCGTGAAGGCGACATTCTGCAGGTTTAATGCGGGAATCTGCAACCCTCCGCCTTTGCCGGCTTCACGCAAAGGCGGCGACGAAGAGCCCTCCGCGAACTCAAACCCCACCGGGACGGTCAAGGGCAGCGAAACCCCGGAAGCTTCCTGGTGTGAGATAATTTTTGGGCAGCCCGGCTGCGAGGAAAGTTATGGCAGAACACACGGTTTTTTGCGTAAAACTGCAAAAAGAACTCCCCGGATTGGACGAACCACCCTTCGACTCCGAGCTGGGCAAGAAAATCTATGACAACGTTTCGCAGGAAGCTTGGAACGGCTGGACGGAATTCTGCAAGATGTTGCTGAACGAATACCGCCTGAACCCCGCCCGCAGGGAGGACCAGGAAGTCATCGTGAAGCAAATGGAGCAATACTTCTTTAGCGGCGGGGCTGCGTTGCCCGCCGAATACGTCCCGCCCTCAAAATAGCCGCGGCGAGCCCTAGAGGTAACTGTCCGGTAAATAGGATACCTTCGAAGCCACTATCCCAAAATGAGTGCACTTTTAATCTGTCTGTAACACGCGTCCACTACAAATTGACTATGGACCTGCCTGTGGATCGGCCTCCATATGACACGCTGATCCTTTCTGACGTGCATTTGGGGGCGGAAACCAGCCGCGCTCACGGGGCCACTCGTGTCCTGAAGGAAAACCGTTTTCGGCGACTGATCCTGCTGGGGGATATTTTTGCCGATCTCAATTTCGGCCGCCTCACCAAGGAGCACTGGAAATTTCTGGGATACATTCGCAAGCTCTCCAATCCCAAACGCAACATCGAAGTCGTGTGGGTGGAAGGGAATCACGATCACGGGCTCACCGACGTGATGTCCCACCTGGTTGGCGTCAAGGTGTACCAGGAATATTCCTGGCAGTACGCGGGCCTGCGTCACCTGGCAATTCACGGACACCAGTTCGATCGCTTCGTAATCAACAGTGTAAAACTGGACTATCTGGGAACGCTGCTGTACCTGCAATTGCAGAAATTGGATTTCAAGGGAAAGCCGGTCACCCGATTCATCGACCGTTTGAATACGCGCTGGTTGCGGATGTCCGCCAAGGTCGCGTCAGGCGCGCTCTTTCACGCGCGCCTGCGAGGGAGCGATCGCATTTTCTGCGGTCACACCCACGCAGCCATGCATCGCGAGCTGGACGGTATCGACTATTACAACTCGGGTGGGTGGGTCGATTCCAAGCCGGCCTACATCACCATCGGCGAAGAGGGAGTGCAAATTCATGAATACCACGAGCGAACTGACGATCGTGATTCCTGCGAAGAACGAGGCGAAACTGATTCCCCGCTTGCTGAACTCGCTGGCGAATCAGGACTACTCGAAGATGTGGAATACGAAGGTGTTGGTGGCTGACGCAGATTCGAGCGATGGCACGCCACAGATTGCAAATGGATTTCGCTCTTCTCTCGATATAAGAGTAATTCCCGGCGGCCTGCCCTCAGCTGGGCGGAATGCGGGGGCTGCGCTGGCCGATACGCGTTACCTGCTGTTCCTCGACGCCGATATTGAACTGGCATCAGCGTCGCTGATTCGGCGGGCGGTGGACCTCGCGCAGCGCAAGAGGCTGCATTGCGTGACCACCAACATCTTGTGCCGTGAGGGGAATTTCTCCGACCACTTGCTCTACATCGGCAACGACCTGTTTCAGCATTTGTCCCGCTTGCATCGTCCCTTCAGCACGGGAATGTTCATGCTGTTTGATACCCCGCGCTTCCGTGAGCTGGGGGGGTTCGACGTGCGCATCCGCTTCGCCGAGGACTACCACTTGAGCAGGCAGGTGGCGAGGAGCAGATTTGGAATTGTCCGCGGTGGCGTGTATACGACGAATCGTCGCTTTCAGAAAATGGGCCACGCGCGGGTGGCGCGTCTATTTCTAGCCACCGCGTTCAATTCCTGGAACAAGAAGTTCTTCCTGCGCGACCACAAATACTGGGAGACCTGAATGGGGCCGCGCTCGCTCAGAAATGAACGACCACGCCAGTGGAGAAGCGGAAGTCATTCTGCGTGTCGTGAAAAAAACGGGTCTGCAGCAAGTCACCCTGAAAGCGCCAGCCAATGGCTTTGATCAGCTTGTAGTCGACACCGCCGCCAATCGCGGCTCCGAAAGAGGTATCGGAATCTCCGCCGCCGCTTACGTGAGAGACGCCAAACAAAACATGAGCGAAGGGACGGATTCGCCCGATCGAAGTGGACACCCGCGGTCCAAACAAGACGTTGTGCTGGCTCACTCCCGATCCATATTGTCCGCTGATGTCAGCGACAATCCCCAAAAACGGCGCCACCTTGCCCTCGAGTGCGCCGTTCCATCCGTTCAGGTTGAAGCCGCCGCCGGCAAAGTTGGCCCGGGCGTATGAATAGCCGATGAAAACGTTTCCGCTGGTTGGGACTTGTGCTAATCCTGCGCTGCTGAGAAATAAGAGACCGATAACGATTCCAAGAATTTTCTGCATGCAAATATCCTCCTGATGTCGAAAAAGCTGCTGATTTCCTATTAGATGCATGTCCGGGGGGCGGGATGGACGAAGTTCCCTTGGTAGCGCTTTTAGTACCTTAGTCACACAATTAACCGAGTTTTGATGCTGCCGAAACCAATTCGGCCTCGTCTAACCAGTAAGATGAACAGTATGAATCGAATATCCAATTGCGTGCTGTGCGATGAGCCGGCCGCGGGTGAACCAGAAGTTCGCGGAGCAGTCATGGCGGAAGACAGATTGAAGTTGAGCCTGGAGGCCCGAACCACCGGGGGCGATGTAACGATTGTTCTGTGCAGAGGTCGCATCGTGTATCGGGACGAAGCGGCTGCCTTGTCGCGGACGGTCGCGAAACTGATGCGGGATGGCCAAGACCTGGTCCTCGATTTGAGCGGAGTGGAGATGGTCGATGGTGCGGGCCTGGGAGAATTTGTGGGCCTGCATAATCGGGCAGCGTCCAGGCGCAGCTCCATCAAACTTGCTGCTCCGAGAAATCATGTTCGCAGTCTGTTCGAATTGACCAAGCTGGCGCCGGTGCTCGAAATCTATGCAACCGTGGGGTTGGCGCTCGAATCAGCCTCTCGCTTTCAGCCATCCCCGACGCGCTAACCCGCGGCTCCGGTCCGTCCGCCGGACGGACCTCCGCCGGGAGTCACTACTCTCGCTGGAACCGATAACTGCCTTTCTGTTCCACAGCCACTGCTTCCGCGACTTTCAGAAAAGCGCGCGCCGCATGGGACAGGCTCGCAGCCTTGCGATAGACCAGTCGCAATTTGCGGTGGAATTGCAATTCTTTCACCGCGATCCGCACCAGTTCTCCTCGCGCGAGTCCGGTCTCCACGCTGATGGCGGGCAGGAACGCCACGCCGTTTCCCATGGTCACGAAGCGTTTGATGGCCTGCAGCGTGGGAAGTTCGATATCCATGTGCAGTGGCGTCTTGTGCCGCTTGAAGGCCTCGATCACTTTGTCGCGATAGGGCGACGGTACGCTGTGGGCGACGAAAGATTCCGCACCCAACTGTCGAATGCTGACCTCGTTTTCATGGGCCAAAGGATGACGCGGCGGAACCACCAGGACCAGCTCGTCCAGATAAACCACGATCGAAGCCAGCTGCGATTCCTCAGGATGGTAGGTGAGCACGCCCAGCTCGGAATTGTGCTGCAGCACGTCGTCGGGTATGTGGCTGCCGAGCGCGCGATTCACCATGACCCGGATCATGGGGTGCAGCTTGCGAAAATCCCCCAGCACCGGCAGCAGGTAAAGCGCCGTGAACTCGTTGGCGGCGATTCCCAAAGTGCCTTTATGCAGCTCGCGCAACTCCACCAAGGCGGCTTGCGCGTTGGTTCTCAGGTTCAATAATCGCTCGGCATATTCCTGCAGAACCTGCCCCGCGTCGGTGAGCAATCCCTCGCGCGAGGAACGGTCAAACAACGGTTCGCCGAGTTCTTCTTCCAGCTTGTGGATGGTCTGGCTGACCGCCGACTGGGTGCGGTGCAGCTTGTCGGCAGCCCGGGAAAAGCGTCGTTCCTGAGCGACGGCGAGAAAAACTTCGAGTTGCCCGAGGTCCATGACGGAAGCCCCTTTAGCAAAACTTCAAACCCCATCAGTTGTTCTTATGATGATAAGTTGAGCTAATGATAATGTAAAGAATATAAGCTTTGCTTTAATAGAGCGCATCCCGTACCATAGGCATTCGACCCCCTAGGAGGTCCTGGGCATGGAAAAGACGCGTCTCACCATTTTCGACACCACTCTCCGCGACGGCGAACAGTCGCCGGGCTGCAGCATGAACATGCCTGAAAAACTGCGCCTCGCGCACCAGCTCGACCGTTTAGGGGTGGACGTGATCGAGGCCGGGTTCCCCATCGCCTCGCAGGGTGATTTCGCTGCCGTCCAGGCGGTTGCCGCGGCGGTTCCACGTCCGATCATTGCGGCCTTGGCCCGGGCCACCCGTCCCGACATCGAGCGCGCCTGGCAGGCGCTGAGCGGCGCCGTATGCCCCCGCATTCATGTGTTCCTGGCTACCTCTGATATCCACTTGCAATACAAGCTGAGGCTCACCCGGCGGCAGTGCCTGGAGCAGGCCCGCGATTCCGTGAGTCTGGCAAAATCGCTGTGCGACGACGTGGAATTCTCGCCCGAGGACGCTACCCGTACCGACCCCGACTTTTTGTTCCAGGTGCTCGAGGCTGTGATCGAAGCCGGCGCCACCACGTTGAACATTCCTGACACGGTGGGCTACAGCGTCCCGGCGGAATTCGGTGAGTTGATTCAAAATATCCGGCAACGGGTGCGTGGAATCGAGAAGGTCACGATTTCCGCTCACTGCCACGACGATCTGGGGCTGGCCGTAGCCAACACTCTGGCCGCGGTCGCCGCCGGGGCACGCCAGGTGGAATGCACCATCAACGGCATCGGTGAGCGCGCCGGCAATGCTTCCCTGGAAGAGATCGTCATGGCGCTTCGGGTTCGTCCCGATCGCTACGCTTACGACACCGGCGTGGTCAGCGAGCACCTGTTTCCGGCCAGCCAGCTGCTTGGCGAAATTACGGGCGTTCCGGTCCAGCCGAACAAGGCAATCATCGGACGGAATGCGTTTGCTCACGAAGCCGGCATCCATCAGGATGGCATGCTCAAAAACCGCCTGACTTACGAGATCATGACGCCGCAGTCGGTGGGTGTGCCCGACTCCAAGCTGGTGCTGGGCAAACACTCCGGACGTCACGCGCTGGGTTTGCGCTGTGAGCAGCTGGGTTATCAGTTTGATCGCCGTGAACTCGACGATATCTACCGCCGCTTCGTGGTGGTGGCCGACGAGATCAAACATGTGCACGACCATGATTTGTTGGATCTCATCCGCCAGGTTCATGGCGCAAGCCGGCCGGGACCCTTGCATGCGGCCTCGGCTGCGGCGTCGATCGGGTCGGGGAAAACTGACGACGCTTTCCCGAAGCCGTTTCCAGTCGCTTTGCCCACAGACTTCAGCGCAGCGACTCTGCCTCTGAAGCCGATGACCGATCAGCACAGCGACCAGGAGGACTATTTGTGGGGAGTGTAGGACGGACGCCTTTCTGCTGCTGACGTCGCGCGCGATTCCTGGATGAACCACCCGCGATGGAATGTCGACTGCGATACAATTTTCCGGACGGCTCTCCTTCCGCGCGGCAATTCAGCGCATCTTTCATGCGGTAATCCTGTCGTCGAGGCCCCATGCTGCTCAAACTAACGATTCTTCCCGGTGACGGCATCGGGCCGGAAGTGACCAATGAAGCCGTGCGCGTGCTGGAGAGCGTGTCCCTGGCTTTCGGCCACGATCTCGAACTAAGCCGGAAAGACGTCGGCGGCGCCGCCCTGCTGAGCAGCAATGACCCCTTGCCCGATGACACCTTGCAGGCCTGCCTGGCTTCCGCTGCGGTCCTGTTAGGGGCGGTCGGCGGTCCAGCGTTTGATTCCTATCCCAGCCAGCTTCGCCCGGAACGGGGATTGCTGCGGCTGCGCAAGGAGCTGGGGGTATTTGCCAATTTGCGTCCCGCGATCTGTTTTCCAGCGCTCGAAGAATATTCACCGCTGCGTGCCGAGATTGTTCGCGGCACCGACATCTTGATCGTGCGCGAATTGCTCGGAGGGCTCTACTTTGGTGAACCGCGTTCCATCACCGGGACCCCAGGCGAGCGTGTCGGGATCGACACCATGCGCTATGCGGAGCCGGAAATCGAGCGCATTGCCCAGGTGGCTTTTGGCCTGGCCAAAGCGCGCCGCCGCAAGCTGCTGTCCGTGGACAAGGCGAATGTGCTCGCCACCTCCAAACTCTGGCGCGAAGTCGTGATCCGCGTCGCCAAGAGTTATCCCGAAGTGGAGCTTTCCCATATGTACGTGGACTCGGCCGCGATGGCGCTGGTGGCGCGTCCCGCGGACTTCGACGTCCTGCTCACAGAAAATATGTTCGGCGACATTCTCTCCGACCAATCCGGCGCCGTCGTGGGTTCGCTCGGCCTGCTCGGCTCAGCCAGCATTGGGGGAGCCGTCGGGCTGTATGAACCGATCCACGGCTCCGCTCCGGACATTGCCGGCCGCGGTATCGCCAATCCCTTGGGCGCAATTCTCTCCGCCGCCATGCTCTTGCGCTACTCTTTTGAGCTGGAAACAGAGGCGGCCACGATTGAAAGCGCCGTGACTGGGGTTCTGGCCTCCGGATATCGCACGCGCGATCTCGCAAAAGCAGGTCACGCGGCCCTCACCACGCAAGAGATGGGACGCAAGGTTGCCGAAACCGTCGCAGAAATGTCCAAGGTGCCGGGCTCCGCAGCAAAGCCGTGAGTCCAGTCCGCCCCGCGTCATCTTTCGTCATGAGTCCGCCCGTTTCCGAGCGGCCTCAGGGAGCCGAAAAGCCCGCCCCGAGCGAAGCCGAAGCGAACCCGAGCGAACCATGGCCCGCCACGCCTGCTGACGGCAGGGGTGCTTGGCAGACTGCCGGGAACCTTTGCGTCCGCGAAGTTTTTCTAGGCTTTCCTCAGGACCGAGGAAATCTCCGCTGCACAAGATTGCATCCCAGAGGAGGAGTACAATGTTTTAGTCGGCTGATTCCCCAATCGAGGGGAACAAAATGCTTTCGAAGTGCGCCAACCCCGCTTGCTCGAACCGCTTTCGTTACTTCCATGAAGGAAAACTGTTTCGCATGGCGGTGGCCGACAAGAATGACTTCGATGCCCGTGACGGGATGAAAAAATCCTCCGGCCGGGTTGAGTTTTTCTGGCTGTGTGATGATTGCAAAACTGAACTGACGCTCAGTTTCCAGGCAGGAATGGGTGTGACGACGGTTCCTCTGCCGCGTGCTGCGCTCGCCGCAGCATCATAAAATGTGAGGTTGGACGCGAGCCGCGGCGTACTTCCCGCAAATTGCGTTCCACCGAATCTTCAGCACTTCGCCAAACATGCGAATCCCGTCGCGCAGCGGATCGATCCGAGTCCCTTCGCGATGGGACCATAACACCGGAACTTCCTTGATGCGGAACCCGAGTTTTCTCGCCAGGTAAAGCACTTCCGGATCGAAACCCCAGCGCTCGATTTTTTGCAGGGGGAAAATCGCCTGCGCCGCCTGCCGCGTGAAGGCCTTGAATCCACACTGCGTATCTTTGAAATTCAGGCCAAGGATGGTGCGCAATGCCAGGTTAAAAATTCGGCTGAAAAACTGGCGCCGCAGCGGTTGCCTTTGGGTTTGCAGTTCTGGTTGCAGCCAGCGTGAGCCGATGGCAATGTCGGCCCCTGCAGCGATGGCCGCAAACAGCTTGCCGGCTTCTTCGATGGGAGAGGACAGATCGGCGTCGCTGAACAGCAGAATGTCGCCTCGCGCCCGCAGCATGCCATTGCGAACGCTGTATCCCTTGCCGCGGTTTCCCGGGTTCTCGATGAGCCGCAGCATCGGATTGCGCCTGGCAAGGTCGGTGACGATTTGCGCCGTCGAGTCACTGGAGCCATCATTGACCACGATGACCTCCGCCTCCCAGCCACGCGCGGCGACATGGGTCAGAATTCTTTCAAGGCTGTACCCAAGGCGTGCGCTCTCGTTGTACGCGGGCAAAACGATGCTGTAGGTGAGGGGCTCCGGCATGGGCACCTTGCGGCCGTTTTTCACACAAGACCTTATCATGATTGAGTTTATCCGGTCCAAAATTATTGCCGGGAATGCGGTTTTCTTTTTATCTTCAAGACCGCTTTCTCTCCAGACGGCTTTCTTTCCAAGGCCGCGAAAACATTCCCTGGTTGCGTGGGCGTGGAAAGGCCGTGACTGCCAGTCATGCCCTTCAATCGTTGGCTCTCTGGGCACGCGCTTGTACGCCGGATCGGCCAACCCGAGCCATGCAGTTGGGGGAAGGTCCTGTTCTGAAGGACTTCCTTCGTGATACTCCGTGTCCTGGTGGTGGATCGATTCTTGGCTGGGATCGGCCGGGCGCCGGGAGTCACCCGCGACCCAAATACGATAAACCCGTACCCAGCAGCACCGCAGTCACAGAAAATACCGCAAGCCGCCACGCATTGCGAGCCGCAGGTGGGGAGGTCAGATGTCTCGCCAGTGCCGCGCCGATCGCCAGTCCGGCGAGAAGCCCACCGATGTGGGCCGAATTGTCGATCACCGGAACCACCGCGCCGAAGAACAGGTTATACGCCGCGAAGGTGATCAGACTTTTCAGGGTGCCGCGCAATGCCGTCGGGGGAACGGGAAGTTTCCCGAGATATAAAGCCGCGATCAACGCTCCCGCGATGCCGAAGATCGCGCCCGAAGCTCCCACACTCACACTCATCGGGTGCAACCACAGGCTGGCCATGCTTCCGGCCAGTCCGCACGCGGTGTAAGTCAAAAAATACGTCCAGCGGTCGAAGATTCGCTCCGCCAGGCCGCCGAGGTTCCACAGACACCACATGTTGAGTCCAATGTGAATGATCCCGCCATGAACATAGTTGGAGGTCAGGACTCTCCATAGCTGCCCGTGCAAGGTCAGCGGGCCGGCGTCAGCACCCCAACGCAGCAAGTCGCGAATCGAAGGGTTGGCGGGAGAAACTCCGCTGAACACCATGGCCACATAGACGGCCACGTTGATTGCAATCAGGATCGTAGTCACTGGAGGCAGTTTCCTCGCCGCAACTCGAGGCGGAGGGGCCGGCGCGTATCCGGTTCTGGCGTCAATCGCGGATGCCCGGCATGCCGGACACACCTCATTCCGTTCCCCGAACGGCGAAGGCGCCAGCTGTCGTCCGCATGTAATGCAATTCGCCATATCGCAATCTCACCTGAAAATCAAAAATCTGAAATTCCTCAGTCGCCCGCCGCTTCCACGACAGGCATTCCCTCGGCGATCGTGCGTGCCTTCACTTTCGCGCTGGTCACCAGGGCGACCGACGCGATCACGATTGCACTGCCCGTCAGAATGTAAGCGTCCACTCGTTCACGCAGCACCAGCCATCCCAAGAAAACCGCGACCACCGGATTCACATAGGCATAAGTCGAGACCTTCGACGTGGGCACGTGCGCCAGCAGCCAGATGTATGCGGTGTAGCCAATCCATGATCCGCAGATCACCAGATACAGGACCGCACCCACCCCGCGGGGAGTCCAGACCACCCTCGACAGATCGCCCGCGAACACCGCGTAAATCAAATTCGCCAACCCCGCGAAAATCATTTGCCAGGCTGTTGCCGCAAAAGAAGGTGCACCCTCCTGCCAGCGTTTGGATAGCACCGATCCGAGAGCCCAGCTGAGCGACCCACCCAGCAAGGCCAGAGAGAACCACAGATCTTTGTGTCCCAGCCTGGTGGTGGACAACATCTGCGGCCAGATCAACACCGCCGTTCCCACGATACCAAGCCCCAGCCCCGCAAGCCCACGCACCGACATATGGTGATCGCCCAGCAGGAGCGAATCCAGGACCAGAATCCAAAGCGGAGTTCCCGCCAGCAGCAAGGCCGCAAGACCACTGGGTAAATATTGTTCCGCGTAGGAGAGCGTTAGATTTCCACCCATGAGCAACAGAATGCCAACCACCGCCAGGTGCGCCAATTGGATGGAACTGAAGCGAATCTTTTGTCCTCGCAGGCCGCAATAAGCCAGCATGACCACGCCCGCGACCAAGAAGCGGACGCCGCACATGAGCGCGGGAGGGATGTGCTCGACGGCGATGTCGATGGCGGTATAAGTCGCCCCCCAAAACACATACACCAGCCCGAAGGCAACAATCACCATCCACGTCGACGGGCGCTCAGAGTTGGGCATGGGAACCAGGAGACTTTTAAGATATCAGACGAGAAAAACGGCTCTTGCGATTCTGGAATTTTGGCGGCGGGTGAAACGGGTTTACCCGAAGTCCTGCGAAGGAGGCCACCACGCCCGGACCAGTTTTCATCCGAGCGGGCGTTCTTTGTTGCGTGAAGCATCTGTCCCGTTCGATCGCGGAATGGCCACGCAGGCGGTTTTCGGCAGCTCGATCGAATTCATCGAACCCTCCCTGGCGAGACTGGCTCCCGACTGCCGGGGAATCGCAGACGGTGCGGGGGACACAGCGATGGAACAGGCAGGGAATGGGTCCGTTCGAACCTTGAGGAGGCGATCGTTGCCGTCAACACGGTTTGCGGAAACAATGGCTTCACGGCCGGGTATTGTCCTAATCTGAAGTTTCCGTTACCAATGGAATATGGATGCCGCTCGGATTCAGGTACGACGCTTGACGCCAGCCGATGCCGCCTTGTATCGAGACATTCGACTGGAAGGGCTTCGCTCCGACCCAGAAGCATTCGGCAGCACATTTGAAGCCGAGAATGCTCGACCTTTGACTTTTTTCTCGGAACGGCTTGGCGCCTCGGCAGCGTTTGGCGCGTTCCATGACTCGGAACTGGTCGGCATCGCTGGGTTGTTGATCCGAGAGGGGCGAAAACAGGCTCATAAAGCCCTGCTCGTGGGCATGTACGTTCGGACTGGCGCAAGAAAGGCTGGAGTTGGACGGCGGCTGGTCGAGACGATCATCGAATTTGCACGCCATCGGGTCGAACTGCTCCAACTGACTGTGGTTAGCAGCAACGAACCAGCGCGGCGGCTCTACGAGCGTTTGGGCTTCTTGGAATATGGACTCGAGAAGAAGGCCCTCAAGCAGGATGGCCACTACTACGATGAGGTTCTTATGGCAAAGGACCTCAAGACGGCTTGAAATTCGGACACCAACCAAGGGCCGAAACTGTTTGTGTGTCTGATACGAGGGATCTAAAATATCCGGCTATGCGTTGCGTAGGATGTCAGGCGGAGTTTGCGGAGATCGATGGCCCGACGCATGAATACATGCTGTCCTCGCCTGCCTGTTGGGCCGCTTACGGTGAAGTACTGGCGCGGGAGTACAGCGACTATCGACTGATGCAGCAGCACTCGCTCACGGTGGATACGTATGCGGTGCAGCATCCCGGGGTGAATGTGCCGGCGGCCAGAAGATCGGTCAGAGCGCATCTTTCGCGACTCTACCTGCTCCTAGAGGGCGGCTGGTCGATGGAGAGGATGAATCCCGCGATGCTCCTCATTACCGCGTTCAAAGGCCGGTGTGATTGGCTGGAACCGCCGCCGATGATGGGGACGATGAGTGTGTTCGAGGTCCTGCAAGCGGCTTCGAATGAGGAGCATCAGCACAGGGCAAGAACCTGGGCTGAGTCCGTGTGGAACGCCTGGGCGGTGCATCACGACACCGTGCGGAGATGGTGCGCTGGTTTGTGAAGACCGATTGGCTTTCTCCCCGCGCATCGTCCCCATCATTGCGCGCGCTTCGGCGAAAGGCCGGTCTCGTTGCTCTTCGCGAGCGGTCGAGAAGCCATACTGCCCAGCGAGTCGGGTCTTCGGAACCGAGCCCTGATCAGGTCAAGCCTCATCAGGTCAAATTCACCCGCCCCCAACCTGCGGAAGCCAGCAGCGGTTGGAACGGTGTGGTAAATCCCCCTGTCGGTCGCTCCCTGACTGCCGGGGCTGGGTTGAACTCTCCCGGCATGGCCTGCAGGGCTCTCAAAGAGCCTAAAGCAGAGGCTAAAACAGGGGGTTACGCCAGCGCGACCGCCAAGCTATAATCAACCAAAGGAATGTTTATCGGTGCCATCTCAGAGCCCAAAGTCGAACCTGCCCGCGTGCTGGCTGCAGTTCTTGGTCTGCCCGCGCCGCCATCTGGCCGTGTTGCCCTCGCAGGCGCGACCCAGCCTGTTCAGTAGCGACTAACTTCTGACCCTTCCCAAGATTCTGAAATGTGGCTTTGAGCTTTCGTTCGCCTGGTCGCGGCGCAGCTCACCTGCCAGGACCAACGGCCCGCAATCAAGAGAGACCGGCCAACGACGGCTTTCCGGAGGATTCCATGACCACCAAGACCATGATCGGACCCAAGATCAAAACCGCCCTGCCCGGCCCCAAGGCCAACCGCGTTCTCGA
>Ga0193726_1002311_pt1 | contig 13155 bp, 10 predicted proteins | sample H2c1metaG_FD_144928 | JGI IMG/M metagenome (GOLD analysis project Ga0193726, IMG submission 144928) | Soil microbial communities from a riparian zone of the East river system, Colorado, United States - H2c1 | ecosystem: Environmental > Terrestrial > Soil > Riparian zone | place: USA: East River... | reverse complement strand
CGCACGAAATAGTGCTGTCCGCGCTATCAGTCCTCAGTATGCGAGGGGTGCCTGTAGGTCGGCGTGACCAGAATCACAGTACGGTTAAGTATTAACATAAGGAGAACCAGATCACAGAAGTGAAGCTTTCAGGGCGGTCCGCAATTTGGAATTTGCCGTACGTTGCGTACTGTCTCGTGTCCTTCACGGTCTTAGGATTGACTGTGCTGGCCATCAACATGTTTCTGCCCAGCCTGCGTCAGCGCCGCGTAATGGCCGGCATGGTCGGACGCGTGTTCTTGTGGCTTTCGGGTATCCCCTTCACGGTTGAGGGCCTGGAGCGCCTGCCGAAGACGCCCTGCGTGGTGGTGGCCAATCACGCCAGCTACATCGACGCCATTGCGATCGTGGCGGCATTGCCGCCCGAGTTCGCCTTTGTCATCAAGAAAGAGATGGTGCGCGTGCCCCTGGCAGGTCTTTTGTTGCGGCGCCTCGGATCGCAGTTCGTCGAACGATTCAACCGGCACAAGGGCGCGACCGACGCGCGCCGCGTGTTGAAGTTGGCAGCCACGGGGCAGTCCTTGATGTTCTTCCCGGAAGGCACCTTCGATGAAACCCGCCAGATCGGCAAGTTTCTTGGCGGCGCATTTACCACGGCGGCACGTGCCCAAATGCCGGTGGTTGCCGTGGCCATTCACGGCACCCGCGCTGTGATGCCTCCGGGCGGCCTGTCCATACGCCGGCTACCCATCCGGGTGGAGATTCTTGCCGTCCTCCCGGCCGACGAGGCTCGCTTGAAAAGCCGGGAATTGATCGCCAAATCCGTGGGAGACCCCCTGGCGCCGTAACTTCGTGCGCCGCGGTTATACTTGATGCTTCCAACCCTTGGGAAACGCAATATGAATTCGGATCCTGTCGTTATCTTGGCTGCAAGGCGAACGCCGGTCGGCGCCTTTCAAGGCGCGCTCACCACCGTCACGGCGCCGCAGCTTGGCGCCGTCGCGATCAAGGCGGCATTGGCGGATTCGGGACTCGCGGTATCTCAGGTCGACGAAGTCATCATGGGTTGTGTCCTATCGGCCGGCATTGGCCAGGCGCCGGCCCGCCAGGCGGCGTTGGGCGCCGGGCTCCCCACCAGCGTGCCCAGCACCACGGTGAACAAGATGTGCGGTTCGGCCATGCGGGCCGTGATGCTGGGTGCCGATCAGATCCTGGCCGGCACCGCTGAAGTCGTCGTGGCCGGCGGAATCGAATCCATGAGCAACGCCCCTTACCTGCTGCCGAAGGCACGTGCCGGCTATCGCATGGGCAACCAAGAGGTGCTGGATCACATGTTCTTTGACGGCCTGCAAAGCCCTTGGGATGGACAGCTCATGGGGTGCTTTGCCGACACCACGGCCGAGAAGTATGAATTTACCCGACAAGCCCAAGATGACTTCGCCGCCGAGTCAGTGCGGCGTGCGCTCGCCGCCGTCAAACAGGGCGACTTCAAGGCGGAGGTTGCTCCGGTGACGGCCAAAACCCGCAAAGGCGACGTGGTCGTCGACCGGGATGAAACGCCCTTCACGCTCGACATCGCCAAGATTCCGACTCTGAAGCCGGCGTTCAAAAAAGACGGTACTGTCACGGCCGCAAGTTCTTCAGGAATCTCGGATGGGGCGGCAGCCCTGGTACTGGCGCGCGAATCTTTTGCGGCATCGAAAGGACTGAAGCCCCTGGCGCGCATTCTCGGATACACCAGTTTCGCACGCGAGCCGGAGTGGTTCACTCTGGCGCCCGTCGGAGCGATACAGAAATTGCTCAAGCAACTGCATTGGCAGGCCAAGGACGTCGACCTGTACGAGATCAACGAGGCCTTTGCCGCCGTACCGATGGCTGCGATGAAAGACCTATCGCTGGATCACGCCATAGTGAACGTCAACGGCGGCGCTTGCGCCCTGGGACACCCAATCGGCGCTACCGGAGCGCGCATTTTGACCACGCTGCTGTACGCCCTGAAGGCTCGCGGCAAGAATCGCGGCAAGAAACGCGGCATCGCCAGCCTCTGCATCGGCGGAGGCGAAGCCACCGCGATCGCCATCGAACTCGTGTGAGTACCGAGACGCCGCTCACCATCGAGATTTCCGGCGGCGTCGCGCGCCTCACACTCAATCGGCCCGACAAGCGCAACGCGCTGGACAGCGCAACGATCGCCGCCTTGAGCGCAGCTCTGCAGCGGTGCGCCGATGATCCCACGGTGCGCATGCTGCAGCTGACGGGTGCAGGAAATGTGTTCTGCGCGGGGGCCGACCTCGGCGAAATGCAAGCGCAAGCGCAGGCTTCTGAAAGCGAAAACCTGGCGCATGCAAAAAAACTGGCGAATGTCTTGGGCGCCTTGGATTCGATGCGTAAACCCACCCTCGCCAGAGTCAATGGAGACGGTTACGGCGGGGCGCTGGGCTTGATCGCGGCTTGCGACATCGCCGTCGCCGCAGAGGGCGCAAAATTTGCTTTCACCGAGGTGCGCTTAGGCATCATCCCCGCCGTGGTTTCTCCATTCGTGCTCGGCAAAATCAGTGAAAGCGCGGCGCTGCGGTATTTTCTGACCGCGGAAACGATGAGCGCGGCAACCTTGAAGGAAATGGGGCTGGTCCATGAAGTGGTACCGCGCGACGCGCTGGATTCGGTCTGCAGCCGCATTTCGGACGCTCTTTTGAAGGGAGCGCCGGGCGCCCTGTCGGAAGCTAAAGAGCTGATTCGCGATGCTGCGCACAAGTGGTGCCGCGCGACGCGCTGGATTCGGTCTGCAACCGCATTTCGGACGCTCTTTTGAAGGGAGCGCCGGGCGCCCTGTCGGAAGCTAAAGAGCTGATTCGCGATGCTGCGCACCGGTCGGCGGAAGGCCGCGCAAATGCGTCAATTCGAATGGCTGCGCGGTTGGCGCGGCTCCGGGTAAGAGCGGAAGCGCAGGAGGGCTTCAGCGCATTCTTTGCGAAGCGCAAGCCAAATTGGCGCCCGGACTAGGGCGATAAACCCAGATCAGGGTGATAAAAATGGGGCGGGCGTCCTTGCCCAAGCCATGCCCAAATCCCTTGGCCATCCTGGAAAACGGCGTCCGTGGCCTGTCAACATGGTAGTCCCCACTGTGTAAGGCGACATCCGCGCGCAAATCTCGTCATCCCATGTCCGCCTGTTGGTCGCCTCCCGGCGATAAGCAGTTTGTGATCTACTAAGCCGCCATTTTTCAGTCGTTTATATCGGTTCTAGGTGTCAGTTTGATGAGCGAAGCCCAACGCGATGTCATGGAGTACGAGGTTGCCATCGTCGGCGCGGGACCTGCGGGACTGTCCTGCGCCATCCGGCTAAAACAGCTCAACCCAGCCTTGACCATCTGCGTGCTGGAGAAGGCAGCCAGCCTTGGCGCGCATTCCCTGTCCGGCGCCGTCATGGAGCCGGGTCCCCTGGATGAGCTGCTACCGCTGCTACCCCAATGGCGAGAGAATCCACCGGAAATCTGCGTTCCCGCGACTCGAGACGATTTCCTGTTTATGACGCGCCGCAAGCGTTATCGCTCGCCGATTACGCCCCCACAGATGAACAATCACGGCAATCTGATCATTTCCCTCGGCCAACTGGTGGTGATTCTGGGCGCGGAAGCTGAAAAATTGGGCGTCGATGTGTTTCCGGGTTTCGCCGCCGCGGAAGCTCTGTTCGACGCGAGCGGCGCGGTCAAAGGCGTTCGCATCGGGGATATGGGTGTGCAGAAGAGCGGCGAGCCGGGACCTAATTTTGCGTTGGGTCCGGAAATTCACGCGAAGATCACCCTGTTTTGTGAGGGCTGCCGCGGCTCCACGTCCAAGCAGTTGATTGCCCGCTACAAGCTCGATGCCGGCAAGTCGCCTCAGACTTACGGTTTGGGATTGAAGGAATTGTGGCAGTTGCCTCCGGGACGAGTGCAGCCCGGCCTGATTCAACACACCGCCGGCTGGCCGCTCGACAACAGCATTTATGGCGGCAGCTTTCTCTATCATCTGAACAAGGATCGTGTGTACGTCGGTTTCGTGGTCGGCTTGGACTACGAGGATCCGCGCTTCAAACCCTTTGAGGCGTTCCAGCAGTGGAAAAATCATCCTGACGTGAAGCAGCTGTTAAAGGGCGGCGAAATCATCGCCGGTGGCGCGCGCACCGTCATCGAGGGCGGATATCAGTCCATGCCGACGCTTGAAATGCCGGGCGCCTTACTGGTGGGGGATGCCGGCGGCACGCTCAACATGCCGAAGATCAAAGGCATCCATCAGGCCATCCGCTCCGGCATGACCGCCGCTGCGCACTACGTCGAAACAGGCACGAGCGCAGGTTTTGACAAGCGCTGGCGCGAGTCGCCCGGCGGACGCGAGCTTTACAAGGTGCGCAATATCCGCCCCGGTTTCCGTCGTGGTTTGTGGTTGGGCACCGCAAATTTTGCCTTGGAAACCGTCACCATGGGCAAAGTGCCCTGGACTCTTGCCAATCACGCGGACGATACCGCGCTCAAACGTCTGGATGATTACGTCTCGCCCGACCGTGGTTGGGGCGGTCGGGAGCTGCCGCCGCGCGATCGAGTGGCCTCGGTGTTCTTTGCCGCCACGACGCACGATGAGAATCAGCCCGTGCACTTGCATGTGGCCGACACCGCGCTTTGCGCCACGCGTTGCATCACGGATTTCGGCAATCCCTGTACCAACTTTTGTCCTGCAAATGTCTACGAAATGATCGCGGACGGCAAAGGCGGCCAAAAATTGCAGATCAATTCCTCGAACTGCGTGCACTGCAAGGCATGCGACATCAAAGAACCCTACCCCGGGCAGATTACCTGGGTCACACCGGAAGGTGGTTCCGGCCCCAACTATCAGAGCCTCTAGAACAAAAGCGCCGGTTGGATACAGAAGTTAAGTCGATCGTAGCGCGCCTGCGGCAAGAGACCGCGGCGCATCGGCTTGAATTCGACGCCGGCCAGCAGGACGCGGCCGAGCGGCTCGATGAGTTGCGCGCCAAGCTTTGGGAGCAATCGCAGTCCGTTGGCCACAAGCTGCGCGCGCAGTTGCGCCGCCTCGCCGCGCAGCCGGTCGAGACGCCGCTGCGCGGTGTGTACCTGTGGGGTGGTGTCGGCCGCGGCAAAACCATGCTGATGGACTGGTTCTATGACGCGCTGCCGCCGACCTTGGCTGAGCGCACGCATTTTTACCGCTTCATGCGCCAAGTGCATGCGGGGTTGCGCAAGATCAAGAAGCGCACCGATCCGCTCGACGCCGTCGCCGAGCAGCTGGCGGCACGAGTCCGCGTGCTCTGCCTTGATGAATTTTTTGTTTCAGACATTGCCCTTGATGAATTTTTTGTTTCAGACATTGCTGATGCAATGATCCTCGCGGGGCTTTTCGCAGGATTGTTCCATCGCGGCGTGGTGCTGGTTGCCACCTCGAACATCGCGCCGCAGGATTTGTACCAAGACGGCCTGCAGCGGCAACGCTTCCTGCCGGCAATCGATCTGATTGCAAGCCATGTGGACGTCGTGCACACGGACGGACCCGTCGACCATCGCTTGCGGCAGTTGGAACAGGCGCCCACTTACCTGGACTCGGCATTGCAGGATACCGACGATAAGCTTAAGGAGCGTTTTGCGGCGCTCGCCGGGGGCACCGCCTCAGGCCCCACGACGCTGTCGGTGGAAAATCGGCCGATCAAAGCCCTGGCCACCGCCGCCGGCATGGTTTGGTTCGAATTCAAAGACATCTGTGAAGGCCCGCGCAGTCAGAATGACTACATCGAGCTCGCGCGCCTATATCACACCGTATTCATTTCGCATATTCCAGAATTCACGCGCGGCAACGACAACGCCGCGCGCCGCTTCATCATGCTCATCGATGAGTTCTACGACCGCAATGTCAATATCGTAGTATCGGCAGCCGCCGCACCCGGCTCGCTTTATCGAGGCGAACGATTGCAATTGGAATTTTTACGCGCAGCAAGCCGGCTCATCGAAATGCAGACGCAGCAATACCTGGCCGGGCAACATCGTCCCTGAACCTGGCATAATTGGCGGCTGACACGCAAGAGATCAGATATGTACCAGGTTTCCTCTGAACAACATCGCAGCATCGTCTCGGCGATTCTGCGAAGCCCCGTTCGTCCGCCTAAATCCATGCGCGGATTCGACTGGCGGCGCTACCTTCAGACTTATTTCGCCAACGTGGATGCGAAGGACCTCACTGAGCATGATCCGAAGGACCTTGCCGGGGCGGCGCTGTCGCACCTCCTATTTGCGACGCAACGGCGCAGGACCGCGTTGGTGCGCGTATTCAACCCCACGTTGCGGGAACATGGATTTGTGTCGCCGCATACGATTATCGATGTGGTCAACGATGACATGCCGTTCCTGGTGGATTCCATCAGCCTGGCCCTGACCGAGCGGGCGCTCACACTGCATTTCCTCGCGCATCCGGTATTTGCCGCCACCCGCGACCGCGCCGGCAAGCTGAGCGCTCTCGAGAGGCGCGGCGCGACGAAAAATGCGAAGCAGCGCCTGGAGTCCTTCCAACACGTCGAGGTGGATAGGATCGTCGATCCGGCGGCGCTGAAAGCCCTGGCCGCGCAGATCGAGCGCAGCATGCGCGATGTTCGCGTGGCATGCGCGGATTGGGCGCGCATGCGCAGCGCCGTGCGCAGCACCGCGCAGGATTTGAGTGCGATGAGCACGCGGGTCGACGCGACCGAATTGAGCGAGACGTGCGGCCTTCTTGAGTGGATGGAAAATCGCCACTTCACTTTTCTGGGCTATCGCGATTATCGGCTGCAGGGCGGCAAGGGCCGCGAAACGCTGCAGCCGATCAAGGCCACCGGACGGGCTCGGCATCTTGCGGCCGGGCCACCGAAAAACCGAGAGCACGAATCGCGTGCTGCCGAGCGACATCAGACGTCAAAGCCGCTCGCGCTCCTTGAGCCTGGTCACCAAGGCGAACTCCCTGTCTACCGTGCACAGGCCGGGCTACCTCGACTATGTCGGGATCAAGCAATTCGACGCCAAGGGCCGCTTGATCGGCGAGCGTCGTTTTCTGGGTCTGTGGACTTCCGCGGCATACAACAGCAACCCGCGCGAGATTCCTCTGCTGCGCCAGAAGGTTGCGCAAGTGGCGGAACACTTTGCACTGGCGCCCGACAGCCATGACGGCAAGGCGCTGCAGCACATCCTGGAATCCTTCCCGCGCGATGAGTTGTTCCAGGCCAGCGTCGCTGAGCTCAATCGAATCGTCACGGGGATATTCGGCTTGCAGGAAAGACCGCGGGTGCGCGTGCTGCTGCGCCGCGATCCGTTTCACCGCTTTTACTCCTGTCTGGTGTTTGTGCCGCGCGAAAAATACAACACGCAGGTGCGCCAGCGCATCGAGCGGGTGATACGCGACGCATTTTCCGCGTTCAGCATGGAATCTCAGGTGCAGATCGCGGAATCAAATCTGGCACGGCTGCACATCGTGGCCCGAACCGCGCCCACCGAGAAGACCCTGGTCGATGCGGATGTGCTGGAGCGCCGGGTCGCCGCAGCAGTGCGGTCGTGGCTCGACTCCTTCAAGACTTCGCTGCTGGCACGGTTCGATGAGGCGTATGCCCTGCAACTCTTCGGCAAGTATGCGCAGGCCTTCCCGGCCGCCTACACCGAGGACTTTTCAGGAGACGGCGCCGCTCTTGACGTCTCCTTCCTCGAGGCCATGGAGAAGGAACCTGATCGGCTGCATTTGGACATCTACCGGCCTGACCCCAAGCGCAAAGAGAACTTATTCCTGAAGATATTCCGCGGCCAGGACGCCATCCCGATCTCCGACCTGTTGCCCATGCTCGAGAACATGGGCCTCAAAGTCATCGCCGAGCGGCCCTATGAACTGGACTTCTCCGGCGGCCGCCGCGCGTGGATTCAAGATCTGGAACTCGTCATGCAGGCGTCCCCTGCGATTGCATCGGACGCATTGGACCGCGAGATCAAGAATACCATCACCGCTGTGTGGACCGGGCGCATGGACAGCGACAGCTTCAATCAACTGACCCTGTCCGCGGGAATTCCATGGCGCATGGTCACGGTGCTGCGTGCGTATTGCCGCTACCTTTTGCAAACCGGCCTGCCATTCAGCCAGGGCTACATTGCGCAAGTACTGCAAAACAATGCGCACATTGGCAGGCTGCTCTCCGACCTCTTCAGGACGCGCTTCGATCCGCAGCTGACGGCCGCAACGCGATCAAAATCCCTCGAGCGGCTGGGACGGGATATTCTTGCGGCGCTCGAGGAGGTGACGCGCTCGGACGAGGATCGAATCCTGCGCGCCGTATGGAACGCGCTGTCCGCCACGGTGCGCACCAACGCTTATCAGCCCGCCGCCTCGGGTCAGCTCAAGGAATATCTATCCTTCAAGCTCGAAAGCCAGCAATTGCGGGAACTGCCTTTACCCAAGCCGCTGTTCGAGATCTTCGTGTTCTCGCCTCGCATGGAGGGTGTGCACTTGCGCATGGGCTACGTGGCCCGCGGCGGCATTCGCTGGTCCGATCGGCGCGAGGATTTCCGCACAGAAGTCTTGGGGCTGATGAAGGCACAACAGGTCAAGAATACCGTTATCGTCCCGGTCGGTGCCAAGGGCGGTTTCGTCGTCCGACGCATGCCGGCCGAGCGCGAGGCACAGCAGGCCGAAGTGATTGCATGTTATCAAACGCTCATTCGCGGCCTGCTCGATGTCACCGACAACATCATCGATGACAAAATCGCTCCGCCACCGATGGTGGTTCGCCACGACAAGGACGATGCCTATCTGGTGGTGGCCGCTGACAAGGGCACGGCCACGTTCTCGGACATTGCCAATGCCATTTCACAGGAATACGGCTTTTGGCTCGGCGACGCATTTGCTTCCGGCGGCTCGGCCGGCTACGACCACAAAAAAATGGCGATCACCGCGCGCGGCGCGTGGGAATGTGTCAAGCGCCATTTCCGCGAGATCGGCGTGGACATCCAGAGCCAGAACTTCACGGTCTGCGGTGTCGGCGACATGGCGGGCGATGTATTCGGCAACGGCATGCTGCAATCGCCGTGCATTCGCCTGGTCGCAGCTTTCAATCACCAGCACATTTTCATTGATCCTCAGCCGGATCCTGAGCGCTCCTTCGCCGAGCGCACACGCATGTTCAAGCTGTCCCGCTCCTCCTGGGAGGACTACTCACGCAGCGCGATTTCCAAGGGCGGCGGCGTGTACTTGAGATCCGCAAAGAACCTGACGCTGTCCCGCGAGGCGCAAACGCTGCTGGAGCTGCCGGCGCAGGTCACGCCCAACGAGGTCATCAAGGCCATCCTGAAGGCGCATGTGGATCTTTTGTGGAACGGCGGCATCGGCACTTACGTGAAGGCCAGCAGCGAAAGCCACAGCGATGTCGGAGATCGCAGCAACGACGCCGTGCGCATCGATGCGCGCGATTTGAATTGCAAGGTGATCGGCGAGGGCGGCAATCTGGGCCTCTCGCAGCTCGGGCGGATCGAGTTTGCGCGCCGCGGCGGACGGCTCAACACCGATTTCATCGACAATTCCGCCGGCGTGAACTGTTCGGACGTCGAAGTCAATTTGAAGATCCTGTTGAACGGCGCCGTGCGGGCCAGGGAAATGACGTCGGCCGCGCGCAATCGACTGCTGGTGCAGATGACGGACGAGGTGGCGGGACTGGTGCTGCGAAACAACTACCTGCAAAGTCAGGGCATCAGCACCAGCGAATTTCAGTCGAAGGAGCGCTTGAGCGAAAGCGCCTACGTGATCCGCGCGCTGGAGCGCTCCGGCGATTTGAACCGCAGCCTGGAATTTCTGCCCAGTGACGAGGACCTGGCCGAGCGGCGCCAGGCCGGCGAAGGCTTGACGCGTCCCGAGCTGGCCATCACCTTAAGCTACGGCAAAATCTGGCTGTACCGGGCACTGATCCATTCGAACGTGCCGGAGGATCCTTACCTCTCCACGGAATTGAACCGCTACTTCCCGACGCCGGTGCAGAAGCGGTTTGCGAAGCGCATCAAACGGCATCGCCTGCGGCGCGAAATCATAGCGACGGCCATCACCAACAGTTTGATCAATCGCATGGGACCGGTCTTCCCGGTCCGGGCGCAAGACGATACCGGCGCGGAACCGGCCGCGATTGCGCGCGCCTACAGCATTGCGCGCGAAGTATTCGCGGCGCGCAACATTTGGTCGCAGATCGAGGCGCTGGACAACCACATCCCCACCGCCGTTCAGTACACGGCGATGTTTCAGACCACGCGCCTGCTGCGGCATATGACCTATTGGCTGCTTGAGAACCGGCGCGACGATCTGGACATCGAGCGCGCGGTTTCGCGCTATGCCAGCAAGGTGACGGAACTGTTCCATGAATTGCCGGGCGTGCTCGGCGTCACGCAAAAGGCGCGCATGACTGCATTGCGCTCGCAACTGGTGGAGCAGCACGTTCCGGAACAGCTCGCCGCGCGCATCGCCTCCTTGGAGGAATTGCACAGCGCCCTGGACCTGGTTGAAGTCACCATGGCGGCGCGCGTGAGGATCGTCTATGCGGCCAAGGCCTATTTCGAGCTCGGCGAGCGCATCGGTCTGACCTGGATCAAGGAACAAATCGAAGCGCTGGCTGCCGACGGACATTGGCAGGCGGTCGCGCGCGCCACATTGCGTGATAACTTATACGCGTTGCAAAGCAAGATCACGCTGGCGGTGCTGCGATGCAAGGGCCGGGACGCAGTAGCGCGGGTCGAGCAATGGCTTTCGCGTCATTCCGCGGCCGTCGACTCGCTGAAGCGAGTCGTCGTGGACCTGCGCACCGGCACGCCGCCGGATTTCGCGACAATTTCCGTCGCACTGCAAGCGGTCAGACGCCTTGCACAGGATTAACGAAATGCTGCAATCAGTGGGGTACGGCGCGGATTATCTGCAGAATCGCATCGATCGGGAAATCATGCTCGCAAAACCGATGGGGGTGATCGTCGAGACGGCGGATGAAACGGCCTTGATTCTGCGCGCCCCGCTTGCGCCCAACGCCAATCACAAAGGAACCGCATTCGGCGGCAGTCTGTATTCGCTTGCCGTCTTGACCGGTTGGGCTTGGATCACGCGCTTTCTCGCCACCCGCGCTCTCGATGCCGATGCCGTGATCCAGGAGTCGAACATGCGCTTTCTGGCGCCGGTACACGGGGAGATGCGCGCTTGCATCGAAATTCCGGGCGTGGCCGACATCGACAAATTCCAAAGGATGCTGCTGCGCGCGGATCGCGGACGCATTCGCCTGCTGGTGAATATCCACCAGGGGTTGCGGTTGGCCACGGTTTTTGACGGCTTGTTTGCGGCAGCCATGCGTCGGGGGTTGCGGTTGGCCACGGTTTTTGACGGCTTGTTTGCGGCAGCCATGCGTCGATAAGGCAGCAGCCTGGAGGAATAGTGAGCGGGAAATTAATCTTGGTTCGCCACGGCCAAAGCACCTGGAACGTTGAAAATCTGTTCACAGGCTGGCACGACGTCGACTTAAGCGATCAGGGGCGCCTGGAGGCGGCGCAGGCGGGGCGCGAACTGCAAGCTGAAAAGCTCGAGCCGCAGATTGCCTTTACGTCGGTATTGAAACGCGCGATCCGCACGCTGTGGCTGATTCTCGATACGACCGATCGCATGTGGATCCCCATCGAGGGCAGCTGGCGCCTGAATGAGCGCCACTACGGCGCCCTGCAAGGACTCAACAAGGCGCAAACGGTGGAGAAGCATGGCGAGGCGCAGGTCAAACTGTGGCGGCGCAGCTACGATATCCCGCCGCCGCCCTTGAGCCTCGATGACCCGCGCCATCCGCGCTTCGATCCCCGCTATGCGGACGTCGATCCGGCATGGCTGCCCGCGGCCGAATCGCTGAAGGACACGTTGTCGCGCGTGCTGCCTTATTGGGAGTCCCGAATCGTGCCGGAGCTGCGGGAGAACAAAACCGTGCTCATCGTCGCGCACGGCAATTCGTTGCGCGCGCTGGTGAAGATGCTCGACATGATGTCCGAGTCGGACATCGTCGAGTTCAATATTCCGACCGGCATTCCGATGCTGTACGAGCTCGATGAGCAATTACAACCGGTCTCGCGGCGATTTCTCGGCGATCCGGGCGCAGTCTCAGCGGCGCAGGAGGCAGTGCGCCGGCAAGCGGAGAAGAAGTAGCGGGTTTGGATCGATCGCGGCGATTTTACGAGTCCGCCGCGACCGTTACCTTGATGCCGGACAGCGCTTCGGTGAAGTCCACTTGGCAGGATAGCCGCGAGGTCGCTTGGCGAAAATCCGGCAGCTCGTTCAGCAGCTCGAGTTCATCGCTTTGCGTTCAGCAGCTCGAGTTCATCGCTTTGCTGCTTCGGCAAGAGCGGCATCCACTTCTCATCGACATAGACATGGCACGTGGCACAGGAGCAAAGACCTCCGCAAATCGCCGCGACACCGTAGTCGAGCTCCCGCAGAATCTCCATGATCTTCAACCCGGTCTTTGCTTCGATTTCGTGTTCCTTGCCGTCACGATCCACCACAATCATCCGCGCCATTAAATGCTCCGTTGCCCATGGAATACCAGGAGCTTTCAGCTCCTAGGCCGCGTAGTGTGCCGGAAGGCGCAGGCGCGCGTCGAGCAGTGTCGCGCGCTTACGAATGCCGTTCGCGCCGCCGCGGCGCGTATTTAAGCAAAGCTCGCTCCAAAGCAGGCAGACGTAGTCATAGAACCACATCAAGAGCCTCATGCGCTGCCACTCAGTTGGGGTGGGCGTGATTCCCAAATAATTCACCAGTAATTCGCGCTGAGTTGCCGGCGCGACGTCATTGTTGGCGGCCCAGCCGGCCAGGTCCCACAGCGGATCCGAGACGTGGGCGTACTCCCAATCGAGCAGGGTCAGGGTTTCATCGGCTTGGATCAGGTTCATCGCATGCAAATCGCTGTGGCACACGACGCCGGCGGCGGCCGGCAGTTCGGCTAGCTGTTGCCAACGCGATTCTGCCGCCGTTCGAAGTGCGCCATCGGCAGCGCCCCGTACGTGCCGCGACAGCGCCGCGCCATAGACCTGTATCCATGACATCGGGCTCATGACGCGCGCCGGCAGCGGCACGGACAGGGCATGAACGCGACGCAGGAGTTCGGCGATCTTGACGATATTGGCAG